>OFLS01000003.1_pt1 | contig 365979 bp, 260 predicted proteins | sample 1540891 | NCBI WGS metagenome assembly OFLS01 (sample SAMEA4413038, study PRJEB24355) | metagenome | biome: human; feature: gut; material: faeces | place: United Kingdom | collected 2010
ATCCCGTTCGACTTGCATGTGTTAAGCACGCCGCCAGCGTTCATCCTGAGCCAGAATCGAACCCTCCACAAAAAACCATGAAGAGAACCGAAAACGACTCTCACAAGAAAATTGACGATCGCCTTATAAGGAAAGGCGCATCGCACGAAAACCCCACCGTCCTTCAAGGCCTCCCGGCCACTCGCCGCAACACGGCGAGCCGACGATGGACTGGCAATCATTGACTATAAAGAAGTAGTACAGATACGCTCTTGAGTTCTCAAACCACCACCGCACCAGCAGACCGCCCCGAACCATGGGAGCCGGGCCGCCGTGCTGAGCAGCAAGGGATAAACATACACGGGAACCCGCGCCCGCGCAACCCCGCAGGCACGGAAGGACCCGGAACCGTTGCAAACACACGCCTCCCCCGGCGTGTCGAAAACCCGGGAAAACCATCCGGAAATCACCGACACCACCAGAATAGCCCCGCAAAACTACGTCCAGATGAACGCCATCCGAACAACAAACGGCGTGTCGCACACATCGTAAGGCAAAACGCCAAAGCCAACCGACGCCAATCACAAACGAAAGCGATAGACCCATAAGCGCCGCGAAGCCCGAAACGAGCCTTTTCCGATTACACAAGGCGCAAGGGCAGCGAACGAAGAAACTTCCGATATGAAAAAAGCCGGAAGCAACTGCACGAACAGCTGACTTCCGGCTTGATCATTCACTGATCATTCAGTTATGGGATACAGAAACGAGATTACTCGGCCTTATCGGGTTCGACCGTAGCCACGGTCTTCCTGCGGGCCATGTAGCGCTTGATGGTCAGAGCCTCGAGCGCAAGGGCCAGCACCGCGGTCACGCCCCAAGCCACATACATGGCGGTCCTCCAGACCGGGGTCGCAACCTTCGGCTCGCCATCCGCATACTGCCAGCTGTTGGCTGCGGTGTACAGGATGTTGTGAGCAGCCTGACGCATTGCCTTCACGGAAGTCGCGGACTTGTCGGTGATGTGGTTGGTGATCTTAGTGGTGGCAAGCATCGCATCGTTGCCCGCACGCACTTCCTGATCAGCGTTCTGGTAGCCATAACCGCCGAAGTAATCAGTCAGGACGAAGCCCTTGAAACCCCACTCGTCGCGTAGGACGGTCTTCAACAGAGCGGCATCGCCACCGGCATAAGTGTTACCGATGTAGTTGAAGGCGCTCATGACGGCCTGTGCACCGCCTTCCTTCACACTCATCTCGAACGGCTTGAGATAGATCTCACGCATGGCCTGCTCATTGGACCAGGTGCAGAGCATCTCGGTACGCTTAGTCTCCTGATCATTCATGGCGAAGTGCTTCATGAAGGAGTACACACCCTTTTCCTTGGCGCCGGCAATCTGATTGGACGCCATGGCACCGGAGAGCAGGGCATCTTCCGAGAAGTACTCGAAGGTACGACCGGAGAAGGCATTGCGATGGATGTTCATAGCCGGCGCATACCAACCAGCCACATGCATGTCATGAGCCATGTCTCCAATCATCTCTCCGAACTGCTTGGCCAAATCCTTGTTCCAGGTGCAGGCGAATGCAGTGGAGGCAGGGAAACCGATGGAACCGACGCCGGTGAAGTTGTTGTTCAGCGATGCCGGGCCGTCAGCGTCGGTCAGTTGGACCTTGCCGACGGACTTCACAGCCTGAGTACCATAGCCGCCGTTGGCGATGAGGTTGTCCATATCATCGAAGGTGAGCTGGTCAAGAAGCTTGTCCCAATCGGCATCGTCATAGTCCTTGCCATACATATCGGCTAGCTTCAGACCATTCTTGGCGCCGGTGGTCGGCATTTCGTCGGAATCGTCGTCGAACTTGGTCGGATCGTAATTCGAATTGTTGTAGAAGGTCTCCTTGGCCTTGTCAGACATTTCGAAATTGGTCGGAGCCGCAGTGGCTTCCTTGTAGTTCGCGAAGTGGTTCGCACGACTCAGGTAGGTCACATCGCCCGCGACGTCATCGAACTGGTTCGTGGCCACGGTCTGGTCACCGCTATGCGTGTTCGAATCGGAATCATAGGTGATGGTGTCATCCACGGTGACCTTCTGATCGGCGATCACGGTATGCGAGTCGGACTGGATGGAGATGTCGTAGTCGCCCTTCTCCAGCACGTATGCCTTCGCGTCCTTGTAGTCATAGGAGGCCATGTCGTCATCATCGAATTCGACCTTCACCGTCTCGGAGGCACCAGGCTTGAGTTCCTTGGTCTTCTCGAACGCCACCAGGTTCGTGCTGGCCTTCTCGATGCCGCCATCGGTGTATGGCGGGTTGTAGTAGACCTCGACCACGTCCTTGCCGGCCTTGTCGCCGGTGTTGGTCACGGTCACGTCCACGGTGACCTTGCCATCCTTATAGGTCACATCATTGAGCTTCTGCTCGAACGAGGTGTACGACAGACCATAGCCGAACGGGAACGCGACCATGGAATCATAATCGATGGCCCCCTCGGCCGCAGCGGTCTCATAGAACTTATAGCCCACATAGATGCCCTCGGAATAATTCACGAAAGCCGGGATGGCAGTGATGTCATCGCCAGTGAAGCCCTTATACTTTGCGGCCTTGTCCGCCATGTTGGTGTACTCGAACTTGCCGAAGTTGTTGTACGACACGGAAGTGGCCAGGTCCTTGAGGAAGGTATCGGAGGTCTTTCCGGAAGGATTGGTTTTGCCGGCGAGCACGTCGCCCAAGGCGGAGAAGCCGGTCTGACCTGCCGGCGGACACCATACCACGGACTTGATCTGCGGATAGTTGGACAGGAAGTCAAACTGGAAGGTGTTGGCACCGTTGTAGACAAGCGTGACCTTATCGAAGTTCTTGGTGACCAGGTCGATCATGTCGCGCTCGGTCTGGGAAAGCTGCAGGAAGCTTTCACCTTCCTTAAAGTCCTCATAATCCTTGGAATTGTTGGTATAGGTGATACCGTCAGCCTTCATGTTCGTGGGAAGATCGGCACCCTCGCCGCCGACGCGGGTGATGGTGATGACGGCTTCATCGGAAAAACTCTTGGCGTCGGAGATCAGCTTGTCGGAATACTGCTTGGCCGGAACCTCAGGCAGGGTCCAGTCCTGCGCCCACATGCCGACTTCCGGACGATCCGAACGATAATCGGTGTACAGCTTGGACAATTCGGAATTGGTCTCGATTCCGGCTTCCTTCATGCCATCGAGCAGGGAGGTGGTGGCATACTGCTTGCTCATCGAACCGGAGCCGGTGCCGCCATAGACTGGATTGGTGGAGCCCCAGCCGAACACGTTGACCTTCTTGTTGGACAACGGCAGGTTGGAGTCGTCGTTCTTGAGCAGGGTAATCGCTTCCGACTGCACCTCCTTGGCCAGCTCGTTGGCCTTGGATACCGTGGTGTCGGAAAGCTCGTACTTGGTGATGGTCGCATTGTTCAGCAATGTCGACAACGGACCGGACATCATCATGGACACGGCGACGACGATGCCGACCAGTGCCACGATCCAAGATTCGGAATGGATGATTTTACGGGTTGCGATTTCCTTGACCGTCTTCCTGTTGACGGCGAAGGTGATGATCAGCGCGAGCACGAACAACACGCCAATCGCAATCAGATACGGCGTCAGTGAACCGAGAACGTTCATGACGTCAGCCATGTTGATCTGCAGCATGGTATGTCTCCTCCTTGATTCTCATAACCAAACGACATGCAGCCTCGATACCGTTGTCGAAGCCAAGCGACTACACGGCACTGCCCCGCGCCGCTGCGTCACCAAGAGGTGAGGACACCTCTTCATGCCGATGTTTTGATTTCATCAGACCCCGTCCGAAAAGGGTCAGTCATTCTCCCAGCCTGTCGATTCGCGTGCATAATCTGCATGTATTCCGTGCATGATTTGCATGGAAAATACACCCTTTCAGCGCGTGAGAGACAAGAATAAGATGCCGCAAAGTACGATGGTTGCCATGAGCGACTTAAGCGCATTGAATCTGGAAGAGGGCAGCCTCGTAGGCGGCTATACGCTGATCGCCCGACTTGGCTCGGGCGCGATGGGATCGGTATGGCGTGTGCGGGACGATGGCGGTCACCAGTATGCGATGAAGATTCTGCGCGACTCCCTGACCGAAGACGGCACCTCGGCGGAGGCCTCCCGCGATCAGATAACGGCCCGCGAACGACTGCGTCGTGAGGCGATGTCGCTGCAGAAAGTACGTCATCCCGGAGTATGCGGCATCGTCGACATGGAACTCGACGACGCCTTGGCATTCATCGTCACTGAGCTGATCGAGGGGAAGAACCTGCGCGAGGACGTACGCATCAACGGCCGTTACGTCGGCGATGATCTGGAGCGACTGTCCCGCAAGCTCATCGCAGCAGTGAAGGCGGTGCATGCGGCCGGCATCGTGCACCGCGACATCAAACCGACGAACGTGATGGTATCCACCACCGGCCCGGTATTGGTGGATTTCGGCATCGCCATGGGCGAGGGTGAAAGCCATGTGACCCGTACTGGCCTGGTGATGGGTACACCGGGCTTCATCGCGCCGGAAATCATTGACGGTACCGAATCGGATGAGATGACCGACTGGTGGTCGGTGGCGTCGGTATTGGCGTTCGCCGCGACCGGCGAGCCGGTATTCGGTACGAAACCGATGATGGCGGTGCTGGAACGTGCGGCCGCCGGTAATGCGAACCTGTCCGGATTGCCTGCCGGCACCATGGCAGCGCTTCGATCGGCGCTCGATCCGGACCGCTCGAAGCGCTGCACACCGGATGCGTTGCTGCAGGCGATTGCGTTGGATGCACTCAACCCGCTGGTTTGGCAACAGGCACAACAGTCTGCACAAACCCCGCCCGCAGGTGACGCGACGGAGATGATGCCCCCTTTTGATGAATCCGCCCAAGGAGACGTCTCCAACCCGCGCGCATTATGGTATTTGCAGGACGACGTCGGAGGAGAAGACGCCATCGGTACGCAGACCATGCCGCGAATCGGAGAGGCCACGCAGGTCATCGCCGCCGACACGGACGCACCTACCAGGACGCTTGGAACCATGGATGCAGGCACCGACGTCATACCGACACAAGGTGGCACGCGACCACTTCCGCGGACTTTGCGGGGCGAACAAACGCAAACGATGCCGACCATGCCGATGCAGGACGCCTGGAATCCGCAAATCGCACCGACGCAGGTTGACCCGACCATCAAACCGGCCTTGCAACGCGTGGTGAATCAATCAACGGCACAGGCCGCACCGCAACCGTTGCCGCCGTCCGTAATTCCGCACGCCGACATCGCGCAAAGCCAACAACTACCGATGCAGCAGCCGTCGCAGCCATACGTAGTCGCCGGCCAGCCATCGCAATTCGCGTCGGCCATATCGCAGAACGCAATCGACCCGAACGCGCCGCAACCGCCGAATCCCGCGGATGTCAAACGCGGTGAATATCTGTCGCGGGGCGTGCTGCCCTGCGCTCTGCTCTCCATACCGGTGGCAATCTGCGCATTGCTCTCCCCCTGGATGGCGCTCGGCGTGGCCTTGGCACTCAGCTGGGTGCTGTTCACCATCGGATGCAATGTAGAGTCACAGCTTGAACGCGAAGGCCGCCGAGGCGGCGAACGACGGAAATCCGATTGGGCCATCCGCGTGGCCAGCCTGCCTTGGCACATGCTCAAAGGCTTTGGCTACGCCTGTGCCCGCATGCTGATCATGGTGATCATCATGGCATTGGGATTGGCGATATCCACGCTTGCCTTGCATCTGCCATATGCGCTGCTCGATGTCGACCTTTTCGGTCTGACCGTTCCCCTGCCGACATTCACCGAGGGACCGCTTTCGCAAAGTGGACTCGTACAGGCGGGATTCGGCGTAATCGGCTGGCTGGTGGCAGCCATCGCGCCGGGCGCGATGGTGATGCGGCTCGGCGCCGGGTCATTACGCGGCGCACGGTAGACGGCCGAGCATTATCGGGCGAACGCCCTCGAAACCGTGCGACGTACCGCTCCGAATCTCCCTTACGTATCGATAAGGTCTCGCCGTTACTATGGTGCACAGCAACATGGTGCCGCAATCACTGGGAAAGGAATGGGATGGCCCAGAGCAACAAGAACGCGCAGAAGCGCGAGAGCCGCGCCGAGCGGAGGGCCGCCGAAGCCGCGGCCATCAAGGCGCGTGCCGAACAGGCGGAAAAGGAACGCAAGCAGCAGACGATGATCGGCGCCATCGTGGTGGCGGTATTGGTGATTCTCGTCGCCATCGGCGCGTTCACCGTCTATCACAACATACACAAGACAAGCGATGCGCAGGATGAGCTCACGGTCGAGCAGGCCTATGACAAACTGCAGGAAGTCAAGAACACGCCGACTTTGGTCGACAAGAAGGGCGGCCTGCTGATTTCCAAGAACGGTTACGGCAAATCCGTGGAAGGCGCGCCGACCATCGCCATCTATATGGACTTCCTGTGCCCCGGTTGCGGCAATCTGCATCGTCAGCTGGATGAGGATCTGCAGAAAATGATCGATGCGGGTCAGATTAACCTGGATCTGCATTTCATGGCGTTCATGGACCGCTGGTCCACCGACGAATATTCCAGCCGTGCAGCCAACGCCGCCATGTATCTGGCCGAGCATGACAGCAATCCGGAGCATCTGATCTCCTTCTTGGAGAAGATGTATGCCGAAGATTTCCAGCCGGAGGAAGGCTCGAACTACAAGTCGGTGAGCGACGCCAAGATCAAGAAGCAGATGATTGCGGCCGGCGTTTCCAAGGATGTCGCCGACAAGGCGTTCAACCGCGAATATCAGGATTGGCTCGACGCCATTGACACGTATACGCCGAAGCGTTCCGAATTGTGGAATGTGAGCGGCAACTACAAGGGCAGCATGACCACGCCTACGGTGACCATCAACGGCAAGTTCTGGGATATGAACCAGCTGTCGACCGCCAAGATGACCACCGCTGAAGGCCTGCTCGAAGCCATCGGACTCAAGGCGGATCAGGTCGGCGTCGCCGGCGACATGCCGTCCATCGGTTCCAAGAAAGGTCCGATTTCCGTCACCACCGGCGAGTAGTGACCAGCCACCAGCGCGCCCTAAGGCGCACAAGTCGAGTTGACTGCTTTGGGTGCGCTGGTTATGCTATTCAAGCGTTCCACTTTTCGAAAATCCATTTCGGCAGGTGACAACAAGCCTCCTTAGCTCAGATGGCCAGAGCGGCCGCCTTGTAAGCGGCAGGTCGTCGGTTCGATCCCGACAGGAGGCTCGAACCCGATTTCTCTCGGGAATAATTCTTACCATGGGTAAGTAATCCAGAAGCCTTCCCCCAACTTGTGGCTTCTGGAAATCGGGCGAGGCGTCCCCCAACCTGTCTCGCCCGATATAGGGGGCAGGACATCCCCTTCTCTCCTGCCCCCTTTTTCTTTTACTAATCCCCGAAAATGTGGCGGTATGGCCAATGCGCCGGAAAAACCGGTCTCTCATTCTGCACCGACCATTAGAATGGCGACGTTATATGCCTGTATCGGAAAGAGGAGCTATGGCGAGAAGATGGACCCCTCAGAGGTTTGTGATGCTACGCCGTGTACGTGTTGTCATCTGCGTCACGACGGTCACCCTCGCTTCGGTGCTGGCATTCGGAGTAGGGGCACGCAAGACGGTGGCGTTGACGGTGAACGGCGAGACCACCACCGTGACCACGTATGCGATGAGCGTTGACCGTCTGTTGCAGGAACAGCAGGTGAAGGTGAAGACCCACGATCTGGTGGAATCCACATCATCCGGCACCCTGCAAAACCATTCCGTCGTGACGGTACGCAGCGCCTATCAGACCACCGTCACCATCGACGGCCAAGAAGTGCCGTTCTGGACGGTGGCGACCAGCGCCGATCAGCTGCTTGGATTCTTCGAGGCGAACGAAGCGGAGGCGTCGAAGATCACCGTCAACATCGATAACGTTTACAACAAGCTCACCGGAGGCCTGGTCATCAATCAGAACGGCCCGGTGACCGTCATCGCCGACGGTAAAAGTTCCGTATCGCCCAACGGCAAGCTGCCGGCGGCCTCCATTCTCGATTCCAAAGGAATCATCCTGAACAAAGAGGATCGCGTCAGCGTCGAAAAAGACAATGGCGAGACCATTCTGCGCGTGCAACGCGTAACGCATGACGAGCAGACACGTACGAAAACCGTGCCGCACGGCACCCAGACCATCATCGACGCGAGTCTGCAGCCCGGCGAAGCCGTGGTAAGGCAGGAAGGCGAGGATGGCGAAATCCAGCAGACCTATGATGTCACCTATGTGGACGGCGTTGAGGAAAGCGAAAAGCTGATCAATGAGGTGACCACAAAAATCGCCATCGATCAGATCATCGCCGTCGGTCCGGAAAAGACCGAGAGCTCCGATGCCGACAATGCCGACAACGGCCAAGCCGATTCCGGAAGCAACGACAGTGATTCGAGCAAGTCCGACAAGAAAGACGAGTCGGACAAGAAAGATTCGGATTCGACCGACAAGAAGAACGATTCCTCCGAGAAGAACGATTCGACGTCCACTCCAACCACTGAGCCAACGCAAACACCGACCCCAACGCCGACGCCGACACAGCAACAGCAACAGACACAGACGACAACGAACCCTTCGGACGGCTGTCGACTCTACCATCCATCGGCCGCCCAGGCACAGACCTATGCGGCCGGCGCGGCAGCCCAGTATGGCTGGACCGGACAGCATTGGACCAATCTGGTCAAACTATGGAATCGTGAATCCAGCTGGCTGTGGTATTCGGAGAACGCGTCATCCGGAGCGTACGGCATTCCGCAATCCCTGCCAGGCAGCAAGATGGCCTCTTTCGGCGCGAACTGGCGTGATGACGCAGCCGTGCAGATCGATTGGGGCCTGAATTACATTGCGCAACGCTACGGCAATCCGACGAAGGCCTGGGAGCATTCCGAACAATATGGCTGGTACTGATGGAAAACGGAAACAACGAACACATGACTGAACACACGACCAATAACGCCATGCAGGGCCATCTGCTGGGAGCCGCTGACATTCGCCGTATTGCCGACGAGGCCGGCATAAGCCCCACCAAGAAATTCGGGCAGAATTTCGTCATCGACCCCGGTACCGTACGTCGCATCGTGCGCGAAGCCGCAGTGACGGCCGACGATCATGTGCTGGAGGTCGGACCGGGTCTCGGCTCGCTGACCTTGGCGATTCTGGAAACCGGCGCGTCAATGACCGCCGTGGAGATCGACCCGTCATTGGCCGAGCGTCTGCCGAACACCATCGCCGAATTCATGCCGGATGCCGTGGAACGCTTCCGTGTGATCAATCGTGACGCATTGACCGTCTCACCGGAGAACCTGCCGGATTTCAGCGGCGACGATACCTTCACGTTGGTGGCCAACCTGCCGTATAACGTGGCCACGCCGATTCTGCTCACCTTGTTGGAACGATTTGACAATCTGCATTCCTTCCTGGTGATGGTGCAAAAGGAGGTGGCCGACCGTCTGGCCGCGAAACCGGGGTCGAAGATCTACGGCACCCCAAGCGTGAAGCTCGCCTGGTACGGTACGGCCGAACGTGCGGGCATCATCGGTCGTAACGTGTTCTGGCCGGCACCGAACGTGGATTCCGCATTGGTATTGTTCAAGCGTTACGAAGGCGGGCATACGCCAGCCGCCGATAGCGCCGATGGCCCGGCGGCAAAGCGTGAGACGGTATTCCGCCTGATTGACGCCGCCTTCGGCCAGCGCAGAAAGACCTTACATGCCGCGTTGAGAAGATTCGTGCCCGATGAGGCGTTCGATATGGCCGGCATCGACCCGACCCGTCGTGGCGAAACGCTCACCATCGACGAATTCGTAGCGTTGGCGCGGGCACTTGACGCCATTCCCGGCGAGGTGAACGCAGCATGACCGCCCTGCCTTCAGCCGTGAGCGTCGACTGCCCGGCGAAAACCAATCTGACCTTGCATGTGGGCGCGCCTCGCGCCGAATGGAATGGCCGCCACGAGCTCGACACCATCTATTGCGCAGTCGGCGTATACGATACTGTCACTGTCGCACGTAAAGCGCCAGGAACCGGGTTCTCGCTCGATCTCGAAGGCGCGCATCTGGGTGACCTGGCATCATCCGGCAGCGATATGCGCCGTAATCATGCCGTACTCGCCCTGTTCGCCCTGGCCGAAGCCAGCGGCAATGAACCGGATGTGGCGTTGAGCATCGACAAGCGCATTCCGGTCGGGGCCGGACTTGCCGGCGGTTCTGCCGATGCGGCTGCCACATTGCTGGCGTTGAACAAGCTGTGGAATCTTGATTGGCCGCTGGCCCGACTCCAACAGGTCGCCGCCACCTTGGGCGCCGATATGCCGTTCTGCCTATCGGGAGGGTATGCGCATGGCACAGGATTCGGCGAACGGATCGAGGAACTGCCATCGGACGGTGATACCGTACGCGATCTGACCGACCGAGGTTTTGCCGGACGCTTGCTGGTGGGCGCCTATCGTGCGGAATTACGCACGCCGGAAGTATATGCGACATTCGATCGGATCGGCGCCGGAGAAGGTGATGACAATCATCTGCAGCAGGCTGCGATCTCACTGCATCCCCGTAGCGGGCAGGCCATCGAAGTGGCGCTTGAGGCTGGTGCAAGCCACGCATTCGTCTCGGGCTCGGGACCGTCCGTCATCGCTTTCGTACCGGATGACAGGACATCCGAATCCGTAAGTCTCGCATGGCGGGAGCGGCACGCGGTCGACCGCATCATCGCGGCCCAGGCACCGGCCGTCCCGATTGTGCATATCATTGCGTGACAGTAAGGTTGGTACCAATTGACGTTGGAAAAAGGAACTCGCAAATGACTCAAGCTATCGACGAGCGCGAAGCACGCAAACAGTATGTACGCCGCCGTCAGAAGGTGGTGTTCTCCATCATCGGCGCCATCATGGCCGTGGTCATGGTGATCTCCCTGTTGTTCTTCTTCCACGTCGGTGGCCTGGGCACCGTCAAAACGGCCACGGTGCAACCGAATTACGGCCAACAGGTGCCCTGTGCGGTGAACGAGCAGGACGGTTCCAAAGGCAAGTATGTGGAGAACCGCAACATTACGGTCCGCGTGCTTAACGGCACGAAATTCATCGGCTTCGCCAAAGCGGTCAGCGGCGCGCTGGAAAATCGCGAGTTCAATACCCAGACACCTGACAACTACACCAGTTCCAAGGTGGAACGCACGATAATCTTCTTCGGTAAGAACGCCATCAATCAGGCATATACGGTGAACAGCAATTTCACCGATGCCATGATGGTCATGGACGATCGCACCGACCAACTGATCGACATCGTGGTGGGAGCCACCTTCGATAATCTGCAGGACACCAAGAAGGTGCCGGCCGCAGGCAAGCAGATCGAGAGCTTCGAAGGCTGCGTGGCCGCGGATACGATGACGGATCTGCCGAAGGCCGATCAACACGATCCGGTGAACCCACCGGAGGGCTGAGTGCCAACCGCGGCGTGAAATGAATGCCCGCCTTCCCAATCAGGGGAAGGCGGGCATTCATTTCACTGTTCGGCGTACCAACGATTCAGTTCGGCCACAGCGACATCATGCTCGACCGGACCGTTATCAAGACGGTATTCAAGCATGTGCTTGTAGGCCCTGCCTACCATCGGACCAGGTTCGATGCCCAACAGCTGCATGATCTCGTCACCATTGAGATCCGGCCTGATCGCGTCGAAATCCTCCTTTTTCTTAAGGTCCCGTACACGCTGTTCCATCTCATCCATGGCCGACGAGAAAATCATGGCCTTGCGGCGGTTCTGTGTGGTCGCATCGGCACGTGTCAGACGATTCAGACGCTCATAAAGCGGGCCGGCGTCCTTGACGTAGCGTCGTACCGCGGAATCGGTCCACGGCTCCTCCACATACCCATGGAAGCGTAGATGCAGATTGACCAACTCGCTGACATCTTCGATCATATGATGGTCGAAACGTAGGGCTTTCAGACGTTTGCGCGTCATTTTCGCGCCGACGGCATCATGATGATGGAAGCTCACCTTGCCGCCCGGTTCGAAACGTCGGGTCTTCGGCTTGCCGATGTCGTGCATGAGCGCCGCCAGACGCAAGGTAAGGTCCGGAGCCGGCACCGGACCGTCGGGGCCGGTTTCCAACGCCACTGCACGGTCAACGACGATCATGGTGTGCTCGAATACATCCTTATGGCGATGATGTTCGTCGATCTCCAGCTGCAACGCCGGGATTTCCGGAAAGACGATGTCGGCAAGACCGGAATCGACCAACGCCTCGATACCCGCACGCGGACGATCTGACAACAGCAGTTTCGTCAGCTCGTCGCGAACACGTTCCGCGGAGACGATATCGATGCGTTCGACCATGTCTGAGAGTGCCTCGGCGGTTTCCGGCTCGATGCGGAAGCCGAGTTGCGCCACGAAACGCACCGCGCGCATCATACGCAGCGGATCGTCATCGAATGACTGACGGGGATTGACCGGCGTACGCAGCACACCCTTGACCAAGTCGTTCGCGCCGCCGAACGGATCGACGAATTCCAGATCCGGCACACGCAACGCCATCGCGTTCACCGTGAAATCACGACGGGACAGGTCTCCCTCCAACGTGTCGCCATAATTGACTTCCGGTTTGCGTGAATCCGGATCATAGGTATCGGAACGATAGGTGGTGACCTCCACCTTCACCTCGATGCCGTCCTCACGGCGGCGCATTGCGCCCAGCGTGCCGAACTTGCGGCCCATGTCCCAGAATCCGTCACGGCCAAAACGTCGCAGGATGTGCTCGAATTGTTCGGGACGCGCCGACGTACAGAAATCAAGATCATGTGATTTGCGGTGCAGCAGCAGGTCACGCACAGGACCTCCCACCAATGCCAATTCATAACCCTCTTCGGCAAACATACGCCCTAATTCAATGGCTTCAGGCCATACTTCGAAGTTCACGCCATCCCTTTCCGGCAACCACAAGTCCCTGTGTACTTTCTGCGTACCAGCATAGCGTGGGCGCGGTATGGGCTCCCGCGAAGCAGAATGCAACTTCACGCGAATACGACCCTGGCACACCGAGACGCGATGGGAAATCCAACGGACTGATGCCGAGACCGGCATTCGGTCACGCATGCATTTCCCCATTCCCCGCATGCCAGCATCTTGTCGCCGGCTTGCGTAGGTTTCGCAACACTGCCTCTAGGAATAAGGTGTCGGGTTTCTGTTTTCAACATTGGGTGAGTATGGTTAAAACCATGATTACGCCCGCAGACCTTGCACGCATGCTTGCCCATGCTGCGGACGAGCATACCCAAAATCCGATGGAACCGGACGAATTGCTCTACACGTCACAGTCCGTTTCCTTGGAACGGCAGACCATCATCACGCCCAGCACGCCCACACCGGCGATGATGCCGCAGCGACGGACCGGCGACGGACCGACCACCTTCGCCTCGCTGGACGCGCAGGAACTCCCGGTGGTGCGAGAATACTCCGCAGGCGGACTGGTCTTCGATGACCGTGGGCGCGTGGCCATCATCGCCAGACATTCGCGCAGCGGACATTTGGAGTGGTGTCTGCCGAAGGGCCATATCGAAAAAGGCGAGACCCCGCAGCAGACCGCAGTGCGCGAAGTGCATGAGGAGACCGGAATCCTAGGCGAAGTGGTCGATTCCATCGCCACCATCGACTATTGGTTCACCGGCACCAGCCAGCGCGTGCATAAGCTCGTGCACCATTTTGCGCTGCGCCAAATCGGCGGTGAACTGACGGTGGAAGGCGACCCCGACCATGAGGCCGAGGATGCCATCTGGGTGGATTTCAATGATTTGGATGACGTGCTGAGCTATCCGAACGAACGGAAGATCGCATGGCTGTACGCAAGGAAACTCAACAGACAGGCTTAATGGTGAATCACTCCGCATATCGGAACGTTTCGCGTGCCCTGCGCGCGCTATCGGCAATCCTCGCCATGGTGCTGACCATGGCGTTACTGCTGTTATACGTTCCCACGCATACGGCCTTCGCCGAGGACGGGCAACAGGATACGCTGACCATCGACTCCTCGACGGCGGTGATGACGGATTCCTCCGGATACCACGTGACGGCCACGGTGACCAACACCACTGACCATGACCTGCCTGAGGGCACGCTCACGTTGGCGTTGAACGCCTTTTACACATTCGTGTCGCGCAATGACATTCAGGAATGGTCCGAAGGCACCGCGCGCATCCCCACGCCGAATACCGTCGGACAGGTACAGGTGCCCACCCTGCAGCCGGGCGCATCGGCAAGCGTCTCCATCGACGCGGATGCCACGCAGCAATCGTTGCAGGCCATCAACACGTGGGGCCCGAAGCCCGTTCTGCTCAGCTATCAGGCCGACAACACACCAATCGATGAAGTGCACACGTTCGTGACCCGTTCCGGCACCGGACTCAATACGCCCTCCACCCCGGCGATGAACATCACCGTGGTCCAGCCACTTTCATCGGACGGGTGGACCACGGACACCAATGTGCTGGAACAGCTGGTCGATAAGGGAGGTCTCAAGTCGGGTACCGTAGCGAAAATCGTGACGCTCGGCAAGGATGACGCCAAACCCAAGGAGCTGGAGCAGGTCATCGCCAAGCATGACGGCCTGCAGACAATCGCCGATCCCACCTATCTCCAAGCCATGACGATGCCAACGCAAGTGGACGGCATCATGCAACCGGCATCGTTCGACATCACCGCATATTCGGCCATGGACAATGCGGAAGGCTACAGCAGGGCCGGTGTGAAACGATCCTCCTGGAATGCCAAAAAGGCCGTTTCAACCTATCGTTCGGCATTGGGAGATGCACGCGCGCAGGCTCGCATCTATGCTTGGCAAGGAACGGGCAATTGGACCAGTAAGGCACTGACGCAGGCCAAACAGCAGGGATACGATACGGTCATCGCCACTCACGACTTCGATGAAAGCGACGCCGCCACCGTGGAAACCGGCAAAACCGTAGTTTCCACCGATGCAGGCGATGTCACGGTACTGTCGGCGCAAAATGTGTTGACCGATCTGGCGCAAGGCAAGGCAACCAGCACACAGGCCGAGGCCGACGGCGAAGGCTCCTCAGCAGGCAGACTGGCCCGTTTCGCCGCACAAAGCGCGTTCTACCAGATGGAACAGCCGTATTCGGACCGTAACCTTTTGGTCTGCCTGTCCGCCAACGGCAATCCTGCCGATGTGGACGCCCTGATGTCCGTCATCGAACAATCCTCTTGGCTGAATATCACCGACCTCAACACGTTGGCCGACGCCGACGCACATCTGACCGGTGACGATGCGACCGCAGCGGTACCCGACACCGACGGTTTGAGTGCCGACAGGCGCACCGGCATCGAGCAGACGCTGAACACCCTGACCGACACGTCCAATGACGTCGCCAGATTCAATGCGTTCATCCTGACGGATGATGACAAACTCAACGACAACGACGCTATCGTCGAATGGCGCAAGCAACTCGTCCGCGCGCAATCCACGCTGGCCCTGCATGCCTTGAGCAACGGCTCCGCTCACAGCGACACGATGGTCAAGGGCGCCCAACAGCTCGCTTCGCTACTGACCGACGGCGTGGCCATTACTCCGACGGACAACGTGACCGTGGTGAGCGAAACGGCGAAAATGCCGGTGACCATCAGCAACAGCCACCCTTACCCGGTGACGGTAAAGGTTTCATCGAGGACCAATTCCATGGAAATCGTCACGTCGCGCATGGATACCGTGGAGGTGCCGGCCCATGGCGAAGCCCAGGTCGCGTTCACCATTCGCGTGGCCACTTCCGGCAACGCCGACGCCACACTGTCTCTGATGGACCGACAGGGCACCGTGTTCGGTGCGGTGCAGACTACGCATATCACCAGCGCCCTGCAGATTAGCGACAAAAGCGGTTTCGTAATCATCGGCATTGCCGTACTGCTTGCAGCGCTGGGCCTTTGGCGACAATTCAACCGTAAGAAGGATCCCGACGAATGAGTTCTTCCGTTGGCCGTAATTCACTGATCATGGCCTCCGGCACCGCGGCTTCCCGCGTGACCGGGCAGATTCGCACCATTTTGCTGGCGTGGGCGCTTGGCACCACCGGCTACGCCGCGAACGCCTACCAAGCCGGATCGATGATTCCGCAGGTCATCTACACGCTGGTTTCCGGTGGCATCTTCAACGCGGTACTCGTACCTCAGATCGTGCGCACGCTGAAGGACAAGGACGCTGAGACCAAACTCAACAAGCTGATCACGTTGTCCATCACCATGCTGCTCGGCGTGACGCTGCTGATGGCCGTCTGCACACCGTTGCTGACGAAGCTGTATGTGAACGGCGGTCCGGACACGATGGCTCTCGCCAACGCATTTACGTTATGGTGCATGCCGCAGATTTTCTTCTATGGCCTTTATACGGTGATCGGGCAGATTCTGGCGGCCAAGGACCATTTCGTCACCTACGCATGGAGCTCGGTGGGTGCGAATGTCATCAGCTGCATCGGCTTCGGCGCGTTCATCGCGCTGTTCGGCCGCGCTTCGGAACAGCCCGTCGGTTTCTGGTCCTCCGATAAGATTTTGCTTACCGCCGGTACATGGACGATCGGCGTAGCATTCCAAGCGTTGATCCTGTTCGTTCCGTTGACTCGTATCGGATTGCGATACCGCCCGAAATTCGGCATTCGCGGCATCGGATTGCGTTCGATGGGACCGGTGGCCGCCTGGAGTCTTGGCATCGTAGGCGTCGATCAGATCGTCAACGTGATCCTTACGCGCATCGCCACCAGCGCCCCATATCGCGCCCATCAGCTTTATGGCATGAATCAGCTCGATGTCGCCGGCAACGCGACCTATCAGAACGCCTATACGATCTACATGCTGCCTTACTCACTGATTGCGGTATCGATCGCTACGGCCATCTTCCCGAAGATTTCCAAGGCCGTTGCAGACGGCAATATCGGTGAGGCCCGCAACGATCTGAGCTCCGCATTGCGCAATCTCAACCTCATCATGTGCTTTCTGGCGACGGCATTCATCGTGCTACCGCTGCCGATCGTGCTTGCGCTGCTGCCTTCCGTATCCGTACGTGAGGCATTGCTGATCAGCGCACCGTTGATGGCATTGGGCATCGGCCTGCCCTATGCCAGCTCATACCTAGTGATCCAGCGCACATTCTACGCCTTCGAAGACGGCAAACATCCGTTCATCTTCATGGCGATCACCATGGGCTTTCAAGCACTCGCCCTGATCGTCGGAGCCGCATTGCTGCCTCCCACGCAATGGATCGTTCTGATCGGCGCGGTCATCACGGTGAGTTTCATCCTCCCCTACCCTCTGCTGATGCGCATGCTGCGAACCCGTTTCGCCGGCAATATCGATGGCTCGCGTATTCTGCGCGCCTATGCCAAGGCAACATTGGCGGAAATCGTCGCGGCGGCCGTCGGCCTGCTGTGCCGTAACGCCGTCTATACGCTGGTCGGCGCGCATATCGGACGGGATGATGGTTCCATGAACTGGGGGCAGGCCGTACTTGCGGCGATACTGCTGACCATCATCATCACCGTGGTCTATCTGGCCGTGCTGTGGGCGTTGCGTTCCGAGGAACTGACCTCTGTCATCGCCATGGTGACAAGCCGTATTCCGGGAATGCGCACGACCAGCCCGGACGGTAGAATATCCCCAGTGCCGGCAACTGGCAGCACTCGAACGAACACACCTATTACAGAGCCGAAGGAACCTATGAAACCTCAGCTGGGAGATACCGTCAGCAACCGTTATGTGCTGGTCTCGCCGCTTCGCGAAGAAACGGGTCTACAGGTATGGAAAGCCAGCGACCACGTGCTCGCACGAGACTGCCAGCTTTTCATCGTCAATAGCAAGAAGGCGCTGGCCGACGTCAATGCGGCCGCCTCCATGCTGGCCATCTCGCATGATTCGCATTTCACGCCGGTGCTGCAACTGCAGTATGTCGATGACGTCGCTCTGGTGATCACACAGCTTGATTCCGGCATCTCACTTAGCGATTACCTGTCCAGTCCCGCAGTGCAGCCATTGAGCTATGAAGCGATGCGATCCATACTGGGCGAAGTGCTGGAGGCTCTGCGTGTATTGCAGCAGAACAATCTCACGCATTTCTCCATCAGCACCGACACCGTGCGTCTGACTCGCAACGGCGTGCAGATTGCCGACGCTCCCGTCAGCATCATGCTCGCCGACATGTCCCGCGTCCAATCCGCGGATGGCAGGGAGCAGCTTGCGATTCGCCAAATCGCCGCACTGCTGTATGCCATGCTGACCCGTAAGCCGTCGACGCTTGCCACTGATTTCAATCTATCGGCGCTGTCACAGGACACTCCCATGGAATTCCGCGTCATCTGCAAGCGCGGCCTTGAGTTGCAGGAAGAGGACGGAGTCCCGACCATTCCGATGGCAACGCTTGCCGAGCTGGATGCGTTGCTCGACCACTATCAGCCGCTGCAGGCGCTGACGGGATCCGACATCGCGTTGCCTTCCACGGATTCGCAGTGTTCCATCGTCAACGTTCCGGTGTTGCAGATCCTCGACGAAGACACCATTGCACTGCCGGATAAGCTGGTCAGTTCCGGCAGTATCCCCGAACTGAATTTCGAAGCTCCGGAACCACACACCGATCTGTCTGACAGCAAGGAGGCCATCGCCAAGGGCATGGCCGCGACCAGCGGTGCCGTCAAAGCGCTATGGGCCAACAGCAAAGCCGTACTCAGCGAAGAGGACATCGACGGCGTAGTGGATGACGCCGCGACCCAATTCTCATTCCCCATCACGGTGACCGCCGATTCCATATCAGATGACACCGATGCGGAATCCCAATTGGAAAAGACCGGGCGCATTCCGGTCATCGGCGCCGACGGTCAGATCATTCAACCCGGCGAGGAATCCCAACGCGCATTGGAAGCCGAACGTGCCGCCATTGACGCGGCCTACGCAGCCGGCAACGCACCGGTACCACCAAGTTTCGCACCGAAGAATCCGCCGACTGAAGATGATTCCTCCGACGTGGCGGATGCCACATTGTTCGGCAAGGTCAAGACCAAGGTCGTGGCCATCATCATCGCCGTCATCGTTGTGGCAGTAGCCTTGGGATTCGCCATCCACGGACTGACCAAGAACACTTCCACGGGCACTTCCGCCGGCACTTCCGCAAGCGCCTGGCCGGAGATGAATCTTGACGATGTCCCGTTCGGCACCGAGACTATGCAGCCCTCCGATGACTCCAGCTCGGCGGCGGACGCCGACGCCAGCCCCTCCGCTACGAAGAAGGCCACCAAGCAGGCGGAGGATAAGGTCATTACCACTGATAAGAAGGCCAAGAAGGTACCGGACCCGAAGCAGCCGGAGAACAACACCCCGTATGAGATCGACAATCGTCAGTTCGTGTCCAATCCCGACGGGCAGCAGGGCTACGGCTACTATGTGCATCTGAGTCAACCGCATGATGTCTACCGTCTGGTCATCAAGATCCGCTCTTCGGGCGGTCAGGGCTATGTGCGTGTCAATACCACGTCGAACCCCACTCAAGGTGAGCAGGTGGCACAGTTCGAGTTCGATGCCAGCGGCACCACCGATGTGAAGTTCGATAGGACCGTGAACACGCAGGACATCCTGCTGTGGGTGCCTTTGGACAGTCTGCCGGGCAACCAGCTGTATATCGACAGCTTCCAAGTGTTCTAAGCGCCGCACTTCTTGTTGGCGTTCCTCCAGGCCCCGTATCATTCGTTCTTCGTCGAATGATACGGGGCCTTCGCATGTTTTCGTTCGCATGGCGGTGCGGAACGTTACCGCATTCGTTACATGACACTCGTTAGTATGTGACCTCGTGAACCAAGAGAACACCGTTGAAATCACTACCGAAAACGCTTCGGAACATACTCCGGAGACCACCCGCCACGAACATGTGCGCAATGTCGCAGACCTGTTCGTCGAATGCCTAGTCAACGAAGGCGTACACGTCATTTATGGCATTCCCGGCGAAGAGAACATCCCGCTGATGGAAGCCCTGGAACGCGATGGACGCATACGTTTCGTATTGACCCGCCATGAGCAGGGAGCGGGCTTCATGGCCTCCACGCAGGGCCATCTCACCGGCAAACCGGGCGTCTGCATGGCCACGCTCGGACCGGGCGCATTGAATCTCACCCTGCCGGTGGCGCAAGCCAACGCCAGCACCATTCCGATGGTCGCCATCTGCGCACAGGGCAATGTGAGCCGTCTATACAAGGAATCACATCAGATCGTGGATCTGGTGTCGGTGTTCCGCCCACTGACGCAATGGACCAGTATGATCGCCACACCAAGTTCGGTGCCGGAAATCATCCGTAAGGCCTTCTCCGTAGCACAGCGGAAACGCCCCGGTGCAACTTGTCTGATTCTGCCCGAAGACGTGGCCGAGATGCCCGTTCCAGCCGGAATCAGGCCACTGCCGTTGCCGGATACTATGCATATCCGCCCGACGGACGGTACCATCGCCCGCGCGGCTGACATCATCAGTCAGGCGCAGCATCCGATCATTCTGGCCGGTAACGGCGTGGCCCGCGCTCATGCTGAGAATCGTCTGCTGGCACTGGCCGAACAGCTGAATGTGCCGGTGGCCACCACCTTCGAAGGCAAGGGCGTGATTTCGGATCATATTCCGAACGCACTTGGCGTAGTCGGTTTCATGAAACATGATTATGAAAATTTTGCTTTTGATGAAGCTGATTTAATTATCTCTGTCGGCTTTTCCATTCAACAGTTCGACCCAAAGAAAATTAACCCAAATGATGATAAGACTATCATTCATATCAATACCTTTATTGAAGATACCGATGCGCACTATTCAACCGCATTGAATATCATGGGTGACATCGACCAGACTTTGGAGGCGTTGATCACCCGTCTTCAAGTGAAAGGCATTCGCTTCGACGAATCGCACCCGTTGATTCACGAGTTGTTGAATTCGGAATTCCGCTCGTATGCAAGCGATGATTCTTTCCCGATGAAACCGCAACGTATCGTATATGACACCCGTCGCGCCATGGCGGATGACGATATCACGCTGGTAGACACCGGCGCATTGAAGATGTGGATGGCCCGCCTGTACCCGACGTACTATTCCAACACCTGCGTGATCGACAATTCGTTGTCTACCATGGCATGGACGTTGCCCGGCGCCGTGGCCGCATCACTGGAAAATCCTGGCCGACCAGTATTGGCGGTAATGGGCGATGGCAGTTTCCTGATGAACGTGCAGGAAATAGAGACGGCCGTTCGCGTAGGCGCGCGTATGGTGGTGCTGGTGTGGGTCGACGAGGCCTATGGCCTGATCAAATGGAAGATGAACATTCACAATGGCTCGTACGAGGATGTCGATTTCGATAATCCGGATGTGCTGGAGTTGGCCCATAGTTTTGGAGCGCGTGGTCATGTGATAGAGGCGGCCGACGAGCTCTACCCCACCCTATGCGAGGCGTTAAAGAACCAGTCCGGCGTCGACATCATCGCCTGCCCTGTCGATTACAGTGAGAACATGAAGCTCATCGAAAAACTCGGCGAAGTCGATTTCGGCAACTGATTTTCACTGATGCGACAACGATATGATGCTGGCTGTTTCACGTGAAACAGCCAGCATCCGTCATGTTCATTCCCTCTTCCAACCTTCGTGATGACCGGTTATCGCAAAATACGATAACGGGTGGAATACGCCCTGAGCTCATACGGCATGGCTCGGCGGAAGTGCTCGTATGGTGGGACCATGAGTGATTTGCGAGATGTAGTTATTATCGGATCCGGCCCGGCAGGATACACTGCAGCCATCTATCTAGGCCGTGCGGGATACAGACCACTGGTCATCGCCGGGGCACTGACTCCCGGCGGACAGCTGGTCAACACCACTGAGGTGGAAAATTTCCCGGGATTTCCCGATGGCATTCTCGGCCCCGATCTTATGGACAACATGAGGAAACAGGCCGAAAAGTTCGGCGCCGAAATCATCTGGGACGATGTCGTATCCGTTACCGTCGATGTCGAATCCGATACGAAGACCGTGACCCTTGACCAAGGCGACATATATCAGACCAGGGCCGTGGTAGTAGCCACCGGTTCCCAGTATCGCAAACTCGGCATACCAGGCGAATCCGAATTCTCCGGCAAGGGCGTCTCCTACTGCGCAACCTGCGATGGATTCTTCTTCCGAGATAAGCCGATTGTTGTAATAGGTGGCGGAGATAGCGCCTTCGAAGAAGCCGATTTCCTATCCCGTTTTGGATCCTCCGTTACGCTGATTCATCGCCGTGATTCGTTCCGTGCCTCTCAAATTATGGTTGAGCGAGCCAAGAACAATCCGAAGATTGATTTCGTTCTTAATTCCGTAATTGAAGAGATTAATGGAAATGATAATGGAGTTAATTCAATTTCTATACGTAACTTGAAAAACGAATCTATGGAAGTTATTTCTGCAAATGGGGTTTTTGTCGCTATTGGACACACTCCCGCCACTACTTTCCTTGATGGTGTGGTAAATCGTGATGAGGCCGGATATATCCGGGTGGAAGGTGCCAGTACCAGAACCAGCGCTCCGGGAATTTTCGCCGCTGGCGACTGCGTCGATAGTGTTTATCGCCAGGCCATCAGCGCCGCCGGAATGGGTTGCCGCGCCGCTCTCGACGCCCAATCCTATCTGCAGTAGTCTGCCCGGTTTTCTGCCGCATTCCCGCAGCAAGTCCCCGTATTACGCGCTTGTTTTTGTCATGTGTCCACAGAGGGGGAGGTGTGGCATATCCTATTTAAGACCGTAGAGACTCGGCCTGAGCGGCCCGGAGTGCGCCGTAATAGGATATGTCATTCCCTCCCACGGACATATCGATGAAGCGGACATATCAATCACTGCTGCTGCATGAGCAGATCGACGATTCGGTTCATGTCGTCTTCGGATTTGAACACGATTTCGATGCGGCCATGCTTCTTGGATCCCTTGATTGACACCTTGGTACCGAAACGTTGTTCAAGACCCATTTGCACCGGAGTACCAGCCCAGGGATTCAGCTTATTCGCCTTGGGTTTCTTCGGCTGATCGCTTTCGGAAACCTTCATCGACACGATTTCCTCGGTGCTACGCACCGACAATCCTTCGGAAATAATGCGAGTCGCCAGCTGTTCCATGTCAGATTCGGCAGGCAGGCCCAACAATGCGCGGGCATGTCCGGCGGAAAGCAGTCCCGAAGCGACTTTTTTCTGTACGACCGCCGGCAGATGCAGCAACCGCAGGGTATTGGCAATCTGCGGGCGTGACTTCGAAACGGATTTGGAAAGCTGCGCCTGCGTTAAACCGAAATCATCGATCATCTGCTGATATGCGGCCGCCTCTTCCAATGGATTCAATGCAACACGATGCAGATTCTCCAGCAAGGCATCGCGCAGCATATCGTCATCCGCAGTGGTTTTGACGATTGCCGGTATCGTCTTCAGACCGGCAATCTGCGAAGCACGCCAACGACGCTCGCCCATGATGAGCTCGTACATGCTGTCCATGCGGGACTCGAACATATTATGGGCCTCAGACGCATTCTTTGCGCTCTCCTGCGCCTGTTCACGCTGTTCCTTACGTGCGGCCTCGATCTGCTCGCTTGGGCGCTTACGCACAACGATTGGCTGAAGCACGCCGACTTCCTGAATGGAGTCAGCCAACTCACGCAAATCATCCTCATCAAAGATGGTGCGTGGCTGATGCAGATTCGGACCAACGTCACTGAGCCGTAATTCAACAAGATAGCCGCCTTGAACCGGCAACAATTCCGGCTCTTCGCTCTTCTTGTCAGATGATTCGGTTTCACGTGAAACACTTGTTTGTTTTTCAACCGACTGTTGCGACGATTCCACCCCCAGACCGGAACCACCGAAGAACATATCCGCAGGATGGGCGGTTTCATTCAAGGTAATGGAAGGCATTGCATTCCGTCGACTTGAAGTTTTTTTCGCAGTTTCACGTGAAACACTCTTTTTGCTGGACTGTTTCATGCCATGCACGGCATCGACGGAGGCCTGTGCAGTAGCAACGGAAGTCTTGCTATCCTGCGGTTTCTCGGCAGCGGCTTGAGGTTCCCGCACAACATCTTCGTGCTTCTGGCTCTCCCCCGGCAAAGCGGGGAATAACGCTCCAAGACCCTTGCCCAAACGCGACTTCGTAGCCATAATCAGTTCTCGTTTCTTCTCGCATCAATAGCCTGCAGCACCGTCGGGGAACGACGTGCGATTTCCAATGCAGCCTCGCAATAGGAAATCGCTCCCATACCTTTCGGATCGTAGGCGATCACACTCTGATTGAAACTCGGAGCTTCGGAGATTTTCACCGTACGCGGAATGGTGGTGTCAAGCACGATGGTCGGATAGTGCTTTTTGACTTCCTCATGCACTTCACGGCTCAACAGCGTACGCTTATCAAACATCGTGACCAGCATGGTGGATACCAGCAGGGCGGGATTGAAATGCTCCTGCACCAAACCGATGGTGTTAATCAGTTGTCCAAGTCCCTCCAGTGCGTAATACTCCGCCTGAATTGGGATCAACATCTCCGTAACCGCGCACATGGCATTGATGACCAACAGTCCCAAACTCGGAGGGCAGTCGATGATCACATAATCATAGTGCTGTTCGCTGGTGTTCAGAAATTCATCGACCGCACGTTTGAGCAACACATTACGGTCAGCCATATCGGCGACTTCCAGCTCGGCACCACTCAGATCGATGGAGGCCGGCACCACGTCGAGCAATTCACAATCAGGACAGGTCTGCTTGACTTCGGCAATGCTCATACGCCCTTCAAGCACGTCATACACGGAAGGTTCCCCCGAGGTATGCCGCGCTCCAAGAGCGGTGGAAGCGTTCCCTTGCGGATCCATATCAATCAGTAATACTCGGGCACCATACTGTGCCAGCGCGGAGGAAACGTTCACCGCGGTCGTCGTTTTGCCGACGCCACCTTTCTGATTGGCTACGGCAATCATGCGAGTACGTTCCGGCTTAGGGAACGTCACCTTCTGCAGAGCACGATATCGCGATGATTCATCAGCTATCTGTGCGCCTAACGGGGAGGAGCTTCCTCCGAAAATACGTTTAATGGTATCCGTGGCGGATTCCATAGACGTCAGGTTGTCTGGTCCTTCAGGTCCAGTCATGAACTAGCCCTCCTCGATTACTTACAGTATGTTCAAGTTTCTTCATTTGGGTGGACATGTAGTACATTGTGCGCAAATGTGGATAACTGTGTATAGTTGGTGGATAACCTACGTGGCGCTTAAAAAATTATCCACAGGATAAACGTTGCAATATAGCGAAAATTTTTTCATCCCAAATCATGACGTCTGCAAGTGTGGACAAAGTGGATAACTTCGCCAAATTGTGGATAACTTATCTTTTGTCAACCATCAGAATATGCGTTGACTCCAGTCCCGGCCCCACCTCGGCATCAACCACCCGAGGACGGACTCCCCCGCTCTTGGCGATCTCCTTCGAGGCCTTATCGATCTCATCTTGTGCGGATTGTCCTTTCAGGGCGACTAGGCGACCTCCCGTCTCAAGCAAGGGCAACGTCCATCCGGAAAGTTTGGTCATGGGCGCTACGGCACGGCAGGTCACCACGGCAAACGGATGACTTGTGGCAATTGGATTACCATCCAGGTCGAGTACGGGAGTGGTATGCGATATTGCTCCCCTGTTCTTCCTGCTGGTTTTGGAACCGCGGATGGCACCAATCATTGCATTGGCGCGCGACCGCACCACCGTGACATTGTCAAGGCCCATGTCGTTGACGCATTCATTGAGCCATTCGACGCGACGTTCCATGGGCTCCACCAGCGTGAACCGATGATCCGGCAGACATGCGGCCGCGACGATTCCAGGAAATCCACCGCCACTACCAACATCAGCCACCGTCTTGAATTGCCTGCGTACCGTTGCTTCACGTACAAATGGCACAATCGCCGCAGAATTCAGGATATGTCGTTCCCAGATAATACCGACGTCACGCGGTCCGATAAGTCCGCGGGGCTCTCCCTCCTGCGCTAGTTTGTCATGAAAAATACGCAACTTCACAAGCGCATCCCCAAGTACTTCTTCCAAAATCGGCGAATCATCAAGTTCGTCAGTCACTTCAGTCATGCTCTCTATCCTATAACCACAGGGATATCAACCACCTCCATAAATAACATGACGGCAGTGTTGTAGTAGAGAGAGGGAGGGCGATGTTCTTTCGTGACAGTCTAAGACGCAACTGGAATATTGGCCTTCGAAGCTGTCACACATAAAAAACGCCGCACAATGGCGGCGTTATGTTTCACGTGAAACGAATCAGATTTCGACGATATCTTCGAAATCATCCTCTTCGGTGGTCGTTCCGGCAGATCCCGACTTGAGGTACACCGTCACATAACGATGCGGCTCTTCACCGTGGGAGCGGGACTTCAGTCCTTCCTCACGAACTACATCATGCACGATCTTGCGCTCAAAAGAATTCATCGGCTTAAGATCCACCGGCTCACCGGTTTCACGCGCTTCGTCGATGGCGTCCAATGCGATATCATGCAGACGCTGACGCTTATGCTTAAGATAGCCGTCAACGTCCACGATGAGGTGAGACCGTTCGCCAGTCTTCTGCTGAACCGCCAAACGGGTGAGCTGCTGCAAGGCATCCACCACTTCCCCATTGCGGCCAATCAGATGCTTGATATCAGTGTCATCATCGGCAACAATCTGTACGGTCGGGCGATTGTTGCGTACGCCCATCTCAATATCGCCTTCATAGTCGACGATATCCAGCAATTCTTCAAGATAATCGGCAGCGATATCAGCTTCTTCATTGAGCTGATCGATGGTCTTTTCATCATCTTGCGCCATGGTTGTGTACTCCTTTGAGCGGGGTGTCTGTTCTCAGTCTAAGTCCTGTTTATCACTTCGGTAATAACCCTGAAGGAAGGGCGTGTCCCGTGTTTCACGTGAAACACGGGACACCTTGCTCACTTCTTTTTCTTCTTGCGAGATGGCTGCTGCCGCTGATACCCGTTCTTCGTTTTGCTCTCGGCTGCAATCTTGGCCTTCTCCAACTCCTCTTCTTCGAGAGATGGAAGGCCGGCCTTGACGCGGCGGGCATTCTCATGTTCGTGATCACGAACGGTTTTGGCTTCCGCCGCCGGGGAACCCGGAGTCGGGAAGGCGTAGACCTGCCATAGTGAACGACAAAGGTTCAGAATGTTGTTGGCAAGCCAGTACACCAGCACAGCGAACGGCATGGTGGCACCGGAGAAGATGTACATGATCGGGAACATCCAAAGCATCATCTTCTGCATCATCTCGGTCTGCTTGGTTTGCGGACCATTCTGAGGCATGTTGCGCTTCATGTTGTTGTACTGCATGAACCACAGGCAGAAGCACATCAGCGCCACGAAGATGGCGATGACGACCTTACCGCCGATGTTGGCCGTCATGAAGTTATCGGTGACATTGGTATTGAACACCGTGGTCTTGGTGAACTGCAACGCAGTGGCCTGATCAAAAGCGCCCAGCGCGGCACGTTTGCCGCGGGCGATGTATGGAATGGCCGACAGCGTGTAGAACATGCACATGAATATAGGGCCCTGAATCAGCATCGGCAGACACGAGCCCATCGGGTTCGCGTCGTTGTCCTGATACAGCTTCATCATTTCACGCTGCATGGCCTCTTTGCTGGCCTGATCGTTTTTGCCCTTGTATTTGTTCTGGATGCGCGCCATCTTCGGCTGGATTTCCTGCATTTTGCGCATCGACTTCATGGTCTTGTAGTACAGCGGGAACACGCACGCATGCACCACGAGCACCAGGAAGATGATGGATAGCACCCACGAGAAGCCGACCGGGTGCATACCCAACAGAGTCAGAAACTTATGGAAAATGGCCATGATCTGCGTCATGAGCCACTCGATTGGCGTCAGGAGCTTATACAACCAGCCCCAGAAACCGCTATCGAGGAGAAATTGATTTTGATTCAGCATTGCAGGCCCGTCTCCTTATCGTCTGCGGCCAGTGGTGTGAGTCGTGGCTCTTCATGAGCCTTTGACCACGAAAATCTATAGCAAATGGAATAGCGCTGCGGAACATCGTCGATTCCCCCGCGACTCCAAGGCCTGCAGCGCAGGATACGCAAAAAGGCAAGAAGGCCGCCTCTGAGGCAGCCAAAACGTGTCACAGCCTGAATCGCGTAATTGGAACAACTTGGATAGTATCTGCAACAGGGCGGGGTTTTCGCGGAAATGTGACGCTGATACCAACGTATGGCACGAATCATCCAATCACCGCTACGCCCCATCCTCGTCATTGATGTGCTGCCTTACGGCTTATCGCCTCGAAGCAGGCTGCCATCTGATGATCCAAGGATGAAAAATCGGCATGCGCCGCGCTAGGCTTCGCACGCAAAACGATGTCGCAGGATTCAGGCAGTAAGAATTCGTGCTTTCGCGCGAGCACACGGAAACGACGTTTGACGGTATTACGCGTTACTGCGTTACCGACAGCCTTGGAAACGGCCAGACCGACACGTCGGCCACTCCTCGCCGTGGAATCGGATATGAAGACATCGTCATGCATTGCATAATGTACGACGATGTCTTCACGCGATACCCTACGACGGCGTTTGAGCACCGCGACGAAATCGCGATGGCTTTTCAGCCGTTCCACCGCTATGCCACTAAATACAATCAGGCAGCGAGGGACTTGCGGCCCTTGGCGCGGCGACGATTGATCAGAGCGCGACCTGCGCGGGTGCGCATGCGATGGCGGAAACCGTGCTTCATGTGACGACGACGGTTGTTCGGCTGGAATGTCCTCTTCATAATTAATGCTCCCGGTGTTTTAGCCATGCCAAGGCACGGCTCCTCATGAGTCAAGCTCTACTAAATTACTCTGACCCCTGAACACAGTCAAAATCATGCGTCGTCCTTCACTGGATAAGCGGGGAATCTCCCCCGTGCAATATCCACAAAATCGTTGGAACAACGCCGAATTCCCCACGAAAGTTATCCACAAACTACACTTATGTTATTCACATTTCAGACGTTTCAACACGCTAGACGGTGGATAACTTGGGGAAAAAAGAGTAAAAAGAAACAGTTGCACATCCGTAGGCCTTCTATTGGGAAAGGGAATCCATGGTCGATACTCCCCATGATCCTCTTGATCAGGCTCGCGGTGTATGGTCCGACGCACTGGCGTTGCTGCGCCAGAATCCCAAGCTCTCCGCCCGCGACAAGGGCTGGCTGGAGAATGTGGTGCCCGAAGGCATGTGGGGCCCGACCATCGTATTGTGCGTGCCCAGTGCGGCCACCCAGCAGGCGTTGCAGACCGAACTGAACCAACCGCTGATGGAGGCGCTGAAGGATTCCGCCGAACAGGATATCTTCCCCGCATTCAAAATCGTACCGATGCAGCAGACCGTCGAACCGGACATCGAGGAATATCCGCACTTCGACCGCAAACCGCGCACCCAACGCGAGGAATCGACCCAAGGCCAGCTTCCCATCCCCGCAAGCATGCCGGAACAGCCGTTCCGACCCACAGAGCAGGGAACGTTCACCAGCGGCCAGAACAGGCCTTTGCTGGACCCACAGACGCATCTGAACAAGAATGCCACCTTCGATACGTTCGTACCAGGCGACTCCAACAGGTTCGCACGTACCGTCGCCCTTGCCGTAGCCGAAGGTTCGGGACACGACTTCAATCCGTTATGTATCTATGGCGGCTCCGGTCTGGGCAAGACGCACTTGTTGAACGCCATCGGCAATTACGCCCTGGTCAAGGATCCGAATCTGAAGGTTCGCTACGTAACCAGCGAGGAATTCACCAACGAATTCATCGAGGCGTTGGGCGATACCAACCAGAATTCCGGCCAAATCAAGGAATTCAACCGCCGTTACCGCGAGGTCGACGTACTGCTGATCGACGACATCCAGTTCTTGAGCGGCAAGGAAGCTACACTCGAACAGTTCTTCCATACGTTCAACACGTTGCATCAGGCCAATAAGCGCATTGTGATCGCCTCCGACGTACCGCCAAAAGACCTCAAGGGGTTCCAGGCACGCCTGATCTCCCGCTTTGAATCCGGACTGACCGTTGACGTCAAGCCGCCGGATCTGGAGACCCGAATCGCCATTCTGCGCATGATGGCCACCATGAACGGCTCCAACATTCCCAACGATGTGCTCAATCTCATCGCGGAGCGCTTTACCGAAAACATCCGCGAGTTGGAAGGTGCGCTGAACCGCGTGACCGCCATGGCCTCGCTCAGCAACCAACCGGTCACCCGTGCGTTGGCAGAGCATACCCTGCAAGATTTCTTCACCTCCGATGTGGAAATCAAGCCGGCTGACATCATCAGTCAGGTAGCCAAATACTTCCACCTGACCTTCGACGATATCGTCGGGCGCTCCCGCACCAAGAACATCGCCTTGGCTCGTCAGGTGGCCATGTATCTGGTGCGTGAGCTCACCAGCATGAGCCTGAACGACATCGGCCTAGTATTCGGCGGCAAGGACCACACCACCGTCATGCATGCCTATACCCGTATCAGCGATGAGATGCAGGAAAAGCAGGAAATCTACAACTATGTGATGGAACTGACGGTTCGTCTGAAGCAGCATTCCTCTGAAAAATAAGGTCTCACCGGCATTGTCATTATCTAGTAAAATATTTTACTAAAGTAAATATTTACCGAAGTTGACACGCCGTGCCGTGCACAATAATCGTCGAATTTATCCACATGGTTATGCACAAATGTGGGAAAATCCCGTGGGTAAGCCGTTGAAAACACCTAATTCGTCCGTGGGCAACTCGTGGATGCATCACCGTAGGTTGTGGATAAGACGCAGACTTGATTCTGTCTGTGGATAAGTCGGCATGTTTTCCACAAGGCATCCCAATGTTATCCACAATCGAGTTATCCACCTTTGCCCTTGCAAATAATGTGGTCCCGGAACTTACCCACATTATCCACAGGCCTTATTATGACGAAGAGAGTTGGTTATTGAAAGATCACCGTCATCGCCATAAGTGGGGAATTCCCCATGATGCGCAAACACCGCGCACTTCGCTAGAATGACTTGTAGCCTGAACGAAATGAGGAATCCGTCATGAAAGTCGAAATCAACTCCCAAGCGCTTGCCGACGCAGTAGCCTGGACCACCCGCGTTATCGACGCCCGTCCTGCAACACCGATTCTGGCAGGCATCCGTCTTGAAGCCATCGATGGCACTTTGCAGCTCTCCGCCTTCAACTATGCGATTTCCGCACGTCACCATATCGAAGCGGGCATCGATGAAGCCGGTACGGCCTTGGTGCTTGGCAAACTCCTTGCCGATATCACCAAGTCGCTCCCCTCAGAGAAGACCTACCTATCAACTGACGGCTCGACCATGACCATCACTTCCGGCAAGTCCACCTTCACTATGCAGCTGATGCCGGATAACGAATATCCGGATCTCCCTGTGGTTCCGGCCAAGCTCGGCCAAGTGGACTCCCCCACGTTCATGCAGGCCGTCAACCAAGCTTCCGTAGCCGTCTCCCGTGAAGAGAACCGCCCGGTACTGACCGGCATTCGCGTGCAGTTCCAAGGCGATAAGGTCATCATGAGCTCCACCGACCGCTTCCGCCTGTCCCGCTCGAGCTTCACCTGGACTCCGGAAAATCCCGACATCAACACCACTGCTCTGGTACGTGGAGCACTCCTTCGTGACGTGGCCCGTTCGCTCGACGAGCATCAGAACATCGTGCTCGATTTCGATCCGGAGAGCCCTTCTCTGCTCGGCTTCGAAAACGCCGGCCGCGTATCCACTTCGCAGCTGATTGACGGGGAATTCCCCGCCGTCGACCGCCTATATGCCGACGAATACCCGATTCACGCGATTATCGACAAGCAATCCCTGATCGGTGCCATCAAGCGCGTCTCCCTGGTCGCCGAACGCAATGCCCCGATTCGCATGGCCTTCGCCGGACAAGAGCTGACGCTGTCCGCAGGCACCGCCGATGAGGCACAGGCCAAGGAGATCATTGATATCGACATGGACGGCGATGACATCACCGTGGCCTTCAACCCGTCCTACCTGATCGAAGGTCTGAGCGCCATCAGCGAACCATTCGTCCGCATGAAGATGACCACGGCGGTCAAGCCGGTGGAATTCAACGGCCAGCAGGAAGCGGATTCCGACGAATCCATGGACTACCGTTACCTGCTCGTGCCGATGCGCTTCAACAGCTGACGGCATTCACCGACATCAGGGCTGAATATCGCCTAAAAGGGCATATTCAGCCCGTACTTATATATGATTCGAGGGTTCCCATCCATGCACATCTCACGGCTCGCGCTCGACCACTACCGTTCCTGGGAGCGTTGCGTGCTCGATTTCGAGCCGGGAGTGAACATCCTGCAAGGGGCGAACGGACTGGGCAAAACCAACATCGTGGAAGCCGTGGAGGTGCTGTCCACCGGTTCCAGTCATCGCACCTCATCCTCACTGCCGCTTATCGAGAGAGGCTGCGCCTCGGCAACCATCCGCGCAAACGTGGAAGATGACCGGAACCGGCATTCCTATGAGGTGACTATCGCGGCGCGAGGCGCCAACCGAGCACGTATCGACGGTGGCAATTCCCTGTACATGAGGGATGTCATCGGCAAGATTCCCTCCGTATCGTTCACCCCTGAAGATCAGCGTCTGGTATCGGGAGATCCGGCCACCAGACGCAATTTCATCAATCAGGCCGGTGCCCTGCTAATACCGCACTATATGGAGCGGCTGCAACAGTTCACGCATGTGGCCAAACAACGTACGGCCCTGCTTAAGCAGCTCGGGGACCGTGGTGACTTCGATCCTCAGTATGGTCGGCAGGCCGCCCTGAGCGGGCTGGAGATATGGACCGGCCAATTCATCGACATCGGCATGGCCTTGACCCACGACCGTGCCACGCTGATCGAACGGCTTTCCGAACCGTTCAGTCGTGTATATGCGTCTCTGGCGGGAATCGACCAGCAGGCATTGTTGCATTATGAGCCTTCTTTCGACGAAGTGATGCTCTACGATGAGCCTGCCGCGGAGATCAGTCGGCATTTCCAGCGCATCTACCCCGGCGAAGTGGCACGTGGACAGAACCTGATCGGTCCGCATCGTGATGATTTGACGTTGACGTTGCATGGCATGCCGGCTCGCGAATTCGCCTCGAACGGTGAAATGTGGACGATGGCGTTGGCTCTGAAGATGGCATTGTATGAAACGGTCTGCGCCGACCAGCAGACCAAGCCGATCGTGATTCTCGATGATGTGTTCGCCCAGCTTGACGAGTCCCGGCGCGAGCAGATTCTGGATTTCGCCAGACGGCAGGATCAGGTGCTGATCACCGTCGCCGCGGCCAGCGACATTCCCGCAACGCAGGCGCATGTGATCGACGTGGCCGCGTTACGCGATCATGCCGACGATGACGATGCGCTGGGTGCGCTGATGGCCACACTGGCCGCAGGACGGAAGGCGGAAGAGCGCTGATGACGAATCCTCCCGTATGCGACATACTCAAGCTGGACCAACGCAAGTTGCCTGCGGAGGTGTTCGAACGCGTCTCACATCGTGCGGGACTGCTGAAGGAACGTGAACGCAAGGCGAGACTAGCGTGGGAGAATTTCGGCAAACCCGGGCGGGATCCGCAGAAAGTCGGCAACATCTTCGGCTTGATCGCAACTCAGGGCAAGTGGACGCCACATCTGAAAATCGCGCAGATGCAGAATCATTGGGACCAGGTGGTCGGTCGGGAGAACGCCATGCACACCTATCCGGTATCCTTGCGTGACGGCATCCTGACGATTCGCTGTGACAGTCCGGCGTGGACTACCACGATGAACTATATGATTCCCGAGCTCACGCGCATCATCCGTGAAAAACTCGAAGGACTGACCATCAACGAGGTGCGGGTGACGGGCCCACAGCAGCAGTCATTCAGCCGTGGGCGGATTTCTCGGCGTACCCGCTACTGAATCTCCGTTGGTTTCACGCGCATCGGGGCGGTGCCTTCCCCGCTTTCCATGAACAAGCGGCGAAATCGGCTCTATTCCGAGGAATACTGCCTCTATTGAGGTGTCCCCCTCCATGAGTAGAATATCAAGCAGTGTATGTAAACGCCTAGAAGGGGCCTTTATTTGCGTTCTAGGTGGTATCGCCCGCGCAAATGACCTTCATCGGCGGGAAAAATGCAGGAAGGAATCTCTGTGGCAGACCTTGACGCGGATTCGCTGAACGAATCAGCTGAAAACACGCAGGAAGATCAGATTCAGAACGATCAGCTCGAAGATGCGCAGCTCGACGACTCATTGTCGCCCGAACACTATGACGCCTCCGATCTGAGGGTGCTGGAAGGCCTTGAGGCGGTGCGTATCCGTCCGGGCATGTATATCGGCTCCACCGGCCCACGCGGCCTGCACCATCTGGTCTATGAGATCGTCGACAACTCCGTCGATGAGGCTTTGGCCGGCTATGCGTCGCATATCGAGGTGACGATTCTGCCGGACGGTGGCATACGCGTGGTCGACGATGGACGAGGCATCCCGGTCGACGAAGTGCCTGGCGAGGGCGTTTCCGGCGTGGAGACCGTGATGACCAAGCTGCACGCAGGCGGCAAGTTCGGCGGCGGCGGATATGCGGTCTCCGGCGGTCTGCACGGCGTGGGCATCTCCGTGGTGAATGCGCTGTCCACCCGCGTCGACATCGAAGTGCGTCGTCAGGGCTTCCACTGGACACAGACCTACGTCGACCAGAAGCCGACCGCCCGTCTGGCCAAGGGCGAGCCGATGGCCGAAGGTGAATCCACCGGTACCTCCGTGACCTTCTGGGCCGACGGCAAGATTTTCGAAACCACCACCTACGATTTCGAAACCCTGCGCAATCGTTTCCAGCAGATGGCCTTCCTGAACAAGGGACTGAAGCTCTCCCTGACCGATCTGCGCGAGCCTGATCAGGCGGGCGACGAGGTCGCCGGTGAGCTTGACGAGACCGAAACCAAGCATCAGACCGTCACCTACCAGTACAACGAAGGCATCAAGGACTACGTCGACTATCTGGTCAAGTCCCGCAAGGCGACGCCGGTCGAAGAGGACGTCATCGATTTCGAGGCGGAAGATCTGAAAATCGGCATTTCCGCGGAAATCGCCATGCAGTGGACCACCGCCTACTCAGAAGCCGTGCACACCTTCGCCAACACCATCTCCACCACCGAAGGCGGCACCCACGAGGAAGGTTTCCGAGCGGCGTTGACCTCGCTGATCAACCGGTACGCCCGAGAGAAGAACATTCTCAAGGACAAGGATGAGAACCTCTCCGGCGACGATGTGCGCGAAGGCCTGACCGCAGTAGTGTCCGTCAAGCTCACAACCCCGCAGTTCGAAGGCCAGACCAAGACCAAGCTCGGCAATTCCGAGGCCAAGACCTTCGTGCAGCGCGTGATGACCGACAAGCTTGGCGATTGGTTCGACGCCCACCCGAGCGAAGCCAAGAACATCATCCAGAAGGCCATCGAGGCCTCCCGTGCGCGCATCGCGGCCAAGAAGGCACGTGAGAACACCCGTCGTAAGTCGATTTTCGAATCGGCCGGCATGCCCGACAAGCTTAAGGACTGCCAATCCAACAATCCTGAGGAATGCGAGCTGTTCATCGTGGAGGGTGATTCCGCAGGCGGCTCCGCAATCCAAGGGCGCAACCCGATCACGCAGGCCATTCTGCCGTTGCGAGGAAAGATCCTCAATACCGAGCGCGCCAGCCTGGACCGTATGATGAAGTCCGAAACCATCGAATCGCTGATCACCGCCGTCGGCGGCGGATATGGCGAGGATTTCGATCTGAGCAAGGTACGGTATCACAAGGTCATCATCATGGCCGATGCCGATGTGGATGGCGCACATATCGCCACCCTGAATCTGACACTGTTCTTCCGCTACATGCGGCCGATGATCACCGCTGGCTACGTGTACGTGGCCATGCCGCCGCTGTACCGTCTGAAGTGGACCAAGGGTGCGCACGACTTTGTGTACACCGACGCCGAACGTGACCGTGTGCTCGCCGAAGGCAAGGCCGCCGGCCGTCAGTTGCCGAAGGGTGAGGGAATCCAGCGCTATAAGGGTCTGGGTGAGATGAGCTATCAGGAACTGTGGGAAACCACCATGGATCCGGAACATCGCATCCTGAAGCAGGTGCAGATCGAGGATGCGGCCGCGGCCGACGAAACCTTCTCCATGCTCATGGGAGACGAAGTCGAACCACGCCGTCTGTTCATCCAGCGCAATGCCAACAAGGTCAGCTGGATCGACGCATAAGGGACTTCAAGGCAAGGATTAGAAATTGGCAGACGAAAACAACAACAACGAAGAGGGCCAGTTCGTGCCTGACGGCTCCATGGAACCACTAAGCCCGCAAGAGGCCGACAACACCGATTACGGCCTGATGACCGGCGAACGCATCCAGAAGAAGGACCTGCGTCAGGAAATGCGCGACTCCTATCTGTCGTACGCCATGTCAGTGATCGTGGACCGTGCATTGCCGGACGTACGCGATGGCCTGAAGCCGGTGCATCGTCGCGTGATCTACGCGATGTACGACGGCGGATACCGCCCCGATCGTGGCTATTCCAAGTGCGCCCGCGTGGTCGGCGAGGTCATGGGTAAGTACCATCCGCACGGCGATTCCGCCATCTACGACACCTTGGTGCGTATGGCGCAGTCCTGGTCGATGCGCTACATGCTCGTCGATGGACAAGGCAACTTCGGCTCCCCCGGCGACGATCCGGCAGCGGCAATGCGTTACACCGAATGCCGTATGGCGCCTCTTGCCATGGAGATGGTGCGCGATATCGACAAGGACACCGTCGACTTCCTACCGAACTACGATGGTAAGACCCAGGAGCCGACCGTGCTGCCGGCCCGCTTCCCGAACCTGCTCTGCAATGGATCGTCCGGCATCGCCGTCGGCATGGCCACCAATATCCCGCCGCACAACATGCGTGAGGTGGCCGAAGGCGTGCATTGGGCACTGGACCATCCGGAAGCCAGCCGCGAAGAACTGCTCGACAATCTGATCCGCATTATCAAGGGGCCGGATTTCCCTACCGGTGCGACGATTCTCGGTCACAAGGGCATCGAACAGGCCTACCGTACCGGTCGAGGCCTGATCACCATGCGTGCGGTCGTAAACACCGAGGAAATCAAGGGCCGCATGTGCCTGGTGATCACCGAACTGCCATATCAGGTGAACCCGGATCGACTGGTCGTATCCATCCGTGAAGCGGTGCGTGACGGCAAAATCCAAGGCATTGCCGACATGCGTGACGAAACCTCCGGACGTACCGGTCAGCGACTCGTGCTCGTACTCAAGCGTGACGCCGTGCCGAAGGTGGTTCTCAACAATCTGTATAAGCACTCGCAGCTGCAGCAGACTTTCGGTGCCAACATGCTGGCACTGGTCGACGGCGTGCCGCGTACATTGAGCTTGGACGCGTTCATCCGCCACTGGGTGAGCCATCAGCTTGACGTGATCGCACGTCGTACCGCATACCTCAAGCGTGAGGCCGAGGAGCGCGACCACATCCTGCAGGGCTATCTGAAGGCCCTTGACATGATCGATGAGGTGATCGCCCTCATTCGCGCCTCCGAATCCGCTGAGACCGCCCGTACGGGCCTTATGGATCTGCTTGATGTGGATGAGGTGCAGGCCGACGCCATTCTGGCCATGCAGCTACGCCGACTGGCCGCATTGGAACGTCAGAAGATCCTCGACGAGCACAATGAGCTCATGCGCAAGATCGCCGACTACAACGACATCCTCGCCAAGCCGGAACGCCAGCGCAAGATCGTGGGTGACGAACTCGACGAAATCGTCGCCAAGTACGGCGATGAACGCCGCACCCGGATTCTGCCATACTCCGGCGAAATGAACGTCGAAGACCTGATCGCTGAAGAGAACGTGGTCGTGACCGTGACCCATTCCGGCTTCATCAAGCGCACCAAGGCCGACGAGTACCGTGCGCAGCACCGTGGCGGTAAGGGCATCAAGGGCGCCAAGCTGCGTGAGGATGACGTGGTCGATCACTTCTTCCTGACCAGTACGCACAACTGGCTGCTGTTCTTCACCAACAAGGGTCGCGTATACCGGCTGAAGGCCTACGAGCTGCCGGAGGGATCGCGTGATTCCAAGGGTCAACATGTGGCCAACCTGCTGCAGTTCGGTCCGGATGAGGCCATTCAGACCGTATTGTCGATTCCGAACTACGAGGTGGCCAAGTATCTTGTGCTTGCCACCCGTTCCGGCAAGGTCAAGAAGACCGCGCTGGCCGAATACGACTCCCCTCGTCAAGGTGGTCTGATCGCAGTGCGATTGATGACCGACGAGAACGGCGAGAACGCCGACGAGCTGATTGGCGCTGCACTGTGCAACGCCGAAGACGACATCATCCTCGTCTCCAAGCTGGGCATGAGCCTGAAGTTCCAGGCCGATGACGAGCAGCTGCGTCCAATGGGCCGCCAGACCGCAGGTGTGCAGGGCATGAAGTTCCGCGAAGGCGACGAGCTGCTGGCCATGGACGTGGTCTGGGGCGATTCCGACAAGGATTTGCTCGTGGTCACCAATGAAGGCTTCGCCAAGCGTACGGCCATCAGCGAATATCGTTTGCAAGGCCGTAACGGCTACGGCGTCAAGGCCGTGCAGTTAGCCGAAGGCCGTGGCTCCCTGGTGGGCGCCGTGATCGTGGAGGAAGATGACCAGGTCATGGCCATCATGAAGTCCGGCAAGGTCATCCGTTCCAACGTCGCCGAAGTCAAGCGCACGGGCCGCAACACCCAAGGTGTAACGCTCGCGAAGCCCGACAAGAACGACGAAATCATCTCCATCGCCCGTAATGAGGAGAAGGAGAACGAAGACGATGAGCCAGCCGAAGGAGCCCCTGCGGAAGCGGTGGACGGGCAGACCGTCACCACTCAATCAGGCGAGAATGTAGAGGCCTCGGCCAAGACCGAGTAATCGTCGGCAAACACTGGTAGCCTCAGCCTAAGAAGCTGGGCATAACCTTGCAAGGAGCAACGATGAGCGAGAACATGGAAGAACAAGAGCCGAGCGCACAGTCTCCGGCATCCGAAGCTCAGGAAACCGAAAACCACGCCCCTCGCGTGGCCCGTTCCGCTTCGAGCCAGCCGCTGATCGGCGCCGAGCAGGTGCGTGCCCATGAAGGTGCGGTCAAATCGGTGCAGGGCAAGAGCCGTCGTGGTGCGCCTCGTGCACGCCGCATGAGTCTGTCCCTGACGCGTATCGATGCATGGTCGGCGGCGAAGGTGGCATTCATGCTTTCCATCGCCGGAGGCATCATTCAGATCGTTGCCGCGGCACTGCTGTGGATGATGCTGAATGTGGTCGGCGTGTTCGACCAGGTGACGCAGATTGTGTCTTCCACTGGCTTGGATGCCGGCGGATTCGACTTGGCCAACGTGCTGTCACTGAGCACGGTGCTGAGTGCGGTCACCATCTTCTCGATCATCGAGGTGATACTGATTACCGTGCTGGTGACCATCGTCACGCTGCTGTACAACGTGGTGAGCACACTGGTGGGCGGCATCCACGTGACTTTGGGTGATGACTGATCCGGACGCACGCCAACAAGCGTAAGAAGGCGGCACTTCCTTTCGGAGGTGCCGCCTTCTTCGCATTCACATATGCCCCGCCGGTGTTTGCCGCCGTGTTTGTCCGATTCTGGAGAATCGGACAATGAGAGCGTGAAAAGCACCCCACGGATGTCCGATTCTCCAGAATCGGACATGTAAGGCATCAACAAATGGTCTTAAGTGTCCGAAAATCCAGAATCGGACATCTTGGACAGATAACACAATGCCGATCCACGCGGATAGAGAGGAATCGATCCGCGTGAACCGGCAAGTTCGGTTGAGTGGGCTATCGGACTAGAGCACGCCCTGAGCGACCATGGCGTTGGCTACCTTGACGAAGCCGGCCGCGTTGGCTCCGAGCATCAGATCGCCTTCATGGCCGTATTCCTTGGCTGCGGCCAAGGAGCTGGCGACGATGTTCTCCATGATGGACTTCAGCTTGTCATCCACCTCTTCAAAGCTCCATGAGAGACGGTAGGAGTTCTGGCTCATCTCGAGACCGGAAACTGCCACACCGCCAGCGTTAGCGGCCTTGGCGGGGCCATAGAGCACGTTATTGGCCTGGTAGACGGCGATCGCCTCTGGAGTGGACGGCATATTCGCACCTTCGCATACCACGGTGCAGCCATTGGCCACGAGCGTCTTGGCGGATTCCTCGTCAATCTCGTTCTGAGTGGCGCATGGCAATGCGATGTCGCACGGAACCGTCCACACACCTTTGCAGCCCTCGTGATATTCGGAGCCCGGCACACGCTCGGCGTATTCCTTGATACGGCCACGATGACCCAGCTTGATGTCCTTGACTACATCGAGCTGAATGCCATTCGGATCGTAGATGTAGCCGTTGGAGTCGGATGCGGTCACAACCTTCGCACCGAGAGCCTGAGCCTTCTCCGTGGCGAAGATGGCCACATTGCCCGATCCGGAAATGGCTACGGTCTTGCCTTCGAAGGAATCATTCTTCAGCACTCGCAGGGCCTCTGCGGTGTAGTAGCACAGACCGTATCCGGTGGCCTCGGTGCGTGCCAGAGACCCGCCGAACTCGAGACCCTTGCCCGTGAGTACGCCGGAGTATTCGTCGCGGATACGCTTGTACTGGCCGAACAGGTAGCCGATCTCACGGCCGCCGACGTTGATATCGCCTGCCGGAACATCAGTGAACTGGCCGATATGGCGGCATAGTTCGGTCATAAAGGCCTGACAGAAACGCATGACTTCGGCATCGGACTTGCCCTTCGGGTCGAAGTCGGAACCGCCCTTGCCACCGCCCATCGGCAGGGTGGTCAGGGAATTCTTGAGAATCTGTTCGAAGCCGAGGAACTTGATCACACCTTCGTTCACACTCGGATGGAAGCGCAGACCGCCCTTATACGGTCCGATTGCGGAATTGAACTGGACGCGATAGCCGCGGTTGACCTGCACCTTGCCTTCATCATCGGTCCAAGCGACACGGAATTTGACCACGCGCTCCGGCTCGACAAGGCGTTCAAGCACGCCTGCCTTCTCATATTCCGGATGCTTCGCAACTACTGGTTCAAGGCTTTCGAAAACCTCAAGAACGGCCTGCAGGAATTCCGGCTGGTCGCCATCACGTTGTTCGACCTGTGTGTATACGCGCTTGACGTACTCGTCAGTGAGCATATTCTTCCCCTTCGGGATAGTTGGGTTATCAATAAGACGGTCTCATTCTAGGTATGCAAGGTTGGACGTCACAAGATATTGCTCAGGATTTGGCTGAGAGTTTGATGTCCGATTCTCCAGAATCGGACATCCAGACACGGTCCGGGGGCCTGTGAATGTCCGATTCTGGAGAATCGGACAGATTGAGTTTGGCGTATAAACAGACACGGTAAGGTTGATAGCAGGACGATTGATATGAAACGCAAGGGGTTATGGGTCGGATGAGTGCGAACAAAGCGGGCCGAAAGGCAAGCATGGGAGACGTGGCCGCAGCGGCCGGCGTTTCCAAAACCACCATCTCACGGTATCTGCATGGCGAATTCGGTTACATGTCGGAACAAACCAAAGCGAAAATCGAGGGTGTCATCAAAGAGCTTGGATATCGTCCGAACAAAATGGCCCAAAGTCTCAAGGCTACGGTCAGCCATATGGTCGGTGTGAGCATAGCGGATATGGGCAACCCATTCAGTTCCCTGCTGATCAAAGGAATCCAGGAAGAATGCCGAGCGCGCGATGTGCAGTTGCTGGTCAGCGATTCCAACAATCAACCCACATTGGAGCGGGCCAATATCGAATCGTTGCTCGATGCGCAGGTTGACGGACTGATCGTCAATACGGTCGGTAATAACGATGACTGGTTGGTGCGATTTCATGATCGCGCGAATCGCAAACCGGTGGTGATGCTTGATCGCATTGTGCTGCCGTTGATTTATGACAGCGTTACCAATAACAATGACGCTGCGGTGCGTGAGATGCTGGAATACCTGAAAGGGCAAGGATTCGCATATGTCGTGTTCGTAATGCGTCCTGGCGAGGGCATCAGTACTCGTACCGCGCGTCGTCAGGCAGTGGAACGGTATTGCGATGATTTGGGCCTTGGCGGTGAAGTGCTGGTCTATGACGACGGGATTGATGGACTGCGTTCGAGAATCGCCAACCTGTTGGAATTGTGCGGAAATCGGAAGACATGTCTGTTCGCCAACAACGACGAAAGCATGCGGGACATACTGGAAGCTACCTCAGCGGGACTGCGAAGGCATGTGGGTGTGTGCTCGTTTGCCGATGAGCATTGGGCCAAATACAGCGGTCCCGGCATCACGTGTCTGGATCAAGAGCCCATGCTGATGGGCCGCAGAGCTGCACAAAAGCTGTTCGCACGTATCTATGACGGGTCAGAGGAACCGTGTTCCTTGGATGAGGTACTGGCCAGACTATGCATCTTCGCATCGACTGAAATCTAATTGATCGGATTCCTTTTCAGCGGGAAGGGAATGTGCTGTAAATAAGCGGAACACGCCGTAGTTAACCGGTAAACAAAATCTGCTGTATGCTCATAGTTAACCGGTAAACGAAACCGATAAACTAAAACGGTGCACTATCCTATCTGATGCATTGACCCCATCCATTACCAGCTCAAGGAGGAGCGGAACATGATCATATGGATCATGGGCATATTGCTGATTGCCTCATTCATCTGCTTTGTCATCTACGCGATGAAAGGCGGTAATCTCACCATTGGATTCTTTATTCTCACCATTGTGTGGACCCTCGTTTATTTTCTGGGAATACCATTCGGCATAGGAAAGCCGTTCGATGTCATCGAGGAGACCTTCGCTCAGCCGGCGTTGACCTACGGTTCCACCATCATCCAGATCATTTGCGGTGCATGGTTCGGACGTGTGCTGGTCGACACCGGCATCGCGGCCTCCATCTCATACCGCACAGCCAAGGTCGGTGAGAAGAGTCCGGTGCTGGCCACCATCTGCATGGCTCTGGTCACCTGTCTGATTTTTACCAGTGCGTATGGGGTGGGTTCCGCCATAGCCATCGGCGTGATCCTGTTCCCGATTCTTGGTCGTCTCGGTGTCCCCAAACGTATCGCGGTACCGGTATTCACCCTCTCCATCGGTGCGGCAATGTGGATCAATAGCGTGTTGTTCGTACAATTTGCGGCCTTCTATCAGGACTATAAGTCTCCTGACGGGCAGATCGTGGAATGGGGAAACCACTATCTGCGCTTCGGCATCTCGGCCATGGTCGTGCAGATGATCGGCGTAATCATTTTCATCCTGATCAATACCAAATCCATCAAAAACGGCAAGCCATATGAAGTGGGGGATCCTGCCGACCAAGCCGCTGAAATCCCCCAGGTGCCGATTTGGACCTATGTGTTGCCTATAGTACCGGTCGCCCTGAGCATCATCTTCGAATGGGATGCTGTTCCGGCGCTATTCCTGGCTTCCATTGCCGCCTTCTTGGGAACCGGACATATGAAAACCTACAGAGGATTCGTACGCATCCTCAATTCCACTGCGAAAACTGCCATTGGCGACATCGGTAGCCTGATCATCATGTTGCTCGTGCTGCGTTTCTTCCAACATGCAGCGGTTACCGTCATGGCCGACTTCGGTCCGGCACTGACTTCCGTAGTACCCAACAACGAATTGATTCTTGCCGTCACGGTGTGCATTCTTGCACCGCTTGCCCTTTTCCGCGGCCCTCTGGAACTGTATGGCGCTGGTTCGGCCGTTATCAGCATTCTGATGGGCATGGGCATCTTTAACGCATGGTTCCTGTTCGCACTGCTCGTGGTACCGTCCATGACCTGCATCTCCAGCTGTGTGACGCAGTCGTGGAATATGTGGGCGGTCGAATACAACGAACTCGAACCCAAAACCTTCCTCAAGAACGGCGTGCCGGTGTACTGGCTATGCACATTCCCCATCATGGGGCTCGCCTCCCTGCTGCTGTTCTGAATGCACATAACCTCGCCGGTTGTTCGAATCATCCTGTGACGGATGACCGGCACCACCACATGAGAATCAAGGATTTCAATCATGAACATTATCGGTATCAACACCCTCGTCTACATGGATGCACTGCGTGACGGTGCCACACAATCCGAGCTGCTCGGCAGCATCGCGGAACTTGGCGTCACCCTTGCTGAAGTCCGCCGTGAATACATCGCCGGAGACGACGAATTCAACGCCATCGCAAACGCTGCGCGGATCAACGGTCTGCGGCTGTTCTATTCCGTTCCGGAATCCATCACGGTCAACGGTGACGTCAATCCCAGATTCGAAGAGTTCCTTGATGAGGCGCAACGTATGGGCGCATCCAATGTGAAATTCAATCAGGGAGACATCAACAATGTGGATTTGGAGGTGTTGCGGCGTATCGATGAGTCATCGGCTGCGCACGGCGTGACTTTGACCATCGAAAATGATCAGACGCCGGAAAACGGTACCTTCGCATGTACCAGCGCATCACTTGACCATATCGTCGCCAATGGTGGCAAGGTGGGCTACACCTTCGATCTGGGCAACTGGTATTGGCGCGACGAAGATGCCGTCCGAGCCTTCGACAGGCTGTTGCCCTACATCACCGTCTTCCATTTGAAGAATGTCAACGGGGCTTCCGACAAGACACAACTTGCGACGACCATGCTCGAAGACGGCGTGATCGACTGGAAGAAGATGCTGCAACGTCTACCGGAAACGGTGCCGGTCTTCCTGGAATTCCCGATTCCATCGGATCGACTCGCCGAGCAGCTATCCATCGTACGCAATGCCGTCAATCAAGCATCGCACTGAACCCCTTATGAAATTTTCCGTACAACTTCCATAGAACCGCGAAATGAAGGAACTGCAATGTCTGAAGTCATGACCATCGGCGAACCCATGGTAAATCTCATCGTCGATTCGCAAGAAACCTATCTGGAAGCCCGTACACTCCCACGGGAGATGGCAGGCGCGGAATTCAACGTGGCCATCGGCGTAACGCGCCAAGGGCATTCCATACGCTATGTGACCACGCTCGGCAACGATTGGCAGGGCGATCTCATCCTCGACTATATGAATGGCATCGGTATTGATACGCGTAACATTCGCCGCGTATCCGAATCCGCAACAGGATACCAGCTGAAGGTGCGATCCAGTGATGGCGAGCCGAAAGTCATTTATTTCCGTTCCGGTTCGGCTGCTTCGCGGACCACGCCGGATATTGTTGATGACATTGATTTCGACGGCATCAAGATTCTGCATATCACAGGCATATTCTCAGCGTTGGCGCCGAACACGTACGACACGGTGACCCGACTGGTGGATACGGCGAAACAGCATGGCGTGACCGTGCTATTCGACCCGAATCCCCGGCCTACACTATGGCCCAGCGAAGAGGCCATGATTGATGCCACTAACAAGCTGGCTGCAAAATCCGATGTGTTCATGCCTGGGTTGGAGGAAGGTCGGCTATTCTCCGGCAAGACCGGACCACGCGACATTGCCGAGTGGTACCTCGACATGGGCATAGGCAAGGTCATCATCAAATTGGGCGATGTCGGCTCCGTACTGTTTGAAAGGACCTCGGACGGCGACTTGAGTGAAACGGTCGTACCTAGTTTCGTCGTAAACGTCGTCGATACCGTCGGCGCGGGAGATGGGTTCGCATCGGGCGTCATCACGGCTTTGCTGGAAGGGCTCGACAATGAGCGGTTGTTGGAACGAGCCAATGCGGTCGGGGCCATTCAGGTCACCAGCGTTTCCGATTCCGAAGGTCTGCCAACATCCGAGGAATTGCGCGAATTCATCGCATTGACCCCGCGTAAGGAAATCTCGTTGTAAGTGTCCCGACACTCACAATGCAACATGCAACATATGTGGCATGGCCAATGGAAGGATCATCATGAAACTACAGGTTGCTATCGATCGCGTTCCCGTGGAACGTGCCATGGAAATCGTGAAGAACATCACCTCTGAAGCGAACATCATCGAAATCGATACTTCTCTTACCAAGGAATTCGGTATGCGTGCTCTACGGCCCGTTATTGAGGCCGCGGAAAGTGTCGCCGTGCTCGGAGACATCAAGACCTGCGACGAGGGCAAATATGAATTCGATCTCGGCTACCGATGCGGATTTTCGTATCTGACGGTCATGGGGTCCGCCTCAATGGGAACGTTGGAGGCATGCGCCCGCTCCGCTGCAGAACATGATGGCCTGATGATGATTGATCTGCTGGAATGCGATGAGGCGCGCATTGAGCGCATTAGCGGCTTTACGGACGCGATCTACTGCTTGCACACCTCCACTGATGAGGGCTCTACTGCAGATCCCGTCGCACAGGTGCGTGCGTTCAAGGCACGGTTCCCTCAGATTCAGCATCTCGCGATTGCTGGAGGTATCAAGAAACATCATCTTGCCGCCTTGTCGCAGGAAAACATCGACATCGTCATCATGGGTTCGGCCATCACCAAGGCCGACGATATTGCAATGGCATGCCGAGCATGCAGGAAGGAAATGAAATGATCGACAACAATCGCGTTCTCGAACGGATCGTCGAAGAAATCCAAGGCGTGATAGCCAGAATGGATGAAAATGACCTTGAACGGGCCATGGCATTGATTACCAAAGGTTCACGCATCTATGCGGCAGGGGAGGGACGCTCCGGTTTTCAGGCTCGCAGTTTCGCGATGCGCATGATGCATATCGGCTATACGAGCTACATGATGGGGGAAACCATCTGTCCGTCCATGCGTGAGGGTGACGTATTGCTGGCCATCTCCGGTTCCGGTAAAACCCGGCGTACCGTGGAAGACGCCGAAGCCGCCAAAAATCTTGGCGTACGAGTGATAGCAGTAACCTCCAAATCGGATTCCCCTCTTGCTTCCGTGGCGGATGCCGTGATTGTGGTACCAGGTCGGGTAAAGGGCGAATCCAGTGGTTCCATCCAGCTGTTGAGCTCGCTATTCGACCAGTCCGTGCATATCGCGCTCGATGCGCTATGTCTGATGTTGTCTCGCCGAGATGACGTGTCCGATGCCGACGCCAATGCCAACCATGCCAATGTGGAGTGAATACATGCGTTGAGTGAGGCATTGACACCGCATGGGAAACGTGACGATGTTCCGCTGTGAAACAAGCAGGTATACAACGGCGGAGCATCGTCATTTTTTGTTATGTCTGGATGTCCGATTCTCCAGAATCGGACATCCAGACAAGGTCCGGGAGCCTGTGAATGTCCGATTCTGGAGAATCGGACAGATTGCCTTAGCATATGTTTCCTATAGGATTGGGGGATGGAAGACTGCGGAGGGGTTAACGAAGGTGTCTTCCGAAAATAAGAAGAACAATAACGGGAAACCCCGGGAGGAATCATGATTGAAGGATTCAAGAAGTTCATTGCGCGCGGCAACATGATCGACATGGCGGTCGGCGTCGTTATGGGCGGTGCCGTCACCACTGTGGTCAACGCGATTGTGGACAGCGTCATCAACCCATTCATCGCCATGATCTTCGGCAAACCGAATATGGACGGTTTGCTGGCGATCACGTTCAACGGTGCGACCGTGTCGTTCGGCGCGGTGCTCGGCGCGATCCTGAACTTCCTGATCATCGCCGTCGCCGTGTATTTCTGCATTTTGGTGCCCATCAATAAGTTCCGTGATGTGACCGAGGCTCTGCTGGCCAAGACCAAGCTTGCCGAAGATAAGAAGGCCGAAGAAGAGGCTGCCGCCGAAACGACTGCCGAGGAGCAGACGGTGCAACTGCTTCAGCAGATTCGCGACGAACTCGCCAAGCAAAACGCGGCTCATATCTGACGATAGACCGGCCTTCTCCACCTCAAACGACACCTAAACGGGTACCGATTCGCGTACCTGATACGGCCAATCCGGCTACGTTCGTAGCGATGCCGGTCGTTGGAGAAAAACAACGCAAAACGTTGGGATTACAGGGATTCATGTCGGGCCGATAGGAAATGAAAAAAGGCTTCCGATTGCTCGGAAGCCTTATCTGTGGAGCTAAGGGGATTCGAACCCCTGACCCTCTCCATGCCATGGAGATGCGCTACCAGCTGCGCCATAGCCCCGTGGAGCTAGCCGGGTTCGAACCGGCGACCCTCTGCTTGCAAAGCAGATGCGCTACCAGCTGCGCCATAGCCCCATAGGTGAAAAAAGCGGCTATGCCGCTTCGTTCCCATCTACGTGGGCCCGGGAGGACTTGAACCTCCGACCTCATCCTTATCAGGGATGCGCTCTAACCACCTGAGCTACGGGCCCAACTCGCTGTACCCTCAAGCACAACGAGTTGAAATATTACCCGAAGCATTTTGAAAGTCAACTCAGGGGTGTATTTCGGCGTGTCGCAAGATGGCGTATCGGCGAACTGGCAAAGTCGATCCGAAAGAGAGACCTATCCGAAAGATGATGTATGACCCGGGCATGCGACACAATGGCAGGCATGTCATACAGCCGTCAGTCTCATGCCCGAAGTGATAGCGGAAGGGTACGCAACCGCAATCGGATACTCTCCGAGAAGAATGCAGAAATAGCGGGAATGACGGTACATATCATCCGCAAACCAATCAAGAATATGTATCTGCGGATCAAACCGCCGAATGCCGATGTCGAGATTTCGGCACCGCAACGGATGTCTGCAGATACCATCGAACGATTCGTGATCGAACGAAGATCCTGGATCGAACGGGCACGGCAGAAGATGCTGCTGGCGCGGGAGATGGAAATCCGACGTGGGCAGGCGTTATCGGAGCAACGCGGCTTATCGGACGGCAATCCCGGCGGTCCGCTGACCTTCGTCTGGAATGATGAGAACAAGGCACAGGCGCGGTGCAACATCGATGCTCGACTGCCGGCCCTGCTTGCGATATGGGGGCCGATTATCGGTCGCGAGCCTACACATATCACGTTGCGTATCATGACATCCCGCTGGGGCTCATGCACGCCCCGAACCGGTCGTATCCGGCTGAATCTGCAGCTAGGCCTGATGAATCCGAAATTTTTGGAATACGTACTGGTACATGAGATGACCCATCTATGGGAGAACGGGCACGGAGCCGACTTCCAGCGACGTATGGATGCCTATCTGCCGCAGTGGCGCCAACTGCGACGAGACATCAACCGGCATGTAGTGCTGTAGGCGCATCGCATGCCGTGAAACACGATGCGGAACACCTCGTGAAAAACCGAAGGTGCCGCCGACCGCAAATCGGTCGCCGGCACCTTCATCACGGGCATGAAAACTCAATCAGGCCAAATGGCTACGCATGAACCACTGGAACTTCTCAAGCTCCTGCACATGGTCCTGCATGATGTTGGAGCTGATGACGTCCAACTCGTCCAGTTCGGTGATGGCCGTACGGCTCGCCTTGATGAACTCGCTGTAATAGGCGTCAAGGGCCTTGAGATAGTCAAGGGTGTTGACCCGGCCCTCCAACTCGAATTTCGGCCAAGTGCGGAAGCGGGTGATCGCATCCGCGCGTCCATCGGGTGAGCCTCCCAAAGTGGCGATGCGCTCGGCGGTCTCGTCGGCCATGTTGAGTACGGCCTCAACCTGCGGATCGATCATTTCATGTACGGCGATGAAATTCTCCCCGGTCACGTTCCAATGCGCATGCTTCAACACCAGTGCGGCTTCCTGCTCCTGGCTCAGGCGGTTCTGCAGAATGCCGATGATCTTTTCCGAGGCGGCCTCGTCGAGCCCCGGAACAATGAATGTCAATGCCATGATCGCTGTCCTTCCGTTCAATGGGATTGCGTGCATACGGTGTGCGCAATTCAAGTCTAGAAAAGGCGGAAGGTGCTGGATAGTCTGTAAGCCGAAGGCAGAGGGACGGCCTACTCGTTGTCGGTATGACGGCGTACCTCGATGGTTTCGATGCGTCGGCCGTCCACATTGGTGATGGTCATGTCGTAGCCGTCATCGGAGGTGAGTACGTCGCCGACCTCGCCCATTTTGCCGGTATGTGCGAGAAAATAGCCGGCTACCGTCTCATAGGGGCCATCTTCCAGTTCGATGCCGGTCAGATCGGCGAAATCCTCAATCGTCATACCGCCCTCGATGGTGGCCACACCGTTCACGAATGCGGTGCGTTCGGTGCGTTCGCCGCCCTTCTCCTCGGGTAGATCGTATTCGTCGCGGATGTCGCCGACAAGCTCCTCGGTCATGTCTTCCAGCGTGACGATGCCGTCGGTGCCGCCATATTCGTCGATGACGACCGCCAGATGGATGCCGCGCTTGCGTAGCAGTTCGAGACTTGGCAGCAGTTTGGAAGTGCCCGGCAGGGAGATGCCCTCGCGCGTCACGTCGGCTACGGTCTTCGCTTCCGGATCGCGGATGTCGAGCAGGTCGCGCACATGCACGAAACCGAGTACGTCGTCGAAATCCTTGCCGGTCACGGGGTAGCGGGAATACGGCATTTCGCGTACATAGGCGGCTGCTTCGCCAATCGGCATGCTGCCGTCTAGGAAGACCACGTCGGCACGAGGACGCATGACTTCGGCCACAATCGTCTCGGAAGCATCGAATACGTCGTCGAGAATGGTGCGTTCGTCCTTGCTGAGATTGGTGTTGGTGTTGACGAGCACGCGCAGCTCCTCATCGGAAACCTCGCTGTCGGTCTCATTCGGGTCGAAGCCGAGCAATCGCACGATGCCATTCGTATTCTTGCCAATCAGCCAGATGATCGGCTTGCAGACCTTTGCGAACACATGGATGGCCGGCACCACGGCCCGTGCGATCTGTTCGTTGCGTTGCATGGCGATGCGTTTCGGCACCAGTTCGGAGATGACGAGCGAACAATATGAGATGATCAGCGTCAGCACGATGGTGGTCAGGGGAGCGGCCACGCTTTTCGGCACGCCCCAACCTTCGACGACCGGTACGATATACGGCGCTATCGAGGATTCGCCGAATGATGCGGACAGAAAGCCGGACAGCGTCACGCCGATCTGTACGGTCGACAGAAACGTGTTCGGATCGCGTGCGATCTGCGCCACCCGCTTGCCTCGAGCGTCTTCCTGTTCCATCTGGTCGATCTGCGACCCACGCAGGCTCACCAACGCAAGTTCGGTGCCGGCGAATACGGATCCAAGCAGTAGGAAGATGAAGATCAGCAGGATGTTCAAGCCAAGTGACATGCTTCCAATCTAAAGCAACGGCATGTCAAACGTCATTTCAGAAGCTCAGCACCTCCACCTTGCCGGAGTCCAGCTGATAGCGGGCGCCGACAATCATGAGTCGGTCGGAGGCGAGTGCCTGCTGAATCGATTCGGAGTGCTCGACCAACTGTTCGATGGTGCGTGCAATGTGTACGCGTTCGAAATCCTCATTGGATTCGAGCTCCGATTCGTGCGCCTGCCAGATGGAGAAGCCGACGGTGCGCAGCATGATCGAATCGGCATTCATGATGCGTTCGTCAAGATCGGCGACGCTGTCGGCTGCCATGAGCGAATCCTCGGCACTGGCGGTCAGATTGTGCAACAGGGCGTCGTATTCCTTGACGGCCTGTTTGATCGCACCGCAATTCTGGTGGCCGAGCACTACCAGCAGACGTACGCCGAGTACGTCCACCGCGTAGTCCAAGGAAGCGATCACAGCGTTGTCGATGACTTGGCCCGCGGTGCGTACGGTGAACAGATCGCCGATACCTGCGTCGAAGATGATATCGGGACTTACGCGTGCGTCGGAGCAACATAGCACGGCCGCGTCTGGCTCATGCGTGTCGATGAGCGCCTCACGCGCCTCGGCGCTGCGGTTCGGATGTTCCGGCCTGCCTTCCGCGAATCTGCGATTGCCGGCCAGCATGCGGCTCCATACGCCGCTTGCCGTGCCCTCGACGTCATTCTGGTCCACAAACAGTTCGTCATCCGCCATTGACGTGACCTCCATTGTTTAGGCTAGGAACATCATACGGTTCGGACTGGCCGTTTGTTTGCCATATGCGTTATTTCACCTTGATGACGTCGACAAGGTTGTTGGTGAGCCATGTGTCTATGGGGAAGAGGCCTTCAACGTCACGCATGTCGGTTGATACCAGTCTGTCCTTGACGCTGGCGTAGTCCACCGTACCTCCGGACTGCAGGTCGGTGAGATCTGCATACTTCGCATCTGTTTGCGGTGAAATGTCGCTGCCTGGCGATGCCGCGATGACCGGATACCGGTATGCCCACACTTCGATATGCTGGGCGGACGTCATCGGTACCCAACCGATGGCGGAGCTACCTATATCGCCCATAGCTATCGGTTTCTCGCCATTGGCGACGCGGATATTGCAGATCGGATGATCCATGTCCGGATAGGCCTTGGACAGCAGCGTTACGGTATCGCCGTCCACATGCGCCGTGACACGGTCCCGCCAGTACTCCGGCATGTCGAATTCGTATGATTGCGTCTCCACATGCAACGCTGGTTCCGGTGACGGCGATTCGGTCTCGGATGGTGTGGCCTGCTTGTTCGTCTGCTCTTGCGATTGCGAGGATTGCTTTGCCTGTGGCTGTGGTGTCTTGGTCTTCGTGCTCGCAGACGTTGCCACAGTTGCGGGTTTCGTGCCCCACATACCCAGACCGTGAGTGATTGCAGCACCCGTCACCGCCAGTGCGGATATGAGAATGATTGCGATGATTGTGGTTGTACGTTTTCCCGCCTGCGCCGCGGGATGCACACGTTTCATGGAAACCTCCTTGTCTCCATCTCAATGCTACCCCGGGAAGCGAGTCATGCCCCCGAATGCAAGAAGCCCTCGTCCGGTTGGATGGGCGAGGGCTTCCAAGGGATCTGGAGCGTGAATCAGCCGGTGTTCTGCAGGCCTGCAGCAACGCCCGAAACAGTGCACAGGATCAAGTAGGTGTAATTCTCCTGCTGACCGTGGGTCAGTTCTTCCTTGTCCACCTGCTTGCGCAGCGAGCCGAGGGCGAGCACCTGGGTAACGGATAGCGCGTCCACATACGGCGAGCGGATGCGGATGGCCTGACCGAGCACGTGGCGGTGCTGCAACGGCCACTCATCGCCGACGATCTTGAGCACCCATTCGCGGGTGAGCTCCATCTCGTCAAGCACCTTCTTATTGAGGTCTTCACGGTCGCCGAGAGCCAGATACATCTTGGCGATGCGTTCGTCGGTCTTGGCCAGCGACATCTCGATGTTGTCGATGAACGTCGAGAACAGCGGCCATTCCTCGTATGCCTGACGCAGGGTCTTAAGGTCGCCGAACTGCTCGCATGCGGTGCCGAGACCATACCATGCGGCCAAATTGATGCGTGCCTGCGCCCAAGAGAAGATCCACGGAATGGTACGCAAATCATCGAGGGACTTGGCACCGAGACCACGCTTGGCAGGGCGGGAACCGATTGGCAGCAGGCCGATTTCGGTAAGCGGCGTGACGGTGGAGAACCACGGGGCGAAATCCGGCGTATTGAGCAGGTCGAGGAAGCGGTTATGCGCGGCCTCGTCGAGCTTGTTCGCCATGTCCGCATACTTCTCGGTCATGTCGGTGTTGCGCTTCTCCACGCTCGGAGCGGACTGCAGCAACGTCGCGGCTGCGACGGACTCCACGTGGCGGATGGCCAGCGCCGGGTTGCCGTAGCGTGCGAAGATGACCTCGCCTTGCTCGGTGAGCTTGAAACGGCACTTTACGGAGCCGACCGGCTGTGCGAGCACGGCACGGTTGGCCGGGCCGCCACCACGACCGACGGCGCCGCCGCGGCCGTGGAACAGGGTCAGGTCGATGTCGTGCGATTCCGCCCACTTGGCGATACGCTCCTGTGCGGAGTGCAGGGCCAGCGTCGCAGAGGTCGGGCCGGCATCCTTCGAGGAGTCGGAGTAGCCGAGCATGACTTCGAGCTTGCCGCCGGTGGCCTTCAGACGGGCCTGTACCTCCGGGATCTTGATCATGTCTTCGAGCACGTCCACCGAGTTCTGCAGATCCTCGAGCTGTTCGAACAGCGGAATCACGTCGATGGTCGGAACATCCTCGGGATGGGAGAACGCAAGGCGGTTCAGCTCATACACATCCTTGATGTTCTGGGCGCTCTTGGTGAAGGAGATGATGTAACGGCGGGCGGCCTTGATGCCATTGCGCTTCTGGATGGCGCCGAGCGCACGGAAGGTGTCGAGCACCTCGTGGGTCATCGGCTGCAGCGGTCCACGTTCGCCGTGCAGACCATGCTCGCGGATGTCTTCCAGCGCGCGCGAATGCACCACGGAATGCTGACGGAACTCCATCTCGACCATATGGAAGCCGAAGGTTTCCGTCTGCCAGATCAGATCCTGCACCGGGCCGTAAGCGGAACGCTTGGCGTTGGCCGCAGCCAGGGAACGCTGGACGATCTTCAGATCCTCCAGGAATTCATCGCAGGAGTGGTACATCAGGTCGGCGTCACGCTCGATGGTGTAGTGCAGACGGTCGGCCATGACCAGCATGACGGCGCGATGCATTTCCTTGGTGGAAATCAGGGCGGCCTTGTCGGTGAGCCTCTCGCTCATCTCCTTCTGGTGGTTCCACAGGCTCTTGAGCTCGTCGCTTGGCGGAGTGGTGCCGGCCTCCATCGTCAGGTTCTTGCCGACGGTGCGGGTCTCAATCTCCAGTGCGCCCAGCACATGATCGCTGAACTTGCGGGCCACCTGACGGCTTACCTTGGCGGTGACATTCGGGTTGCCGTCGCGGTCGGAACCGATCCAGCTTCCCGGATGGAAGAACGCCGGGCACATCGGCGGAACCAAGCCGGCCTTGTCGCCAAGCACCCAATCGTCGAAACGACGGTAGACCTGGGGAATGGTATAGAACAGCGTGTTGTCGAAGATGTCGAGAATCGTATCCGCTTCCTCGACAGGGGTCGGCTTCTTCAGCGCGATCGGGGAAGTGCGGAACAAGGCGTCGATCTCATTGAACAGACGGCGGGAATTTTCCTTCTTGTCCGAGCCGCCGAGCAGCTTATGCGCCTCAAGCAGGCGGGAGATGCGGCGGATCTTGCCTTCCACGGCCTTACGGCGCGCCTCGGTCGGATGTGCGGTGAACACCGGGTGGAACTCGAGCTTGTCAAGCAGATCCCTGGCCTTGGCCGGACCCAGCTCGTTGATGAGCTGATGATAGGCGCCGGTCATTTCGTTCACCGGATCGACGGCCTGGTTCTCGTCCACGGCGGTTTCGCGCTTGTGCAGCACGGAGACTCGGTAGTTCTCCTCACACAGGTTGGCCAGATGGAAATATGTTGCGAATGCACGAGCCAGCAGCTGGGCGTCATGCATGTCCAGCTTGTCGACGGTGTTGACCACGTTCTGCAGATCGTCCTGATCGGGGTTGGTGTCCGTCAGAATGCCGGCGAAGCGTTCGGCGCTGGCGTTCAAGGCATAGCCACGAACTTCATCGAAGCTTGCCAACAGCTGTTCGTCGAATTCGCCGAGGACTTCGCGAAGAATCTGCAGGCACAGATCCATTTCCTCTTTGAGAGATGCTGGAAGATCGCGCTCTTCGGGACCCTTGGTTCCGGTGCCGGACGAGACGATGGCCGCGTCCGCTGGCGTGATCTGTTGATCGTTGGTTGTCATCAGACCTCCTTCTCCAAACCATCGGGTTGCTCGGTCTGTCGGTCCTTCGCGGCTCCTCCGCGATTGTTTTGGCCGTCTGTTGCGAGCCCACAGCCCTAAGTTAGGTTAAGTAATGCGTGAACATTGTAGGCGTGCGTAATCGACACTTGTATTACGAACCCGTGTGATCTGTCCGTATTCCGGGCAATGAATGTCCAAAAAATGAAATCGGGGGAGCGGAAGAAAACCTTGCGGCCAGTCCCCGCGCTAGACCTGAATGGTGTGAGCTCAGAACATCAACATGACGAGAATGCTGAAAACAGTGCGAAGGCCGTCAGCAAATTCCATACTCATTCCATTCCTCTCGACATGGAGGACATCGAACGTGACTGGGACAAGCCGGTTACCGAAGCCGGCATCGCAGCCAAGGCAAGTGTGATCGTACGCGTCGGCATGCTCGATCTGGGCGCAGGTACGGGAAGCTTCCGCGTGCGCGAAATGATGCATTGCATCGCCTATCCACTCGGCGTTCACGTACGGGCGGACGTGAATCTCACCGACATCGAAGCCTCCTGCACCGATGGCAAGGACCGCATCACGGAAGTCATCGACCTGCCGACCACCGGCGTCAACACCGAACGCATCTGGCTGCTTGAACACTTCGCCGACTGGTTCAACGTCAATCTCGGCAAGGGTTCCATGTATCACAGCCAATCCGGCGTTTCCGAAGGGCTGATGCAACATCTCGACAAGAAGGACGCCTCGCAGGTCTCCGCGGAACTGTCGAAGAAGCTCAAGGAACAGCAGAAGGCCGAACAGAATCAGGAAGGTTCCGACGATCCGGTACTCGACGCGCTGGAGATGGTGACGGAACGTGCCAAGGACGAGGAATCGCTCGCACACCCGTTGCACCTACGCGACATCGAAGAGGCCGAATATCGTTCCGACCACGCCAATTCGGCACAGTGGCAGGATACGGCACACGGACGATTCAAGGACCGCCATCACAAACCGCCGAAAGGCCAGTACGCACAGCATTTCGACCATGTAGGCAAGGCCGAGGACGACCAGGCAGGCATCACCGTGCGCCAGGCGCACGAGCGACTCGACATGATCGAACATCGCAAGCCGCTTTATTCCCCGGCGTTCGCCGGATTCGCCTCGGCCTGCGCCTGCGCATCCTTCGTGTTTTTGCTCGGCGGCGGCCCCTTCGACATGGTCGGCGCCTTCATCGGTGCCGGTCTCGGCCATTGGCTGCGTCGGCGTCTGTTCGCCCATCATCTCAACCAATTCTTCGTGACCTTCGTATGCGTGGCCGTCGCGGCGCTCGCCTGCACCGGCACATTGCGACTGATCGGGCTGTTCAACCCGATAGCGCTGCAGCACGACACCGCCTACATAGGTGCCATGCTGTTCGTGATCCCAGGCTTCCCACTGATTACCGGCGGCCTTGATATGGCGAAGATCGACTTCCCGTCAGGCGTGCAGCGCATCACCTATGTGTTCTGCATCATCCTGATGGCCACATTGGCGGGATGGATGGTCGCCTCCATCGTGCATCTGAATCCGCAGGGATTCGAGCCTCTCGGCCTCGATCCCATAATCAACTGCCTGCTACGCATGGTGTTCGCGTTCATCGGCGTATGGGGATTCTCCGTAATGTTCAACTCCCCGCAGCGTATGTGTCTGGTCGCCGCGACCATCGGCATGATCACCGACACCCTGCGTCTGGAAATCGTCGACATGGGCATTCCCGCCGAAGCCGGCGCCTTCATCGGTGCGTTGCTTGCCGGTCTGCTGGCCTCCGCATGGCGCTCCGCAGTGCATCATGGTCTGCTGGCCCCGCATCTTGGCTATCCTCGCATCTGCCTGACCGTACCGTCCATCGTGATCATGGTGCCCGGCCTATACATGTATCAGGCCATGTTCCATCTCGGCCAGTTCGATACGCTGAATGCGTTGGATTGGGCATTCAGGGCCTTCATGGTGATTCTCTGCCTGCCGATCGGACTTGCGATGGCACGAGTGATAACCGACAAGTCCTGGCGCTACGACATCTGAGGTCCTGCCATCGGAGGATCACGCATTATGCTCTCGCTCTGGGATGCAATGTTGCGGCGGCGTGTGATACTCAGTCAAGAGGTTACCAAAAGCACACATTGTTAAGAGGGAGAGGTACGTGGTCTCCAAAGATTTCTGGGTACTGCTGGCCATGGTCATCTATTTCGTGGCCATGCTCATCATCGGATTCGTCTATTCCAAGCGGTCCAACTCATCCACACGCCAGTACTTCGCGGGTGGTCGTGGCGTCGGCCCGTGGCTGACGGCTCTAAGCGCCGAAGCCTCCGATATGAGCGGCTGGCTGCTCATGGGATTGCCGGGCGTCGCCTACTTCACCGGTGCCGCCGATCCGTTATGGACGGCGTTGGGCCTGGCCATCGGCACCTATCTGAATTGGAAACTCGTGGCCAGACGTCTACGTCGCTATTCGGTGGTCGCCGGTGATGCCATCACCATCCCAGACTTCTTCTCCAAACGTTTCCACGATAGGAAGAACATCGTCTCCACGATTTCCGCGCTCATCATCCTCGTGTTCTTCTGCGTGTATGTCGGCAGCTGCTTCGTAACCGTCGGCAAACTGTTCTCCACGTTGTTCGGCTGGGACTACCACCTGACCATGGTGATCGGCGCGGCTGTCGTGTTCGCCTATACCGTCATCGGCGGCTACCTGTCCGTGGTGGTGACCGACTTCATCCAAGGCCTGCTCATGTTCTTCGCGCTGGCTGTGGTCTTCGTGGGCTCGGTGGCCTCCGCGGGTGGTGTCGACAACACCGTGGCCTTCCTGAAGGCCATTCCGGGCTTCCTGGACGGCACACAGATGGCCACGCCGGTCCTCAACGATGCCGGCGAGCAGATCGTCAAGGCCGGGCAGGCCATGTTCGGCGCGCCAACCGACTACGGTGTGATCACCATGATCTCCATGCTGGCGTGGGGCTTGGGCTACTTCGGCATGCCGCAGGTGCTCGTGCGCTTCCTGTCCATCCGCAGTTCCGAGGAAATCAAGAAGTCCCGTATCATCGCCACCACATGGTGTGTGATTTCACTTGCATGCGGCGTGTGCATCGGCCTGGTCGGCCGTGCCATGATGCCGACACAGTTCGCTACGCAGGCCGCCGCCGAAAACATCTTCATCGTGGTGGCTCAGGCGCTGTTGCCGAGCTTTATGTGTGGCGTCGTTGTATCCGGCATCTTCGCCGCATCCATGAGCTCCTCGTCGAGCTATATGATCATCGGCGCCTCCGCAGTCGGCGAGAACATCTTCCGTGGACTGCTCCATCGCAAGGCCACCGATCGGCAGGTCATGATGGTGGCGCGCATCACGCTGCTGGTCATGTTCCTCTTCGGCATCGTGGTCGCCTTCGACCAGAACTCTTCGATCTTTCAAGTCGTTTCGTATGCCTGGGCCGGCCTCGGAGCATCGTTCGGCCCGCTGATGCTGACTGCGCTGTATTGGCGCCGTACCAACAAGTATGGTGCCATTGCCGGCATGATTTCCGGCACCGCGATGGTGCTCATCTGGCACAATCTCATCAAGCCGATCGGCGGCGTGTTCGCCATCTACGAGCTACTGCCGGCCTTCATTGTTTCACTGCTGTGCATCGTGGTGGTCTCATTGCTCACACCGGCGCCGAGCGCAGAAGTGCTGTACGAATTCGATCATTATCTTGACGATCCGAACGATCGTAAGGTCGATGACGATCTGGTCGCCGCTGAAATCGCGGCGGGGGAGCGTCGCGCGCAGATGTAAACGCATATTTCTTCTATCTGCGTTATAGATGGCGGATGCAACAACCTTGAGGGCGAATACTCGCGCGATATATACCCCCTAACTACTTGGTTCCTGTAACCATCCGCCATCTATAGTGCAGATATGAAGATGCCGGATCGTGAATTCACGATCCGGCATCTTCTGTTTGTTGGCGTCTCAGTAACGCATGCCCATGGCCTCGCGTACCTGCTCCAGCGTTTCGTCAGCGATTTCGTTCGCACGCTTGTTGCCATCATGCAGGATGTCGCGGATGGAATCCATGTCCTTGGCCAGCTCGGCACGGCGTTCACGGTGTGGTGCCAGGAACTCGTTCACGGACTCGATCACGTACTGCTTCAGCGCACCTGCACCGGAATCGCCGATCTCTTCGGCGATCTCCTTCGGATCACGTCCGGTCACCAGGCCGGCGGTGGTCAGCAGTGCGGAAACCTGCGGGCGGGCAATCGGATCGAAGGTGATGCGTCGCTCGGAATCGGTTGGGCTCTTCTTGATCAGCTTGGTGGTTTCCTCGGCGGTGGCGCCCAGCATGATGGAATTGCCATAGGACTTGCTCATCTTGCGACCGTCCAGACCCGGGATCTCCGGCGCCTCGGACAGGATCGCGGCCGGCTCGGGGAACACAGGGTGCTTCTTGGCGTAGCGTTCGTTGAAACGACGGGCGATGGTGCGGGTGATCTCGACGTGCGGCAGGTTGTCTTTGCCAATCGGGACCACGTTCGCCTTGCAGAAGAGGATGTCGCATGCCTGATGCACCGGGTAGGTGAGCAGCAGGCCGGTCAGTGCGTGGCCGGAGGCCTCCATCTCGGACTTCACGGTCGGGTTGCGGTGCAGTTCGGCTTCTGTGACCAGCGACAGGAACGGCAGCATGAGTTGGTTCTCGGATGGGACGGCGGAATGCGTGAAGATCATGGTCTTGTTCGGGTCGATGCCGGCGGCCATGTAGTCGAGCACCAGATTGAGCACGTTGTCCTCGATGTGCTCGGTGGTGTCGCGGTCGGTGATCACCTGATAGTCGGCGATGATGATGTTGGAGTTCACTCCGCGGTTCTGCATGGCCACGCGTTCGCGAATGGATCCGAAGTAGTGGCCCAGATGCAGGCGGCCGGTCGGTCGGTCGCCGGTCAGCATGGTGAACTTGCCCGGATTCTCCTCCAGTTTGGCCAGCGTCGCGTCGGAACGTTTCTTCGCGGCGAGGAAGCTTGCGCTCATTTCATTGCCTGCAGCGGTGATCTGCTGTTCCTGGGTGTCGTCCGTCATCATGTGTCCTTTTTCTACGAAAATAAACGATTTTATCGTAAAAGTCTGAGCCGACAACGAAACGGGGCTCAACAAGTGGTACTCTCGTGTTTGATGAATTGATAGCACAGTAATCCTCAGGGGGTCAGATGGGCCGCGGACGTCAGAAAGCCAAACAGCAGAAAATAGCCCGAAAGCTCAAGTACCTGACCACCGACACCGATTACGATGAGCTTGCCAAGGAGCTTGGTGCACAGGAGCCCGGTTCGGGTTCTTTTGACCCCTTCGCCGACATCGAAACCAAATATGCTCAACATGCGGACGGCGAACATGAATCCGCCGACGATGAGCAGCGGTCTTCCGAGCCTGCCGATGATCTCGATGAGTATGCCAAGTGGGCCGCCGAAGCCGCGGCGAAGGCCACCAGCGGTGAGATTCCGGTGACCAAGGCCGCCGCACCCAAGCCACACAAGCCCATCCCGATGCCGGTGCCCAGTGCGCTGAAGCCGAAGAAGCAGGACTGACTGCATTTGTACACACTTGAAAAGCCGTGGTCGAACAAGATGATTGTTCGACCACGGCTTTTTCTTATGTCCTCCCTTATGATCCTATGCAAGCCTATACGAGCGGCAGCAGATCGCTCAGGTCGTCGCGTTCGCCGACGGCGGTGATGCGGCCGGCCTCCTTTTCCTCGGCCCAGCTGGTGATTCCGGTGGCCAGACGCATCCACACGTCCGGTTCCAGCTCGATGACGTCGGGAGGTGTGAGATTGTGCGGATCCGAAGCCGGTCCATCCAATATTTTGATGGCTCCCCACGGCGCCACCCGTACTTCCACGCCTTCGCCGGGTGCCTTGTTCTCCAGCAGATGCAGCGAGTAGCGCACTGCCATCGCCCATGTTTGCCGTGGCAGTTTCGGTGAGAGATTCAGCTTGAAGTCAAATGCCCCCATATCGTCGGCCGGCATCTGATCGGTGATGATGCGCCTTGCCGTTTGCAGCCAGTTTGCAAACGCTTCATGTCCTTTGTTGAGATCCTGTTCTCGAATAACAGCCATAGACGGTATTTTGCCGCTGATAAGCGACTAAGATGGGTGTCTGCGGACAACGTGGTCATAATTCAAAAGGGGCGTGTTGAAGGGAAATTACAAGTGATACTGACCATCGTTTGTACTGTTTTTTGCAGTGTTTTGCAAACGAATGCCATTATGTAATCACTTGCAATTTCATCTTTTTATGATTACGTTGTATGCTGAATTTGAGAACGTATGCATAGTGTTACTAAGTGTTCATACTGCCGTATACGCAAGGACGCTGGGGCAAGGCATAATGTTCAGGGAGAGTAATCCGTCAAAGGGAGTCAATCAATGACCGAAATTACCGCACCAAAGTCCCCCGTTACCGCGGCCGAATTCGCGGACGAGATTCGCGAGCAGCTGAAGTACACGCAGGGCGTCACGCCGGAGCAGGCCAAGCCGGCCGATGTGTATATCGCAGCTTCGGCGGCGATCCGTCGCCATCTCGTGGATTCCTGGATGAAGACCCAGGCCGACATGGTCAACGGCAACACCAAGGCCGTCGGCTACCTGTCCGCCGAATTCCTGATGGGCAAGCAACTGCGCAACGCGCTGCTCAACGCCGGCCTGACCGAACAGTTCAACGAAGCCGTCGAAGCTCTCGGCTTCTCCGTGCAGGATGTCGTCGACGCCGAATACGAGCCGGGCCTCGGCAACGGCGGTCTGGGTCGTCTGGCCGCCTGCTTCATCGATTCCCTTGCCTCCCTGGGCGTGCCGGCATTCGGTTACGGCATCCAGTACAAGTACGGCATTTTCAAGCAGGAGTTTGACGAGACCGGCAAGCAGATCGAGACTCCGGACTACTGGCTCGCCAACGAGGAGCCGTGGGGCCATATCGATTACAACCGTGACCAGAAGGTTTCCTTCGGCGGCGAAGTCGTCGAGGAGAACGGCAAGAAGGTATGGAAGCCGGCCTGGTCCGTGCGCGCCGTGCCGGTCGACTACATGGTTCCGGGCTATGCCTCCGGCCGTGTGAACACTCTGCGCCTGTGGACCGCCAAGAGCTACGACGAGTTCGATTTGCTCACCTTCAACAAGTCCGAGTATCTTGACGCCGTCAAGCCGCAGGTCGAAGCGGAGAACATCTCCAAGATCCTGTATCCGGAAGATTCCACCCCGCAGGGCAAGGCACTGCGTCTGGAGCAGCAGTATTTCTTCGTGTCCGCCTCCATCCATGACGCCATCCGCGTCTTCTATCCGGGCCAGGACAAGCCGGATCTGACCACGTTCGCGGACAAGATCACCTTCCAGCTCAACGACACCCACCCGGTCATCGGCATTCCGGAGCTCATGCGCGTTCTCATGGACGAGTACGGCTACGATTGGGGCACCGCTTGGACCATCACCAACAAGACCTTCAACTACACTTGCCACACCCTGCTTCCGGAAGCCCTGGAAGTATGGCCGTCCAAGCTCATCGGCGAACTGCTGCCGCGTCACCTCGAAATCATCGAGAAGATCAACGCCCAGTTCGAAGCCGAGCTTAAGGCCAAGGGCATTGCCGACGAGACCATCAAGGACATGGCCATCTATACCGGTGACTCCGTGCGCATGGCATATCTCGCCACCTATGGCGGCTCCCATGTCAACGGTGTGGCCGAGCTGCATTCCCAGCTCCTGAAGGACGTCACCCTGAAGAACTTCTCCGACGCATACCCGGACAAGTTCACCAACGTAACCAATGGCGTGACCCCCCGTCGTTTCATCAAGCTGGCCAACCCGCGTCTGTCCGACCTCATCACTGAGGGTCTCGGTACCGACAAGTGGTTGAGCGACCTCGAATTGCTCAAGGGCCTCGAGCCGTTGGCCGCCGATGACGAATTCGTCAAGAAGTTCGCCGCCGTCAAGCAGGCCAACAAGGTCGACTTCGCCAACTATGCCAAGCGTGAGTATGGTTTCGACATCGACCCGAACACCATGATCAACACCATGGTCAAGCGTCTGCACGAGTACAAGCGTCAGGCCCTGAAGATCCTGGCTCTGATCGCTCGTTACGCCGACATCAAGTCCGGCAAGCTGTCCGCCGACGACGTCATGCCGCGCACCGTGGTGTTCGGCGCCAAGGCCGCCCCGGGCTACTATCTGGCCAAGCAGACCATCCAGCTCATCAACAACGTGGCCCGTGTCGTCAACAACGATCCGGAGGTCAAGGGCAAGCTCAACGTGTACTTCCCGTGGAACTACAACGTGCGCCTGGCACAGCACCTCATCCCGGCCACCGATCTCGATGAGCAGATCTCCCAGGCCGGCAAGGAAGCCTCCGGTACCGGCAACATGAAGTTCGCTCTTAACGGTGCCATGACAGTCGGCACCCTTGATGGCGCAAACGTTGAGATCCGTGAGCGCGTCGGCGCCGAGAACTTCTTCCTCTTCGGCATGACCGTCGACGAGGTGGACGCCCTCTACGCCGCCGGTTACGACCCGAAGAAGTACTATGACGCCAATCCGCGTCTTAAGGCTGCCATCGACATGGTTGCCGACGGTACCTTCTCCAACGGCGACAAGACCGTTTTCGAGGATCTCGTTCACGATTGGCTCACCAAGGATTGGTTCATGACCCTCGCCGATTTCGGTGCCTACACCGACATTCAGGCCGAGATCGAAGCCCTGTATGCCCAGCCGCTCGAGTGGAACCGTAAGGCTCTCATCAACGTGGCGAACTCCGGCTACTTCAGCTCCGATCGTTCGATCGAGGATTATTTGGAACGCATCTGGAAGACCGGTCCGCTCAAGTGAGTGATGCCTGAATCAAGATGACGGAAGGGCCGTCGGAGGACTTGTTCTCCGGCGGCCCTTGCTATCTAGCGCCATCCAGCGGGTATATCCATGGATGGAGACTGTACTTGTCAAAGCGAGCGTCTTCCGGCTGCTCGCTGGTCTTGCTGTACAGGCTGTGAAGCGTTGACTGTCTATATTTGGGCCCCGTGAGGCATATGCATACGTTGCAGAGACATACCGTGACGAGAAAAAAACGAGGTACCGTTCCCCATCGTGTGCAGACGTTTGTCCGATTCTGGAGAATCGGACAACTGGACAGCATATGAGGGGTCATAGTTGTCCGATTCTCCAGAATCGGACAAACGGACGGGGCCGGGCATAAAAAAGGTCCACATCCAACATGGATGCGGACCTGAACGAGTCAATGGTCGGAAAACGATCAGGCGGCTTCCGGATCAGCGGTTTCGGCCTCGGCTTCCGGCTCGGCGGTATCCTTGGTCAGGCCAAGGTCAACCGGGGAAGAGCTGTTCTCCCATGGTTCCTCCCACGGGTCATAGTCCGGATTCTGCTGCTTGTAGATATACAGACCGACGACAGCTGCAAGCAAAGCTCCGAAGAGCAGTGCGAAGAACTTCCAACCGTTAGAAGACTTGTTCTCCATGACGGCTCCTTTCCCATACACAGGCTGACCTGTTCGTTCAAGCCAACTCTGCTTTCCATCTTAATTCCTGGAATGTGACGATTGGGTGGATTTACGCGCGGGGAAATGCCTGCCGTGTCAAAAGAAAACCGCGTAGTGAAGCCATTCGGGGGAGTCGTTGGCTCCGCAGGCTCCAGTACAGTTAAGGCATGGCATATCAACGATTCAGCTTGTTCCCCGATTCACCTTCGTTCAAGGATTTGTTCTCGGCGCGGTCCCTGCGCTATCGCTGGCGTAATGGTGACCCTTTGATCACCACCGGCATCATGGCGGTGTGCATTGTGGTTTGGATCGTGGAGGCGGTGCTGAATCTGGTGTGGCAGGGCGGACTCAATGCCATGTTGAACGCCGGCATGCTCATGCCTGCCACCGCCGTTCACAAGCCGTGGACCTTCATCACCTCGATGTTCCTGCATCAGCCGAACTCGTTGTGGCACATTCTGTTCAACATGCTGACGCTGTGGTGCGTGGGCCCGGTGCTGGAACGCATGATGGGGCATTGGTCGTTTCTCGCGCTGTACGCTGTTTCCGGATTGGCGGGCGGTACCGGCATGATGCTCTGGGCCGTGCTGTCAGGCGCTTCCGGTTGGATTACGCCCGTATATGGCGCTTCCGGGGCATTGTTCGGCCTCTTCGCCGCCATTTTGGTGGTTTACCGTCGGATTGGTCTTGATATCAGGTCGATGATGATCTGGATGCTGATCAATTTCCTGATGCCGGTTATCATGCCGAATATCGCTTGGCAGGCCCATTTGGGAGGATTCCTATTCGGAGGCATGTTCACATGGCTGTTGGTTTCGGGGTTGCGTGTTCTGCGTGGCAAAAGCCTGCTGCGGCGCACGCTGATATACGGGACGGTCATGGTGATTGTGATTATTGCGATTGATCTGCTGTGTAACGCAGTCAATCCAGTAAATATGGCGTTGTTCTGACTGATGGCTCCGATTCATCAGGAATGGCCTTCGACTCGGTGAGTCGGGGGCCATTTTTTTGATGGGTGACACAACGAACGGGGGAATGACGGGAAGTTACATGTATGTAGTTTTCCACAATTGTGAATAAGTGTGTGGATAAGTAGGGCCTAGGTTGAGGATAACTCGGGGATAAGCACTAGATTTATCCACATAGATATTCACAAAATGGCATTTTTCAAGGATTTTCCTATGTGGATAAGGTGGATAACTCACTATCCACACGTCAGAACATGGGGAAATGCGACGTCGATATTTCGTGGTGTGAGGAATCATCGACCACGAAATATAGGCACTATCCACATTCATCCACAGATATCCACCGTTGTTCACATCGCAATATGGGGTTGTTTGCCTCACCATGCCTGTATAACGGTGCGCGCTACGCAAGGAACGCTGACAGGCCGCCATTTATGATTACGGGTATGGAACATGAGGCAATGATCAGTCCGGAGACGCGTGCGTTCGTGGTGGTCCACCGTAACGAGGACGTACGCGAGTTGGCGTTGAAATCCAAACATGTGGACGGATTGGACCTGCCGCAAGCACTCAATCAGATCGCCGGTTGGCAGATTGCCCGTAACAAACTGCCGGAATGGGCCGACTGTGACGATATCATCTATCCTCCGCATATTTCCATGGAACAATGCTCATCGCAGTTTACGGCGCAATATAAAGCCGAAATCGTCAATCGTCTGCTGTGTACTGACGACGGTGCCGACAATGCCCGAGATTCGGCGCATTCCGACGATATCGGCAAAATGGACATCGCCGGCATAACGGAAGCGGAACACGCGGAAGAATGGGATTCGGTGACAACGTCAGCGGGGAACGCCGATCTATCGATGGTAGATCTGACAGGTGGCTTCGGCGTTGATTTTTCATACCTTGCGCGCGGTTTCACACGTGCCGCATATGTGGAGCGGCAGCCGCACCTGTGTGATCTGGCCGCACACAACATGATCGTTCTGGGATTGCACCAAACGGAAATCATATGCGGTGATGGTGTCGAATACCTGCGTTCGATGCAACCGGTGTCGCTGATCTACATTGATCCTGCACGTCGCGACGAGCATGGCACACGTACGTATGCCATCGAGGACTGCATGCCGAACGTGCTCGCCCTGCGTGATCTGCTGCTGGCCAAGGCGCGATTCGCGATGATCAAACTGTCTCCGATGCTTGACTGGCGTAAGGCCATCGCCGATTTTGGCGGTGCCGTGAGTGAAGTGCATATCGTGTCGACCGGCAACGAATGCAAGGAACTGCTGATGGTGCTGGATGGCGCCGTGGAAACGAGGCATCCGACGGATGACGTACGTGCGCCACATGTGTATTGCGTGAACGACGGTCAGCGGATTGATTACGATTCCGCGGTGTATGCGCGTGGACTGCGCATCGGCACGGCGCCGTTGCCGGAGATGGAATATCTGTATGAGCCGAATGCATCGATTATGAAAGCCGGCTGTTTCGACCTGCTGGAGGAACGGTATGGTGTGACGCAGATCGGACCGAATAGTCACCTGTTTGTGGCCGCTGAGCCCGTGACGGATTTTCCAGGGCGCGGGTTTGCCATCGAAGCGGTTGGAGGCATGGGCAAGAAGGATGTGAGGAGGTTGCTGAGCGGGGTCGGGAGGGCGAATGTCGCAGTACGCAATTTTCCGCTCACAGCGCCGCAGTTGCGTAAGAAGCTCAAGCTTGCCGATGGAGGCGATACCTACTTGTTCGGCACCACCATCCAAGGCGGTGGGCATATTCTGCTACGTACCGTTAAGGTGTGATCGCGTAGTGGGAGGATTCTTCCAGTGGCTGGGCGAATCAGGACTCTAGAAGAGCTTCAATAGGGATGATTTCTCCAGTCACTGGATGGATTGGGACGCTACGAGGGGTTTGAACGGGAGGATTCTTCCAGTCACTGGATGGATTGGGACGCTGAATGGGGTTTCAGCGGGGTAATTCTTCCAGTGGCTGGAGGTTTTATCCCTTTGAGGTGCGTTTAGGCGGGATGATTTCTCCAGTGGCTGGGGGTTTTGGGACGCTGAATAGGGTTTGAACGGGATGATTCTTCCAGTGGCTGGATGGATTGGGACGCTGGGAAGGGTTTGAACGGGATGATTTCTCCAGTGGCTGGATGGATTGGGACGGCTAAGGGTGACCGGACATAGCAAAAGGGCGTCTGGACTCGCCCAGACGCCCTCTCGTGGCGGATATGATCAGCGCCACCACATGGTCATAAGGAATCCGACCATGATGATGGCAACGGCGATGGCCAGATTCCATGCGCCGATGTTCGGAATCGGATAACTACCGCTCAGGTAGTAGGTCACGGCCCAGATCAGACCGATGATCATCAGTGCGCAGAACAGTGGCACGAACCAACGCGGGTTGGACTTGGTGCCCTTGATGGTCTCTTCGACACGGCGGGTGTTCTCAGCCTGACGATTCATCATGCGCTGCATCTGAGGGGTCAGTGAGTCCTTGTCGACGGTGGCGTTCAGCACCGCTTCGACGCGGTCCATCGGGATGTCAAGATCGTCGTCATCTTCGGCGGACTCGGCAACAGCGTCGTTGTCGGTGGTCTCTTCCGTGCTTTCCGCGGCCTCGGACTGCCAGTCCTCCTGGGTGTCCGCGGTGGTTTCGTGCAGCTCTTCGTCAGCCATCAGCATAGTCTCCTTCAATAGGCTAAAAGTCATAATAGTGGGTAGACTCGAAAGCGGCGAACTCACATCGTAAAACTGCTCAAATTCAGAGCAAACGTTCAGTACTCGATAGGGGAAGGTCCGCATGGCGAAACGTACCGGCAGACATACCGCGAAACGGTCGAAGGTGGCCGGAATCGCGGTGTTTCTGGTATTGATGCTGTCCGGATTCCTGCTGGCGACCAATCTGCGGGTGAACCGTTCCGTGGTGGTCTCCAACGATACCGCCGACCTGGTGGAGCAACGGGTGAAAAGGGTGAACTCGTTGCGCAAGGAAGTCGACGGCCTCAGCTCCAAGGTGGATGACCTGAGCAAAACGCTGAACAGTGAAAGCGACGATGACTCACAGGACGGTGAGGATGCCGGCGTCGGCACCATGCTGCCTGCCGTCGAAGGTCCAGGGCTGGTAGTGACGCTCGATGATTCGCCGCTGTGGAAGAACATGGTCGACTCGTCCGGATCGACCTCCAATATCAACGACTACGTGATACATCAGCAGGACGTCGAGGCCGTGGTGAACGCGTTGTGGGCCGGCGGCGCGGAATCCATGATGATCATGGATCAACGCGTGCTGTTCAGCTCCGCCGTACGTTGTTCCGGCAACGTACTGCTGTTGCAGGGCAAGAAATATTCGCCGCCGTTCAAGATCTCCGCGATCGGGCCGGTCGACAGTATGCAGCAGGCGCTGGATGATTCAAAGGAGATCACCATCTACCGGCAGTATGTAAACGCGTTCGGCCTGGGATGGAAGGTCGAGAAAAAAGACAAGCTGCATTTCGACGCGACCGATGCGTTGCAGCAACCGTTGAAATATGCGAAAGTCATCGAGAACGATGACAGCAGCGGCGATGCCGAGCAGAAGACGGAAGAGGGAAATCAGTAATGAAGCACGTCAGGCCGGTCGTGGCACGCCAAAGAAGCGTCATCTGGATATTGCTGGGCGTACTCGCCGAAATCATGCTGACCGCGGCGGCTGTCTGCGCGCTGTATATCGCATGGCAGATGTGGTGGACGGGTGTGCAATCCGAACATACGCAGATCGAGACCCGTCAGGCGGTGTCATGGTCGGATCCGGGCAAGGCCGAGAACGTGACCATCGCCCAGGCTCAGGAGGGCGATCCGCCGGTGCAGCCGCAGAACGCGCAGGAAGGCGAGCTCATCGCTCAGGTCTACATTCCACGATTCGGCAGTCAGTGGCAGCGCAATCTCGTGGAAGGTACGACACTCACCGAACTCAACAAGCACGGTCTCGGACACTACACGAATTCGCAGATGCCCGGCCAAATCGGTAATTTCGCCTTCGCAGGCCATCGCAACGGCTACGGGCAGCCGCTCGGCGATGTAGACAAGCTGCAGGAGGGCGACCCGATTATCATCCGCACGCAGGATTACTGGTACGTGTATCACTACACGAAGAGTGAAATCGTACTGCCGACCGACGTGGAAGTCGTCTCCTCCAACCCTGAGGAGCCCGGCGCCACGCCGACCAAACGCATGCTGACCATGACCACCTGCGAACCGAAATACTCCACCCCGACCCACCGATGGATCAGCTACGGCGAATTCTCCTACTGGGCCAAGGTTTCCGACGGCATTCCACAGGAACTCGCCACCACCGACACCAACGGCAAGGTCAAATTCATCAACAACGGGAAAGCCTCGTTCGCCTCGGGCATAACCACGTTGGAGCCGTGGATCTTCGGCGCGCTCGCCGCTTATGTGGTCATTTTCGCCGCGGCCGCGGTGGCATGGCGCTGGCCTGTGTTGGCGGCCATCCACGCAGGGGAACGTGAGAAACCCGATTTCAGCATATACGGCGGCTTGCTGCGATTGCAGCCGGGAGTACTGCCGATTCGGTTGCTGTTGCTGTTGCTGTTGCTGTTCGCGGCCGCTGCCTCGACGTTCGAATGGCTGTTCCCATGGGCGGCTTCAAACATTCCGATGTTGCAGGAGATGTCGAACTACACGGCTGTGTAGTGAGACACAGGGGGCGATGCGACGACTCGCGCACGTACACTGCTGTTCAACCGTTGATAGGAGCATTATGACCGATTCCGCACGCATTCTGGTCGTAGACAACTACGATTCCTTCGTCTACACGATTGTCGGCTATCTCAAGACGCTCGGCGCGACCGTGACCGTGGTACGCAACGATGCGATCGATCCGGCCACATCCGGCGTAATCGACGAATATGACGGCGTGCTGATCTCCCCCGGACCGGGTACTCCGGCGGAATCCGGCGCCAGCGAAGGCATGATCCGTCTATGCGCGGTGCAAGGCAAGCCGATGTTCGGCGTATGCCTGGGCATGCAGGCGTTGGCCGAAGTGTTCGGCGCGACCGTAAGCCATGCGCCGACCATCATGCACGGCAAAACCAGCCAAGTGGAGCATATCGATGATGCGATCTTCGAGGGCGTGGCCAATCCGATGACGGCGACGCGTTACCATTCGCTGGCCGTGGAACCGGATTCCGTGCCGGATGAGCTTGTGGTGACCGCCTGGACGCAGGGCGATCATATCGTGCAGGGCATCAAGCATCGTGACCTGCCGATGTATGCGGTGCAGTTTCATCCGGAATCGGTGATGACGCAGGACGGGTACCGGTTGCTGGCGAATTGGCTGAAGGTGTGCGGGCAGGATTCGGCCGTGGCCAGGTCCATGGGGTTGCAGCCGAAGGTTGTGGGCTGATTCGTGCCGAATCCCTGCGATGTGCGGGCCTGACATTCGTTTGCTGCGGGTGCTGCGAACATGTCTCGATTGGTCGACACGCTACGTTGTTCAGAGGACCAATGCAAAAGGAGCGACATTGAGTCGCTCCTTTTGCATATTGGGCGTGTGGCCTTTAGTGGGCGGTCGGGGATGCGGTCGAGGAGGACGTGCTGCTTGACGGTGACGGCGACGGCGAGCTGGCTGATTCGGTAGTCAGGGTGATGGTGGCGCCGGAATCGGCCTGCGAGCCACCTTCGGGGCTCATACCGGTAACGATGGCGTCATCGTCGGTCGAACCGTTCACGGTGACCTGGAAACCGTTGTTGGTAAGCACGCTCTTGGCACTGGATAGCGTCATGTGCAGCACGCTTGGCACACTGACCTGCTGCTTGCCGAGGGACACCCAGATGGTTACGGACGTGCCGAGTTCGACGGTGCTGCCGGAACCCGGATCAAGACGGGTGACCGAACCGGAATCGACGGAATCGGAGTATTCGTTCTCCACATTGACCGTGCCGATGCCGGCCTTATTGAGCTGCTCAATCACCGAATCCTTCGACTGTCCGACCAGATTGTCGGGAATCTTGGTCATGCCGGACGAAATATACAACGTGATGATCGTGCCCTTGGTCTGCTTGGAATTCGCAGCCGGATCCGTGCTCACCACCTTGTCTTTTTCGACGGTGCCGCTATCGACTGTCTTGACGCTGCCCACCTTGAAGCCGGCGGATTCCAGAACGGACTTGGCCTCTTCCTGGCTCTTATTCGCCACATCGGGCACTGACACGGTCTGCGGGCCGGTGGAGAACCACACGGATACGGTGGAGCCCTTCTCCACCTTGGAGCCGCCCTTCGGATTCTGCTTCGTGACGGTGCCCTTGGTCTGATCGGACTCCGTGTCATCGCGGGCGTCAAGCTTCAGACCGAGCGCATTGAGCTTCTCTTCGACCGTGGTCTGCGAGATGTTCGACATTTCAGTAAAATCCGGCACCTCGACGGTATCGGTCGACGAGTCGCCATGATTCAGCATGTAGACGATGCCCAAAATGGCCAGTAGGGCCACCAGTACGCCCACCACGGAGCCGATGATGATCTGCTTCTTTTTCTTCGACTTGGCGGCGGCAGCGCGCTGTTCCGCGCGGGTCTTCGTGGCGACGCCGCCGTTGGGGCCCGCCAACACCTGTTCGAATTGGCCGGTCACCGGATTGAATGCCTGCGTCGCCGCGCTCTCACCGCTCGTCGGGTTCATCGCCACGGTCGCGGCTTCCTGCTCGGCCTGCTTGCGGGCCTTCACATTGGTCAGATCGGTCAACGGATTGAATGCGGCCGCGACCGGGACGCCGCCGTTCATGAACGTCAGCAGATCGTTCTTGAATTCGGATGCGGTGGCATACCGGTTCTGGCGGTCCTTCGCCATGGCTTTGGCGCAGATCGAATCCCACATCTTCGGCAGTCCCGGTACCACCGAGCTGGGCGGAGTGGCCACTTCGGAAACATGCTGGTAGGCGATGGCCACCGCGGAATCACCGGTGAACGGCGGCTTACCGGTCAGCATTTCATAGAGCACGCATCCGGCGGAATACAGGTCGGAGCGCATGTCCACGGTCTCACCGCGGGCCTGCTCCGGGGAGAGGTACTGTGCGGTGCCGACCACGCCTTGTGACTGTGTCATCGTGGCGGCGGAATCGTCGAGTGCGCGGGCGATGCCGAAATCCATGACCTTCACTACGCCCTGCTCGGAGATCATGATGTTGCCGGGCTTGATATCGCGGTGGATCACACCCATACGGTGCGAGTACTCCAATGCGTTCAGCACACCCATCATCACCTGTTCGGCGTCGCGCTGGCTGAGTGCACCGTTCACCTTGATGATGTCGCGCAGGGTCTGACCCTTCACGTACTCCATCACCAGATATGGCAGATGCTCGGTCTGACCGGTTTCGGTGGTGACGACCTCTTCGCCCGAATCGTAGATGTTCACGATGTTCGGATTGTTCATCTGCGCCACGGAATGCGCCTCGCGGCGGAAGCGGGCGAGGAAGATCTGGTCATTGGCGAAATCGGCGCGCATGATCTTCACGGCCACGGTACGACCCAGACGCGTATCAAGCGCCACATGCACTTCGGCCATGCCACCGCGGCCGACCAGTTGACCGAGCTGATAGCGGCCATTCGCCAAAGAGGTAGGCATGTTGTTGCTCATCCCTGTTCCTTCCAATCACTGCTGGGCGAGATATGGGGTTTGCTGGCCACACGACGAGGAATCCGACCCCCGGTGGGAACGATCATCGTGTCCGCCAACTGTGTCTGCTGATCGAGCAGACGTCGTTCAATGCGTGTCAGCACGCGGGATACCGCCAGCGCGTCCTTCGGACGGTCGAGCGGATCCTTGGCGAGCATCGACATCACGAATTCACGCAGCTGCACATCCACGGAATCAGGCAACGGCGGAACTGGATTGTTCACGTGTGCGGCGGCGATGTCAACCGGCGTAGTGCCAGTGAACGGACGATGCCCACACAGGCCTTCATAGGCGACGACCCCCAACGAATAGATGTCGGACTGCGGCGTGGCCTGCTGGCCTTGCGCCTGCTCCGGGGAAATATATTGCGCGGTGCCCACGACCATGCCATCTTGCGTGATTTGCTCCTGGTTAGTGGAGTAGGAGACGCCGAAATCGGTGATCTTCACCTCGCCGGAATCGGAGACCATGATGTTCGCCGGCTTCACATCGCGATGAATCACGCCATGCGAATGCGCCACGAACAGGCCACGCGCGGTCTGAATGAGGATCGGCAGCAGCTGCGTCGGCTCCATCGGGCCGTCGATTTCGTGGAACAGATCGGCCAGCGACTTGCTCGGCACATACTCCATGATCAGGAATCCGATGCCGTCATGCTCGTAGTATTCAAACAATGCGGCGATGTTTGGATGCGCCAAATTGGCGGAATTATGGGCCTCTGCGCGTAGACGAAGTAGTTTCGCCTCCTGGCTGGAGCCCAGATCGCCGCGTAAGGCCTTGATGGCCACCGGGCGGCCGAGCTGAATGTCATAGCCCTTCCACACTTCGCCCATGCCGCCTTGCGCCAGACGGGAATCCAGTCTGTAGCGTCGGTGGATGAGCTGTCCTTCAATCAGTTTCATTCTGCCAGCGCCTCCTGCATCATCGCTTTCATGATCGGACCTGCGGCCAATGCGCCGTAGGAATCCACGTTGTGCACCACCACGGACACCGCGATTTTCGGATCGTCCGCGGGTGCGAATCCGATGACCCAGGCGTCGACGGATCCGTTATTCTCCCCAATCTGTGCGGTACCGGTCTTCACCGCCACCTGCACGCCGTCAATCGCCAATTCGGGATCCTCCTTGGTGACCACGGCCTCCATCATCTGCGTGAGCTTGTCGGCGGTGTCGGCACTGAACGGTCGCGACATCACCTCCGACTTGGTCTGCGAGACGACCGACAGATCCGAGGAGCGTACACGGTCGACCAGCGTCGGTTGCATCAACTTGCCGTCATTGGCGACGGCCGCCGCAATCAGGGCGTTCTGCAACGGGGTGACCACCGTATCTCCCTGTCCGATCGATGCCAGCGCAAGTTTGTCGTCACTCACATCAGTCGGGAATTTCGAAGCCACGGTCATCCACGGGGTACCGGAAGAATCGGTGCCGTCCACGGTGATCGAACTGTCGAAACCAAGCTTCTTGGCCATCGACGAGACCTTATCGTCACCCAGCGAGACGCCCAATTGCGCGAAGGCGGTGTTCGACGAATACGCCATCGCGTCTTCCAGAGAAATCTTGCCGTCGGAGCCGTTGCCTTGCGAAGTGGCGTTCGTCAGTTGCACCGTGGTGCCGGGAAGCGTATAGCTGGCACCGGCGGGAATCTGCGTATCGGTCTGGTATTGGCCGGTTTCCAGCGCGGCGGCCGCGACCACCGTCTTGAACGTGGAGCCGGGCGGGTACAGCTGCGAAGTGGCGCGGTTGAGCATCGGATTCGCCTGGTCGGACGAGAGCGTGTTGTAGTTCTCGTTCACTTCCGACGTGGTGTGGCTGGCCAGCTGGTTCGGATCATAGCTCGGCGTACTCACCATGGCGAGAATACGACCGGTCTTCGGTTCGATGGCCACGGCCGCGCCGTCAAGCGACCCCAAGGCGTTATAGGCAGCCTGCTGGATCTTCGGATCGATGGAGGTCTCGATGGTGGCGCCCTTGTTCTCCTGACCGGTAAACAGCGCTTTGAAACGCTGCCAGAACAGCTGGTCGGACTGCCCCGACAACAGTGAACTACGGGAGGCTTCGATCCCGCTCCACCCGCGCTGGCTGATCGAGAAGAAACCGGTGACCGGTGCATACAGCGGGCCATCGGAGTAGGAGCGCTGGTAGGAGAATGCGTCGTTCGACGGGTCGGATTTGGCGATTACGGAACCGTCCGAGGCGAGAATCGAGCCTCGCGGCGCCCCATACTCATGGTAGAGCGCGCGGGTGTTGCGCGGATCCTGATTGAGCTGGTTGGCACGGATGGCGGTGATGATGGTCGTCGACATGCCCAGGATCACGAACAGGATGATGACGATGGTGAAGAGCTGACGTAGCGATTTATTCATTCGAGCCTCCCGTCACGGTGCGTGCGATCGGTTCGGTGGGCTGCGTACGGTGTTTCATGTCGCGGTTGCGCAACGCCTGCATCGCCTCGTACTGGAAGGTATCGCTGTTCAGGTCATCCTCCGGTTTGTTCGCGGCATTCGAAATGATGACCAGCAACGTGGCCAACAGATAATTGGCGATCAGCGACGAGCCGCCGGCGGCCATGTACGGCAGGGTCAGGCCGGTGAGCGGAATGACCAGCGTGATGCCGCCAACCACGGTGAACACCTGGAATGCCATGGTGAACACCAGGCCGGAGGCCAGCAGCTTGCCGAAACCGTCCTTGATCTTCATGGCGGTGATCATGCCGGCGGCGATGATCAGCAGATACAGCATCAGTGTGGCCAACAGGCCGGTCAGACCAAGCTCCTCGCCGGCAGCGGCGTAGATGTAGTCGGAGTTGGCGATCGGCGTGAGCGACGGATGCCCCTGCCCCAGGCCGGTGCCCATCATGCCACCGGAAGCCAGACCGAAAATGCCGGTGACCAATTGGTACGATCCGCCATATTCCTTGCCATACTGCTCCGTACTGAACGGGTGCAGCCAGGCGTCGACGCGCGCGCCGACATGACTGAAGATGTTCGCCGCCAGGAATGCGCCCGCGGCGAAGGCGATGAAGCCGATGATGATCCAGCTTTTACGGCCGGTGGCCACATACAGCATGGATACGAACATGGCGAAGAACATCAGCGAGGTGCCCAGATCGTGCTGAATCACGAGCACGCCCATGGCCACGATCCACACCACGATGATCGGGCCCATATCCTTGATCCTCGGTAGCTGCAGGCCGAGTACCTTCTTGCCGCCGACCGCAAGCTGGTCGCGATGGTCGAACAGGTAGGAGGCGAAGAAGAACGCAAGGAACAGCTTGGCGAATTCGCTTGGCTGGAACGAGCCGAGGCCGGGAATCTTCACCCAAATCCTCGCGCCATACTGTTCGGAGCCGATCACCGGCAGCATCGGGGACAGCAGCAACACCAGGCCGACCACCATGCTTACGTATGAGAAGCGGCGCAGCACGCGGTAATCCTTGAGGAAGATCACCAGCAGGGCACTCAATACAAGCGCTATGGCCAACCACATCAACTGTTTGAATGCGACCGAGGTCTTGGTCTCCTGATCGATGCGGGCGATCATGGTTACGCCGATGCCGGTCAGCAACATGACGCAGCATAGGATGGTCTGGCTTGCATACGGCTGGAATCGCAGCAACAGGCCCCATGCGGCCAGGAACAGCACTGCGATGAACACGAGCATTCCCATGTAGTTGGAAGGGAAACCACCCGTGGTGCGTTCGAACATCTGGAAGAACGCCACGGCGCAGGTCAGCATGCTGAGCATCAGCAGACCGAACTGCCTCAAGCGGGTAGTGATCATGACTTGTCACCGCCTCGCGGACTCGAGCTGGAGGAAGACGATGCCGAGGCGCTCGAGCTGGGACTGGCCGAGGAGCTGGCGGAAGGCGATGATCCGCCGCCGCTCTTCTTGTTTTCGGCCTGTTGCTGCTTGAGCTGCTTCTTGATGAGCGTCGTGTGATTCTTCGCTTCGCCGTACGAGTCGAAGGAGATGCCCTGCATCAGCTGTTCCTGCCAGCTTGGCGGCAACTCGGAGGTCTTCATACCGGTGTCGGAGACGGCGTGGGACAGCTTCAGTCCGAAGATGCTCGTCGGGACGCCCTGGAAGATGGTCACGCTGCCGTTGTCATCGCCGAGATAATACTTGGTCTGGCTCCAACGATACGTACCGACGGCGGCTCCCGCCAGTCCCAGCAGCACCAGAATGGTGACGACGATACCGATGATGCGGTTGCGCTTGGAGTGCGCACGCTTGGTCTTGCGCTGTTGGATCTGCTCGTTGCGGATGGCCCTGGCGACTTCCGGATCGTTCGGATCGGCGGAGATGCGGCCGTCGTTCTTCTGCACGACGGGGATTTCGCCGGTGTCCGGATTGGTGCGATCGCCCGTTTCCTCGCGTACGGTCGACGGCTGCGCCACACGCTGCTCCGGTTGCGGTTCGTTGTCGGTCTCGTCGGGGTTCCTGCCATGACGAAGGGCCGCCGCACGTGCGGCAGGCGACTGCTTGCCTTCGCGTAGCAGCGGTGCCGTAGCCACCGGCGCATTGATGATGTCGGCGATCGGCTCGAGGCTCGCGCTGGCCGCGCCGGCCACCAACGGCGTCTGATGCGGCAGATCGAAGGCATCGGCGTTCAGGGCGAGCGTCGCGTCGGCGATCACCGCGGTGACATTGTCAGTGCTGCCTGCCCGCAACGCCATGGAAACGAGGCGCTGCGCACACTCTTCCTGATCGGAGCAGGTCGCCAGCATCTCCTGCAGGGTGGAATCTTCCAGTACGCCGCACAGGCCGTCGGAACACAGCAGCCAGCGGTCGGCCGGATGCGCCTTGCGTACGGCGATGTCGGGGCGGGGGTCGATGTCGAAGTCACCCAATACGCGCATCACGACATTGCGCTGCGGATGGTTGCGCGCCTCGGATTCATTGATGCGACCGGTGTCGAGCAGATGCTGCACATAGCTGTGGTCCGAAGTCATGCGGATGAGATGACCGTCATGCAGCAGATAGGCGCGGGAGTCGCCGATATGCGCGAGTACCCAGTATCCCGATACCAAGGCTACGGCGGTGACGGTGGTGCCCATGCCCGCAAGGCGGCGTTCGCGCTTGGCCTTGCCGACGATGGCATCATGCGCGGCCATGACGGAGGTCTCCATCATGTGGGCGACGGTCTTCACGTCACCTTGCTCATTGTCCTGCTCGATATGCGCCAGCGATCGGATGGCGATGGTGGAGGCGGTATCGCCGCCGGCATGGCCACCCATGCCGTCGCAGATGGCGATCAGGTGCTCTCCGGCGAATGCGGAATCCTGATTGTTGGAACGTACGGTACCCACATCCGAGACCGTGGTGGAATACAGGAACAATGGTTGTGAAGTGGCGGAAGTCGTCAAAGTCACCTCAATTCAAAGGTGGTTGCGCCGATACGTACCGGAACGCGTGAACCGAGAATCATCGGAGCGTCCAGGCGCTGCTGGTTGACCACAGTGCCGTTGGTGGAGCCCAGATCCTCGATGGCCCACTGGCCGGTTGCGGGATCGGTATAGACGCGTGCATGATGCGAGGAGACGAATTCGTCGTCGAGCACCACGGTGTTCGACGCGGCGCGACCCAAGGTGATGGTGTTGCCGGTCAGAGGGACGGAACTGCCGGCAAGCGGGCCATCGATAACGACCAGCAGAGTGGGTTTGGCATTCGAAATCGGCATCTCGTTGGTAGGGATGACGGGCGCGGCCGACGCCACGGGTGCCGGCGCCTCGACCGCCTTGCGCGCGCGACGCTCCTTACGGCGATGAGCCCGCGACTTGCGCGGGCTGAACGTCTCGATGTCCTTGTACAACGAACGGACCGTACAGGCTACGAAGATCCATAACAGTATGAGGAAGCCATACTTGAGGATCGCAAAGGTAAGTTCGGTGAGCATAAAGGCAACTCCCGGGTTGGGGTTGGTTACTCCTGATCCTGCGAAGAAGCCCAGTACAGGATTCGGGTACGGCCGATAGTGATGGTGTTGCCATCCAACAGCGTGGCCGCCGGTACCTGATGGCCTTCGACGTATGTGCCGTTGGTGGAGCCCAAATCGCGCGCGATCACATTGCCGTCATTGATGTCAATCTCCAGATGCTTGCGGGAGATGCCGGGATCGTCGATCACGATGTCGCAGTTGGAACCACGGCCGATGATGGTCTTGTCCTTGGTGAGCAGGTACTGCTTTTCACCGATCTCCAGCATCGGGCAATCCTCGGTCTGCGCCTCGGTGGTCACCGGTACCGCGTTGCCCTGTACGGATTCGCTGGTCAGCTTGAAATCGCTCTTGCTCAGATCGAGATCTTCCTCGAAGATCACCACGACCGGTCCGACGAATGCATAATGCTGGCTCTTCGCATACTGCGTGAGATTGTCGGCCAGCTCATTGGCCAGGGTCTCCGCACCCCATTCCACGATGTTGTTGAAGTCCGGCGTGCTCAGCTTGAAACGGTATTCGTTCGGGGCTACGGTACGGTCGCGAGTAACGGGCATTGCCTCTTTGTCAATCTCGCGCTCAAGAGCGCTGGAGAGGTCAACCGGCTGCAGGTCCTTGGACCCGAACTTAGCGAATACTCCGTTGACGGCGCCTTCCACGCTCTTCTCAAATCGGTCGAGAACGCTCATACTTGTCCCTTTCTATCCTCACCTATCCTACGCGGTAGAGTGCCGAGAGCCAATTTATGAGGCCCATAATTGCAAAAATTCCATGCAAAGTGGGGTGTGAATGGTGATGCGGACCTAGTTCGGTGTCGGTTGTTTGGGTTTCTTTCCAAACTACCGACGGTGAGGTGGGGCTAGGCGTCGGTGGTTTGTGAGAATACCCAAACTACCGATGATGGGGCGGCCTGAGCGTCGGTGGTTTGTGGTGCCGTCCAGACTGCCGACGGTGAGGGGATCTGAGGGTCGGTGGTTTGTGGTGCCGCCCAGACTGCCGACGGTGAGGTGGGCCTGGGTGTCGGTAGTTTGGGAAGTATGAATGATGCGATTGATGTGTTTCCCCGACTCAAGGCCCGCACTGTGCGATTCACATGCGGCGCGCCCCGTTCCGCCCGTGCGATTGGCGACGGGTCGCGGGCGCTGTTCCTGCGATCCGACGGTTCGGAGGATACCGTCACCTCGCTATGGATGAGCGTGATCGACACGACCGGCACCGGCGATGATCGGGAGGTCCTGCTTGCCGATCCGCGCGAACTGCTGGCCGATGCCGATGCGGAGAACGTTCCCGCCGAAGAGCGTGCGCGACGCGAGCGTGCGCGCGAAGGCGGCTCCGGAATCGTTGCCTATTCCGTCGATCAGGCCGGACGGCGCGTCGTGTTCACCATCAACGGCCAGCTGTTCCTGACCGAAATCCGGGAGGATGGCATCTCCGCACACACCCGTCAACTCGTCTTGGACGATTCGATGCTTTCCGCCGGCGAATACGGGCCGGTGCTCAATCCGCGCATCAGCCCCGACGGCCGCCACGTGATGTACACGACCGGCGAGCACCTGAACCTAATCGACATCGCCGATTGGCCGGCTCCGGGGCAGGCCGCGCGGGAGTCCATCACCACGGTGTACGGCGTATGCGACGGCAACGGAGACGATCAGGCGCCCCATACGGTGAAGATCGGTCTGGCGGAATTCGTGGCCGGCGAAGAGATGGATCGGTACGACGGTTTCTGGTGGTCGCCGGATTCCCGATACGTGCTGTTCGAGACCTTCGATGCCTCACCCGAGCCGATATGGCACATCTGCGATCCCTCGAATCCGACCATGGGCGCGGCCGCCCGCCGCTACCCGCAGGCGCTGACGTCCAACGCCGACGTGCATCTGACACTGCTGGAGCTTGGCTTCGACGCCGATGGCTGCTGTTACGGTGAGGTGTCGCACGCGGTGGAGTGGGACCGGGAACGCTACGAATATCTGGCATCCGTGAATTGGGCGGAAGGGCACGATCCGATCATCGAGGTACAGGACCGACTGCAGCGCAACGATCAGGTGCTGACCGTCCGCGTCGGCGATCCGATCATGCCGGTCATCGCTCCGGAAGCCGAATTCACCGACGAGAACGGCGATGAGGTCGAAACCTTCTCCTTCGCGATTCCCGAATATGCGCCAGGCGAAGAGCCCGGTACGACCCGCGTGCTCGAAGAGCGTCACAACGACTGCTGGCTTGACTTGGTGCACGGCACGCCCGCCTACACGCCGGATGGTCGTCTGGTGTGTGCGGTCAACGACATGGAAGCCGATACGAACCGTCTGAGCGTGGATGGATGTGCGTTCACGCCAATCGGTCTGCAGGTGCGCGAAGTGCTTGACGTGACTGACGATGACGTGCTGTGCGTGGTGCAGCGCACGCCGGAACTGCTGCCGGAATCCGACCTGCCGTATCTATGGCAGGCGAACGCGGCCGATCATGATGCGCGCAGCTTCGACGTGGTGTCGATACGCTTCGATGGCAGCTGGGAGCCGCTTACCCACACGCCCGGCCAATGGACGATGTCGCGTGCCGGCAACGGATGCGTGATGACCGGACGCGGCATGGACGATGCGCGGGTGCAGATGCAGCATTGCATGAACGTCGTGACGGTCGGCGAAGACGGTGTGGAGACGCTGTCCATGGTGGTCGCGCCGATCGAGAACCATGCCGCCGAACCCGGATTCGTGCCGAATGCGCGATTCGTACGATTGGGGGAGCGGTCGCTATACACGGCGATCGTGCTGCCGTCCGAGGGCAGCGGGTACGCGCACGCTGATAGGCTGCCGGTACTCATGAAGCCATACGGCGGCCCGGGATTCCAACAAGTCGTCGAAAGCCAGTCGTTCTACTGGGATGCGCAATGGTGGGCCGATCAGGGGTACATCGTCGTGATTGCCGACGGTCGCGGCACCACCGGCCGCGGGCCGAAATGGGATCGTGCGATCTACGAGAGCATGAAAGCCGTGACGCTTGAGGATCAGGTTGACGCGGTGCATGCGCTGCCGGGAATCCTCAGCGAGTTGCGGGCGGAACAGGCCGACTCCGAGACTGCCGTCACCATTCCCGAACCCGACTTGGAACGGGTGGCGATAATCGGCTGGTCATATGGCGGATTCCTCTCCGCGCTCGCCGTGCTGGAGGCGCCTGATGTGTTCGCCGCTGCCTGCGCGGGCGCTCCGCCGACTGACTGGACGCTTTACGACACGCACTACACCGAACGGTATCTGGGCCTCGACCCGGTCGTGTACGAGCGCAACGGCATCATCGCGGACGCGCCGAATCTCAAACGTCCGCTCATGCTCATCCACGGATTCGCCGATGACAACGTGACCATCGCGCACAGCCTGCGACTCAGCCAGGCGCTGATGGCCGCCGGTCGGAAGCATACGTTCCTGCCGCTCACCGGCATCACGCATATGACCAACGACGAAACCGTCGCCGAAAACCTGCTGATTCTCCAACGCGACTTCCTCGCAGACGCCTTACGCAAGGTGTGATGCTTTCCGTCGATTGCGATGCGGATGATGCGGGGCGCTCCCGAGTGTACGGGGGTAAGGCCGATGTCGCAGGCCGGCATGAGTATTCGCCAAGCGCGTTATCCGCACCGCAGCTGGTCAAGGCAGGACTATAGTGCTCACAGGCCGGTATGCGCAGTATGCGACCTGATAGTTGAATGCTCGACTTGACGGAGGAAGATATGCGAACGATTCTCGCCATTTTCGCGCGCGATGTCATGCGCATCGTGAAGAGTCCCGTGGCGTTGGTCGTGACCTGCGGCGTAGCCCTGATTCCGTCGCTGTACGCATGGTGCAACATCCTTGCCAACTGGGACCCTTACGCCAACACCGGCAACATCCAAGTGGCCGTGGCCAACGAGGATCTCGGTACCGATTCCACGCTCGTCGGACACCTCGACGCGGGCGCGCAGACCGTTCGCAAACTCAGGACCAATCATCAGCTCGGCTGGCGTTTCGTCAGCAAGTCGGACGCCCTTAACGGCGTGAAATCCGGCGAATACTATGCGGCAATCGTATTGCCGGATGACTTCAGCGCAACGCTGATCGGATCTGTCACCGGTACCACCAAACGTCCGCACATCACGTACTACGTCAACGAAAAGGAAAACGCGATCGCGCCGAAAATCACCGACACCGGCGCCACGGAAATCGACGAACAGATCAACTCCACCTTCGTAACCGCCGTCGCCGACGCCGTGGCCACGGAAGTCAAACGATCCGCGCAGGCCACCACGCAATCACTCGACGGTGCGCAAAGCGACGTCATCGCGGATCTCAACACCACCATCGGCCAGCTGAACAGCGTGCGCGACGAGCTGACGCACATGTCGACCTCACTCAGCGACGCCGAAACCACCATCGCCAAAGCGCAGGATACCAACAAGCAGATCAGTGCGGACCTTGCCACCGCCACGGGTACCGCCAACACCACCATCGGACTGCTCGCCGACGCACAGACCGCATCACAACGATTCTCGACGACACTCGCCAAGGCGCTCGATAACGGCAGTGTGCAATTGTCCAGTCTGCACATCGGCGTCAACACCGCTACAGGTCAGATTGTCAGCGGGCTCAACACCACGCAAAGCGCCGTGAACGCCGTCAGCCAGGCGATGCAGAAGACCTGCGACAAAACCGATGAATTCATCGGTGGTCTCGACCGCGTGCTCGCCTCCAGCGGCCTTGATCACAACAGCAAGGAATACCAAGCGCTCGCGCAGCAGATCGCCGATGCGCGCACCCAGCTCAAACAGGAGCAGCAGCTGCTCGACACCTTCGGCAACAACGCCGACGCCCTGATCGGTGACGGCACGACCACTGCGACCACGCTCGGCAACACCGTCGCTGGACTCACCGCCGACGGGGCAAACAAACTGATTGACGCACGTGACAAACTGACCGGCACCATCATGCCGTCGCTCGACAGCTCATTCACCTCGCTCAGCGCCACCAGCGGTTCCCTGATCGGTACGCTCGACGCGCTCGGCAGCCTGATCGGGCAAAGCGACGGTCTGCTGAATCAGCTTGACGACACCCTACGGCAGACACGCACCACACTCGACTCCACCATCGGGGCGCTGGGCGACCTTGAAGGCAACCTCGACGCCACGCGCACCGACGTGGCCGCACTCTCCAGCTCACAGACCTACGAGCAAATCACCAAACTGCTAGGCCTCAACGCGGCGAGCATCGGCGACTTCATGGGCAACCCCGTGCATCTGAGCGAAATCGTCGTATATCCGACCGACAACTACGGGTCCGCCGTCACGCCGTTCTACACCAACCTTGCGCTGTGGGTCGGCGGTTTCGTGCTCGTGGCCATCTACAAACTCGAAGTGGACCGCGACGAGCGCATCCGCAACTACACGCCGACGCAAGGCTATCTCGGGCGTTGGCTGCTGTTCATGACAGTCGGCTTCATGCAGGCGATCATCGCCACCGTAGGCGATATCGCACTCGGCATCCAATGTGCGCATCCGATGCTGTTCATCCTCGCAGGACTGCTCGAATCGTTCATATACGTGAACATCATCTACGCGCTCGCCGCTACGTTCCGGCACATCGGCAAGGCGGTGGCCGTGGTTCTCGTGATCGTGCAGATTCCGGGTGCCTCCGGCCTATATCCGATTGAGATGATGCCGGAATTCTTCCAGCGGCTCAAGCCGTTCCTGCCATTCACCTACGGCATTCAGGCCATGCGCGGACCGATTGCGGGACTGTACAAAATGCACTACTGGAACGATATGTTCCACTTGCTGTGGTACTTGCCGGTTGCCCTGTTCATCGGATTGGTGGTGCGCCGGCTCGCCATGAACCTCAACGCCCTATTCGACGAACGGCTGGCCAACACCGACCTGATGATCACCGAACGCAACGCCGGCGTAGACAGTCAGTTGCGCTTCGTAGGCATGGCACGCGAATTCGCCGAACGCTATCCGGAAATCGCGCACGCCCGAGCCGAACGGTTCCTCGCCGTATACCCGAAGCTGGTACGGTGGGGTTTCCTCACGTTGGCGGTGCTGCCGTTCGTACTGCTGATTCTGCTGTTCATCATCCAACAGAAAACCGTGATGCTTACGTTGTGGATCGTGTCGATCATCGTCATCGACACCTATCTGATCGTGGTCGAATACCTGAAGGAAAGGTACGCGCGGTGAAATATCTCTGGGGTATCTTCCGACGTGACATGCGCCATGCCACAAGCAATGTGATCGCCCTGATCGTCTCGATGGGACTGGTGATCGTACCGGCGTTGTACGCATGGTTCAACATCGCCGCCAGCTGGGATCCATACGGCAACACGAAGGCGCTGAAGGTGGCGGTCGCAAACGTGGACTCCGGCTACAAGTCGGAGTTGATTCCGGTGCGCATCAACGTGGGCGAGACGGTGCTAAGCGCACTGCGAGCCAACCACCAGCTCGACTGGCAGTTCGTGGACAGCGCCAAGGCCGTCGACGGCGTGAAATCCGGCAAGTACTATGCGGCGATCGTCATTCCGAAATCCTTCAGCGCCGACATGATGACGCTGTTCTCACCCACCGTCAAGCATGCGACGCTGAAATACTATCTCAACGAAAAAATCAATCCGATCGCACCACATATCACCGACGAAGGTGCGTCCACCGTGGCCAACACCATCGACAAGACCTTCGCGAAAACGATGGCGCAGGTCGGACTCGACCTTGCCGCAAACATGCTGCAGTATTCGCAAAGCCCACAGATGACGCAATACATGACGAATCTGACGTCGAACATCGACGGCATGGTATCCACCATCTCAGGGGCGCAAGCGCAGGTGAACGCCTACTCGACGCTGTTGGGTTCGGCCGACAGCGTGATCACCTCCACGGACAAGCTGCTCGCCTCCACGCGCAAAGCCGGCAAACAGGCGCGCAAAACCTTGAAACAGAGCGGAACCAGCACCTCGACACTCACCGATGCCTGCACCAACGTAACCGATGCCGTCAATCAGGCTTTGCAACAGGCGGTTTCGGCGCTGGACGACATCGCAGACAAAGTCGGCACCGCCTTCGACCAGCTCGACAAGGATGCGACAGGCGCCGCGAAAACACTGCAGGACCTATCATCGCAGGTATCAAGCAGTGCGAACGTATACGGCAATTACATCGCGCAGCTGGAGAAGATGCGTTCGGCAGCCGAAGGATTGCCGGACGGCGACTCGAAACAGGCCTTGCTGAATGCCATCGACAAGCAGATCGCGGCATTGCAGGCCGCACAACAGGATACGCAGGATCTGGCTACGGCGCTCGCCGTCGCCTCGAAACAGGTTGCCGCCGACAGCGGCGACATTCAGCGGGATCGACAGCAGATCCTCAACCGGATCACGACGGCAAAACGGTCGATTACCACTGTGCAAAGCGACTATGAACAGAACGTCAAACCCAAACTGGACGATTTGTCGGCATCGGTGCAAACGCTCGTCACGCAGACCGGTACCGTGATCAGCGGACTGGATGCCGTCACCGGTGACGTCGGATCAATGGCCGGCGGCATCGGTGCGAATGTGGCTGCCGTACGCAAGACGCTAGGCAGCGTATCGGCCTCGTTGGGCGAATCGGCCGGCAAGCTGTCCGATCTGAGCGCAAAGTTCAAACAGGCCGTACAGGCCGGAGATAGTAGCGCAATCGCATCGCTTACGTCGAGCGATACCGACGCCGTCGCGACGCTGCTGTCCGCACCGGTGGCGCTCGACCGTGTACCGATCTACCCGATCGCCAATTACGGATCGGCCATGGCGCCGTTCTACACGGTGCTGTCCATCTGGGTGGGTGCCATCATTCTGGTGGCCATCATGAAGGTGGCCGTATCCGATCGTGAAAAGGCGCACGTGCTCGGGTTGGGGGATTCGTTGCCGCTTCGCGCCCGTAACCGTGAAATTCCGGGTAACGCGGCGACGTTCGGGTTGCGATTGCATCACGAATATTTCGGCCGACTGGGCATCTTCGCACTGCTGGCGCTGTTGCAAGGCACCATCGTATGCTTGGGCGACATGTACTTTCTCGGCGTGCAGGCCGAGCATCCGCTGCAGTTCCTGGCCGTGGGATGGTTGTGCGCGGTGGTTTTCTCGAACATCGTGTACACGTTGACCGTGTCGTTCGGCGATATCGGCAAGGCATTGGCCGTGGTGCTGCTGGTGATGCAGGTAGCCGGTTCAGGCGGCACGTTCCCAATCCAGACGCTGCCGAAGTTCTTCCAGATCTGCTACCCGTTCCTGCCGTTCCCGCACGCCATCGACGCGATGCATGCGGCCATGGCCGGCTCATATGGTCTTGAGTATTGGATTGATCTTGGTGCGCTCGCGCTGTTCCTGCTGCCGTCGTTGCTGCTTGGACTGGTATTGCGTCGGCCGGTGATCCGCCTCAACAACTGGGTGCTGCGGCGGCTTGAATCCACGCATGTGATGTAGACGGTTCCGTTTGCGCTTGGCGATGGCGTGTCTGTAAGAGCATACCCGCGATGGTATGAACGACTGGCCGTATGATGGGTGATATGACTATCACGCTCATCGATGAGGCGCATTACGACGCCGAAATGGACGCTAAGGTGCTTCCGGCGCTGCAAGCCTGCCTGACGGAAGGGCGTATGAAGCCGGCGACGCACGACAGCGACGGCAAGGCGTTGCCTACGCTCGATAATCCCGGCACGTTGCACTATTGCTGCTACGACGTCCGAAAATTCAACGAATCGCGCGGAGGCAGGTCGGCGGGACCGTTCCGCGGAGCGGTCGTCATCTCCCACGGTTTCACCGAATTCGGACGCAAATACAGCGAGATGGTGTGGTACTTCCTGCTCGCAGGCTATTCCGTATGCGTATTCGAGCATCGCGGTCACGGCCATTCCGCGCATGACATGAGCAATCCGAGTTTGGTCTGGATCGATGACTGGCGTCGATATGTAGCTGATTTCGCAACATTCGCCAGCACCGTCGGACGTGAGTATGCAATGGGTCGGCCGCTTGACCTGTACTGCCATTCCATGGGCGGCGGCATTGGCGCGGCCGTGCTGGAACGTTATCCGAGTCTATTCGACAAGGCGGTGCTGTCCGCACCGATGATCGCACCGGCGGTCGGTATGCCGACGTGGGTCGCGCGCATCGTCGTCGGCGGTATTTGCGCACTGGGATTCGGCAAAAGCCGAGTGTTCGGGCATGCCGACTTTTCCGACAATCTCAATCTGGACGATTATCGCGGCGCGTCCGAAGCGCGCATCCGCTGGTTCCACAAGCAACGGCTCGCCGACGAATGCTGTTGGACCAATGCGGCGACCTTCGAGTGGGCGAATCAGGCCATGGCGCTATCCCGTGCGGTGCTCAAACCCGACATGTGCGGTGCCATTGAGACGCCGACGCTGCTCTTCCAGGCCGGGCTTGACGTGTGGGTGCTCAACGGTCCGCAGGACGAGTTCATCGAACGTGTGCGCGAAGGTGGCGGTTCCATAGAGAAGGTGCGCTACGACCAGTCGTTGCACGAGATCTTCTCCATGCCGAACGACGTGGTCGGTCCGTATCTGAAGCGAATCCTCGATTTCCTTGGCGCGCACGACGTAAGCTTGTAGGAGTGGCTTGCGGCGGGCTTGTGCTTTGCGGGCGCGTGGCTTTTTGTGGCTGCGGACTCCGTGGCTTGAGAGTGGCTTGAGAGTTGCTTGAGACCGCAGCCACAGAGGCACAGTTGTAGTGCCACCGCCGTAGGGCTGCGGCCACAATCATGGTGGGACTTAGGCGTTGAACACGTACCGGTCGAGTCGATCGAACGCTTCCTTGACACGACTCAACGGTAGTGCGAGATTCACGCGAATCGAGTACGGCTGTTTGAACATGACGCCATCCTGCCAGCACACGCCCACGTCCCAGCCGCGTTTTTCGAGTTCCTGCAACGAAACGCCGTGCGCCTGACACCATTCGGAGCAGTCGAGAAACAGCATGTACGTGCCCTCCGGCTTGGCGCATGAGACTCCGTCGAAATGATTGGCGATGAAATCGCACGCGTAGTCCACATTGCCGGTCAGAACCTCGCGCAGCTCGTCAAGCCACGCATACCCCTCCGGCTGGTAGGCGCCGATCAGCGCGTGCATCGACAGCACGTTCATCTCGTTATAGTGCGATTTCGAGCTCTTCGCGCCAATACGGTCGCGCAGATACTTGTTGTAGATGATGTGATAGCTGCCGATCAGCCCCGCCAGGTTGAACGTCTTGCTTGGCGCGTAAAAGGCGGCGGTACGGTTGCGCGCGTCCTCACTGACCGACTGCGTCGGAATGTGCTGGTGATTGCCGAGCGTCAGATCGGACCAGATCTCATCGGAAATGACCAGGCAGTCGTTGCGGCGATAGACCTCCATCGCCTGCTCGATCTCCCAACGCTCCCACACGCGGCCGCACGGGTTATGCGGGCTGCAGAACACGGCGACATGGATGTTGTTCTCCTTGATTTTGCGGTCCATGTCGTCGAAATCCATACGCCATACGCCGTCCGCGTCGCGCGTGAGCGGGCTATGCACGATGCGGTATCCGTTGTTCTCGATACTCATCGTGAAGCCGATATAGGTCGGGCTGTGCAGCAGGACCGCATCGCCGGGCGCGGCGAACGCGGTGAGCGCGGAAATCACGCCACCAAGCACGCCGTTCTCATAGCCGATGGCCTCGCGGGTCAGTCCCGTCACGCCGTTGCGCGTGGACTGCCAGCGGATGATCGCGTCGAAATACTCGTCGGTTGGACTGAAATAGCCGTATGCCGGGTGTTTGGCGCGTTCGATGATCGCTTCCGGGACGGTCGGAACGGTCGGGAAGTTCATGTCGGCAATCCACATCGGAATCACGTCGAACCCTTCCTTCGGCGGATCCGGCGAGAAGCCGAGCTGTCCCAGCCCGTCGACCGCAATCGAATCTTTGCCATGACGGTCCATGATGGACGTGAAATCGTAAGTCATACCGTGCCTTTCGCAAACATTGCCGGAGGGGAGACCTTCATCCTAATACGGTCACGTTTCACCATCGAGTCCAGCAGACGACGCGATAGAATCAGGCCGGGACGTTTCGAAAGGTAAGGGGTGGTTATGGGAGTGGATAATGTCTGAACGAACTTTCGAACTGACTCCTCGGAAACTGGCCATCGGCACAATCATGACGGTGACCGGGGCCGTATTATGGGGCGTCAACGGCACCGTATCGAAAATCCTCATGGACTCATATCGCGTCGACCCCACGTGGGTGGCATGCGTGCGCGAAATCGTGGCCGGACTGCTATTCCTTGCCTGTGCGGGGGTTGCGACGCCGAAATTGCTTGGCGGCATGTTGCGCGAACGCAAAAACTATCCGATGCTGGTCATTGTGGCGTTGTCGAGCGTGCTGGTGATTCAGGTTGGCTATCTGCAGGCGATTCACTGGACCAATGCCGGCACCGCAACCGTATTGCAAAGCCTGAGCCTTCTATTCGTGTTGCTGTACGTGTGCGTGCATGGCAGACGGTTGCCGACCGTCATCGAAACGATTGGCGTGATACTTGCGGTAATCGGCACCGTGCTGATTGCCACCGGCGGCAATCTGTCGTCGATTTCCCTGCCGCTGCCCGGCCTGGCTTGGGGGCTGGCCAACGCACTCGGCAATGCCGCGATGGCGATCATTCCGCTTGCGCTGATTGCACGATGGGGAGCCTTTTCGGTGAATGGCGTGGCATTCCTGATTTCCGGATTCGTGCTGGTGCCGTTCGTGCGGCCATGGGCCCACATGCCGCAGTTGGATGCCCGTGGCTGGCTGATGTTGGGTTTTCTGGTGGTAATCGGCACATTCGCGGCGTGTGGACTGTATATGGGCGGCGTTGCGATTATCGGCTCGATGCGTGGCATTCTCATCGGCACCATTGAGCCGGTGGTGGCTACGGTCACCGCCGTAACATGGACCGGTGCGGCATTCTCGCCCGCCGACCTGGTCGGTCTGGTGCTGATCATCCTCATGGTGTTTCTGGTGCGGTAAGCTTTCCCGGTCTTCTGACTCCGCTCCTCCGTCTGGTTCCTCTGGTTCGTCCTCTTGTCTGGTTCGTCCGATCTTCCCACCCCTCTGTTTGTCCGATTCTGGTGAATCAGACAAACAAGCAGTACTGTGCATCCTCTGTTTGTCCGAAAATCCAGAATTGGACAAACAGAGTGGAGCAACCGTGCTCCAGTTGTCCGAAAATCCCGAATCAGCCATGCGCGAGGCAGTCGCGTAGTGCCATGTGTCCGATTCTGGAGAATCGGACATTCGCTGGGTGCTTAAGGTGCTCCATGTGTCCGAATCTCCAGAATCGGACACATGGCATGGGGGATGGGGGAGCCGCTTCGGCTCATGACCTACTTGGTGTAGACGGAGATACGCTCACCGACATGCTTGCCGGATTCAGCTTCGTCTACCATGGCGATGGCGTAATCGGCATAGCTGATGAAGCTTTTGCCTTCGGCATTGGTGGTGAATTCCTCGCCGGCCAGCCCGTAGGATCCGGTACGTTCACCCTCGGCTTGGAAGTCGGCGGCGGGGCTGACGTAGGTCCACTTCACGTCGTCGCGGTTGCGCAACAGATTGAGGGCGGCGACATGTGCTGCGGAGACCGGTTTGTAGGCGTCAAGGAACTCCGGAGTGTCCTCAAGGGCCTTGGTGTGTTCTTTGTTTACAAACAGGCTGCCTGCACCTCCAACAACGATCAGTCGGATGTCGGTGCCGGAAAGCAGGTCGGCGAGATGACCGGCGGCCTGTGCGATCTGTGGCAGGGTGTCCGGGGACCAGGTGCCGAAGGCGTCGATGACCACATCGAATCCGGCAAGATCCGCCATGGTCAGATTGAACACGTCTTTGATGATGGCGTTCGGGGCTGTGGTTCTGTTCTCGCCTCGTACGACTGCGGTCACATCATGGCCGCGACGCATGGCCTCCTTGACAATGAGTCGTCCGGCTTTGCCATTTGCTGCGACTACTGCGATCTTCATGGTGATTCCTTTCGTGTTTGCGGCCCTTCAAAGGAAGGGTAACTGCCGACCGGAAGGTCAGGCGGAGAAAGATTCCTCTCCATTGGGTGTTCCCGGTGGAAATCTTCTGTTTTTCGCTTACATGATGTACTGTATTTCCATACAGAAAATAATGGAAGAAGGCACAAATTAGTTCTGTAGTTACCTATAGGGAACTTTTATTGTGATTACTGGATTTTATGGAAAGGATAATTTTAGATGGAACGTGAATTACCGGCGTGTCCCGTTGAAACAACGTTGCTGATGATTTCCGATAAGTGGAAGGTGCTGATTTTGCGTGATTTGCTCGATGGCACCAAGCGATTCAGTGAATTACGTCGCTCGGTCGGCAATGTTTCGCAGAAGGTGCTTACCGCGAATCTGCGACAGATGGAACGTGATGGGCTGGTGCACCGCGAGGTCTATCCGGAGGTGCCGCCGCGTGTGGAATATTCGCTGACCGAAACCGGGGTGAGTCTCAAGCCGGTCATCAAGGCTATGAAAGACTGGGGAATTCACTATAAGGCCACATGCGAAGCATGAGTTTGTCCGTTTCTGCCGAATCGGACATTTCTGGAGCGAAAAGTGGATTTGTTTGTCCGATTCACCAGATTCGGACAAACGGTTGAGTGGGATGTTGCCTATGCGAAGTGATAGATAGCCAGTTAGGGGGTATGTAACACAACCGGCAGCACTTCAATGTCGGCGAATGAACCCCGTACTCAAACATCCGTTTTTGATCAATGGCCCTCAAGCATGTTCAACGACGCTTATTGTTGTTATATTTTTCGGTATATTTTCGGGGTTTGATCAGAAAACGAAGAACCCTGAAACATTGCAATCCAACGTTTCAGGGTTCTAATCCCGTGGTGCGAGCGGGGGGAGTTGAACCCCCACGAGCATACACTCACTGCCACCTGAAGACAGCGCGTCTACCATTCCGCCACGCTCGCAGACAATGGACTAATTTACACCCGTATTGGTATTTGTCCAATGCCGGCGTGTCGTGTTGCTGCCTCCATGGGGAAATACATGAGGAGTGAGGAAACTGGCGTTCTGAGTCAGGCTGATGCAGGCCGGTGCGGCATTTGGTTGTCCGATTCACCAGAATCGGACAACCAAGACGGCAAAGTACAATGCGGCACAGCGCATCGGCCGATTCCAGACCGCAATCACCCAGCGCATTTCCGTTCTTCCGGTTTGGGCGTTAGCCCCTCGATCCGTTCGCGTAGAAGCGGGCCAGCGTCTCGTCGCGGAATTCGTCGAAATAGCCGCCATCAATCGAAGCGCGGATGTCATCAAGCAACTTGACGAAGAAATGCTCGTTGTGAATTGTAGCCAGCGTGAATCCGTTGAATTCGCGGGCACGCAGGGCATGATCCACGTAGGCACGCGAATAGTGCGTGCAGGTATAGCAGGTGCAGCCCTCCTCAAGCGGCCCGAAATCGTGTTTGAACTGCGCCCGTTTGATGTTATAGCGGCCCGAACGCGTGAAAATCGCGCCATTGCGGCCGCAACGTGCCGGCGCCACGCAATCGAACGTGTCGCCGCCATTCTCAACGCACGCGAAGATGTCATCGACGGCGGCGATGCCGAGCACATGGCGCGGTCGGCTTTCGGGCATCGCATCGCAGATCCAGGCGCAGGTGTCGCCGATAATACGCTTTTCGATCGCGCCGCCGATACCGACGCCATCGAAATCAAGCGAGGCGATCTGCTCGGCCGCATGACGGCGCAGATCCTCATAATTCGCGCCCTGTACCACGCCATACAGCGCCTGATATGGCTTGCCGAGACGCTCCTCGGTAAGCCGCTGATGCTCGGCCACGCACCGCTGCGCCCAACGATAGGTACGCTCCACGGAACGCTCCTGGTAGCCACGCGTGTTCATCAACGTGGTCAGTTCGTCGAAGGCGAACATGATGTCGGCGCCGATTTTGTGCTGGATGCCCATGGAGATCTCGGCGGAGAAGCGGTGCAGAGAGCCGTTGAGCGGTGACTTGAACGTCACACCATCCTCGTCTACGAATGCGAGGCGTTCCTTGCCTTCGGCGATCACTTCATCGGATTTCATGCCGGTTACGTCCATGGCGAGGGTCTTCTTGAAGCCCGCACCGAGCGACAGCACTTGGAACCCGCCGGAATCGGTGAAGGTCGGACCGTTCCAGTTCATGAATTTCGCGAGTCCGCCGGCCTCATCGAGCACTTGCTCACCTGGCCGCTCGTAGAGATGGAAGGCGTTTGACAGCAGGCACTGCGCGCCGAGATCCTTCATGGTCTCCGGCAATACGGCCTTCATCGCGGCCTGCGTGGCTACCGGCACGAACGCCGGCGTATGGATGTCTCCATGCGGGGTGTGGATGATGCCGGTACGTCCATAACGCGCGCCGCCGCGGCCTTTGCCGTCGGCCGCATCCGGCAGTCGAGTGATTTGCTCAAAGGAGAATGCGCGGCGGTCTCCGGGTTTGCCCGGCTCGGCTCCGCGCGGATGCTCGACGAGATTCGATTCAGTAAGGCTTGTCATGCGTTTCACTTTAGGCGATAGCGCCGATTGCGTCGGATGGAGAGAGTGTTCGGTCCTACGGGATGGGTGACGGGCCGGATGGATTGCGCAAGAGGCGAAAAATCACCGTTTGCAGGTGCGATGAAGACGTTCCGATAAGGATGGAAGCGGCTGTTCGCCGATGCAGACGATCAATTCGAGTAGTACTTTCAACAAACATTCAGGAAATTTCCAGAGCGGGTATCTTTACTCTTAGGTAGCAGTTCGAGCGGCACGATTGCTGAACATGTGAAATGCCGCGAGACGAATAAGGAGCAAGAATGGCTGAAGATAACAACGACCAGAATGTCGTGCAGCCGCAAAACAACGCACAACAGGCCGTACCGACGCAACCGGCCGACGCCGCGACCGACAATGCCGAGACCTCCGTGACCGAACCGATTGCAGTGCACGACGCCGGCGAACAGCCGACCACTACCCTGCCTTCCGTGAATGCCGCGGATTCGGAAATCGCCCCGGATTATGCATCCGCCGCCGGCGAAAGCACCGTGGTTTCCGGCGGCTCGTCTACGGGCGGCCAGTCGACTGCCGGCGCTTCCGCGCAATCGCAGTATCGTCCGGCGCCGGAATACGGCGCCTACGGAACGGTGCCGCCGCAGCCGACGAACGGAACGAATGCCGCACAGCCGCAGTATGGTCAGCCTGCACACAGTGCGCAGACATCGCAGATGCCGCCGCAGAACAATCGCAATCCCTTCTTCGGCAATCCATATGTGAATCCGCAGAATGAGCAGCATGATTCGCGCGGCAGCAATCCGTTCACCGCTCCGCAGGGAGGTGCGAACGTTCCACCGAACACCCCGAACAACGGCAATCCGTTCAATCCATTCGGCAATGCGGGCAATCCGCAGAATCCGGCGGTCAAGACCCGACCGAAGACCGCTGGCAACGTGGTCGTGGCCGTGGTCGCCGCGCTGGTTGCCGCCGTGCTCTGCCTCGGCGTCGGCTATGCGGCCATCACCAATGGTTGGGTGCATGTGCCTACATCGAGCTCGATGACTAGCATCAGCTCCAACCAGTCCGGTTCCGGTTCGGCCAAGGCCAAGAGCGGTGAGGCCGTTGATTGGACGGCGGTAGCCAAGGAAGTGTCCAACTCCGTGGTCTCCATCCAGACCGTGACCAGCGAGGGCACCGCCAAGGGTTCCGGCGCGATCGTCAGCGACAAGGGCTACATCGTTACCAATAACCATGTGATTTCCGGTGCACAGCAGATTCAGGTCACGCTCGCCAACGGCACCATCTATTCCGCGCAGGTCGTCGGCACCGATACCACCACCGATTTGGCGGTCATCAAGCTTGACAATCCGCCGAGCGACCTCAAAGCCGTGGAATTCGCCGATTCCGACGACCTTGCCGTCGGCGAGGCCGTGATGGCCATCGGCAATCCGCTCGGCTACGACGACACCGCCACCACCGGTATCGTCTCCGCACTCAACCGCCCGGTGACCGTGACCGATGACAACAACAACGCCATCGTCACCAACGCCGTGCAGATCGACGCCGCAATCAACCCGGGCAACTCCGGCGGCCCGACCTTCAACGCGGCCGGTCAGGTAATCGGTATCAACTCGTCCATCGCCTCCACCGCAAGCTCTTCCAGCTCGGCGGGTTCCATCGGCATCGGTTTCGCGATTCCGTCGAACCTCGTCAAGCGTGTGGCCAATGAGATCATCGAAAACGGTTCCGTGCAGCACGTGGCGCTCGGCATCACCATCAAGAGCTCCACGGTCGAAGCCGACGGTGTGACCCGTGGCTGCGCTCAGGTGCAGTCCGTGGTCGACGGCGGTCCGGCTTCCAAGGCCGGCGTGAAGGCGGGCGACTCCATCGTGGCCTTCAACGGCAAGGCTGTGAACAACAACTACTCGCTGCTCGGTTACGTGCGTGCCTCCGCCATGAACGACAAGGTGACGCTGACCATCGTGCGCGATGGCCACACCATGGATCTCGAAGTGACGCTGAATCAGGAGGAATCCAGCAGCAGCTCCTCCAACAAGCAGGAACAGAACGAGCAGAACAATGGCGGCAACGGTCAAGACCAGCAGGGCAACGGCCAGAACGGTGACGGCGGCGGATTCACCGATCCGTTCGGCCTGTGGTAAACCGGATCAGCAAGTCGGGGCGTAAGCCCCCGACAAGCCCAAGGCGAACGTGATAATCATCGAAAAGCCTTGTAGCACCAAGCGAAACGGGACTGTGTGAGCAATCGCACAGTCCCGTTTCACATGCCGTGCGGCCAAGTCCCCCTGAAGACCTGTTACCCTTAAAACGAAGGTCGTTGAAGCGGCCGGATAATTGAACATTCCAGTAATCTTTTTACGCCGTGTATCGAGGCATTCCACGTTCGGACAGTGCCGCCGATGGGTTAACAAGGCGTGAATGCATCAGCCTTGGACCGGTATTCCGACCTGTACGTCCTCGGCTGGTATACGAGCGTAAGGAGATTCGATGCGTAGAGTCATCAATCTTTGCAAGCAGGTTCCACTCCTGCCGATCACCATCCTTGCCGCCATCCCGCTGGCCATGCTGGGCACGTGGCGACCATGGGGCACGCGTTCCGTATTCGCCATGCTGTTTGGCTGGGATTCGGTCAATCCCGGTGTCGGGCAGTGGCTGGTGATTGCGCTGGTGCTATACACGATTATCGTCACCGTGCTTGGCATGATCGACGATGTGCGGCATGGTCACGTCGGCGTCGATCTGTTGGCCGTTATCGCCATCGCCTCGACGCTCGCCGTTCAGGAGTATTGGGCCGCTTGGGCCGTGGTGCTGATGATCTCTTCCGGTGAGGCGATTGAGGAATTCGCACAATCGAAAGCCGAAAGCAACCTGACGGCGCTGATCGAGGCCGCGCCGAGGACTGCGCACGTAGTAAGACTGCCGGGTATGCGTGGACATATGCATGCGTCCGGTACCGAACATGCCTCGGATATTTCGGAGGACGGCTTCCGTCGCGCCGTCACAATGTCCGATTCTGCAGAATCGGACATGCAGGCCGTACGATTTACCTCCCAGATGTCCGATTCTGCAGAATCGGACACAAGAGCGCCGAAGGCTTACGACGCTTCCGGAGAGCATTTCACCACGATTTCCGTGGACGACGTCAAGTTGGGCGACGTACTGTTGGTACTGCCGGGCGAGACGGTTCCGGTTGATGGCGAGCTACTGTCGGGTGCGGCCACGCTGGACCTGAGCAACATCAACGGCGAGCCGCTACCGCGCGAAATCTACGCAGGGGCACGCGTCATGTCGGGAGCCGTCAACGGCTCGACAACGCTGACCATGCGTGCCACACAGCTTGCTCACGATTCGCAGTATCAGAAGATTCTGGAGCTTGTCTCGTCCGCGCAGGACTCACGGCCGGCCGTCGTGAAAACCGCCGACGTGCTTGCAGTGCCGTTTACCGTTCTTTCGCTTGCGATTGCGGTGCTCGCATGGATCATTGCCGGCACGCCATTGCGATTCGCGCAGGTGCTGGTGTTGGCCACGCCTTGTCCGTTGCTGATTGCGGCTCCGGTCGCGTATGTCGCCGGAACGGGGCGGCTCGCCAAGGCGGGAATCCTTATCAAAGCGCAGGACGTGCTTGAAAACCTGGGCCGTGTGACGCATATCTTCTTCGACAAAACCGGCACGTTGACCGTTAAACAGCCGCAGGTCGTGCGTGTCGAGAAGCCGTTCGACGTGAGGTCCCCATTCAATGACGATCACATTCTCATGATGGCCGGTGTAGTGGAGGGGTACTCCGTGCATATTTTGTCGAAGGGCATCGCGGCGGCCGGGCAGCGGGCCATGCATGATTTGTATGCGCGGTATGCGGCAGGGCAGCGGCTGTGCGCGGAACGGAATCTTCCGGGGCATGGGCGCGACTATCCGGTGGTGAACAACATTGTGGAGGATGCCGGCAAAGGCGTGTCCGGCGAGGTGAACGGGCACAAGGTGCGCGTGGGGCGTTATGCCTATGCCACGGCCGACGAGTTCGGCTTTTCGCCAGTGGTCCATGTGTCCGATTCTGGTGAATCGGACAAACGTGGCACCTCCACTACCCTCCAGATGTCCGATTCTCCCGAATCGGACAATATGAAGCCAGGAACTAGTGTTCAAGTGTCCGATTCACCAGAATCGGACATGCAGAGGGTACGGAATGCGGGTGTACTGTCCGATTCACCAGAATCGGACAAACGGGCGGTGAAAGGCAGGCTGGATGTGAACTCGCGGTTCGCGCCGCTTGAACCGGATGAGATGGCCGCGTACGTGGCGCTTGACGGGCAACTGGCTGCACGCATCGTGTTGCGTGATGTGCCGCGCAAGAACGCGAAGAACGCCTTGGCCCGATTGCGCGAGCTTGGTGTCGGGAAACTGTCCATGCTGACCGGCGACAAGGCAGCTTCCGCGCGAATCATCGCCGAGGAGGTCGGCATTGATGACGTCCATTCCGAACTGTTCCCTGAAGACAAAGTGCGTGCGGTCAAGGATACTTCCGAAGCTACGCGCCGGCATCGGACGTGGCGGGATGGCTTTACGGGCGAATCCCGAATTCATCAGGTGACCATGATGGTTGGCGACGGTGTGAACGATGCGCCGGTGCTCGCGGCTGCCGACATCGGCATGGCCATGACCGATGGTACGTCGACCGCGGCTTCCGAATCCGCTCAGGTCGTGATCATGAACGACGACATCGCTTCCGTGCCGCGTGCCATCGCCATCGCCCGTCGTACTAAGAAGGTGATGCTGCAGGCGGTGCTCGTGGGTCTCGGTCTTGCCGTCATCGGCATGATTGCCGCCGCGTTCAACCTGATTCCGGTGGTGGTCGGCGCGTTTATGCAGGAAGGCATTGATGTGGTGAGCATACTGTGGGCCCTCACTGCTTTGTGGGATAGGGAGTGAGCGTGCGGATTCGCCTTGGTGGTAGAGGCTGTTCTTGCGTCTTTCCCAAGATATTTGGGATTGGATGCGATGATGAACCGTGCACGATTCCCAGGAATGTGATTTCCTGAAAGTCGTGCACGGATTTTCCTTGGAAAAAGTGCCGGTACTCACCTCCAAAGCCATTTAGGGGGTATCGGTTGAGTGATAAACCGAGCACGACTCTCGAAAAGACCATTTTCCTGAATGTCGTGCGCGATTACGTGATGCGGCCTCTATCCTTATATCCCAACAAATCCCTATAGTCCCATGGCCCTACAGCGAACTGGGTGAGATTTCACCGGCGATGGGTCGCTTCATCCATTTGCCGAAGTCCGATCCGGTCACGCCTTGCGACAGTAGGAACATGATTTTCGCGTAGGCGGCCTCCAGCGTCATGTCACCCGATCCGATGGCCCCGGCGCGAGCGATCGCATCGCCCGTCTCATAATGGCCGAGCAGCACTTCCGCCTGCTGACATTGCGATGCGATGATAACCGGTACGCCGTCATGCAGCACGTCGGCGATCACGTCGGTCAGGCCTGGCTCGTCGCTGGGCACATTACCCACGCCATATGCGCGTAACAGTACCGCCTCCGGCCGCGGTGTGAGCATGGCGTCCAGTCGTGCCGCAGAAATGCCCGGTACCATGTCGATTACGGCCACATCATGGCGCTCGTACGGTTTCGGTGACCGCCAGCCACATCCGACCGCTGCGGAATCGTCCGCATACCAGTGCCAAGGCGTGCCGGTGCGTGCCAGCGGTCCGGTGGACGGCGCCGAAAATCCTTCGAACGCCCAGCTCGATGACTTGCTTACACGATTGCCGGCAAACAGATGATGCCCGAAGAACAGTCCCACGCCATGGAATCGTCCGCTCATGGCCGCGTTCAACGCACCGGTCACATTGGCGGTGGCATCCGACTCGATTTTGCCGAGCGGATGCTGCGAGCCCGTGAAGATCACCGGCTTGCCGAATTCAGTCAGCGCGTACGACAGGGCCGCGCTGGAATAGCTCATCGTATCGGTGCCGTGCAACACCACGAACGCGTCGGCGTCGGCGGCATGCGTGCGCAAATCGTCGATCATCGTCTGCCAATTGTCGGGTGTCGCATTCGACGAATCAATCAGCGGATCAAGTTCGGTGAACGAAAACAGGCCGGAGTCCATATGCGCATCCTCAAGCAGACGGAACAGCCATCCACGGGTGTCGGCGCCCGGAATCAGGCCATTCGGCGAGTCGATCATCCCGATTGTGCCACCGGTATAGGTGATGTGAATGCGCATTGCCTTCCTCCTTATCGAAAAATCGATGCGCCGGGTGGGCGGCCTGTATGTTCCGCCGCCCACTTTACTGTCTTGTCCGATATCGTGAGCGGCTACTTGCCCGGCGTTTGCGTGGTTTCCAGCACGTCGGCCACGCCGTTGCCGTTGTCGTCGAGCATCTCGTCCATCAGATCGCCGTTGATGCGACCGCGTACGTAGAACCAGCCCGCCACCATGGCGATGATGACCACCACGAACATGGCGAGCGTCCAACGGCCGGCAGCGCTGGTGAGATTCGACAGCACGACCACCGCGAAGAACAGCAGGGAGATGTAGTTGGTGTACGGTGCGCCCGGCATGCGATATTCCGGTCGCGTCTCCTCGCCGGTTTTCGCCTTCTTGAGGAATGCGAGATGCGTCACAAGAATGCACGCCCAGGTGCCGGCGATGCCGATGCCAGCCAGATTCATGACGATTTCGAACGCGTCGGATGGCAGTACCGCGTTAAGTGCCACGCCGACCAGTCCCAGCGTGGAGGTGATGATGATGCCGCCATACGGCACGTGATGCTTGTTCATGCGTGCCGCGAATTTCGGTCCGGATCCGGCCACGGCCAGCGAACGCAGGGTGCGTCCGGTGGAATACAGGCCTGCGTTGAGCGAGGAAAGCGCCGCGGTCAGGACTACGACCTGGATCACGTCGCCGGCATGCGGAATGCCAATGCCGGAGAAGAACGTGACGAACGGCGATTCGTTGGAGGAGTAGGCGGTATACGGCAGCACGAGTGCCATGAGCACCACGGAACCCACGTAGAACACGAAGATGCGGATGATCATCGAATTGATGGCCTTCGGCAGCACTTTCTCGGCGTCCTTGGCTTCGCCGGCGGCCACACCGACCATTTCGGTGCCGCCGAACGCGAATACGACGCCCAAAGTCAGGGCGAATACCGGTGCGATGCCCATCGGGAACAGGCCTCCGTTATCGGTGATGTTGGCGATGCCGGCGTGGGCGTCGCCAACCGGGGCGCCCGTCACGATGGCCCAGATGGCGATGAGCATGAACGCGACGATGGTGGCCACCTTGATGGCCGCGAACCAGAATTCCGCCTCACCGAACATTTTCACGCTCAGCATGTTCAGCACGAACACCAACGCCAGCGCGATCAGTGCCAGTAGCCATTGCGGCACGCCTTGGAACGCCTTCCAGTAGTGGAAGTACACGGCTACGGCGGTGATGTCGGCCATGACGGTCACGGACCAGTCCAGGAAGAACAGCCATCCGGTCACGTACGCGCCTTTCTCACCGAGGAATTCGCGTGCGTAGGAGACGAATGCGCCGGATGACGGGCGGCGGATTGCCAGCTCGCCTAACGCGCGCACCATCAGGAACGCGAAGATGCCGCATACGGCGTAGGCGATTGCCAGTCCTGCGCCGCCCTGCGACAGTCGGCCGCCCGCGCCCAGAAACAGACCGGTGCCGATGGATCCGCCGATGGCGATCATCTGGATATGACGTGGCTTCAGGTCCTTGGCATAGCCTGCGTCGCTTTTGTCTTGTTTGACTGCGCTGTGCGATGTTGCGTCGCTCACTGTTGCTTGCTCTTTCTCTGTGTTGTAGGTCCCATGCATGCGTGCCGTATGAGGGCGGTGGTATTCGTCAAACGTTTTTAGTCTGATGGATAGGCACATGAATTAACAGGCACATTATAAGGACGGTGTGCAACTGAGCGAGATCCGGTTGCATCCGTGCCACGACAGTGGCGCCGTGAGTCGTTCGGGCCGTGTGATGCGGCTGGCCCCTGCCTGCCATGCCCATATCGGATGTGCTTAAATTGGTGCATCAGAGAGAAGCTGCATGGCGGTGGGAGACTGATATGGGGAATGAGATGCTGGCCGGTGCCGTGGGGGAGGCAAGGCCGGGCGAGACGAAACGGTTCGGAACCGGAATGAGGGGTTGGATTCGCCGTCGTTGGCGTCCCATCACGTTCATCGCGTACGTCGTCGTGATCGTATGCGTGATGGCGTTCCATGAGCCGTGGTTCGATGAGGCGCAGTCATGGCTCATCGCACGCGATGCGTCATTCCGCGATATCCTGTTGCTGCGCCCGCATTACGAGGGGCATCCGCCGCTATGGTGGCTGATGCTGGCGATTCCCGCGAAGCTCGGGGTGCCATATGAGATCGGTCTGAAAGGCGTACAGTTGGTCTGCGCCGCGGTCATGGCATGGTTGCTGGTGTTCCGCTCGCCCTTCCCCCCGCTGGTCGCGGTCCTGCTGCCGTTCACATATTTTCCATGCTTCCAATATGGCGTCACCTCCCGTCCGTACGCGCTGATGTGCGCCGCCATATTCCTGGTGGCCGACTGCTGGAAGGGACGCGACCGGCATCCGTGGCGCTTGACGTTGAGTCTGCTGCTGCTCTGCTGCACCAGTAGCTACGGCATCGTTCTGGCATGCGCGGTGGCGTTGGTGTGGGTCGCCCGCGTGCTACTGCAGGCGCGGTCCCTCCGCGCCCTGATCGCCGATTCCGGACGATTCGTCGCCTGGCTGACGCTGATGGCCGTGGGCCTTATGCTGGCCGCGTGCATCCTGCCATATCCCGACACCTTCGGCGTGACCCCCGGCACGAACGGCAATTCACCCATTCTGCAGTTCCTGATGTTCTGGCTGGTATTGCCGTCCGAAAGCATGTTCACGTCGTTCGCCGGCGATGTCTCGCTGCATGGCATGAGGATGGACGTCCTCCCGATTGCGGTGTGCGTGGTACTGTCGGCGTTGATCTGGGCCGCGCTGGTCCGTCTTGCGCGCAGACGCGGCGACCTTGATATTCTGTTGCTGCCGTATGCGCTATTCGCGCTGTGTGCGGCGAAGTATTCCAGCCTGCATCATCTGGGCATCATGTTTGCGCTGTTCATCGCGGATTGGTGGATGCTTGTCCGTGACCGTCCGCTTGATGCGGACGATGCGCCGGAACGTCTACGCCGATTCGTGAAGACACGGTTCGAGAAAACCGCCGAAACCCGGCGCTGGAGTCCCTCTGTCGTGCGTGACTGCGTGATCGTGGCGTTGCTGTTGCCAAGCCTGTTGTGGAACGTCGCCGCCATCACCTGTGACCTGCGCTACGACTATTCGGGCGCACGGGCCATGGCGGCATTCGTCAAGCGCAACGGGCTCGAGCATGACCGTTGGGTGTCGTTCTGGCGCTACTATCCCGAAACCACCTGGCCGGACGGAAGCCATACGCCGCGCCAGGAAGATACGCACCGTTACAGCTGGGCGGCAATCGCCGCCGACCCGTACTTCGACCACGGCCTACTGGACTGTACCTATCGCGGCCATTCCTACGAACCGAACCAGGTGCCGACGGCATTGCGGATGAATCGGGAAATCGCGGCCTGTGCCGCCAATGGCGAACCTGAATTCGTGATCGGAGACACCGATTTTCCGGATTACTATTTCAAGCGCCTCGGATACCGTATGCGCGACTATCGCAAGATCACGATCGCGACGAAGCGCACGCCGTGGAAGAACTGGACCACCACCGCCGACATCACGGCGTATGTGCGCGTGGATGTGTTGCGCGATCTGCGTTCGTGACACCCCGCCATTCCGGACTACGTCAGGAAGGGAGAGTTTGGCAGAGAGCCATCCAAGCATCCATTCCCCCGGCAAATCGACCCTTTTGCGTTTCGACGGTTTGCGTTAGGCTAGAGCGCGTGACTGAGACTAATGAACTTCGTATTGCTGTTATCGGCGCCGGCCCCGCAGGCGTCTACTCCTCCGACATCTTCCTGCGCCAACTGGGCAAGCTCGGCGACGAACTCGGCTTGGGTACCAAGGCCCGCATCGACCTGTTCGAAAAGCTGCCCGTACCGTTCGGCCTGGTGCGCTACGGCGTGGCCCCCGATCATCCTTCCATCAAGTTCATCGCCAGCGCGCTCGAGAAGACGCTCGACAACCCCGACATCCACCTGTACTGCGACGTGGAATTCGGCAAGGACGTGACGCTTGACGAACTGCTCGAACGCTACGACGCCGTGCTGTTCGCCACCGGTGCAGTGGAAGACAAGCCGCTCGGACTGCCGGGAGCCGATCTTGACGGCGTGTACGGTGCCGCCAAGTTCGTGGAATGGTATGACGGCTATCCGACCGGCGCTCGCGAATGGCCGCTCGAAGCCGAAGAAGTCGCCGTAATCGGCGGTGGCAACGTGGCCATGGACGTGGCGCGCGAGCTCATGCGCAACGCCGACGATCTGAAGGAACGTACCGACATTCCGGACAACGTGTACGAAGGCATCAAGGGCAACAAGGCCAAGGTGCTGCACCTGTTCATCCGCCGTGGCGTGGCCCAGGCCAAGTTCTCCGTGCAGGAGCTGCGTGAGATGGAAAAGCTGCCGGGCGTGCAGCTGATCATCAACGAGGACGACTTCGATCTGGATGACGACACCATCGAGGAGGCCGGCAAGGACAAGCTCACCCGCCAGATGGTCGAAGAACTGTTCACCATCCGTGAGATGGCCGAAGACATGGAAGACGACGGCGACACGGACTTCGAAGGCAATCCGGCCGACCGCAAGTACTATGTGCATTTCAACTCCGCGCCGGTCGAAGTGCTGGGCGAGGATGGCAAGGTCGTCGGCATCCGTGTGGAGAAGACCGAGACTTCAGCGGATGGCAGGATGAGCCGCACCGGCGAATTCGAGGAATACCCGGTGCAGGCCGTGTACCATGCAATCGGCTACAAGCCGGCCACCGCGCCGGGCATTGCCTATGACGAGCGCCGTGCGCACCTGGCCAATGCCCATGGTGATGGCCGTATCACCACGGCTGCCGAAGCCGGTGAGGATGTTGAGGTGCGTGAGCGCCTGTATGCCACCGGTTGGGCCAAGCGCGGTCCGGTGGGCCTGATCGGCTCCACCAAGTCCGACGCGCTGCTGATCGTCACCAACATGCTGGAGGATTTGTCCAAGGCCGCCGAGGGTGGACGCGTGGCCGCCGATCGCGATCCGGGATCCATTGACCGCCTGCTTGCGGAACGTGGCGTCAAGCCGATCGACTTCGCTGGCTGGAAGAAGGTCGATGCCTTCGAGCGTGCCGAGGGTGCGAAGGAAGGCCGCGAGCATAAGAAGGTCATCGAACCCGAGCAGATGCGCGCTCTGGCCCACGCCTGATTCCCACAGCCCCTCGAGCAGAGAGCTCGAGGGGCTGCTCGTATGATGCTTCGATGCGCTGGGAGGGCGGCTTCACCGCATGTTTCGGCTCCCAGAAAAACCCAAGGTGTGCGTAAGGTCACGATAACTTTTCGGTCATAGCGTTACGCACGACAGGGGAATCATACGAAAACGGAGTGTCATGGGATTCGGCGATCGTAGAAATCACGTGTGGAAAACAGGTCGAATGTACATGCGTAGGCGCGTTACCGTGGCTATGACCGGCATCGCGGCGGCAGCCGCACTGGCTGTCGCCTTTGGTACGGGAGCGGCTGGTTTGCAGGGCCTTGGCTCATCCGCATCCGAGGGAGGTGGAAAGAGCGCCTCTTCCAGCGGACAAGCCTCCTCAACATCACAAACCGATGCATCCGACAGTCCGACGCAGTCCGCGATGACCGGCATCGACGCACTTGACGGCAGCGCAACGATCTCAACTTCCGGCTTCACGCTCGACACTGACTCGCAACTGGCCATCGAATCGCAGATAACCAATTTCGAATCCGCGGGATATACCGCATCCTTCGTGCTGGTCGACATCAATACCGGCCGTGCAATTTCCTACAATGCGGATGCGCAGGTCTATTCGGCGTCCGCAATCAAAGCGCCGTTCATCATGGCACTCGCCTCGACGGGTACCATCGATCTGAACGCGGTATACCAAGCGGGCGATACGCAGAATGCCACGACGAAACAGAACATCGACCAGGTGCTGACCGTCTCCGACAATACCGCTTACAGTTGGCTGGTCGACACGTATGGCACCGACGCCTTCGATTCATGGGCGGCACAAGCCGGCACCGCCGTGCAGATGGCCGGCTATGGTTACGTGACCACTTGTGCGCGGGACATGGCGAAGCTGTGGACGCAGGGTTATGGATTCCTGTTCGCACAGCAGACGTCGGGGGCCGCCGATGTTTCCGACGAGGCGCTGCAGTGGCTGTCGGGCGATATGACGGATTCACTCAACTCCAATATTCATCGGGCGCTTGGCGACTCAACCACGGTGTATACGAAAGCCGGATGGATCAGTGGCGAAGGCGACCTGTATGCGTTGAATGACGGCGGAATCGTGGCGTCGTCATCCGGTGCGTACGTGCTCAGCGTGATGACGGACGCATGCGGACGCAACGACTTGCTCACCGAGCTGGTTGACGTATTGGATTCGGTGCATTCCGGCGCCATGCTGGCGTAGGGCGATTCGCGATCGCACGCTTTGCGCGCACCTGATATGTTGCGCCGGTCGGTGGCGGGGTGCGGACCCGATAAGGCGCCCAGCATGTATCCAGCAAAATATCAGACTGCATCTTTACGCTTGGGCCCTATGAACGGCAAATTGCGGGTGCATGGCCATTGCAATGGCTTGAAGACAACGCTGCTTTTCGCGTTGATGTGGGGCGTCATCATGCTGATTTGGTGGGCTACGGGTGGTAGTCAGCGCACGCTTGGCGTCTACATTCTCATCGGTCTTGGCTCGACTTTCGTCTCATACTGGTTTTCCGACAAGCTGGCCATCGCGTCGATGGGTGCGCGGGCCGTCAGCGAGCAGGAGGCGCCGATGCTGTACAAAATCGTGCGCGAACTGTCCGCAAAGGCGGGCAAGCCGATGCCGCGCATCTACATTGCGCCGACCATGAGCCCCAACGCCTTCGCGACCGGCCGTAACGAACGGCATGCCGCCGTCTGCTGTACGCAGGGCATTCTGCAGATGCTCAACGAGCGTGAGATTCGCGGCGTACTCGGCCACGAACTCATGCATGTGTACAATCACGATATTCTGACCTCCGCAATCGCATCCGCCATGGCCACGGTGATTTCGTATCTCGGCTATTCGCTCATGTATTTCGGAGGTGGCTCGTCGCGAGACGATCGCAACGGCTCGTCCAGCAGCGGACTTGGGTTGCTCGGCGTGCTGCTGAGTGCGATCCTTGCGCCGATTGCCGCCTCTTTGATTCAGATGGCGATTTCGCGCACGCGCGAATACGATGCCGATGAGGACGGTTCGATGCTGACTGGCGATCCCGAAGCGCTCGCCTCCGCGTTGAATAAGATTTCGTACGGTGCCGAGGCCGCGCCGATGCGCAAGACCGCAGGCACGCAGTCGGTGGCCGCGATGATGATCGCCAATCCGTTCTCCACAGAAGGCTTCTCCCGCCTGTTTTCCACGCACCCGCCGACCGCCGACCGCATTTCGCGACTTATGCAGATGAGCCAGGAGATGAAGGCGCAGGGCGTGCAGTCCGGATATACGTCCGATGGGTATGTGCAGGGCGGGTATTCGCAGAGTGGATACGTGCAAGGCGGGTATTCGCAAGGACCGTTCCGCAGCTGACTGGCGGATTTGGACGGCGGATGCTCGTGCGATGCGAGTACGGCGCTCGTGTGGCGGAGCCACTCAACGGACTCGGCTGGCGGATCTGGCTGGCGGGCGGTTATGCGGGCGCGTGCGGCGCGGGTCGGTAATCCGTATATCGGGAACCGCGTCTGTGGAGCCGTGCGCGACGTGCTAAACTTAACCTCCGTGCCCAAAAGGCACTTTTTGCGGATGTAGTTCATCGGTAGAACGAAAGCTTCCCAAGCTTTAAAGGCGGGTTCGACTCCCGTCATCCGCTCCACGATTTCTCCAACTTCAGGATTATTCCAACAGCATAGCCAGAGAAGCCGATTGAAGGCTAAGGTGTATGTATGGATATGCTTGAAGCGATGCGTTCACGGCACACCGTACGTGCCTATACCAACAAGCCGATACCTGACGACATCGTATCGTTGCTTACTAGGTGCGTTGCGCATGACAATCAAAAATATGGCACAGCCATCACTCTACGAACCGAAGACACAACTGCGTTCGGTCCCATCTTCAAACTGATACGTGCCAAAGGTGTGCGTAATTTCCTCATCATGTCCGCGAATCTGCGTGAGGGGGAGGACCCTCGAGAACTGGACGAACGACTGGGATATGCGGGCGCCGATCTCATGTTGTACGCGCAAACCTTGGGCCTCAATACCTGGTGGGCGGGCGGTACCTACAGCCGTAAGATTGTGGACAAAATGGCGGAAGGTAACCGGACCATCGCCGTCATCGCCATCGGATACGGAGCGGAGCAAGGCGAGCCGCACCAATCCAAATCCGTTTCCGAAGTCTGCAAATACGACGGTAAGGCCCCTGCATGGTTCACGGACGGTGTGAAAGCGGCACTGCTTGCACCGACGGCATTCAACAAACAGGACTTTTTCATCGAAGGACACGGGCGGATCGTGTCCGTTCGTCTGACCAACGAGACGTCATACTCCGGAGCTGATCTGGGTCTGGTCAAATACCATTTCTCACTAGGGGCGGGAGCCGATAATTTCGGCTGGGCCTGACTGGGGTTGGAGCCAACCAGAGTGCTGGGCTTAGGTGGGGGCACTTGGCTTAGCCGGGCACTCGGGACCAAGCTGGGGCCAACGACCGTTGCCTTGGGTTCTGGTTTGTCCGATTCTGGTGAATCAGCCATCCGGAGGGCAAAAGTATGGGCATGTTTGTCCGATTCTGGAGAATCGGACAAACAGGGTGTGCCAAAACGTACACGGATGGCTGATTCACCAGAATCGGACAAACGAAAGGCGAGCGTACGCCGCCGCAACTACCGGTTGCAGAGAGAAATCCGGTTGCACCATGGCCGTGCAACCGCAAGATGGTGGCACGCAACCGAAGCCTTGTGGCAATCTGCAATCATCAATCGCAAACACGTTCCACACTTTCGAGGGCAAGATCGCTAATCGAACGGTATGAGACGATGGAACCAATCGCAGTAAAGGAGCAAAGATGAGCTTCAGGGAAAATCTGCAATACCTGCGCGGCATCCGCAACATGACGCAGGAGCAGCTGGCGATGCTGCTCGGCGTCTCACGGCAGGCCATCTCGAAATGGGAGTCCGAAAAAGCATATCCGGAAATGGACAAATTGCTGATGATCTGCGACCTGTTCGGCGTAACGCTTGATGACCTGGTGATGGGTGACGTTCGCAGACCGAATTCGGGCATACGTGAATCGACCGCCGATACGTCTACGAATTCCGGATCGGTCGGGGTTGTGGCCGCAATTGCGCAACCGGTCGGTTTCGCGGCGGCTTCGTCGTCGCTGCGAAACCAGGCGGAATCGTCGGCTTCGACGCAAGACGCGCCGACTGCGCTGCAAGCGGATCACCCTGCAGCGGCGCCGCGTTCCGCCGCAGCATCGCGCTCCGCAATGCCGCAAGACATGGTCGGCTACGACAGACATATGAAGATCCACGCATGGCTGACTGCGCTTGGCGTCGCCGCGATGATTCTTGGTGTTGCGGCCGGCATGCTATTCGACTCCGAAAACTCGATTATCGGACACAGTCCGATGAATGAATTCCTGACCGCCGCACCGATTATTCTCGGTGTGATCGTAGGCTGTGCGTTGCTGATTCCTGCCGGTGCCCTGCATGGCGATTTCCAACGGCGTCATCCATACATTCAGGATTTCTACACGGATGATGACAGGTCGCGCGCAGTCATCGAAAATGGCATCGGTAAGGCTGTGGGTGTGGGGTTGATCATGGTCGGCGTATGCGTGATGGTGTACTGCAACGAGGTACTCGGCGTCAACAACGGGTGGCCCGTCAGCATAATGCTGGCACTGGTGGCCATAGCCGTATTCTGCTTCATCTTCACGGGGATGCGGCTCGATCGCACAAAGCTCGGCAAGTACAATCGCGAAAGCGAAGAGCGCAATGCGGAGGGTGATTCCGCGGAGGATGATTTCGAAAGCCTGTCACAGCCTATGAGTGTGACCGACAAATACTACAACAAACTTACCGGGGCGGTGTGCGGTATCATCATGCTGATTGCAACGGTGATGGCGCTGCTCATGCTGTTCGTGGGCGTCAATGCGAATGCCGCGCTTGGGGGCGATCCTAGTTTTTGGGGAGCTGTTTTCTGGATTCCTTGGCCGATTGGCGGCATCCTGTGTGGCGTTGCCGGCGCAGTCATCCAGTTGCTGAAGTATCGTAACGGCCGACGGTAGGGCGCTGGGATTGCTGGCTGCGAATGGAGTGATGCGGAGCCGTGGGTTGTGCAGCTGCGGGTTGTGCAGCTGCGGGTTGTGCAGCGCGTGGCATGCGGTTTGTGGCATGCGGGCAGTTGTCTGATGGGTTTGTTTGTCCGATTCTGGTGAATCGGACAAACAAACCCATATCTTTTGCCTTTACCTGACTGATTCTGGAGAATCGGACATTTGGATACCTGTATATTGGGGTCTGAATGGCTGATTCACCAGAATCGGACATCTGTTGGGCGTGTGAAGTAACGTGGTGCGCGTGAAAGCAGATGAGAGAAAGACGCCACGCAATCCGTTGCTTGGACATGCGATTTCGCATCGTGGCACGATTATCGGCCTGTGTGCAATCGTGTTGTGGGGGTTCATGGCCGGGCTGGTGCGTCTCGTCGCCGACGCATTCGGTGCAACGCTCGGATCTGCGCTGATCTACACCGTCGGTGGCATGATGCTGATGATCGTACGTCGACCGGCGCCGATTCGTAAGGCACCACGTAAATATCTGATTATTGGCGGTGCCATGTTCATCGCGTACGAAGCGTCAATCTCATTGTCGATCGGACTCGCCTCAACGGCCGCGCAATCTGTGGAAGTGAGCTTGGTCAACTATCTATGGCCCACACTGCTGGTACTGATGACCGCTGCGGTCTCACATAAGCGCGGTGCGGTCTGGAAAGCGCTGCCAGGCGCGATCGTGGCGACAATCGGCGTGGCGATGGCCGTCGGAGGTGAGAGTCTCGACGTACATGAGGCCATGCGTAACATCGCATCGAATCCGCTGCCGTATGCATTGGCGCTCGCAGGCGCGTTCATATGGGCAGTGTATGCAACCGTGACACCTGTGATGTCCGACGGCTACGATGGTACGACGATTTTCTTCTGCTGCGTGGCCGCAGTACTGTGGGTGATTCACTTCGCGTCCGGCCAAGGCTGGCCAACATCCACGCCGTCGATAAGCGGATATGCGGCACTGGCGGCCTGTGCACTGTCGATTGCCGGCGGATACGCCTGTTGGGGCTATGGCATGTTGCACGGAAACATGGAGACGCTGGCGGTCGGCTCATATGCCACGCCCGTGTTCTCCACCGCATCCAGCACGGTGCTGCTCGGTGTGGCTTTGGGCGTGCCATTCTGGATTGGCGTGGTGCTGGTGGTGGCGGGGTCGCTGATCAATCTGTGGTTCGCGCGGCGTGCCAGTTAGCCATCTCTCCGCATGTCCGATTCTCCCGAATCAGACAGTCTGATTGGTTCGTGCGCTGTATGAATGTCCGATTCTGGTGAATCAGTCACATACATTCCGTTTTCTGTACCCCGGTTGTCCGATTCTCCAGAATCAGACGCATGTGGTGCAGTATGGCAGCATTGGATGACTGATTCACCAGAATCGGACAAACTGGGGCGAACTCCTGTTATTCCCGCTGAAGATTGACGCCCCCTCCCCCGCAGCCTCGCGACACGCCCGAAAATGTGGATAACTCCCGTCCTTCGACCACAACCCCTGTTTCTGCTGGCACGTCCACCCGAAATCCCCTATCGTGTGCGCATGAACATGCACAGGAATTCTTCTGCAAGAGCGACGAAAGCTCAGCAGCGTCTAGACGCGATGCTCCGTCAAGCCTATGCGCACCGCCGTCTTGCGGTACCCGAGCAGCCTAAGGATCGCCGTGCATGCCAACGTCGTGTACATACCGGCATGATTATCATGCCGAAGAAGGGCTACTACATCAGTGCGCAGCAGTGGAATGCACTTTCCTACGCCGATCGCATCAAATGGACGCTTCGGACAGTTTGCCACGAACATCCGGACTGGGTGCTGTGTGGTCCGTCCGCCGCCGGTGCGTACGGTTACTCGACCACCCTGCAATTGCAGCGGTACGTGCACATCGCAGTGACGGAACGTTCCAAGGCGGGGCGTCACGGCTTCGTCATCGCACATTTTTACAAGGATCCTCCGCCGACGAAAGTAGTGGACGGCATGCAGGTCACCGCAGAAATTCAGACTATGGCGGACTGTGCGCGGATGCTGGATTTTGAAAATGCGATGATTGTGTGCTGCACGGGTTTGCGCAAAGGCAATCTCACGAAGACGCAACTGCAGGAGTTCGTTGGCAATAAAAGGAAGATCGGCGGAATCATCCGTGCACGTTATGTTGCGGAGCATGCGGAACCGGCATGCGAGAACGGCGGTGAGGTGGCCGCGCTCGCCGCGATGCTGGAATTGGGATTCGCGCAGCCGCAGGCGCAGGTTACTTACGTAAGTCCGTTGGATGGTCGCAATATCAGGGCTGATTTTTCATGGGAACGTGACGATGGCAGCATTGTGGTCGGTGAGTTGGATGGTCGGCAGAAGTATGTGGACCCGTCCATGACGGTCGACGGTGACACGGTTGATGTGATTTTGCGAGAGAAGGACCGTGAAAGTGAACTGAATATGCTGAAAATTAACGTCGTAAGATTCCAGATGGAGCATGTCCGATCCCGGGAACCATTGCGGCGTCGGCTTGACGCGGCTCGAGTGCCACGTGACCCATGTGCCTATGCCTCGCCGTTCGCGGGATTCCGAAGCACCGCCTACTAGAAGCGTGGCAGTTCCTGTCCTGTTCCTCTTTCTCTTTGTTCTTTCCTGATTCTGTTCGCACACGAGCCGTGCCCGCTTGGCTTATAGCGCCACCGGATGAATCCGGTCCTTTGGCATGCCTGATCCGGGGGAATTTCAACCGGTTCTGGTGGCGTGTGGTCGTAGCGGGGCCTTCCTGTGTGTCCGATTCTGGTGAATCAGCCATCCGCACACCTTTAATCATGTTCTGTTTGTCCGATTCTGGTGAAACGGACACACAGAACGCTGGTTACCTCTCCGCCTTGGCTGATTCACCAGAATCGGACAAACAGAGGGGAAGACAGCCAAACGCCACGGCGGGAAGACTATCTCAGCGCCCGCCCCGCGGAACCTAGCTGCTTGCAAGCCTCGACCACACGTGCGGCCATCGAGGATTCGGCCTCACGACCCCACGAGCGTGGATCGTAGAACTTCTTATTGCCGACTTCACCATCAATCTTCAGCACGGAATCGTAATTGCGGAACATGTGTCCTGCGATTGCACGTGAGAACGCATACTGCGTATCCGTATCAATGTTCATCTTGACCACGCCGTAGCTAACCGCTTCCGCAATCTCAGCCGCCGACGATCCGGAACCGCCGTGGAACACCAGGGGGAACGGCTTGCCTTCCGGCATGTCCGGCAGCGCACAAGTGGAAACGTGAGCGGCATCAACGCTTCCCAGGCGTCCGTCATGTGCGGCCGCCCATACTTCGGACTGAATGTCGTGCAGTAATCGTGGACGCAACTGCACTACGCCCGGCTTGTATGCGCCATGCACGTTGCCGAAGGTGAACGCGGCCATATAACGGCCGTGTTCACCCAACCCCAGTCGTTCCGCCACGCGTACGCCATCGGCGGGCGTGGAGTACAGCTTGTCGTTGATTTCCGCGGAATGGCCGTCTTCTTCGCCGCCGACCGCGCCAATCTCAATTTCGAGCACGGTGTGCGCCTTCACGGACTTTTCCAGCAGCTCCTCGGCGATGTCAAGATTCTCTTCCAGCGGAACCGTCGAACCGTCCCACATGTGGGACTGGAACGTCGGCTCTTCGCCGTGCTTGACCTGCTCCGCCTCATGCGCAAGCAGCGGGCGGACCCATTCATCCAGATATTGTTTGGCGCAATGGTCGGTGTGCAGTGCCACCGTAATGTTCGGATAGTGTGCGGCCACTTCATGCGCGAACGCGGCGAATGCGAGCGAGCCGACCACACGATTGTTGACCGATTGTCCGGAGAAATATGCGGAACCGCCCACCGACACCTGGATGATGCCGTCGGATTCCGCCTCGGCGAAACCCTGCAACGCAGCGTTCAGCGTCTGCGTGCTGGTCACATTGATTGCGGGATATGCGTAGCCGCCACGACGTGCGGCATCCAGCATCTCGGCATAACGTTCAGGAGTTGCGATAGTCATGTCTCCATTATGTCTCGTTTTGTGACACTTTGGTTTTCTCATTGTGGTTTTGCGGGCCTCCGGCGGTCGGATCGTTTGCCGGCGCGGCAACGTCGCCTACAATTGCGGTAATCCCAATACGACGTCACGGCAATAGCAGCGAAAGAAGCCAGCATGACTTTGGAAGACGATATTGAAGAGCTGTCTTTTGAGGATAGCGTCCGTCCGCCGCGCAAACATCACACTTGGTTGCGCGTCATACTTGCGATGTTGCTGACCGTACTGGTCGCAGGAGGCGCAACGGGCGGCTGGTATCTGTGGAACTATCATCTGCGCCGCATTCCGGTTACCGTCAATCGTGTCGACCGTCTCGTTCGCATCGACAGCACGATTGCGACCCTGCTCCATGACAACGATGATTTCAACGCCAAGCCAGGCCGTCTGCTGGATATCACCGGCAAGGTTCTCGACAAGCGCGGCGGTGGAGCGATCATCGTGAAACGTAATGGCGCCGCCGTGGCAACCGCGCAACTTGGCAGCACACGTATGGCCGACAACGACGTAATCACCGTGGAATCCGGTAAGGATCAGACCGAAGCGCATACGGTACGGTACGACACCGTCAAATACGGTACCGACATCAATCTCAACAATGGGCCGCTGCAGGAAGTCAAACAACTCGGCAAGGACGGCATGAAAGAGATTTGGGTCGGGCGGAGATCCAAGAAGGAAGTCGACAAGGGATTCAAGAAGGAACCGCAGAATCTGGTGGTACAGTCGCGTTCGCCACGACCGGCCGGACGTAAGGTAATCGCATTGACGTTCGACGACGGGCCAAGCCAATACAGCGACGCGATTCTGGACATACTCAAGGAGAAAGGCGTGAAGGCGACGTTCTTCGACGTCGGCGAAAGCTCCGCGCAATACCCGAAGCAGGAGAAGCGCATGCTTGCAGAAGGTCATCAGGTGGCGAGTCACAGCAACACGCATCCATACATGCCGAAGATGGGGCGTGACGAGTTGCGCGCGGAGATCACGGCAGGGTTTGACAATCTGAAGAAGGCATCCGGACTGGAAACGAAGGTGATGCGTGCCCCATATGGTGCGTTCGGCGTGGAACAGTGGAAGCAGTGCGCCGACCTGCTTGACATGAACGTGCTGTGGGATATCGATACGGAGGATTGGAAGATGCCCGGTGCGCAGGCCATTCATGATGCGGTGTTGAACAATGCGCATAACGGCGCGGTGGTGCTGATGCATGACGGCGGCGGCGACCGGTCGCAGGACGTGGAGGCGTTGCCGGGGATTATCGACGATCTGAAGAAGCAGGGGTACGAGTTCGTGACCATCGAGCAGCTGAGTGAGATGTAGAGCCTGGGGTGGATGGCGGCGGACGGGGTCGTGTGTTGCGGCGCTGCCGGGATTCCGTTTGTCCGATTCTGGTGAATCAGCCAAATAGCGTGCCTCGGCGTGCGCCTGAATGTCCGATTCTCCAGAATCGGACAGATGAGGGGTGAAAAGGCGGGCGTGCATGGCTGATTCACCAGAATCGGACAAACAGGATTGGCGACCCGCAGTAGAGGGCTCAAGGTACGCTGTTTTCGGCGGAATAAGGCGACAGCGTGGAGGTGCGTTATGCCGGGTATCGTGTTGATTGGCGCTCAGTGGGGCGACGAGGGTAAAGGCAAGGCCACCGATCTCATCGGTACCAAAGTCGATTACGTTGCACGCTTCAACGGCGGCAACAATGCAGGCCATACCGTGGTGGTCGGAGACGAATCGTACGCACTGCACCTGCTGCCATCCGGCATCATCAGTCCGACGGCTACCCCGGTCATCGGCAACGGCGTCGTGGTCGATCCCGAAGTACTGTTCGAGGAGATCGACGGCCTTGAAAGCCGCGGCGTGGACTGCTCCCGACTGTTGGTGAGCGAAAGCGCACACATCATCGCGCCGTATCATCGTGTACTCGACAAGGTGACTGAACGCTTCCTCGGCAAGCATAAGATCGGCACCACCGGCCGTGGTATCGGTCCGGCTTACGCTGACAAGATCAATCGTGTCGGCATCCGCGTGCATGACCTGTTCAACGCTGAGCATCTGCATGACAAGGTTGAGGCGAGCCTGCATCAGAAGAATCAGATGCTGGTCAAACTGTACAATCGTCGTCCGATTGATGTGGACCAGACCACCGACGAGCTGCTTAAGCTCGGTGAACGTCTGAAGCCTTACGTTGCCAATACTTCCTTGGTGTTGAACAAGGCGCTTGACGAGGGCAAGACCGTATTGTTTGAGGGCGGCCAGGCCACCATGCTTGACGTGGACCATGGCACCTACCCGTTCGTGACATCCTCCAACCCGACCGCCGGCGGTGCCTGCACTGGCACCGGCGTTGGACCGACCAAGATCACCCGCGTGATTGGCGTCTCCAAAGCATATGTGACCCGAGTCGGTGAGGGACCGTTCCCGACCGAACTGTTCGGTGAGGATGGCGACTGGCTGCGTGCCCAGGGCCACGAATACGGTGTGACTACTGGTCGTCCGCGTCGTTGCGGCTGGTTTGACGCGGTCGTGAATCGTTACGCATCCCAAGTCAACGGTCTGACCGATATCGTGCTCACTAAGCTTGATGTGCTTACCGGGCTTCAAGAAATTCCGATTTGTGTGGCTTACGACGTAAATGGTGAACGCCACGACGATATGCCGACCGATCAGGCTGAATTTGCCGTCGCGAAGCCCATTTACGAGACCATGCCGGGCTGGACCGAAGACATTTCCCAAGTGCATGATTTCAACGATCTGCCGCAAACCTGCCAGGATTACGTCAAGCGTCTTGAAGAGCTGTCCGGATGCCGCATTTCCGTGATTGGCACCGGCCCGCAGCGCGATCACATCATTCAGATCAATTCGCTCGTCGACTGATTCCCGCTGCGCTTTATTGGTAGTGTACGTATGATTGGTGTCGGCAGGTGTACGCCTGTCCGGCACCTTTTTTATCCCCTATTTGTCTGATTCTGGAGATTCGGACAAACAACTGGTGATCTGACATCCTTGTTTGTCCGTTTCTGGTGAATCGGACATGCGTGGGCGAGTTTGGATGCGTATGTGTCTGATTCTGGAGATTCGGACACATGGGGGTTGATATTGGAGGCGCGACTGGCTGATTCACCAGAATCGGACAGTCTGTGTGAAGACGTAACGGGCAAGGAGACGGGAGCGCAATGCGATGAGTTCGATTCCGACCATCGACAGGCTGATTCCACGCTTCGACCATCTGAAATGGAAGATGGCCGCGGCCGGCGTTGCTGTTGGTCTGATTTCCGGCTTGTTGGTGGTCGTTTACCGTCTTGGTATCGAATATGGCACGGATTGTGCACGTTGGATGTACGCGCAGATCCGTAACCAGCCGTGGCTGCTTGTGCCGTGGATGGCTGCGGCCACTGGCAGCGCCCTGCTTATCGCTTGGATGGTTGGCAAAGAGCCGATGGCCGGTGGCAGTGGCATTCCTCAAACCAATGGTGTGGTGATCGATGGTTTGAAGATGCGTTGGCAGAGCATTTTGCCGGTTCGTTTCGTTGGTGGTCTGCTGGGGTCGCTGTTCGGTCTGTCGCTGGGCCGTGAGGGGCCGTCCATTCAAATCGGCGCGTCTGGAGCGCAGTTTCTGTCGCATCGTTTGCGTGGGCGGCGTCGTGAGGATGCGCAGGAGCACTATCTGGTGTCCGCCGGTGCCGCTGCCGGCCTTTCCGCAGCGTTCAGCGCCCCGCTTTCCGGCATGATGTTTGCGCTTGAAGGTATTCATCGTAGTTTTTCGCCCACTATTTTGATGGGTGCGACCGCTGCTTCGCTAACCGCCGATTTTGTTTCGAAATATTGTTTCGGACTGCGTCCTGTGTTGGATTTCGGCGCTGTCGGGCAACTGCCTCTTGCCGAATACATTTGGTTGATTCCGCTGGGGATCGTCGCCGGTCTGGTCGGTTCGCTGGTGAACCGTTCCTTGCTTGGATTGCAGACGTTATATGGCAAGCTGCCTGCGTGGATTCGCCCGATGGTTGCCATCGCGATCGCGTTGCCGGTCGGCATCTGGCTGCCGGACGTGCTTGGCGGCGGATCGAATCTCATCGCATTGTCCGAAAAGGCCGAATCGGGCATTGGTATGTTGTGCATATTGTTTGCGGCGAAGATGATTTTCACCAGCACCAGTTTTGGTTCCGGTACCCCCGGTGGCATTTTCATGCCGATTCTGGCAATCGGCTCATTGGCTGGTGGCATCTGCGGCGAGGCTGCACGTCAGTTTTGCGGATTGCAGTCGCAGTCCGTGGCTGTGTTCGCGGTTTGTGTGATGACGGGTACGTTGGCCGCTTCCGTAAAGACTCCGATTACTTCGATTTTGCTGGCTGTAGAGATGTCGGGTACGTTGACGCACATGCTGCCGATTGCGGCATCGGCCTTCATCGCGCTTCTTGTCTCCGATTTGCTGCGTACCAGGCCGATTTATGGCGAACTGTTGGCACGGTATATGAAGGCGCGAGACATGGAATCAACCGTTGTGAGCCAGGTCGGCAGCGGTGTGATGGAACTTCCGCTGGAGATGGGTGCCGAAGCGGAGGGTAAGCGCGTACGTGACGTGGCATGGCCGTCAGGCTGTCTGATTATCGGATTGCGTCGTGGCGAGCGTGAGATCGTGCCGCGCGGTGATACTACGCTGCGTGCCGGTGATTATTTGGTGGTGCTGTTCAGTGGTGAGGAGGAACGTAAGGTGCGTCTCGCCATGCGTCGGCTGTGCGATGCCGGACTGTGAGCGCCCTACACGGCTGTCCGATTCTGGAGATTCGGACATCTGTGGGCGTTGCAGAGGGCATTACGTGTCTGATTCACCAGAATCGGACACGTGGTCGGATTGCGTCGTGGCAGCGTGTACACTCGTGCAATGTCGGGAAGACGGTATCTGCGACTGGTGCCTCGTTGTGTGACCAGTCGCGAGAACGGTGTGGTTCATGAGTGAGCGTCTGAAAGTTTTGGAATAAGGGAGCGACATGGAATCGCAGACACGGGGTCCGTTGCATGGCGGACAGGCGGATGACGAGCCCAAGCCGCCCAGGTGGCTAGGCGCGGGGGAGGACCCGAATCCGGCGACGCAGGCGATCAGCGTGGTTGAGGCGGCCAACGCTGATGCCCAACCTCAAGGTGCGGCTGCGGCTTCCAATCCTCCTCAGATTCCTCTCGCCCCGTTAAAGCGTGTGCAGGCACGATTCAATCCTCTGGCCGACGGACTGATGTATCTGGTGGTGTTCGTCGGCGGTTTTGTCGGCGTGGGACTTCGTCGCGTGCTTGATGAGATGATGCCGGCGGCTGAGGGACAGCCGTTCGTACCGGGCACCTTCGTGTCGAATATGCTTGCCTGTTTCCTGTTTGCCATGCTGGTTGAATACATGGCGGTCGCTTCATGGTGGCCCCGCCGCATGCGTCAGATCGCCAGTCGCGGCATTGGTCTGGGGATGCTCGGAGGGCTTTCCACCATGTCCGGGCTCATGTTGGAAACCATGGAAGGAATGAGCACACATCATGTGACGGGTGCATTGTTGTATCTTGCAATCAGTTTCGTCGGAGGCATGATTGCGTCCGTGGCGGGCCTCGGGATTATGCAGTTGCTGCTGGCGCGCCGCACTCGCAGAGCCGTACGTGAAGCATTACGTTTGTCCGATTCTGGTGAATCGGACAAACAGGGGGCTGACAGACACTCACGGTTGTCCGATTCACCAGAATCGGACAACTTGACGATGAGGAAGGGGCTGGCCGAAGGGTATACGCAGGTGAAAGTGGCCGATATGGCGCATTCCGCCGCTCAAGCCGCGTTGGAGGCGGCTGCGGCGGCGCAGGCGGCTGCGACCACGGCCGCGCGGGCTGCACAATCCGAATCTGTGGAATCGCAGGAATCCCCAGGGTTGGCGGAGCTTGCCGACGCGACGCGGCGGAATAGTCCTGTACCGTCCGTGAATCCGCCGAGTTTCGAACCCAAGCCGATCACTGCGGAGATTCCGCTGGTCGCCGATCCGACCACGGGGGAGGTGCGCTGATGATGTGGCTGCTTTGCTTCTTCGGCGGCATCGGGGCCATGGCCCGTTATGTGCTTGATGTGTCGATTCAACGTAGCTGGAATCGTTCCTTCCCATTGTCCACGCTGGTGATCAACGGTATCGCCTCGTTGTGTGCGGGCATTGCGATGATGTCATATTATGCGCAATCGGTGGATTCTCAGACCGTCATGCTGTTCCTGACCGGTTTTCTGGGCGGGTTTTCCACGTTCTCGACGGCCATCAATGAAGTGCTGTCGTTGATTCGCAAGAAGCGTTTCGCGATGGCGTTGGGGTATGGCGTGGCGACGGTTGCGGTGCCGCTCGTGTGCGTCGCATTGGGTTTCGGATTGGCTTCGCTCGCCCGTTGACAAACAAAACGTCAGATGCGCGAGAACGCCGAAGAATCGGGCAAAAACGTTGTTTTGCCGGCAATCGTGTCCCCTTTTCCGACAGCGTGACCATTCCGGCGCCATAGCCAATCCGTCTGAGAGAACTCTCCGCCGACCTTCCCGCGTAATTTCCGTGTTACAACTCCGGCGTGAGAGTAACCTTCCGGAAATCTGAGTGCAACTGAGAACGCCGTTTCTTCTCCTACGTTGTGGAAACAACAAGAGAGGAAATCCTATGACAGCCGTATCTCACATTGCACGGCATCGTCGATCGGGAATCGTAATACTATGTTCGATCTTCGCCGCTCTTTCGATGCTATTCATTCTGCCACCCGACTCAGCCATGGCGGCCGACGCCGTGGATGTCTGCAATCCGACTTCCGACAACGGTTGCGTCAACGGCATTCTGCAGGATGCCGACAAGAAAGCGATTGCGGATATCACCGTGAAGCTTTCCGGTACGGAAGAAGCGGAAACAACAACCGATGCCGACGGTAAGTGGGCGTTTTCAGTCAAGGATGACGGCGATTACACCGTCACCATCGACGAATCCGTGGCCGAAGAGCACGGATTGAAGTCGAGCAGCGCCACGGTGACCATCAAGAAAGCCAGCTTCGACAAGCAGCGCGGCGTGGTCCGCTTCGACCAAGTCAACGACTCCGCATCCTCCGACAGCTCGTCCTCCGACTCGGCCAAATCCGGCGCCGACAGCTCCAGCTCCTCAGGCACCGCAACGGTATCAAAGAAGAAGGCCGGCTCCAACATCGGCAAGCGCATCTGGCAACAGCTGTACTCCGGCATCATCTTCGGTCTGATGCTTGGCCTGATGTCAGTCGGCATGAACCTCGTCTACGGCACCACCGGCCTGCAGTCGTTCTCGCACGGTGAGCAGGTGACGCTCGGCGGTCTCATGGCATATGTCGGCACGCAGATGCTGCACATGCCGGTCGTGGCCTCCGCCATTTTCGCCATCGTCATCGGCGCAATCACAGGTCTCATCCAAAACGAAATCGTATGGGGCCCGCTGCGCCGCCGCCATGTCGGCACCATGCAGCAGATGATCGTCACCATCGGCCTGTCGATGGCATTGCAATACACGTTCCAGTTCTTCTTCGGCGGTGACATCAAGGGCATCGTCAAATCGGTGCCGGACAGCTTCCAGCTCGGCCCGATCACGACCGACATGCCGACGTTGCTGTCCGCGCTAATCGCCATCTGCGTGATCATCGGCGTCACATTGTTCCTCTACAAGACCCGTCTCGGCAGGGCAACGCGAGCCGTGTCCGACAATGCGGCGCTCGCAGCGGCTTCCGGCATCAACGTGGACCAGGTGGTACGTGTCGTCTGGATCCTGTCATGCTCCATGGCCGCACTATCCGGCGTGCTGTTGGGCATCTACCTCAACGGCATCTCCTGGAACACCGGAGCGACCCTGATCCTGCTGATGTTCGCGGCCGTCACGCTCGGCGGCCTCGGTACCGCCAACGGCGCACTCATCGGTTCGCTGGTCATCGGCATCGTGGCGGACATGAGCTCGCTCGTCATCCCCAACGACATGCGTTACGCCAGCGCGCTGGCAATCCTCATCATCGTTCTGCTGGTGCGCCCGCAGGGCATCTTCGGCAAGCAACAAAGGGTGGGCTGATTCATGGACATCATGACAATCATCTCCAATGCGGCGGGCGAGCTGATCGCCCCGACCACGGCGGCATACGTACTCGCCGCCATCGGTTTGAACATTCACTTCGGTATGACGGGCCTGATGAACATGGGTCAGGCAGGCTTCATGCTGCTCGGCGCGTACGGCTTCGCAGTCACGCAGTCGATGGGCTGCAACCTGTTCGCCTCCGTATGCGCGGCGCTCGCTCTTGCCGTCATCTACGCACTGCTGCTTGGCATTCCGACGTTGAAGCTCGGCCCTGACTATCTAGCCATGGTCACGTTGGCTGCCGCGGAAATCATCCGTATCATCGGCAGGTCGACGGCCATGACGAATCTCACCGGCGGTTCCGCCGGCATTTCCCCGCAGGATTTCACGGAGAAGTTCGAGGCGCTTTCCCCGCTGCCCGATGGTTCGACCACGTTCCTGTTGTGGACCTACAGCAACAACATCGCGAACTCCTGGTGGCTTCGTATCGTGGCCTGGATTTTGGTGGCAATCGCGGCGTTCCTGTGCTGGCGTTGGTTCCACTCGCCGTGGGGGCGCATGCTCAAGGGCATCCGCGAGGATGAGAACGCGATCCGTTCGCTCGGCAAGCCGGTTACGAAATACAAGATGGAATCGTTGATTCTCGGCGGTCTGTTTGGCGCGATGGCCGGCATCATCTTCGTACTGCCGCGTTCCGTGCAGCCGGATTCGCTCGGTCGTACCGTCACCTTCTATGTGTGGACGATTCTGCTGCTGGGTGGCGCGGCCACGATTCTTGGCCCGGTACTGGGCTCCTGCGTGCTGTGGGTGTTGCTCACCTTCGTCAAGGAGGTTATGCGCAATACGGTTCCCGAAACCCTGATCTCCTCCAACCAGATCGAAGCCCTTGGCTGGGTGATCGTCGGCGTCGCACTGATGTGCCTGGTGATCTTCAGGCCACAAGGCTTGTTGGGCGACCGAAAGGAGTTGGCTTTCCATGCCTGATACAACGAATACTCAACAGCCCGCCGTGTCGTCTTTCCCTCAGCCGGGCGTCCCGTTCCATGATCTGACGAAATGGGCCACCAAGGCGCCAGAAGGTGAAACCCTGATCTCCACCGCTTACAAGGACAAAGTCACCGAGGATCTCAGGTTCGTGGAGAACAAGCCGGGTGTGCATAAGCCCGATCCGATTCTGATCGCCGACAACGTGACCCGCAAATTCGGCGGCATGACCGCCGTGGACGTGGGCCACTTCGAGATCGAACGCCACGGCATCACTGCGTTGATCGGTCCGAACGGTGCCGGCAAGACCACGTTCTTCAATCTGATGACCGGCTTCGATACGCCGAATACCGGCACTTGGCAGTTCGACGGCAAGGACATGGCCCACGTGCAACCTGAGAAGGTGGCACGTATGGGCATGGTCCGCACATTCCAGCTGACGAAGGTCATGAGCCGTCTGACCGTGCTTGACAACATGCTGCTTGGTGCGCCCATGCAGCCAGGTGAGGGCATGTTCCGTGCGCTGTTTCCCGGAATGTGGAAACGTCAGGAGAAAGAGAACGTTGAAAAGGCGGAAGCGCTATTGGAACGCTTCCTGCTGATCAAGAAGAAAAACGATTATGCGGGCGCGCTTTCCGGAGGCCAACGCAAACTGCTGGAGATGGCACGTGCGCTGATGTCGGATCCGCAGCTGGTGATGCTCGACGAACCGATGGCCGGCGTGAATCCGGCGTTGAAGCAGTCGCTGCTCGACCACATCATGGCATTGCGTGAGGAAGGCACGACGGTGCTGTTCGTGGAACATGACATCAACATGGTGCGTCATATCGCCGATTGGGTCACCGTGATGGCGGAAGGCAAGATCGTTGCCGAAGGTCAGCCGAAGAGCGTGATGAGCGACCCGGCTGTGATCGACGCCTATCTGGGTGCGCATGCCAATGTGGACCTGGGTGACGATTCCGTGCTTGAAGATTTGAAGGAGGCCTGAGATGAGCGACATCGCAAGCGTCACCGATCCGGCAGGTTTGTCCGATTCTCCAGAATCGGACATTCATGAGGGGAATTTTGGTTCCCAGTTGTCCGATTCTGGAGAATCGGACACGCAGGGTGGGAGCGCGGACGGTTTGACCCGTGCGCAGATCCACGTGGGAGAACCCGAGGGCGAGCCCCTGCTGGACGCGGTCGACCTGATCGCCGGGTACATTCCCGGCGTGAACATCCTCAACGGTGCCTCCCTTACCTTGCATGAGGGCGAAATCGTCGGCATCATCGGTCCGAATGGCGCCGGCAAGTCCACATTGCTCAAGTCGCTGTTCGGTCTGGTGCATATCCACTCCGGAAAGCTGTTGTTGAAGGGCGAGGACATCACCAACCTGCGTGCCGACAAGCTTGTCTCCCGCGGCGTCGGTTTCGTGCCGCAGACCGAAAACGTGTTCCCCAGCCTGACCATCGCGGAAAACATGCATATGGGCGCATTTCAGGCGCCGAAGCTGTTCAACGAGCGGTTCGACTACGTGTGCTCCATCTTCCCCAAGCTCGGCCAACGCAAGAACCAGCTTGCCGGCCAGCTTTCCGGCGGCGAACGCCAGATGGTGGCCATGGCCCGCGCCCTGATGATGAAGCCATCCGTACTGTTGCTGGATGAGCCTTCCGCAGGTTTGTCCCCGATGTTGCAGGATGAGACCTTCATCCGCGTGCGTCAGGTCAATAAGGCCGGTGTCTCCGTGGTTATCGTCGAACAGAACGCCCGTCGTTGCCTGCAGATCTGCGATCGTGGCTACGTTCTCGACCAAGGCCGTAACGCATATTCCGGCAAGGGCCGTGACCTGATGGAAGATCCGAAGGTCGTTTCCCTCTATCTCGGCAATCTGGAAGAGGAGGTGGAAGAGGAAGGGAGATGAGGTGACGGCAGAACTCTGGGAATCACGGAACGGAGCGCATGCCGCCTTTCTCGCCGCTCGCCGCCTGACGTACCTTCGTACGCCCTCGGTCCCGAATGGCGGTCTGCGCACGCGTTCCGCGGTTTCCTCCATGAGCCGGAACCTTGAGTCCCTGAGCCCGGGCTTTCTTCCGTAAGCGAGGACCTCGAGTCCCAGCCAACCGCCGGCGTACCGGGAATCCTACCTCCGCCGGCGGTTCAGCCATGCCTGAAAACCGTTGGAAATCCTTGTGTTTCCAACAGTTTTCGGGCTTCATCTCGGGTTAACTTTATGCACACACTTTCGGTTTGCGGGTTTTCTATATTCCGAAGTAAAGATTGCGAACGGTCGAGAACAATCAACACGATCGCAATCGTCACCAAGGGTTCGGCATTCGGCCGGATCAAGAGAGGAAATGGTGATTCGCATGAAGCATATCAACATGAAGAGCATGAAGAAGCTGTCGATCACGACGACCGCCGTGATCGCCGCCGCGGTGATGTCGCTCGCCGGCTGCGGCTCGAGTTCCAGCGGTTCCGACAGTGCCGCCAGTTCGTCGGATTCCAGCGCCAAGACCACCAAGTTCGTGCTTGGCGGACTGTGGCCGGAAACCGGTTCCCTGGCCTATCTCGCACCTCCTGAACTGGCCGCCGAGAAACTTGCGGTCAAGGATATCAACGATGCGGGCGGCGTACTTGGCAATGACGTCACCACCGTCGATGCCGACACCTCCGATGCGGACCATGCCGATCAGAACACGTCCGCCGCGCAGTCCGTGCTCAGCAAGAATCCGTCGTTCGTCATCGGCCCGGCTTCCAGCTCCGTGGTCAAGAACACGTACAAGTCCATCACCTCGCAGAACGTTCCGATGCTGTCGATGGGCGCCACTTCGGCCAGCTTCTCCGGCCTGTCCGACTACTTCTTCCGTACCGTCGCCCCCGATACCGTGCAGGGTGCCGTGATGGGCAACCTCATCGCCCAGGATGGCGTGCAGAAGCTCGCCATCGCGGTCTTCAACGACGAATACGGCACCGGCCTGCGCGACACGGTCGTCAAGACCGCCGGTGACGCGGGCGTCGATATCGTTTACGGTGAGAAGGATACCTTCGATCCGACCGAAACGAACTTCTCTTCGATTGCCACCGCCATCAAGGCGTCCAACCCTGACGCGACGCTCGTCATCGCCTTCGATCAGACCAAGCCGCTGCTCAAGGCCCTCGCCTCCGCCGGTGTGGACATGAGCAAGCTGTATTTCGTCGACGGCAACACCTCCGATTATTCCAGCGAGCTTGATGCCGGCCTGCTCAAGGGCTCGAAGGGCACCATCCCTGGCGTCAACCCGTCCGATGACTTCATCAAGCGTCTCGAATCCACCGGCGTGGATCTGAAGAACACCACCACCTATGCTGCCGAAACTTACGATGGCATCATTCTCGCAGCCCTCGCCGCGCAGAAGGGCGGCAGCGCCGACGGCAAGACCATCCAGGCCAATATGGCGGCGGTCTCCGGAGCGGACGGCGGCGAAAAGTGCGATTCCTACAAGGCATGCCTCGCCCTCCTCAAGGACGGCAAGGACATCCAGTACCAAGGCCAGACCGGTATCGGACCGTTCAACAAGAACAATGATCCGAGCTCCGCGAACATCGGCGTCTACACCTTCGACGGCGACAACAAGCCGGTCTTCGACCACACCCAGTCCGGCGACGTTCCGACCGACTGACAGTAGGTTGTGACGGCGGCCGACAAACGTAAGATGCGCGGTCGCCGTCGGGCCTCAATCGCAAGAATCCGCATAATCCCAGATAGCGCAATCGTGATATCCGCAGGAATTTGCGGATTCTTGCTTTCCTTCGGCAATAATCACGACAATAAACGACAGTACAGAGACAAGAGGAAGTGACGATAATGAAGAAGAGTAATTCCAGGAAGACCCTGATTACGATTACCGCGGCGGCGGCCGCGCTGACGATGATGCTGTCCGGCTGCGGCTCGTCTTCGTCCAGCTCGAGCGACTCATCCGCCTCATCCACATCCGATTCCGGCACGTTCATGGCGGCAGGCCTGTTCCCGCTCACCGGTTCCATGGCGTACCTCGGCCCGGCCAATATCGCCACCATGAAGCTTGCGCAGAAGGACATCAACGATGCCGGCGGCGTACTCGGCAAAGACATCGAAATCACTTCGGCCGACACTTCGGACGCGGACCATGCCGACCAGAACACGTCGTCGGCGCAGTCGGTGCTCGCCAAGAACCCGTCCGTCGTGGTCGGCCCGCCGTCCAGCTCCGTGGTCAAGAACACCTACAAGCAGGTCACGTCCGCGAAGGTGCCGATGATCTCTTCGGGTGCCACGTCCACCGCCTTCTCCGGCCTGAACGACTACTTCTTCCGCACCATCCCGCCGGACACCGTGCAGGGTGCCGTGCTGGGCCAGATCATCGCACAGGACGGTGTGAAGAACCTTGCCATCGCGGTCTTCAACGACGAATACGGCACGTCCCTGCGTGACGTGGTCGTCAAGACCGTGGAGGATGCCGGCGTGAAGGTCGTCTACGGCGAGAAGGATACCTTCGATCCGACCGAAACCAACTTCTCCTCGATGGTGACCAGCATCAAGGCCTCTAATGCGGATGCCACGCTGGTGATCGCCTTCGATCAGACCGTGCCGCTCGTCAAGGAACTTGCGACCCAGGGCATCGATACCCACAAGCTGTACATGACCGACGGCAATACCGTCGACCACTCCGAGGACTTCGATGCCGGTCTGCTGGAAGGTTCCGTCGGCACCATCCCGGGCGCCCATCCGACCGACGAATTCCAGAAGAACGTCAAGTCCTTCAACTCCAAGGTCACCGACTTCACCTACACCGCCGAAACCTATGACGCCATCGTGCTGGCGGCGCTCGCGGCCCAGAAGGGCGGCGCGACGGACGGCGAGACCGTGCAGAAGAACCTTATGGCGGTCTCCGGTTCCACCAAGGGCGAGGAATGCGATTCCTACAAGGCTTGTCTGGCGCTGCTCAAGGACGGCAAGGAAATCCAGTACAAGGGCCAGACCTCCATCGGCGCATTCAACGATGCGCATGATCCAAGCTCGGCTTCCATCGGCGTCTACAAGTACGATGCCGACAACAAGCCGGTCTTCGACCACTCTCAGGAAGGTTCCGTGCCTACGGCCTGATCGTGGCGCCGCACCTGAGCCACAGGTGCGAATCATGACCAAACGAGACGCGCGGTGCGAAGCGGGCGACAATCGTCGTCAGGCTTCGCACCGCTTTCGTATGCCGCGACCTCATGCTCGCGACGACCGTCTCGACCGAACGTACAACGATGCACACACCGGTCGCTAAACCGGTTCGATACTATGTACAATGAGCATGATAACGGCTGCGCAAAGGAGTATGAACATGGTCGGCATGCGCGATGTGGCGAAGAAGGCCGGAGTCTCATTGAGCACCGTCTCGTTGGTGGTGAACGGCACGGGATATGTGTCCGACGATATGCGTGACCGGGTGCAGCGTGCCATGAACGCGCTGAATTATGTGCCGAACGAACTGGCGCGCAATCTATACCACAATCGCACCAATATGGTCGGCGTGATCGTGCCGACCATCCGGCACCCCTTCTTCGCCACATTCACGGCCAGCTTGCAGCATATGCTCGCCGGGCAGGGACTGAGCACCATGCTGTGCTCCACCGCCGATGCCGAGAACGGCGAAGCCGAATATGTGGAAATGCTGCGCCGACATATCATGGACGGCATCGTAATGAGCGCCCATACCGCGCATACGCCTGATTATTGGACGTCCATTCATCGCCCGATCGTTGCGTTCGACCGTGTGCTGGGGGAGGGCATCCCCTCGGTCGGTTCCGATCATGAACAGGGCGGCCGTCTGATTGCCGATCTGCTCATTCGCACCGGTGCGCGTCATGTGGTGATGATCGGAGGTCCGCGTGATCAGTTCTTCGACCTAGCCGCCCGCGGCGAGGTCGAAGACGTCTTCGATTTGGAGAAGACCACCTTCCCGACGGTGCGTTATTACCTGACGCTCGAGCAGGAGTTGATGAAGGCCGGTATTCGATATGAGTATGTGGAAGCCGGCGAGGTCATGGATTTCGACGGCTACCGTCGTGCGGTGGGGGAGACGCTGGATCGCGTTGGTCCGGATGGCGTGGATGCGGTAGTCAGCTCCGATATAGGGGCCTCCTTCTGCGTGCGCGAAGCATTGCGCCGGGGTATCGCCATTCCGCAGGATTTGCAGATCGTCGCCTACGATGGCACGTATCTGACCGATCTCGCCGGCATGAAGACGACCGCGGTCGTGCAGGATTTCGTTGCAATCACGCAGACCGTAGCCGATCACATCACGCAGGCCATCGCCGACGAGGATGCGGCCGCCGCCAAGGCGAGTCTAAGAAAAGATGACAACCCGTTCGAGCCGTCCGTGCTCATTCCCGTGACCTTGGCGTTGGGTGACACCACACGAGCGGTGTCAGCGGCCGCCGATCACTCGTAATCGCCGGTCGGACCGATCCCCAGCGCGTCATCATGCGTGCGTCCGGAATGAATCGCATCGTTGACCGCCTGAATCTGTGCCGTGTCTACGACTAGCGCACGCCCGTCGATCTCACTGATCGGAATCACCCAGCCACCGTGCGTCATATACAGGCTGTCGGCCTCACGTAGTTCGGCAATCGGCAGCTTCCTGTAGACCGCCTTATGGCCCTCCTGCAACGCCCATGCGAACATTTCACGCTGTGAAGTGCCGTTGAGGATGCCGATGCGCGGGTCGGGCGTGACGAAATCACCGCCGTATCGCGCCACGATCGAAGAATTCGGGCACTCCATCGTATAGCCGTCCTCCGTGTGCAGAATCGCGTCGCCGACGCCCCGACGCGCGCATTCGCGGTGCACGGCGCAGTTGAACGCGTAGCTGAGGGTCTTCGCACCATTGAGCAGCCAGGGCGCGCGGGCGGTGATGTCCGACGGATATCCGCGCGTCATCGACGCCATGGTGATCGGTTCGAGTGAATGCAATGTGCCCTTGGCATCAAGGAAGATGAAGATGGTGGGCGTGCGGTCGGCCGACCTGCCCACGCCGGTATCGGGGTCGAGACCGCGGGAGACGATGATGCGCAGCATCGGGCCAGGTTCCGGGTCGTCATATTGGTCGATGACCAGCTCCACGGCGCGGGTCATCGCCGGAATGTTCGGCTCGGGCATATTCATAAGCTTTGCGGATTGCGCGAGACGTCTGAGATGATTCTCCAACGAGACCGGGAAACCCCTCCATACGGTGGTCGCCTCAAAGATGCCATCACCTCGCAATACGCTCAGATCGAAGGCGTTGATGATGCTGTCCGTCGGATCGGCGAACCGCACCAGATCCTCATCGGGCGCGACGGACGTGCCTGTGAACAGCGCCTTGCCGTTGCCGACGCCCAGAACGATCGAACTCATGGGAACCTCTCTTCCTGCGCGCGCAACCATCGCGTGAACCATACGGCGCGAATCGTGCGGATGGCGCGAATCCCAATCACATGAACATGTCAGTAACATGTCAATTCTGCCAATCCGATCATGCGAAGCCGACTGCGTAATGCCAGTCGCGTGGAACCGACGCAACGCATGAAATCGGGACGACGACGTGACGCCGCCGTACAGCGCCCAACCTAATGGAGGTATGTTTCCGCGCGAAGCCGCCAATTTGCAAGGCTGAAACATTGGCGTCACGAAAGTCAAAACACCGTAACGTTGTGCGTCCATCGTGGTGGTCAAGAGAGTTTCCCGTTGCCTGTGGGCTATGCCGGGGTTGTGCCGTTCGGTACGCCGCCGGCACGGATATAGGTGAGGAAGGTGCAAACATGGCTGATCTTGATGCGGCATCCACTCCCGCGGCCGCGCGCGCCGCGTTCCGTGCAGGACAAGTACGCCCGACATGCGGCGTCGCTCAAGGCTATGCGCAGGCGAATCTGATGATTCTGCCGAAAGAGCAGGCCTTTGATTTCCTATTGTTTGCGCAACGCAATCCCAAGCCCTGCCCCTTGCTGGAAGTGATGGAACCGGGCGTCACCGAGCCGGCAACCGCGCCGGGATCCGACATCCGCACCGATGTACCGATGTATCGCGTGTGGAGGCGTGGTGAGTTGGTGGCTGAAGTGCCGGACATCCGCGACTATTGGCGGTCCGATCTGGTGACGTTCGTAATCGGCTGCAGCTTCACGTTCGAGTTTCCTTTGATGGAGGCCGGAATCCCTGTGCGACACATCACGGCCGGACGCAATGTGCCCATGTACGACACGTCGATCGAATGCCGGCCGGCAGGCGCCTTTCGCTCCACGATGGTGGTGTCGATGCGCGGCATTCCCGCACGTCAGGTGGCCGACGCATGCCGGATTTCCGGATACTATCCGTCGGTGCACGGGGCTCCCGTATGCGTGGGTGATCCCGCAGCAATTGGCGTCGAAGACATCGCACATCCCGACTATGGCGACGTGCCGGTTCTGGAACCGGGCGACATTCCGGTGTTCTGGGCGTGCGGCGTGACTCCGCAGGCGGCGGTGATGGCGTCGAAACCGGAATTCGCGATTACGCATGCGCCGGGCCACATGTTCATCACCGACAAACGCGACCTGGATTACATGGTATGAGCGGCGGGACAACGGTAAGGAGCGGCATGAACGGCATCGATCTGAACAGCGACATGGGCGAGAGCTTCGGGCGTTGGAGACTTGGCGACGACGAGTCGTTGCTCTCGGTGGTTTCGAGTGCGAACGTGGCCTGCGGATTCCATGCGGGCGATCCTTCGGTGATGCTGCGCACGCTGGAGACCGCGGCCGCGCGCGGAGTCACGGTCGGTGCGCACGTCGCCTATCGTGATCTGGCTGGATTCGGACGACGCTACGTCGATGCGACTCCCGCCGAGCTGAAGGCGGACGTGATGTATCAGATCGCCGCGCTGGAGGGACTCGCGCATGCCGCCGGCACCGCCGTACGGTACGTGAAGCCACATGGGGCGCTCTACAACCGGATCGTGCACGACGAGGTACAGGCCGCTGCGGTGGTTGACGCGATCCGTTGCGTTGACCCAAGCCTGGGTGTGCTTACCCAGCCCGGAGCCGTAGTCGGACGATTGGCGGCGGATGCGGGCCTGCGCGTGTTCCATGAGGCGTTTGCCGACCGGGCCTACAATCCGGACGGTACGCTGGTTTCACGCCGGCTGCCTAGAGCGGTGATCGCCGATCCGGCAGTGGTGGCCGCGCGTGTGCTGCGTATGGCCACACGGCATGAAGTCGAAGCGGTTGACGGCTCCGTGGTGACGTTGAACGCTGATTCCATATGCGTGCATGGCGATTCGCCCTCCGCTGTGGCCATGGCTCGGGCCGTGAGAGCCAATCTGGAGGCTGAAGGCATCGAGGTGCTCGCATTTGCGGCGGATAGGGAAGAGACACGCCGTGATTTCGATGGGGTATCTGGCCATGGTGTGAGCACTCCCGAAGTATCCGGCGCTGCGCGTGACGGCATATCATCCTCGATTGGCCGGCAATCATGAGATTTCGGACCTGCGGCGACAGTGGCGTGCTGGTGGAACTCGCCGATCTCGACGAGACCCTGCGCGTATTCGCCGCGCTACGTTCCTCCAAGGCTGCGGGCATACCGGGCAGCAACGCTCTGGACGCCGTGACCCAGCTGATTCCCGCAGCCCGCACGATTCTAATCTCATTCGACCCGCTGCTCGCATCCCGCGCCGACATCATCGCCGCGGTGCGCGCGCTGGATGTTTCCACCGATGTGTGCCGGCGCTCGCGAACCGTTGAGATTCCAGTGATTTATGACGGTGAGGATCTAGCTGACATAGCCCAATTGCTTGGTGTTTCCGTGCCGCAGGTCATTGCACGGCACTGCGCCCACGCATGGTCGGTCGCATTCGTTGGCTTCGCACCAGGTTTCGCCTACCTGACCGGTGGCGACGAAATCTTCGATGTGCCGCGCCGCAAAGTGCCACGTTTGAGCGTTCCCGCCGGTGCGGTGGGATTGGCCGGCACCTTTTCCGGTGTCTACCCGCGTGTGAGCTCCGGAGGCTGGCAGTTGCTCGGTCACACCGAAAAGACGATGTGGGATGAGCATGCCGACCCGCCTGCGCTGTTGCAGCCGGGTGATGCCGTACGGTTCACTCCCGCGCGAGAGCGTGTTGTGGCCGGAACTGCCTCCTGTTTGTCCGATTCTGGAGAATCGGACAAACACGACCGGATTTTGGCATTACAGTTGTCCGATTCTCCAGAATCGGACAAACGGTGCGGCCCAGATTCATCCATCATGGCGACCACCGCGTTGGAGGCCACCCGCCCGGGCCTGCTCACCACTTTCCAAGATGACGGGCGGTGCGCGGCGGATATGGGTGTGACCGGTTCGGGCGCGGCCGATCCATGCTCCTCTCATCTCGCCAACGCATTGGTTGGCAATCCCACGGATGTTCCTGTTCTGGAAATCACCGGCGGAGGAGTGCGTTTTACAGCACACGGCGATATGGTCGTGGCCGTGGCCGGTGCTCCCGCACCAATCACCATCATCGGCAAAGCCACATGGAACAGTGGCTTGGGTGCGCAACGTAATGCGGGAAACCAGTCGCATGCATCCGAACGTACCGTCGTGATTCGGCAGGAGGCCATGCTGTTGCGTGACGGCGAAGTCATCGAAATCGGCGTTCCGACCAGCGGATTGCGCGACTATCTGGCGGTACGCGGCGGATTCGACGTGGCCCGCTCGCTCGGCTCCGCTGCGACCGACACCATGAGCGGCATCGGACCCAAGCCGGTCGCGGCTGGGCAGCTCCTACCGGTGCTTTCGCCGATCGGACGCCATCCATCAACGATGCGTGGCCCGCGCCCAAACGGCGGGCACGGAAACAGCATAGGTCTACCGGAACCATGGCCCGAGCATCTGCCGAAATCCGGCGACATTACGGAGCTGCATGTGCGTTTGGGGCCGCGCGACGACTGGTTCACTGCGACGGGAATCAGCGACTTTTTCGACCAGATTTGGACGGTCACCGCGCAATCGAACCGTGTAGGGCTGCGCTTGCAAGGCGAACGTTCGCTGGAACGGCGTGATGCTACGGAATTGGCGAGCGAGGCAACGTTGCCGGGCTCCATCGAGGTGCCGACGAGCGGTCAACCGGTCATTTTCCTGCGCGACCAACCCGTGACCGGAGGCTATCCGGTCATTGCCGTGCTGACGTCTGAATCGCTGATTCTAGCCGGGCAACTACCGCCGGGCGCCAAAATTCGCTTCCGAATGTCCGATTCTCCAGAATCAGACAAACAGAACACACAATCACAAGAGCATAGGGAGGCCCGGTAATGCCCAGACTGCAGCGAATCCTGATCGCCAACCGCGGCGAGATCGCGGTGCGCATCATCCACGCGTGCCATGACACCGGTCGTACGGCCATTGCAGCTTACGCCGATCCGGATGCCGACGCGCTGTTCGTACACTTGGCCGACGAGGCCTATGCACTGCATGGGGTGGATGCAAAAAGCACGTATCTCAACATTGACGCGATTATAGAGACCGCCAAAAAAGCGCATGCCGACGCCATACATCCCGGCTACGGGTTTCTTGCCGAAAACGCGGACTTTGCCGAAGCGGTGGCCGCCGCCGGCATGGCATGGATCGGGCCGGGAGCCGACACCATCCGCATGCTCGGATCCAAAGTCGAAGCCCGGCGTATCGCGGCCGAAGTGGGCGCACCCATGGCCCCGGGCACCACCGAACCCGTACGCGATCCGTCCGAGGTCGTGGCATTCGCTGAGCGACATGGCCTTCCGCTGGCCATCAAAGCCGTGTATGGCGGCGGCGGGCGAGGCTTGAAGGTCGTGCACCGGCTGGAAGATGTGCGCGAGGCGTTCATGTCGGCCACGCATGAGGCCGAGCTTGCGTTCGGCAACGGGGATTGCTTCATCGAACGTTTTCTGGCACGTCCCCGTCATGTGGAGGTGCAGGTGCTGGGCGACCGAACCGGCAGCGTTGTCGCAGTCGGCACACGTGACTGTTCGCTGCAGCGTCGCAATCAGAAGCTTATCGAGGAGGCGCCGGCTCCGTTCCTGCCGGATGAGATCACGCGGCGGCTTGAATCGGCGGCCGTCGCCATCTGTAAGAAGGCATGCTACGAGAGTGCCGGAACGGTGGAGTTTCTCGTTGATCCGGACGGCACCATGTCGTTCATGGAGGTTAACACGCGTATTCAGGTGGAACATCCTGTTACGGAGGCGGTGACAGGCGTCGATCTGGTCGCGGCGCAGCTTGCGATTGCCGAAGGCGCGAGGATTCGCGAGATTCCCGGCCTGGAAGACGGCTGCACGCCTGCCGTGCATGGTCACGCCATCGAATTCCGTATTAACGCGGAGGATCCGGCGTTGGGTTTCGTTCCTTTTCCCGGCACCGTTGACGGATTGCGGGTGCCGACCGGCATCGGTGTTCGTTTTGATTCCGGTGTCGCAGCCGGCGGTACGATTCCCGGTCAATTCGATTCAATGCTGGCCAAGCTGGTGATTGCCGCGCCTTCGCGCGAAATTTGCCTGGCCCGCGCCCGCCGCGCATTGGCTGAGATTGCGGTTGCCGGCATTCCGACGGTTGTTCCGTTTGACAGGGCGGTGCTTGAGCAGCCCGCTTTTGTTGCGGAAGATGGCGACTTCGGCGTGTACACCCGTTGGATTGAGGAGGAGTTCCTGCCATCGGTTGATGTTGCGGCGTTGTCGGGAGGAGCCTGCGGTAGACGGGCCGCGCCGACGGATCCCGTTGAAAGCTGGATTGAGATTGATGGGCGGCGCGTACGTCTCGGCTTGCCTGCAGGGCTTGCCTCGCTCGCCTCCTTGGCTGCAGGTTTGTCCGATTCTGGTGAATCGGACATGCAGAGTGCGTTTCTTGCCCCGCGAATGTCCGATTCTGGTGAATCGGACAACCATGGCGGAGGTACGCCTCTTGAATCCACGATCACTGGCACCTTGGTCCGTTGGCTGGCTGATGACGGCGCGCAGGTATGCGAGGGAGATTCGATCGTGGTGCTTGAGGCCATGAAGATGGAGACCGAAATCGCGGCGTCCGCGTCGGGTACGCTGCATCGGTCCGCGAAGGTCGGCGATTTCGCCCAATATGGCGAGAATCTGGGATTCATCGAATAGTCTGCACTTGCGTATGCGAACGTCTTGCGTATGCGAACGTCTTGGAGGAGAGGGACATGCGTACAAGCATTTTGGATTGGCGGCACTACCCGACCATTGCGAGAATCGCGAACATGGCCGCTTGCGATGTCGGCCGCGGTTCGGAGACGTTGATGACATATTCCCGCGGCGACCTGTTTCATGCCGCCCGTCATTTGGTTTCCGGCAGAGTAGGGCGTTCCGGTAGGAACGGTCTGCCGGCCCGGGCGCTGGTGGTTACCGGATTCTTCATTCCGAAGGCCGACCAGCCGGCCGCCGAGACGGACGGTCCGTTAGGTGCGTTGGAGGTGTGCATGGCGTTGCGTGCGATTGGCGGAGACGCATGGCTGGTCAGCGACGAATGCTGCGAACCGGTGATCCGCCCGGCGGCGTTGGGATTCCTGCCGGAGGACCATGTGCTCATCGCACCTGATGTGTCCGATTCTCCAGAATCGGACAATTGGAGCATGAACAGTGCCCCGCGTTTGTCTGATTCGGGAGAATCGGACAAACGGGCACACGGCGGCACCCCGTTCGACGCCTGGCTGAATCGCGTGATCGACCTGGTGCGCGCCGAAGGCATCAGCACCCTGATCTACATCGAGCGCGTAGGTCCTGCCCGCGACGGTAATCCGCACAACATGCGCGGCATTGACATCACTGAATGGACCGCGCCCCTCAGCCAATTGACTCTCATGGGACTGCATACCATCGGCGTGGGTGACGGCGGCAATGAAATCGGCATGGGCCGCGTCGAGGATTATGCCATCGAGGGCGTGGTGGACCACGGTATGGATATCGCGTGCACGGTGTCGACGGACCAGCTTGTGGTGGCGGGCACGTCGAATTGGGGCGCTCATGCGTTGGTGTGCGCCATGCGCGCGTTAGGCCGCACGGAGGTGGATCCGTATATGGAGGTCGAGTGGCAGCGCGTGGTGTTGGATGCGATTGTTGCGCACGGTGGGCTTGATGGTGTGCATATGACGAATGTTGCGACTGTGGATGGCCTTGATTCCGACCGTTATTTCGCGGAGATCATGGCGCTCGCATCCGTTGCGCGCCGGTGACGCATCGAGCTGGTCTGACACGCCGACGGGCTGTTCTCGACTGGACAACGATGCCCGTTCGGCGGTAATATCGAACCGGTTCGATATTCAGGGTGGACGATATCCGCCGCTGAACAATCGCAAACAATCATGATTTGGAACCGAGGGAGGTCCCATGAAGAACAAAGTGCAGCTCATCACTTATGCTGACCGTTTGGGCGACGGCACCATCAAGTCGATGACCGATATCCTGCGCACCCGCTTCGACGGTGTGTACGACGGCGTGCATATCCTGCCGTTTTTCACCCCGTTCGATGGCGCCGACGCGGGTTTTGACCCGATCGACCACACCAAGGTCGATCCGCGTCTCGGCGACTGGAACGATGTCGCCGAGCTTTCCACGACCCACGACATCATGGTCGACGCCATCGTCAACCACATGAGCTGGGAATCCGAGCAGTTCCAGGACGTGCTCGCCAACGGTGAGGAATCCGAGTACTACCCGATGTTCCTGACCATGAGCTCCGTCTTCCCGGACGGCGCCACCGAAGAAGATCTGGCCGGCATTTACCGTCCGCGTCCGGGTCTGCCGTTCACCCACTACAAGTTCGCCGGCAAGACCCGTCTGGTGTGGGTGAGCTTCACCCCGCAGCAGGTCGACATCGACACCGACTCCGACAAGGGTTGGGAATACCTCATGTCGATTTTCGACCAGATGGCAGCCTCGCATGTGAGCTACATCCGTCTCGACGCCGTCGGCTACGGCGCCAAAGAGGCCGGCACCAGCTGTTTCATGACCCCGAAGACCTTCAAGCTGATCTCCCGCCTACGCGAAGAGGGCGTCAAGCGTGGTCTCGAGATTCTCATCGAAGTGCATTCCTACTACAAGAAGCAGGTCGAGATCGCCTCGAAGGTCGATCGCGTCTACGATTTCGCCCTGCCGCCGCTGCTGCTGCACTCGCTGAATACGGGCCACGTCGAGCCGGTCGCGCACTGGACCGACATCCGTCCGAACAATGCCGTCACCGTGCTCGATACGCACGATGGCATCGGCGTGATCGACATCGGCTCCGATCAGCTGGATCGTTCGCTCAAGGGCCTTGTGCCGGATGAGGACGTCGACAACCTCGTCAACGCCATTCACGCCAACACCCATGGCGAGTCCCAGGCTGCGACCGGTGCCGCCGCCTCCAATCTCGACCTGTACCAGGTCAACAGCACCTACTACTCGGCATTGGGATGCAACGACCAGCACTACATCGCCGCCCGCGCCGTGCAGTTCTTCCTGCCGGGCGTCCCCCAGGTCTACTACGTCGGCGCCCTCGCCGGCAGGAACGACATGGAGCTGCTGAGGAAGACCAACAACGGCCGCGACATCAACCGCCACTACTACTCCACCGCGGAGATCGACGAGAATCTCGAACGCCCGGTCGTCAAGGCGCTGAATGCCTTGGCGAAGTTCCGCAACGAGCTCGACGCCTTCGACGGTGAATTCTCCTACGAGGCCGATGGTGACACGTCCATCAGCTTCACCTGGAAGGGCGACGCCACCTCCGCCACGCTCACCTTCGAGCCAGGCAAGGGTCTTGGCGTCGACAACACCGCTTCGGTCGCCACGCTCGCGTGGACCGATGCCGCCGGCGATCACCGTACCGACGATCTGATCGCCGAGCCGCCGGTCGTTGCCTGACATACGGGCCTGCATCCGCCATTGTCCCTCCCGTGCCGGTAGGCGTGGGAGGGACAATTCGGCATTTCGGACGATGCGGCCCGTATCCGGCCCTTGCATGTAAGGTGAGCACCATGCCAAAGATGTCAAAGCTCTTCGATCAGAACAACATGTTCTTCGCCATCATGGGCGTACTGTTCGACCTGATCATCCTTAACGTACTCACGCTGCTGTGCTGCATTCCGATCGTCACCGCCGGCGCCGCGTTCACGGCCATGCACAGCGTGCTGTGGCGTATGGTCCGCCATGAGGAGACGTACGTTGCACGCCAGTTTTTCGAGTCGTTCAAACGTAATTTCAGGCAGTCGCTCCTGCCTTGGCTCGGATTGCTGCTTGCCGCCGTCGTGCTTGCCGTCGATGGCATGCTCGCATGGTCGATGGCGTCCATGCGTGGCCCGCTTGTCGCCTGCGTCGCCTTTGCGGGACTGGTGGTCATCGCCATTGCGCAGTATTTTTTCCCACTGCTGTCACGCTACGAAGACCCCACTCCGGTGCATCTGCGGAACGCCGCCAAACTTGCGCTCGGATTCTTTCCACGCACCTTGTGCATGCTGGTGATCCTCGTCGGTTTCGCCGTGCTGTATATGCAGTTCTTCGTCTATATGATTCCGCTGCTGCTGTTGATGGGCGTCACGTTGCCGCAGTATTGCTGTGCTTGGATCTACAACTGGATTTTCCGGCGTATCGACGGTGAGATTGACACGGGAGGCCGGACGATTCCGCGATCATGACCGGCATCTGAAGATGGTCGCGCTACCTGCCGGTACGTGCAGCTCGCCTTCATCGACGCCGGCGACGGTTCCGATGTGAAACAGCACGTCGTCTTCCGCTGCGCCGATTGCATCGCCATACACCGCCGATAGTGTGCAGCGTGCGTCTGAGGGCGACGGATTGATGGCCACGATGATGCGCTCGCTGGGATTCGCTTCATCGGCTTCGTCGGCCGTTCTTGCGTATGCCAGCGGGTATGCGTGGTCTTCGGCGTGCAGGAATTCGATGCCGCCGTCCGCCTGTAGCGCCGGGTGCGCCATGCGGAGGGCGTTCAGGGCGCGTACTGTGCGCAACAGCGAGTCGGAATCCGTCTCCTGTGAAGCCACGTTCGGCGCGTCTGCGGCGTCATCGATCGGCAGGTACAGGCTTTCCCGCCGCGCGGATGAGAATCCTGCGTTGGTCGAGTGGTCCCATTGCATCGGCGTACGCGAACCGGTTCGTTCGTAGCCGCCTTCCTTGGATTTGAGTCCGTGTGCGTAGCGCATGCCGATTTCGTCGCCGTAGTAGATGAACGGGCAACCCGGCATGGTCAGCAGGAACGCGAATGCAAGTTTCATTTCGGCGGGTGTCAGGGTGTCGCGCATGCGGATCATGTCATGGTTGCCCGACGGAATGCAGATGTAGCCGTCGCCTGCGGTGTCGGTGAGCATCTTTCGGTATGTGTCGGCGAACGCCTTGATGTCGCCGTTCGCCGAGGCGGAGAAATACGGATTCTCCCGGAACAGGTCGAGGTAGTGTGACGGCCCGAAATGCAGCAGGAAGTCCATGTCGAAGCCGGCGTGCAGCGCCTCACGGGGATTGCCCCATTCCGAAACGAGCACCGCTTCCGGGTGCGTTTCGTCCAGGTGGGCACGCACCTGCCGCCACAGTTTCGACGTCCAACGGTGTTCCGGATCCTCTTTGACCAGACTGCCCGCCATGTCTACGCGGAAGCCGTCGCAACCCAAGCCCAGCCAAAAGTCCATGATGTCTTGAATGAGCAGGCGTCCGGCCTGCGCTTCGGGTGAGTCCGCAGCGAATTGCCAGTCTTCGGTCACGGTGCCGAAGCCGTAGTTCAGGCAGACCTGTGTGGAGAAGCAGTTGACGGCGGCCGCGTCCGGGCGTTCGGCGATGCCGCCCAGAAAGCCGCGAATCGATGCATATGGCGAATTCAGGTCGGGGGATTGGCTCATCGGCCGCCAGATGTAGCGGTCGGTCCATGCGTTGCGTTCGTCCTTGCAGGATTCCTTGAACCAGGGGTTGTCGATGGCAGTATGACCCGGCACCAGATCGAGCAGTACGTGCATGCCGAGTTCGTGTGCATGCTCGAACACCGCTGCGAGGTCTTCGTTGCTGCCGTAGCGCGCCGCGACGGTGTAGTAGTCGCGTACGTCGTAGCCGGCGTCGTAGAACGATGAATCGAAGCAGGGATTGATCCAGATTGCATTGCAGCCGAGATTGCGGATGTATTCGAGTTTGCTGATGATGCCTCGAAAATCCCCGATGCCGTCGCCGTCGGAGTCCCGAAAAGACTGCGGATAGACTTCGTAGAAAATCGCGTTATTTAGCCAGTCTGCCATAAAATCTCCCTTGATTGGCTGGTTGTGATTATCGCCTTGCAGTGTGCTGTGAACTGCAGATTGATGGGGGTATCTAGTGCCATCATAACGTGAGGCAAGGCCTTTTCTAAAGTCCAAAATGGCAGTATTTGCAACACGTCAAACCTTTGACGCGACACGCTGGTGAAAGGTTGGAAAACCGGGTTTTATCGAACCGGTTTGACAGTTTTGAAGCGGTTGATACACTTATTGCTCAGGACGGAAAATTTCCGACGGCGCGAGTCGGAGGTTCCTCCTCACACCTCATGAGGCAGTGTTGCCTGATGAACAGTGGAAATAGAAAGGGATTGGCAATGAGAACACTTTTTTCGTGGAAGAAGGCCGGCGCCGCCGTCATCGCTTCGCTGATGGCCGTCGGCATGCTGGGCGCATGTGGAGGCGGATCTTCGAACTCCAGCGGCACTAAGATCACCATCTTCAACTCCAAGGTCGAGATCGAAAGCCAGATGGAGGAGATGGCCAAGAAGTACTCCAAGGAGAAGGGCGTGGACGTCGAGGTCTACTACTCCAACGACACCGTCGCCGCCCATCTTGCCACCAAGTACGCCTCCAAGGATCCATACACCATCTCCATGGTCGACGCCAAGGACGTCTACTCTCTGGCTAAGGAACACGCCGTCGACCTGTCCGACCAGAGCTGGGTCAAAGACACCGACTACGCCATCAGCATCGACGGCAAGACCTACGGCTACCCGGTCTCCATTGAGGCTCGTGGCCTGATCTACAACGCCGATGCCATCAAGAAGATCACCGGCAAGGAGTTCAAGCCGGAGGACTACAAGACCCTTGACTCCTTCAAGGAGCTCATTCAGGAGCTCAAGGACGGCGGCATGACCTCCCCGACCGGCGTGATGAAGGAAGACTGGTCCTTGGCGGCCCACTTCCTGCCTGAGGTCTACGAGGAGCAGGAAGATCCGAATGCATTCCTGCTCGACATGAAGGCCGGCAAGGTCGATCTCAACTCCAATGCCAAGTGGACCTCCCTGATGAACTTCTTCGACGTGATGAAGGAGAACAACTACGCCAAGTCCTCCGCCATCTCCGCTGAACGCGAGGTGACCGAGCAGAAACTGGCCGAGGGCGAGATCGCCTTCATGTTCGGCGGCAACTGGGATTGGTCCGTGATCAACCAGTATGACTACTCCAAGAACATGGGACTCATGCCGGTTCCGCAGAACATGGACGACGGCACCAATGAGAAGCTCGTCGGTGGCGGTTCCAAGTACTTCTTCATCGACTCCTCCGACAACACCTCCGACGCGCAGCGCAAGGCCGCCAAGGAGTTTCTGACCTGGCTTGCCGAAGACAAGGACGGTCAGGAATTCATTACCAATGAAGCCGCCTTGGTCTCCCCGTTCAAGAACAACACCCTCGAGGTCGCCGACCCGCTGAGTAAGTCCGTGAAGTCCTATGCCGACAGTGGCAAGCTCATCCCGAACTACAACTACCTGCCGGACGATCACTATTCCGTGCTGGGTGCCAAGTTCCAGAAGTGGCTTGCCGGCGAAGAGGACCGCGCAACCCTTGCCAAGGACATCCAGGATTACTGGAAGACCGCCAAGTTCACGGGCGAATCCGCCTGATTCGCCGGGTAATGCACCATGATGCGGGGGTCGTCGTCGGCACCGGCGGCGGCCCCTGCATCGCCGGCATGGATGGGATTCATCATGAAGCAGAATAAGCTTTCCTACAAAATCGGCCAGTATCTGATGTTCGGCGGCCCGGCGACGATCCTGTTCTTCGCCGTCGTGATCCTGCCGTTCTTCTATGGCCTGTACCTGACCTTCACCAGCTGGGACGGCGTTTCGGCGAAGAAGCCGTTCGTCGGTCTCGACAACTACAAGACGGCCATCGCCGACACCGCGTACTGGCAGTCGCTCGGCCGCACCTTCGTCTACTCCGTCATTGCGGTCGTACTCGTCAACATCGTCGCCTTCCTGCTGGCCTACATGGTGACCAGCGGCATCAAGGGGCAGAACTTCTTCCGTGCGGGCTTCTTCATTCCGAACCTCATCGGCGGCATCGTGCTGGGCTACGTGTGGAAGTTCGTGTTCAACCGTGCCTTCGTCGCCATCGCCGAAGCGGCCACCCAATCCGATCACGCATCGTTGCTGTCCACGCCGAACGGCGCGATGTTCTGCCTGATCCTCGTATCGGTCTGGCAGTACGCGGGCTACATGATGCTGATCTACGTGGCCGGCTTCATGAGCGTGGATCAGAGCCTGAAGGAAGCGGCCATGATCGATGGCTGCAACAAGGGCAAGGCCATGTGGCACGTGGTCATCCCGCTGATGCGCGCCTCCTTCGTGCAGTGCATCTTCCTGAGCACCACCCGCTGCTTCATGGTCTACGACCTGAACCTCTCGCTGACCAAGGGCGAGCCGTTCAATCAGTCGGTGCTCGCGGCCATGCACGTCTACAATCAGGCATTCGTTTACAAGAACTATGGCACCGGTCAGGCGGAGGCGTTGGTCCTCTTCATCGTCTGCGCAGTGATCGGCATGCTGCAGGTGTACTTTGGCAAGAAGGGTGAGGTGGCAGCGTAATGGAAGGTCAAGTCAGCACTCGCACCAAGGTTCTGCACGCACTGATGGTCGTCGTATTGACGATCGTGCTGCTGCTGTTCATCGCTCCGTTCATCCTCGTCGTGATCAACGTCTTCAAGACGAAGGCGGACATCAACACGGAGCCGCTCGCCCTGATCGGCAAGCACGGCTTTACCCTGGACAACTTCCCCAGGGCGATGGAGAAGATGAACTTCCTCACCGTGTTTGGCAACTCGGCGATCATCACCATCAGCGCCACCATCCTGACTATCCTGTTCTCCGCGATGTGCGCGTACGTGATCGTGCGCAATCCTTCGTGGAGGTTCGGCGGCGCTGTCTTCGCACTTATGGTGGCCTCCATGGTCATTCCGTTCCAGGTGCTCATGGTGCCGTTGGTCTCCGTGTATGGCGGTCTGCTCAACGTGCTGAACAGCCGCATCACGCTGATCCTCATGCATACCGGCTTCTCGGTGTCATTGGCGGTGTTCATGTTCCACGGCGCCATCAAGACGAACATCCCGAACGAGCTTGAGGAGGCGGCCAGCATCGATGGCTGTTCCAAGTGGCGTACATTCTGGACCATCGTGTTCCCGCTGCTCAAGCCGACCGTCGCCACGGTCGCCATCATCGACGCCATGGCTTTCTGGAACGACTACCTGCTGCCGTCCCTAGTCTTGGGCCGTCGCGAACTGTACACCATTCCGATCGCGACCCAGATCTTCTACGGCACCTACTCCAATGACATCGGCCTGATCATGGCGGCCCTGCTGCTGGCCATGCTGCCGATCCTCATCCTGTACCTGTTCCTGCAGCGGTACATCGTCGAAGGCGTCACCTCCGGCGCGGTGAAGGGCTAAGTCATGACGTGCGGTCGCATATGTCCATGATGTGGCCGCACGTCGCATGCAGACGGGTCCGGATGCGAATCGAGTTGCGCATCCGGGCCTTTTTCATGCCTGCATGCGCGGCATGACGTTGTGCGCCTTGGTAGGGAACATCGGAGGATGGTGGGTTTTCCGTAGGCGTAAAACGATGTCGAACCGGTTCGACACGCGCGGAAGAACCCAGAATTGAAATACGCTCGGTTCCGAGATAGTATCGAACCGGTTCGATACTGAGGTCGGGCCATATAAAAGGGGTTTATCATGGACAAGTTCGTTCGACCGGGCATTGACGACCGCCCGGATTATGACAAAACTTTGACTCCGGAGCAAAAGGAAGCGGTCACTCGTTTGGCGGCATCGATGCCCGAACGTCGAGCCGGGGATGCCAGCCAGACCGACGCGCAGGTGCAAGCCACCAATCTCGCCGCGGCATCCGACGCCGCAGGCTCCGGTCTCGGCGCCATCGCCGCCGTGGACACCGCCGTACCGGATCCATCCTCCGCCTTCATGGACATGCGCGATCCGATGGTCTCCGCCGACGGTCACCGCCCGACCAAAACGGAGGTCATCCGCCTCGGCATTGGCTTCACCATCTCCGCCGTGGCCTGTGCCATCCCGTGGGTCGCCTTGAGTTCCATCATCCTGCCGCGCGTGTTCGAATCCATCGACCCGGCCAGCAAGGAGTCCATGCTCGGTCTGGTCAACATCTTCGGATCCGTGGTGGCGCTGCTCGCCAACATCGTCTTCGGCACCTTCTCCGATCTGACCCGTTCTCGGTTCGGCAAGCGCACTCCGTGGATGGTCGCCGGCGGTCTGGTGACCGGCCTGAGCATCGGCGCCGTCTCGCTGACCCATTCCGAACCGCTCATCATCATCCTGTGGTGCTGCGCGCAGCTCGGCTACAACATGATGCTCGCCCCATACGTGGCCACCATGTCCGACCGCGTGCCCGACAAGTTCCGCGGCACCGTCTCCGGTTTCTACGGCGCGGGCATCGCCGTCGGGCAGACCCTCGGCTCCTTCGTCGGCGCACAGCTGCTCAAGCAGGGCGAGGCCGGCATCTTCGGCGGTTGGATGATGGGCATGGCCATCTTCAGCCTCACCGGCATCGTCGTGGTGCTCATCTGGCCTCGCGAGAAATCCAATCGCGACGAGGCCCGTGGCGAACTCAACGTCAGGTCCATGCTCATGAGCTTCCGTCCGCCGAAGAACGCGCCCGACTTCTACTACGCGCTCGCCGGCCGCACCATGATGATGGGCGGCTACTGGATGATCAACACCTACCAGCTGTACATTGCGCAGGATTACGTGTTCGCCGGCGATCCCGGCGCCAACGTCAAGGCGGCGGAGCTTATCGCCACCATGGCCGTCATCACGCTGGTGGTCTCCCTGATTGCCGCCGTCGCAGCAGGTCCGATCACCGACAAAATCGGCATGCGCAAAGTGCCGGTCGCCTTGGCCAGCTGCCTGTTCGCCGTCGGTGCGCTGATGCCCATGCTCTTCCGCTCCGCCACCGGCATGCTGCTGTTCGCGGGCGTCGCCGGACTCGGCTACGGCATCTATAACGCCATTGATCAGGCGCTGAACGTCTCCGTGCTGCCGAATCCGGAGGAAGCGGGCAAGGACCTCGGCATCCTGAATCTCGCCAATACGCTCTCCACCGTGATCGGCTCAGGCATGACCTCGATTCTCGTCGTGATCGTGAAGGCCGTGATGGGCGTCTCCAAGACCCCGGTCGTCGCCTACACCGTGGTCTTCGGCGTGGCCATCGTCATCGTGCTCATCGCCGCCTTCCTGATCATGCGCATCAAGAATGTGAAATGAGATTATTCTCAGCATGTTGATATAGTTTCTCTCGCAAACGATCGCCCGAACGCACCGACGCAGTGTGTCCGGGCGATCGGCGTATATGCCCCTGAGAGAAGACTTTCCATGACTGACGATAACCAGAACGAAACCATGCCCACTCCGCAGCCGTTGCCCGGTCAGGTATTCATCCGTCCCGGCATCGACGATCGACCCGATTACGAGAAGACGCTGACCCCGGAAGCCAAGGCCGCCCTGAAGCGTCTGGCCGTGCAGCAGCGTCCACGTGTGCCGGAAGCCTCCAACGAACGCCCGGAAGTGCAGGCCGCCCGCCTCGCGGAAGGCGGCTCACCGCTGACCGCGGCCGCGCATCTCGATGCGGCCGTGCCGAATCTGGAATCCTCCTTCCTTGATCTGCGCGACCCGATGACCGCCCCCGACGGCAGCAGGCCGAACGCATTGCAGGTCAACCGCCTCACTGCGGGCTTCGCGCTCGGCTCACTGCTGTTCGCCGCACCGATTGCCGCACTTGACGTCGTGCTCATCCCGCAGCGCATCGACCAGCTGGTCGGCGACGGGCGTGTTGCCGGCCTCGCCCTGACCATGGCGCTCGGCATGGTGCTGAGCTTCTTCATGAACGCCTGGATCGCCGTCGGCTCCGACCATACCTTCGGTCCGCTCGGCCGCCGCACCCCATGGATCATCAGCGGAGCGCTCCTGAGCGCCGCTTCACTGGCGATACTGTCGGTATGCGACCTCCTGCAGCTCGTCATCGTGTTCTGGCTGCTCATGCAAATCGGCTATGCCATGATCGCCATGCCTCTGGCCGCGGCATTCGGCGAACGCGTGCCCGACAAGTTCCGCGACCGCGCCGATTCCTGGCATGGCATGGGGCTTGCGCTCGGCCAGTTGCTCGGCATTCTCGTGGCCGTCTACCGCACCATGCATCCCGCTGAATCCGGCTGGGATGGCACCACACGCTCGGGCATCATGCTGTTCGCCATCTGGTTCATCGTGGCCGGCATCGTCACGTTGCTCGTACTGCCGCGCGAAGGCTCCAGCACCTACATGCCGCGCGAGAGCGTGCGCAAGGGCTCGTTCTTCTCGCAGTACCGGCCTCCGAAGCATGCGCCGAAATTCGCCGTCGCCTTCATCGCACGCATGCTGGCCGTCGCCGCCACCACGCTGATTGCCGTATACCAGTGGTATCTCGCGGCATTCGATCTCGACGCCGACGGGCTGTCCGGCTACGGCCTGACCGGTGCCGGTGCGGTCGTGGCGTCGATGGCCGTCGCCGCTTTCGTCGGTTCGCTGATGGCCGTGCTACTGCTCGGTCCGATCGCCCGTGCCTTCGAAGACGCCCGTGTTCCCGCCGTCATCTCCTGCATGCTGTTCGTGATTGGCGCCGCAGCTCCGTGCATGATGGCCGACAAACTGTTCGGCGTCGGCCTGTACGCACTGATCGCCGGTTTCGCCTATGCGATGTACGACGGTACCAGCCAAAGCCTCAATCTGGCGACTCTGCCGGATGTACGCTCCGTCGGCCGTTCCCTGGCGGCCTTCAGCGTGGCCAATACGCTCGGCTCGCTGCTTGGCGTCATCGCAGGTGCGCTTGCGATTACCGCACTTGCGGCGTACCTGCCGCTGTTCGGCGTCGCCATCGGCTTCATGCTGCTGGCCGGCGTGCTGACGATGCTGCTGAAGTGATTGTACGCGTCCACATAGTGAACCTTTGGTGGAGAGGGCGAGTGGGCGCGCTTATGTTTACCGCTTAGTTCGAGCGAAGCGCTCGCCGAACGTCAAGACTTTGCGAAAGGAGGTCCGCCATGATGAACGGAATGGTTGCACGCGTACTGCTGTCCGCACGAATTATTATTCCGCTTTCGTTGGCGGACTGATTCGAGCAATACAGCTTCAATCCCTCGCCAACGGAGGCAGGGTTTGAAGCGCGCGAAACACACGTTGAAGGCCCTGCATGAAGCGGGGCCTTTTGCGTTGCCGCCCACAAGGCGTGAAGGCAACGGAGTGGATTGAAGCCGGCAACAGAACGAGCAGCGTTATCGGCGCAAGTTGGGAGTCGGTAACGCGTGAGACGTACAGGAGTACATCAATGAGTGCAGTCGAGACAGCTGCCGGCAAAGCACAGGCGATGGTGCGCGATTCGGTCAAGACCGTAATCGCCGCCTCCATGGTCGGTACCGCCATCGAGTTCTACGACTTCTACGCATACGGCACCGCCGCTGCAAACTATTTTCCGAAGGTCTTCTTCGGAGACACCGCCAACCCGACCGTGGCGTTGCTGGCCAGCCTGCTGACTTTCGCCATCGCGTTCATCGCCCGCCCGCTGGGCTCGCTGGTGTTCGGCCATTTCGGTGACCGTATGGGCCGTAAGACCACGTTGGTGGTCTCTCTGCTCACCATGGGCATTGCAACCTTTCTGATCGGATGCCTGCCGACGTACGACCAGTGGGGCGTCGTTGCGGTGGCCGTGCTGTGTCTGTGCCGCTTCGTACAGGGCATCGGTCTGGGCGGCGAATGGTCCGGAGCGGCTCTGGTCGCCACCGAGAACGCTCCGGAAGACAAGCGCGCACTCTACGGCTCCTTCCCGGAGTTGGGCGCCCCGATCGGCTTCTTCCTGTCGAACGGCACCTACTTCCTGCTGGAAACCTTCAATGATGACCAGGCCATGCTCTCTTGGGGCTGGCGTGTGCCGTTCCTGCTGTCGGCAGTGCTGGTGATCGTCGGCCTGGTCGTGCGCGTGCAGATGGAGGAGACTCCGATCTTCCGCATGGCGCAGGAGCAGAAGAAGGTCGTCAAGTCGCCGCTTGCCGAAGTCTTCAGGAAGAGCTGGAAGCAGGTCATCCAGGCCACGTTCCTGGTGGCCGTCACCTATACGCTGTTCTACACGCTGGCGACCTGGTCGCTCGCATGGGGCACCAAGAGCGTGGAAGACGGCGGTGGCGACCTCGGCTTCACCAATCAGGAATATCTGTTCATGCTGATGGTGGCCGTGTGCGTATTCGCCGCATTCATCATGATCTCCTGCGTGAACGCCGACAGGTTCGGCCGCAGGCGCGTGATCGTCATCTCGTCCTGTTGCCTCGTGGCCTTCGCGCTGCTGTTCCCGTTCCTGCTTGATTCCGCGGTCGTCGGACAGCGCAACTTCGTGGCCAACCTCGCCTTCCTGTGCATCGGCTTCGCGCTGATGGGCACGGCATTCGGTCCGATCGGCGCCTTCCTGCCCGAGCTGTTCGACGCCAATGTGCGTTACTCCGGCTCTGGCATCGGCTACAACCTGGCCGCCATCGTCGGCGCGGCGTTCGTGCCGACCATCGCCACCTGGCTGTCCCACCACTGGGGCGTGCACTCCGTGGGCCTGTACCTTGGCGTGATGGCCTTGTGCTGCCTCGTCGCCGTGTTGAGCTGCAGGGAGACGAAGGACGTCGATTTCACCAAGTAAGGGTGCCGATACCACCGTGAAAAACCGTTCGGCAAAAAACATAGTCACTATGTGAACGCCGACAACCACCATAAAGAAAGCGGGACTAGAACGGTTCCGCAGGAGAGGCGGGGCGAGTTCCGCGGACACAATCCGGGGGGAGCAACATCCTAGGAATCGCAAGCCGCCGCAACAACCGAACAACAGAAGAACATCGCGAACAATCCGGGAAGACTTTCCATCCCGCAATCACGAAAAACATAAAAGGAGCGCCAATCATGGCAGCAACTATCTGGTACGAAAAGGACGCCGATCTGTCCGTGTTCGATGGCAAGAAGGTGGCCGTTATCGGTTACGGTTCCCAGGGCCACGCCCATGCGCTGAACCTGCGTGACTCCGGTGTCGACGTGGTCGTCGGCCTGCGTCCGACCTCCAAGTCCGTGGAATACGCCAAGGAGCAGGGCCTGGAGGTCCAGTCCGTGGCCGACGCCACCGCCGAAGCGGATGTGGTGATGATCCTGCTGCCTGACCAGTATCAGGCCGCCGTCTACAAGTCCGAGATCGAGCCGAATCTGAAGCCGGGCGCCGCTCTGGCCTTTGCCCACGGCTTCAACATCCACTACGGCTACATCAAGCCGAGCGAGGATCACCCGGTGTTCATGGTCGCGCCGAAGGGCCCGGGCCACATCGTGCGCCGTGAGTATGCCGCCGGCCGTGGCGTCCCGGTCGTGGTGGCCGTCGAGCAGGATCCGGATGGCAAGACCTGGGATCTGTGCCTCGCCTATGCCAAGGCCCTCGGTGCCCTGCGCGCCGGCGCCATCAAGACCACCTTCACCGAGGAGACCGAGACCGATCTGTTCGGCGAGCAGGATGTGCTCATGGGTGGCATCAACCACCTGTGCGACATGGGCTTCGACGTGCTGACCGAGGCCGGCTATCAGCCGGAGATCGCCTACTTCGAGGTGTTCCACGAGCTTAAGATGCTGATCGATCTGGCCAACGAGGGTGGCCTGAACAAGGCCCGTTGGTCCTGCTCCGACACCGCCCAGTACGGCGACTACACCTCCACCGTGATCACCGAGGAGACCAAGAAGCGCATGCAGTATCAGCTCAAGCGCATTCAGGACGGCTCCTTCGCCAAGGAGTTCATGGATGACCAGGCCGCCGGTGCGCCGAAGTTCAAGCAGCTGCAGGAGGAGTACAGCCACCCGCATCTGGAGACCGTCGGCCCGAAGCTGCGCGCCATGTTCTCCTGGAACAACCAAGTGGACGCCGATGCCGATATGGCCGAGTCCTTCAACGGTAAGATCGCTCGCACCCAGGTGCAGTGAGCCGTCGCGCCGCTTGACGCAAGTTGATCGCTGACTGGTTCTCAGCCTGATTCGGCTGAGATACGAAACCGCCATCCGTTCCGATACGGGTGGCGGTTTTTCGATTTTCGGCTCTTGACTCGGTGATTTTTCGGTGCTATGGCTCACCTTTTGGACTGAGTGGCGGTTTAGGAGTGCGCTCGGGTAGGATAGACCCCAGTTTGCAGGACAAAATCCATGCACGAAAACACGAATTTCATATCTGCGAATGGTAGAAACCCGAACGCTTTGGTGGCGTTCACCCCACTACGATAAAAGGAGTGCCAATACAATGGCTGCACAAATCTGGTACGAGAACGACGGCGATCTCTCCGTCCTCGATGGCAAGAAGGTTGCCATCATCGGTTACGGTTCCCAGGGCCACGCCCATGCGCTGAACCTGCGTGACTCCGGTGTCGACGTGGTCGTCGGCCTGCGTCCGACCTCCAAGTCCGTCGAGCAGGCCAAGGAGCAGGGCCTGGAAGTCAAGTCCGTTCCGGAAGCCGCCGCTGAGGCCGACATCATCATGATCCTGGCTCCGGATCAGTACCAGCGCACCATCTGGGCCAACGACATCGAGCCGAACATCAAGCCGGGCGCGGCCATCGCCTTCGCCCACGGCTTCAACATCCACTACGGCTACATCAAGCCGAGCGAGGATCACCCGGTCTTCATGGTCGCCCCGAAGGGCCCGGGCCACATCGTGCGCCGTGAGTACGCCAACGGCCGTGGCGTCCCGGTCGTGGTGGCCGTCGAGCAGGATCCGCGCGGCGACGCTTGGGACATCACCCTGGCCTATGCCAAGGCCCTTGGTGCCCTGCGCGCCGGCGCCATCAAGACCACCTTCAAGGAAGAGACCGAGACCGATCTGTTCGGCGAGCAGAACGTGCTCATGGGTGGCGTGAACAAGCTTGTCGAAATGGGCTTCGAGGTCCTCACCGACGCCGGCTATCAGCCGGAGATCGCCTACTTCGAGGTCTGCCACGAGCTCAAGATGCTCGTCGACCTCATGAACGAGGGTGGTCTGAACAAGGCCCGTTGGTCCTGCTCCGACACCGCCCAGTACGGCGATTACACCAACACCGTCATCAACGAGGACTGCCGCAAGCGCATGCAGTACCACCTGGGCCGCATCCAGGACGGCTCCTTCGCCAAGGAGTTCATCGACGATCAGGATGCCGGCGCTCCGAAGTTCAAGGAGCTGCAGGAGGAGTACGGCAACGTTCGCATCGAGACCGTCGGCCCGAAGCTGCGCGCCATGTTCTCCTGGAACAACGGCCAGGACGACGACGCCGATATGGCTACCTTCACCGGCAAGATCGCCCGTTCTCAGGTGCAGTGAGCATCCGCGGATCGGCTGACTGAAATCGGCTGACCGGCAATCGATGAAAGGCGACCACCCCCCACTCGGAGTGGTCGCCTTTTTGCATGGCATCCCAACCCTATGCCAATGGGAGCAGACGCAGGAGGGGCGGCATAACGTTGTGCCGCGTACGATTCGGTGGCGTGCACGCGGTCACTTCGAGGGGATGATAGGTGGTAACGCCGCGTTGGCAGGACACTCGCCAGATGATTGATTGCCGGATTTTTTATGAGTTTTCGCCTACGATTTGTGCGTAGGACGATTCGATAGGAAGAGAAGCTATGGTTACAGCGACTGGTCCCGCACCCGGTTCCGACATGATGACCTCGGCTGAGCCGGCGGAAAACCGTACCGCATCCGGAGTGCTGTACGTCGCTCCGATTTTCGCCTCGCACATGGTGTTGCAACGCAATAAGCCGATCGTGGTGTTCGGCGCGTTGAATGCCGATTGTGCCGGCCTTGAGGTTACGGCAGCGATCTGTACGCCTGACGGTTCCCCTGTGGCTCAGGCGCACGCCTACGCTTCGATGGAGGTCAGGCATGGCTTCTCCTACTGGCGCATCATGCTGCCGGCCCAGTCCGAAGGCGGTCCGTACACACTGCGTGTGACCGCGGGCAACGACTCAATCGAATTCCATGATGTGCTTATCGGCGAGGTCTGGCTGGCCGGAGGCCAAAGCAATATGGAACTTGAGTTGCGCAACAGCGATGATGCCGATGCGGAGCTCGAGGACTGCACCGATCCGCTGCTGCGCTTCTATAATGTGCCGAAAACCGGTGTGATCGACCGCAATGCCGAGAATGCCTCCGGCTGGCAGGAGTCCTCTCCGGAAAACAGTGGTGTGATGAGTGCCGTCGCCTACTATTTCGCACGCAAGCTGCGCGACGAGCTTGATCCCGATCTGCCGATCGGCATCATCGACTGCTATATCGGCGGTACGTCGATCAGCTGTTGGATGAGCGAAGACGCCCTGCGATCCAGTGAAGCGGGGCAGGGCTATCTCACCCGATTCGACGAAGCGATCGCGGGCAAGACGCAGGCGCAGTTCGATCTGGAGACTTCCGCCTGGCAGGAACGTTTCGACACTTGGAACGCTTCGATCGCAGCTGCGCGCGAAGCGGACCCGGATGTCACTTGGGATACGTTGAACCAACGATATGGCGAATGCCCATGGCCGCCGCCGGTCACGCCGACCTCGCAGTGGCGTCCGACGGGTCCGTTCCATGCCATGCTCGAACGCGTCGTGCCGTATTCGCTGGCGGGATTCCTGTGGTATCAGGGCGAGGAGGATGAACCGTACTGCGAATCCTACCGTGAGTTGCTTGGCATGATGATCGGTGAATGGCGCGCGTTGTGGAGCGAGAATCTACCGTTCCTCATCGTGCAACTGCCGCAGTGGATCGATAAGGGTCATGCCGACGCGGGCACTGATCCGATGCTCTGGCCGGTGTTGCGCGAGGCCCAGTGGGATGCGGCGCAGACCATCGACAATGTGTACGCCATCTGCACCATTGACTGCGGAGAATTCGACAACGTGCATCCGACCGACAAACGCACGCCGGGCGAACGCCTGGCGGAGTGCGCGTTGCGGCAGATCTACGGCCTTGACGACGTGCCGGTGTACGGTCCCACGGTGTTGGGATTCCGTTGCGGTGAGAACGGCCATGTCTGCCTGTTCTTCCGGTATGCGCACGGTCTGCATTTCGAGGGCGTCACACCGGATGATACCGATGATGATTTCGTCGACCAATTGCCTTCCCTGGTGCGCAATGCCGAGCGTTCCGGTTTTGAGTTGGCCGGTGTCGACGGTATGTTCCATCCGGCGACGGCGGCGATTTTCGTGGATTGCGATATCGAAGATCTGGTCAATGCGAAGATCAACGTGGTCGACTACAACGCTACGGAATTCGGCATCCCGATCAACAGCCGCAGCATCGGTACGATCACGTTGGCAACCTCCGAGGTCCCCAAGCCGGTGGCGTTGCGGTACGCCTGGCACAGTTGGGGGCCGGCGCCGCTGTTCAACAGCGACGACCTGCCCGCCCAGCCGTTCCGTTTGGATCTCACCGACCGCGAGGACTGAAGGTAGGGCGGTAGCCGATCGCCCGGTTGCTGCCGGAATCGCATTGGTATTCGGTCCCGCACGTCACTCCCATACATCCGGGCCGAAGGACTCCAGGTAGGCGACCAGCTCGCCGGCCATCTCCTCGTCCTCGGGGATGCGTGGATGGCCGTGGGTGCCGGAGGCGTTGCGGGAGTAAAGGAAATGCTCTACGCGGATGTCGCCTTCGGAACGTACCGTCTCGCATACCTCGTCAATCGCACGGTCCCATGCCGGGTCGTGCACCAGAATCGTGGTGGCGAGCACAATCAGCGCCTTCGGATACCTCGCACGTAGGGCATGTATGAAATCGACGTAGCGCGTACGCCAGTGCCGGGCCGCTTCACCCGCGTAATCCGACGCCATGAAATCATGCGGATGCGCATCGTTCTGCCCTAATGCCACGAGCACGACATGCGGCGTATACCGTGTGAACTCCCAAGGCTTCGTCTCACCCAGCGCCGGATTGTATGCAATGCGGTCCCACATGCTTTCCATGCCCAGATAGTGCGGTGCATTGAACCAGCCGATGCCGTCGAGCAGGGGAGCGCCGCCCTGCGATATGTCGTGCAGTTCCGCGCCGAGCATCCGCGCGGCAATCGCCGCATACGAATGCCAGCTGTCGGAATACCCGCTCAGATCGACTTCCGGATCGGCCTGACCTACGTAGCGTATGGCCTCGTTGCGTTCGCCGCAGGAGACGGAATCGCCATATACCTCCATACGACGTGGCGGTCGCGCATCGGCCGGCGGCAGGATGGTCGCGCCGTCATCCAGTTCGATGCCGAGCATCTCAAGATGACACATGCCGCCGTCCTGACGCTTGAAGATCGTCACTTCATGCTCGATATCCGGCAGATGCTCGGCTAGGGTGATGGTCGTGGCGTCGATTGGCACCGGCACTTTCACTTCCAGTCCGTCGATGATGGCTCCGAGAAAGATGTCGCCGTAATTCCGGTGGTTGCGTAGCTTTACGCGTATGTGGGAGCCGGTGCAGCGGAACGAGACCTGCGTATATGGGAACACCCAGATTGGTGCTTTCGGATTATCGTCATCGATGCGTCCCATGAATCGCAGTGCCGGATCGTCAAATGTGATTGTATGCATGGAAAGCTTCCTTACCTTCTGATTCACATCTTTGAGGCAATCATAGAGATATCCGTTACCTCGCGCGCATTCCAGGTGATGATGATGGCACCCCTTTCGTGCGCGTTGCCGAGGGCGGTACTTTAGAATAAAAGACCAAACACTATCTTAACCGCTTCAGGAAAGGACGTGCAATGGAGAACACATTCCCGAAGGATTTCGTTTTTGGCACGGCTACGGCAGCCTATCAGATCGAAGGCGCGGTGAACGAGGACGGTCGCTGCCCCTCGATCTGGGATACTTTCAGCCATACTCCGGGAGCCACCTTCGCAGGCGATACCGGCGACGTAGCCACGGATTCATACCATCGTTGGCGGGAGGATCTGGCGCTGCTCAACGATTTGGGCGTGGATGCCTACCGTTTCTCGATCGCCATGCCGCGCATCATGCCCACGCCGAACGGCATCCCGAATGCGAAGGGTCTCGACTTCTACGAGCGCATCGTCGATACCCTGCTCGAGTACGGCATCAAGCCGGTCGTGACGCTCTACCACTGGGATTTGCCGCAGTATCTGGAGGATGCGGGCGGCTGGCTCAATCGTGTGACCTCCTATGCGTTGGGCGACTATGCGGCCGTCGTCGCCAAACGGCTTGGCGACCGCGTCGACACATGGACCACGCTGAACGAACCGTGGTGCGCCTCATATCTGAGCTATGGTGCGAAGGAGCAGGCTCCGGGGCTGGGACTCGGTCCGGGCGCATTTCCGGCGGTGCATCATCTGAATCTCGCCCACGGCCTGATGGTGCAGGCGGTGCGCGGCATCGTCGGCGACAAGTCGAAGTATTCGGTCACGCTGAACATGCCGTTCAATCGCGGTGATGCCGATGCCTGCCATCGTCTCGACCTGATCGCCAATCGTGCCTTCCTTGATCCGATGCTGCGTGGCCGCTACCCTGACGAACTGTTCGCCATCACCAAGGGCATCTGTGACTGGAGCTTCATACAGCCGGGTGACCTGGAGAACGCGCACCAGCCGATCGATGTGCTGGGCGTCAACTATTACTCCACCAATCGTGTGGCCATGAGCGACCGTCCGCAGTTCCCGCAGGAGACCGGCCCGTCCACCTGCCCCGGCGCCTCCGACATCGATTGGCTGCCGACCGACGGTCCGCACACCGACATGGGATGGAACATCGACCCGCAGGGCCTGTACGACACGTTGATGCGTGTGCATGACCGCTATCCGGAGGTCGATCTGGTCATCACCGAAAATGGCATGGCCTGCAGGGACCAGCTGGTCGTGAACGAGGACGGTACCAAGGCGGTGCATGACGCCGATCGCATCGATTATCTTGAGCGACATTTCGCCGCCGCGAAGCGTGCATTGGACGATGGCGTGCCGCTGAGCGGTTATTTCGTGTGGTCGCTGCTTGACAATTTCGAGTGGTATTTCGGCTATGCCAAGCGATTCGGCATCACCTACGTCGATTACGCCACCCAGGAGCGCACGAAGAAGGACAGCTTCCTGTGGTACCGCGACTTCATCGCCTCGCGTGGCTGAGGGGTCGATGACATCCGTGATCCGCACCATGACTGAGGTGGGTGGATGGGTGTGGCCGTCGCGCATTCCGTTCGTGCTTAAGTCTGCCGACGCGTCACACCTCCGATTGGCGCAATGCGCCGATTTCCAGTGTGACTACGGCATGGCGACGGGTAAACAAAGGGTACTTAAGCGCTTAACGACACTCGGGTAAAGAAATTAACGTTAACGCCATTAATGTTAACTTACTGAATGCTTGCCGGTATTCCGATAGGATGCCGAAATAGCTGATTTTCCAACGTTTAAAGAAAATTGAGAAAATGCTGAGAATGTGCGATTGGCTGAAGAATCGCACGGCTGTGGCGCGACACGACACAACTTAAGCGCTTGACAAACTTAAGGGGTTCACTTATCGTAATAATCACCACTTCATCAAAGGCAGGCAGAGAGGCCTGAGATGAGAGGCATCACCAACGAAGAATCGGTGCCGAGTCTTCAACGGTGATGAACAAGTGATTCATAAGGAAGGATCAGAAGATGAATCTCAAGAAGATCGTCGCAGCCGGTGTCGCGGCCGTCTGCGCGGTGAGCATGGCAGCTTGCGGTGGCAGCAACGACTCCAGTGGCGTGACGGACCTGACCTACGACAAGATCAAGCTCGGCGAGACCGGCAAGGACATTACGGCCAGCATCAAGTTCTACAACGGCCGTACCGACATGGGCCTGGATTCCTATCCGGGCAAGAACTGGAAGTCCTACATCGCCGACTTCAACAAGATCTATCCGAACATCAAGGTCGAGGCCCAGACCGACACCAACTACGCGGATAACGCGCTGACCCGCCTGCAGGGCGGCGACTGGGGCGACATCATGATGATTCCGTCTGTCGACAAGTCCGAACTGGAGAACTACTTCATCTCCTACGGCTCCCTCGATACCATGCAGAAGCAGGTCAAGCTCGCCTCCGAGAAGGCCTACGACGGCAAGTCCTACGGCGTCGCCACCGACGGCCAGACCTCCGGCGTCGTCTACAACAAGGCCGTCTTCAAGAAGGCCGGCATCACCGAGTTGCCGACCACTCCGGAAGAGTTCATCGCCGACCTCAAGCTTATCAAGGAAAAGACCGACGCCATCCCGCTGTACACCAACTACGCGGCCGGCTTCACCATGGGCGCCTGGGATGCCTACATCGGCACCACCGCAACCGGTGACACCAAGTACATGAACCAGAAGCTGGTTCACACCAAGGCCCCGTTCAAGGATCCGGGTGACGGCACCCACGCCTACAACGTCTACAAGATTCTTTACGATGCCGTTGCCGACAGTCTGACCGAAGAAGACTACTCCACCACCGATTGGGAGTCCTCCAAGAGCATGATCAACAACGGCCAGATCGCCACCATGGTGCTGGGCGCCTGGGCCGTGACCCAGATGCAGCAGGCCGGCGACAACGCCGACGACATCGGCTACATGCCGTTCCCGATCTCCATCAAGGGCAAGCAGTACGCCTCCATGGGCGGCAACTACTCCATGGGCATCAACAAGAAGTCCTCCAAGGACAACCAGGAAGCCGCCATGATCTTCGTCAAGTGGCTCACCGAGGAATCCGGCTACGCCATGAACGAAGGCGGCATCCCGATCAAGTACGGCGAGACCGACCTGCCGTCCATCTACGAGGACTTCAAGGACGTCACCATGGAGCCTGACGCAGACTCCCTCGAAGGCGAAGAGGATCTGTTCACCGAGGTCAACTCCGACTCCGAGCTGGGCATCAACTCCAACGGCAACAAGCGCGTTCAGGCCATTGTCGAGCACGCCGCCAACAAGGACAAGTCCTTCGACGACATCATGAAGGACTGGAACGACGCCTGGTACAAGGCGATGCAGGACGACGACGCGGAAGCCAAGTACTGATCGTCGCAGGCCGGCCTAGGCCAGCCAAGACTTCTCCTCCATCCCTTTCTCCTGCCGGCGACCGCTCCCAACCGGTTGCGGCCGCCGGCTTTTCATATCACTGGTACGTCAACGAAAAGAGAGAATCATGACTACCGCGATTGCGGGTGCCACGGCCACCTCCGTGGATGACATCCCTTTCAATCCCCATAAGCGCGACTACAAGAAGGCCGGCATCATCGTCGCCTTCTGCGTCATCCCGGTCACACTGCTCGTGGTGTTCACCTACTGGCCGTTCATCCAGATGTGTGGATACTCCTTCTACAAGATGAAGTACATCGGAACCCCGCGCTTCATCGGTATGAAGAACTATATCGACATCTTCACCCGACCGGAGTTGCTTGCCACCCTGAAGCTCAGCCTCTACTACATGGCCGGCGCACTCATTCAGGTGGCCCTGGCCCTGTATCTGGCGACCGTGCTGGCGTTCCACGTCCGTGGCGGCTCGTTCTTCAAGGGCGCGATGTTCTTCCCCTACCTGATCAACGGCATCGCAGTCGGCTTCATCTTCAAGTTCTTCTACACCCGTGGCTACGTGCTCGACACCGTGCTTCAGTGGTGCGGTTTCACCCAGGACACGCTGCCGTACTGGCTGAGGGACCAGTCCATCAACAACTGGTCGCTGGTGGCCTCCTCCATCTGGCGCTACCTCGGCTCAACCCTGATCCTGTTCATCGGCGCGATCATGTCCATCGACTCCTCGCTGTACGAAGCGGCCGAAATCGACGGCGCCAACAAATGGCAGCAGTTCAAGCACATCATCCTGCCGGGCATCCAGACCATCCTGGTGCTGAACATCATCCTGTCCATCACCGGCTCGCTCTCCGCCTTCGAAGGCCCGTACGTCATCACCTCCGGCGCCAACGGCACCGGCACCTACATGGTGCAGATGGACAAGATCGCACACACCGACCAGAAGGTGGGCCTGGCATCCGCCATGGCCGTGATCCTGCTGATCATCATCATCATCTGCACCCTGCTGCAGAAGATCGTCATGGGCTTCCTGTTCAGGGATGCCGACGACGGTACCGCAAAGGCCCGCAAGCAGGCCAAGAAGGCCGACAAGGCCCGCAGGCGCGCCATGAAGGCCGCCAACAAGGTCCAGGCCGGCAAAGCTCCATTGTTCAAGAACGGAAAGGTGAGTGCGTGATGACTACTGCAACCGTCGCACCGCAGGCCGAGGTACAGAAGGTAAGCTTCGGCTATCATCTCAAGCTGTGGGTTCTGAGCTTCCTCAAGTATTTCAGCCTGGTGTTCATCACCTTCTGGATTCTGCTACCGCTGGTCACCTGCTTCTTCACCGCGGCCAAGGGCACCGACGAGTGGCGTTCCACCTCCGTGATGACCTTCCCGAAGAACATCTTCAACTTCGAGAACTATGCCGAGGCCTTCAAGTTGTCGAACATGGGCATCGCCTTCCGCAACTCGGTGATCGTGCTCGTGTGCGTCTGCTTCCTGACCACCATCATCGGCACCCAGCTGGCCTATGTGCTGTCCCGCTTCCAGTTCCCGGGCAACGCCCTGATCCGTACCGCGTTCATGATGGCGGCCCTGCTGCCCGGCATCGCCATGCAAGTCGCGGTCTACAAGATCATGGGCACCTTCCACCTGATCAACTCGCTGTGGGGCTACATCATCATGTCGATGGGCACCGACGTGATCTCGATCTACATCTTCATCCAGTATTTCGAGAATCTGTCGATCTCCCTCGATGAGGCCGCGCTGATGGATGGCGCAAGCTACTTCACCATCTACAGCCGCATCCTCCTGCCGCTGCTGAAGCCGGCAATCGTGACCTGCCTGATCCTGAAGGGCGTCGGCATCTACAACGAGTACTACTCAGCCAACCTATATCTGCAGGACAAGCAGAAACTCGGCACGGTGGCCATCTCGCTGTACGCCTTCACCGGCCCGCAGGGCTCCAAGTACAACCTGATCTGCGCAGGCGTGATCATCACCCTGCTGCCGGCCCTGATCGCCTTCCTGATCTTCCAGAAGCAGATCTACAACGGCGTTGCGGCAGGTGCCGTGAAGGAATAATCCTTCGCACATATAACTGAAGACTCTCTTTTCATCATCCAAGGCCGTGCCAAGATCTATCATCGCCGGTACGGCCTTACCCCTCTTTTCTTACAAAGGATTCCTCGCATGACTCACACTCCTAGCACGTTCGCCCCGCTTGCGGACGGATGGACGCTGACGGCCGTCAACATCGAAGCCGCCCCTGAATCGCTACGCGAAGCGCTCGCCGCTGGCATTCCGGCTACCGTGCCGGGAGAGGCCACGCTGGACCTGCTGAACGCGGGACTCATCGCCGATCCGTTCGATGGCGCCAACGAGAACGACCAGCAGTGGATCGGCGACGTTGACTGGCGCTTCACCTGCCGCTTCGATTGGCATGACAATGGCGCCGACCGGCATGATCTGGTCGCCTACGGCCTCGACACCATCGCCGATGTCGCGCTGAACGGCCGTCCGGTCGCCTCCACCCGCAACTTCCACCGCTCCTACCGTTGGGACGTGCGTGACCTGCTTCGCGAGGGCTCCAACGAACTGACCGTCACCTTCACTTCGCCGGTACGCGAATCCGATCGTATGGAGCAGGCCCGCGGCTACTATCCGCATACCGAGCATCATGCATTCAACCAGATTCGCAAGCCGAGCTACTCCTTCGGTTGGGATTGGGGCATCGACGTGGCCAACGCCGGCATCTGGCGCGAGATCGGCATCGACTCCTGGTCCGGGGTGCGCATCGCCTCCGTGCGTCCGCTGGTCGACGTCGCCGCCGACGGCACCGGCCTGCTCAACGTGCATGTCGAGATCGAACGTGCTGGCAAGGGCCGCATCATGTCCCCATACGAGTGCCATTCCGTGCGTGCCGCGGTGCCGGTACATGTCGGCTTGTCCGGCTTCGGTGCCGATGTCGTCGCCGACGGCGTGGTCGCCGAAGGCCGCAATGAAACCGTGCTGACGCTCGCCGTACCGGAAGCGAAGCTGTGGTGGCCGATCGGTTACGGCGATCAGCCACTGTATGATGTTGCCGTCGCTGCCGGCGATTCCGCCGAAGCGGCTTGGAACGGCCATGTCGGCTTCCGTACCGTGCATGTCGACACCCGTGCCGACAACGTCGGTCGTCCATTCCAGATCTACGTCAACGACGTGCCTGTGCACGCGCACGGCTACAACTGGATTCCGGATGATGCCTTCATCGCCCGCGTGGCTGAGCGCGACTACGAACGCGGCATCCGTGATCTGGTGGAGTCCAACTCCAACATGGTGCGTGCCTGGGGCGGCGGCATCTACGAATCCGACGAATTCTACGATCTGTGCGACCGCAACGGCATCATGGTCTGGCAGGACTTCATGCTTGCCTGCGCCGCCTATCCGGAAGACGCCGAAACCAAGGCCGAAGTCGAAGCCGAAGCCCGTGAGCATATCACCCGTCTGTCCGAGCACGCCAGCCTGATCGTGTGGAACGGATCCAACGAGAACTACGTGGCCTACTCCGAATGGGGCGGCTACAAGCAGGCCCTGCGCGACGACGATCTGCCGGCCAACGAGTACGGTTACGGCGAGAAGCCGTGGGGCGACTACTACTATGCCGAGCTGTTCCCGGCCCTGTTGGCCGAGCTCGATCCGGGCCGTTCCGCCTACCTGCCGAGCTCGCCGATGAGCTTCACCAAGTTCGTGGGCGCCAATTTCGACACCGACGGCACCATGCACATCTGGGACGCTTGGAACCGCGCCGACTACACCGTGTATGCGCAGTACACCCCGCGCTTCGCCGACGAGTTTGGCTACCAGGCACCGCCGGCGTGGAGCACGCTCACCGGTGCCGTGCACGATGACGAGTTGGAGCCGTTCGGCAGGCAGATGCTGGTGCACCAGAAGGCCTCCGGCGGCAACTATAAGCTGGCCCGAGGCATGCGTTCGCACATCACTCCCGGCCATCTCGACGACGTGAGCTTCGGTGGCGTGGTCAACGGCAAACCGTCCGACGGCGAGCACAGCTGGCTCATTCCGACCGACAACTGGGCCGATATCGAGGATTGGCACTGGGCATGCCAGTTGCAGCAGGCGCAGGCCATGCGTTTCGGCGTGGAGCACATGCGCTCCCTTGAGCCGGTCAATGCCGGTGCGCTGATCTGGCAGCTCAATGACGACTGGCCGGTCGTCTCCTGGGCGGCAGTGGATTTCAACGGTCAGCGCAAGCCGCTATGGTACGCCTCCCGTGACTTCTTCGCACCGCGTCTGGCTACCATCCAGCCGCGCGTCTCCGAGGAATATCGCGAAACCCACAGCTGGGAAGGCGTCAGGACGGCCAACGACCACTATGAGCTGATTGTGCTCAACGACACCCGCGAGGCCTGGAAGGGCTCTTGGAAGGTGGAACGCATGACCTTGGCCGGTGAAGTGCTTGCCTCCCAGACCTTCGATGTCGAGCTTGACGCGGTTTCGCATGTGGGTCTGCCATTGGCCGAGGAGATCGTGGACTACGCCGACGCCGGCAACGAGCTTGTCGTGGCCACTGCGTCCGACGGCGCCTTCGCCCGCGTGATCTTCAACCCGGCCGAAGTCATCGGGCAGAAGCTTGCCGCACCGGCTGAAGCGTTTGGGGCCGTGGCATCTCGCGTCGACGGCGGGGTGGAGCTCAAGGTCACCGCCGCGAGCTACGTGCGCGACCTGTTCTGCATGGCCGACAAGATTGACGCCAAGGCCAGCGTCGATGCCGGCATGGTCTCGTTGCTGCCGGGCGAGAGCGTCACGTTGCGCATCGACACCGGTTCCGACGACGATCCGCAGTCTTTCGCCGCGGCCAACGTGTTGCGTAGCGCCAATGATCTGAAGCGCGAGTGGTAGTCGAGCGCCCATCGGCCGAGATGACGTGAGGATTCACCGGGTGATGATTCACTGAACGTTCAGTTGATGGCGCTTGTTAAGCCGAAGCATAAGTGAAAGCGTTGCCGACCTTAAGCGATTAAAGTGTTGCAAACACTTAGATTCGTAGGTCTGGTGGCGCTTTTGCTGTATGATAACTAAAGAACAGTTTAAGTAATCGCTTAAGTTCAAAGATGAAGAAGGATGCATCAGCATGGCCGTGCAGAAAAGTAAGGTGACGATTTTCGATGTCGCCAAGGCTTCCGGAGTCTCCAGCAGTGCGGTCTCGTATGCATTGAACGGCAAATCCGGGGTTTCCGAGGACACCCGTGCCAAAGTGCTGAAAATCGCCCATGAACTGGGCTGGAAGCCCAATGGGGCGGCGCAGGCGCTGGCCAAATCCAAAACCCAGCGCATCGGTCTGGTGCTCGGTTACGATCCGAAACTGCTTGCGGTGGAATCCTACATGATGGAGCTCATCTCCGGTCTTGGCGCCGAGCTTGAAAAGCATGACTACTCGCTGCTGGTGCGCATGGCCGTGGGCGAGCACGCCAAACTATCCATCATCAAGGACTGGATCGCCACAGGCAATGTGGACGCCATGCTGCTGGTCAACATCGAATTGGGCGACCCATGCGTGACCTTGCTCGAGGAGCACACCGAGATGCCGGTGCTTGCCATCGCGGACGCATCCGTATCCGGCAATCTACCGACGCTGTCGAGCGCCGACGCCGACGCCGTTCGTCAGGCGGTACAGTATCTGTACGACCTTGGCCACCGGCATATCGCACGCGTGGCCGGCCCGGAAATGCTCGCACACTCCTACATCCGTGATTCCGCTTTCTCCGACGTGGCCACCGAGTTGGGCATGCGATACCGTTGCCTGCACACCGACTACACGCCGGAAACCGGTTCCGAGGCCACCAAGAGGCTGCTGTCGTTCCCGGAACATCCCACGGCCATCATCTACGACAACGACGTGATGGCGCTGTCCGGCCTCGGTGTGGCGACGGCCGAAGGCATTACAGTGCCCGATGACCTGTCGATCATGTCCTGGGATGATTCCTTCATGTGCACCGCCGCCTATCCGAATCTCACCGCCATGGGCCGTGATGTGGTGAGCACCGGTACGAAGGCCGCCGAGCTGTTGCTCAAGCTCATCGACGGTGAGCGCGTTGGTAACGTCATGGAAGAGCCGTATGAGTTGCGGCAGCGCGGCACCACCGGCCCGGTTCCCGCTGAACGATGACGGTGTCCGTTCGGTCTACCTTCCGGTGGATTCGCGTCGGACGAGCCGGAAATCGGCTGTGAGCTTTTCGGGCTTGAAATCCGTGCCGTCCTCGTCGATGCGCTTGAGCAGCAGGTTGACGGCTTTGGCCGCCAAATCGTTCAGATCAGTGCTGACGGTGGTGAGGGACGGCACGAAGTAGTCGGATTCGTTGATGCCGTCGAAGCCGACCACCGCCATATCGTTGGGTACGTGCACCCCACAGTCGGCGAGTCCGCGAATGAATCCCATGGCGAGCGTGTCGGTCATGCAGAATACGCCGTCGAATCGCCGCCCTGACCGCACGACTTGATGGGCGAGAGCTCGTGCATCCTCGGGATTCCAGTTGATGTACAGAAAGTTCTCGGGCGAGACCTCCATGCCATGGTCGTCGAAGGCTTTAAGGCACCCGTATAGTCGTCTGGCGGACACTGATGTGCTTTGCGCATCTTCGGCAAGGCTTTCGTAGCGGGCGCCGACCACCAGAATGTTTTGGCAGCCGACGTAGACCAGATGGTCGATAGCAGTTTGCGCACCTATCTCGCATGGTGTGTTCACGGTGTCGAAGATGGGATCGGGGGAGAGGTCGTCAAGCAGTACCATCGGCTTGCCTCCGGAAAGCTCGCGTAGTTCCTCGTCGCTGACGTTGCCGGGGCTGAATATCATGCCGTCGCACAATTGGCTGGTCACCTTGCGTAGGATGGAGACCTCGCCTTCTTTGGAATTGGAGGTTTCCTGCACGATGGTCTGCAGGCCATGTCGACTCGCCTCTCGTGAGATCGCCGCGCCCATTTCGGACGGATACGCGCGGTCGAGTTCGAAGATTGCCAAGCCGATCACGCCGTTGCGTCCCGATCGCAGGGATCTTGCCGACAGATTCGCGGTGTAGTGCAGCCTACGCGCCGCAGTGCGCACTTTTTCGGCGGTTTCTAGCACGATGCGCGGATCGCCTCGCAATGCGTACGATGCCGTGGCTCGCGACACGCCGGCCGCCTTTGCCACGTCGCTCATGGTGACCATATTCAGCCCCTTCGTTGCAATTCGCTTGGATTCCCGGTGGTACAGCGGCTGTCTCTCGTATGCTGGGGTATCCGTTTCCTGTACTGCGCAATAGTGTATCTCAACAATTTGACACGATTCAAATCATGGGTGTATAACAGAGTCATCAGCTTTTTGAATCGTGTCAAATAATCGATTCAAAAGAGGAGGCGAGGCGCAGAGGCCACGCCAACGCAGGGTTCGGGCGCGGGCGCCCAAGGCGAAAAGGAGAAGACCATGAACTTCAAGGCAATCACGAAGACGGTAATCGCAGCCGTCTCCGCTGGGGCGATGCTGCTGCCGTTGGCGGCCTGCGGATCCGATGCGGATGCTGGCAAAACCAAGATCAGCTTCCTCAGCTGGGACAACGAACAGGTGATGAAGCCATTCATCGAGGAATTCGAGAAGGAAAATCCGGATGTCGCAATCGACTTCAGCTACGCTCCGCCGACCGCCGAATACATCCAGACCCTGCAGACACGACTGGTCGGCAACCAAGCCCCGGATGTGTTCATCATCACTTCCGAGAACAAGAACGATCTCATCGACAACGGCTACGTCATGGACATGACCGGCAAATCCTACACCGAAAAACTCTCGCAGGCCAACAAGGACTTCGTCTCCCGGGACGGTAAGCTCTACGGTCAGTCCATCTCGTCTTGGGCCGCAGGCATCGCCTACAACAAGGAACTGCTCAAGCAGGTTGGCTATGATGCCGTGCCATCCACGTGGGACGAGTTCCTCACCTTGTGCAAGACACTCAAGGATGCAGGCATCAGCCCGTATATCGAGGCGATCGGAGATGGCGCGGACCGTATTCCGGATTCCTTCACCGGTGCGATTCTCGCCAAACAAGGCATTGACGTGACCACGCTCGCCTCCGAGGATCCACAGACCCCGGGCGAACACGAGAAGGAAGCCGTCAAGGCGTGGATGAAGGTCTACGAGCAGGGCTATGCCTCCCGAGACAACGTTGGCGTAAGCGGCGACGATGCCAAAACCCAGTTCACCAACGGTCAGGTGGCCATGTACACCACTGGCGCATGGGACTTCTCCACCTTCGAACAGGTGAGCTTCGACTGGGGCTTCGCCCAGATTCCGGCGATGGACAAGAATCACGAGCAGTATGCGCAGGGTTCGCCGTCCCCCGGCTTGGCCATTTACTCCAAGCTTTCCGGTGATAAGCTCAAGGCCGCCGAGAAGTTCCTTGACTTCATGGTCTCCGACTGGTCCCTGAAGCAGCGTAGCAAGAATGGCGACGCCATCACCGTCGAAGGTTTTACCTCCGATGTGGCCGAGCAGTATAAGGACGTGTACGAGAACAACGTAAAGACCGGCAAATATTTCCTTATCACCAATTTTTATGCCAATCCCGACGTGCTGAACTCCACCAACACCGCTGAGATTCAGCAACTTGTGCAGGGAACCATCACCGTCGACCAATGGGCCAAGAACATCGACGCCAAGATGGCTGCGGCCCAGTAATCCGAGGAATCTTCAGCGAAACCTTCCGGACCGACATTTCCGGCCGGCCTCTCTTCTGACCTCCGGCCGGAATCTCTCCCTCCCTATCAATCGAAGGGCCAATCGAAAGAAGCAAACATGAGCAATGCGACTGCGGCACGCACGTTGCCGCCAATCAATGAAGCACTGAACCGCAAGCGCCGTAAGGCTCGTGCGTTCCATGACGACCTGACCTCGTTCTGGTTTCTGCTGCCGATCCTCGCGCTCTTCGTGGTGCTGTTCCTGGTGCCGCTGGCACAGACCCTGTACTACTCGTTCACCGACTTCAACGGCTATAGCATGAACATGCATCTGGTCGGTCTCGACAACTACAAAAAAGTATTCTCCGATTCATCAACCTTGCAGGGACTCGGTTTCACCATCCTGTACGCCGTCATCGTGATGGTCGGTGTCACCTGTCTGGCGATTCCGCTGGCAGTGATACTCAACAAGAAGTTCATTGGCTGCAACTTCGTGCGCTCCTTGTTCTTCTTCTTTTCCGTACCATCGCTTGCCATCATGGGCATGGTCTGGAAATATATCTTCTCTCCAATGAAGACGGGCGTCGTCAACTCCGTGCTCTCCATCTTTGGCATCGATCCGATTCCGTGGTTGAGCAACAACGCTCTTGCCAAATTCTGCGTAATCTTCATCGCCATCTGGGCGCAGATCGGCTGGCATGCCACTCTGTATCTGGCATTTCTGCAGGCGATTCCTGCCGACCTGTACGAGCAGGCTACCGTAGACGGCGCCAACAAGTGGCAGCAGTTCCTCCATATCACCCTGCCGCAGCTCATGCCGGGCATCGTCACCTCCACCTTTCTGCTCATGTCGGGCGGCCTGAAAGTGTACGACCTGCCTTACACCATGACCAAGGGCGGACCGGGTTACTCCACCTATACCGTTACGCAATCCATCATCCAACAGGGCATCGGTCAGTCCCAATATGGCATCGGATCCGCCCTAGCAGTGCTTTTCTTCGTCGCCACCGGTGTCGTCGTCTTCTTGCAGATGGGCATTTCCAACTTGATTTCGAGGAGGTTCCAATAATGGGCAACGCAACCGTCGATAAGACCTCGGTTAAGGCCAAGGGCATGACCTTCACCGCCCGCAAGCGCATCGGATCCGCCATGACCAGCATCGTCATGATCGCCATCTCACTCGTTTGCGCCGTGCCATTGTGGTACATCGTCATCAACACGTTCAAGACCATCGCTGACATGAACGTCAATCCACTCGGCCTACCGAACGATTGGACCTTCGACAACTACATCAACGCCTTCAAAACCGTGCCAATTCTGCGCTCGCTGTGGAACACAGTCATCGTTACCTTCTTCGGCGTGGCCATTCAAGTGATCGTCGGCGCGCTCGCCGCCTACGGCATGATCCTGCGCAAGTCCCGTTTTACCTCGGCCGTCGGGGCCGTGCTCATGGTCGCTTTCGTTGTGCCCGCGCAGTCCACGCTGATTCCGTTGTATCGCATGGAGGCCGGCGTACATCTCGTCAATACGCTTGCGGGCTTGGTGCTCATCTATCTCGGCGGTGCCGTGTTCTGTTACTTCCTGATCGTCGGCTACATGCGCTCGTTGCCGTTTGAGCTGATCGAGGCCGCCCGCATCGACGGCGCCGGTCCGTTGCGTATCTTCTGGAATATCGTGATGCCGCTGATCAAGCCGATCCTTACCACCGTCATCGTATTCCAGACCATGGGTACGTGGAACGACTTCATGAACGCCAACGTGTTCATTAGCTCCTCCGAACTGCGTACCATTGTGCTGCAGGTCTACAACGCGGTCGGTCAGTTCTCGACCGACTGGCCGAGCTTTATGACCATCACCGTACTGGCGTTGCTGCCGGTGTTTATCTTCTTCATCTTCTGCCAGAAGTGGATTGTTTCCGGCTTGGTCGCCGGTTCCGTCAAAGGTTGATCGGGTTTGGGGGGTCGAGACGGTGCGGGATCGTCCGTCCCGTCTCGACCCGGCCGCTCCTGACTGACGTATCGGTGTGAATTGACGCGAATAGTTTGAAAGAAGAGGTTGCAATGACTGAAATCGATGCCCCCGTTTGTGCTGTGGAAACGTCCGTTCGAACCATCGATCGGCATGATCTGCCGTATCGCGTGAACAACGTCGCACTTGCCACCAATCCACTGCATCGCTATTGCGCCGACCCGAATCTGGCAATTTTCGACGGCCGATACTTTCTGTACTGCACCGACGACGGCGTCGATGACTGGGGTTCCACTGCGTTCAGCGTGTACGTTTCCGACAATCTGATGGATTGGGAGCGTTACCCGGCGCTCGACCTGCGCGACGTGCCATGGTGGACGGGTTCGGATGGCGCGTGGGCGCCGTCTATAGTGCGTAACGCCGACGGACGATATGTGTTGTTGTTCGTGGCTGATTCGCAGATCGGCACCGCCGTGGCCAACACTCCATATGGGCCTTTCATCCCTACTGTCGAACCGATTGTGCGCAAGGGGACCTTCGGCTGCCACACCATCGATCCGGGCGTATTCATCGACGATGACGGCACCCGCTATTTTTTGTGGGGCAATGGCAAGGCGTGGATCGCGCCGTTTTCCGACGACTGCCTGAGCTTCGACGAATCCAAGGCGATCGGCTGGATTCCGGGTGACTTTCGAGAGGCGATCTGGGTACACAGGCATGACGGTCTGTATTACGCGAGCTGGTCGGAAAACGACACCAGGGACCCGGCATACTGCGTGAAGTACGCGGTAGCCGAATCGTTGGCGGGGCCGTGGAGCGAACCCCGCGTGCTGGTCGAGCAGAATCCCAGGCTTCACTTATACGGCACCGGTCACCATAACATCGTGAACATTCCCGGCACTGACGAATGGATTATCGCCTATCATCGTTTCGCCTACCATCCGTCCGGTCGATGGGCCGGCGGAGATGGATGCCATCGTGAGACGGTGTTCGCCCCGCTCAATCATCTGCCCGACGGCTCGCTTGAGCAGGTGCGCCCTCAGGTCGGTTCCTATGTGCGTCCGTTGGGCATTCGGCCCGCCGGCTCGGTTCCGGCTATTCCAGCTTGAAGGCCTTGCGAATCATCAGTATCTGTAGCCAGAATGAGCCGCCGCTCGCCACGATAATCCACAGCAGCGGCACCCATATGATGGCGCCCGGCACGGTGGCCAGCAGTATGATCGGCAGAATGTCAAGCGCGAACACGGCGATGGCGACGAGCGGCTTGAGCACGGCCAGTTTGAACGATTGTCTGATCTGTTCGGTCACGCTTAGCTTGCTGCGACCGGAAAGCGGCAGTACGAACGCCAGCATCACGCCGAGAATCGCAAACACCGCGACGGTGACGCCGTAGACGAGCGAGATGGTGTCACCGCCGCGTTGCATCGACAGGAACCTCAAGTCGAAGGCGGCCAGCGCCCATACTGCGGCGATGATCAGCGACAGTGCGAAATTCGTGCCGATGCGTCGTCTGAACGCGGCGATATAGCCGCGAAAGATGCCGTGATCGCGTGCCTCCTGCATGGTGCGCGCCACCTCGCATGCGGCGGAGGTGGAGATGCCGATGGTGACGATCGGAATCGATCCGACGAACCAGGCGACCGACAGCATCGCCAGATCGCCGATGGTGCTCATCACCACATTGTACGGGTTGTCTTCGCGAAAGAAATTCGATGCCATGTCAGTCCTTCGGTTGCTGCTGTTGCGTTATGTACGGCGTCATGCGATTGCGATGCGGTCGACTGCCTATCGGTATAGCCAGTCGATGAATCGCTGCGCGGTGCCGGTGTTCTTGGTGCCGGTTGCGATGCCGATGAGCGCGCTGTGGTCGCTGTCTGCGATGCTCGTCCAACCTGCCGCGTCGGAAAGCTTCAATCCGTAGGATTTCGACGCGCCTTTGCCGGTGCCGGACGAGTCGATCCCGTCGTCGTCTGCATCGCTGAAGCCCTTAAATTGTACAGTTGCGTCATCGAACTTGGTATTGTCCGACTTGCTGACGGTCGATTCGAGATTGGTGAGGTATCCGTAGCCGGCCAGCTGCTTGAAAATCTTATGCGGGGCGATGATTACGTCGATTTGCTTGCTGGAAATCATGGTCTGCAGCTTGGTCAGGCCGTCTTTGTCCATATCGAAATAGTCGTCGATGATCACGCTGACGCCGAGCTTGTCTTCCAGCTCGTTTTGCAGATTCGTGGCTTCGCTGGTGGTCAGTGCGTCGTCGACGACGGCCGCGTACAATGCGGGGCGTGCGTCAGGGGAGATAAAGCGCACCGCGAGGAACGTCACCAATGCGATGATGATCGCAGCCGCTGCGACGGGTATCAGAAAATGCTCGCGAAAGTATTCCAGCTTCTTGCGCCAAGGCAGCTGGCGGAAGATGGAGAGTTTGGATTCATTGGCGTATGCCGGAGCCGAGGCCAGTGTGTTGATGGCCTCCTGCTGTTCCTCGGTAAGCTGCGTGCTCAATGCCATGCCGATCACCCCTTTAGCGCCAATGCTATCGTGCGTTGCGTGCAATATGTGTTGTGGGGCGCCATGCCGCCACTTGCTCTACTTAAGCGCTTAATATATACTGGTTTTCCGTAAAAGTCAATTATGCTCATTGCAAGGGTTGACGTCCTTGCCGTGGAAACCACGTGAAACAGCCCAAGGAGACAACGATGTTTGATCAGGGACCACATGTTGTGCTGCGTCGTGACGGCGTATGCCTCGTGCTCAAGACCCCGGAAGGCGAAATGCCGCAGGTCGAGTATTGGGGAGGGGATTTCGGCATTACGTCCGATGAATCCGCGCTCAACCAGCTTGACGCGATGACGCTGAAGGTCACTCCGCCACAGGAGAAGCCGGATGCCGCGCTGCGCCCGTCACTGCTGCCGCAAGGTGCCGAGGCCTTCGCCGGCCGCCCGGGCCTGGAGGCCTATCGTGGCGGCAAGCCGGTATTCGTGCGTTGGACCTCCGTCACTGCCTCTCCGATCGCTGCCGGTGGCGAAACCGAAGCCAACACGCTGAACATCGTGGCCGAAGACGCCGTCAACGCCGTCAAACTGGAACTGAAGCTCTCCATCAAGAAAGGTGGCCTGGTACTGGTCGAACAGACCATCACCAACATCGACGCAACCGACAATCCGGATGCCGCCGCACTGACCGTCAACTGGCTGGAATCCACCCTGCCGATGCCGCGTCGGGCCGACACCCTTACCCAGTTCACCGGTCGTTGGCCTCTTGAGAAGCAGCCTCGTACCGCCGTGATGCCGTCCGGTTCCGTGACCCGTGAATGCCGCCACGGCAAGACCAGCCATGAAAGCCCGTGGATGTTCATCGCTTCCGATGGTGAGCCGAAGTGGTCGGAAGGCGAAGTCTGGGCCTGCCATCTCGCATGGAGCGGCAACCAAACCTACCGCATCGACAACATGCCGCCGCACGAGCCGCTCATCGGCGCTGGCGAACTGCTCGGACCGGGTGAGATTCAGTTGGCCGCCGGCGAATCCTATACGGCTCCGCAAGTGTGCTTCTCTTACTCCGCAAACGGCCTTGACGGTATGGCCTCCCGTTTCCATACGTGGCTGCGCTCCCTGCCGAAGCATGTGTCGAGTCCGCGTCCGTTCACGCTCAACACGTGGGAGGCCGTGTACTTTAACCACGACGAATCCACGCTGAAAAAGCTTGCCGACCGCGCCGCAGCCGTGGGCGTGGAACGCTTCGTGCTCGACGACGGCTGGTTCCATGAGCGCCGTGACGACACCAAGGGCCTGGGCGACTGGGTGGTCGATCCGGAGGTCTGGCCGAATGGTCTCGACGGCATCGCCCAGCATGTGCACGACCTCGGCATGCAATTCGGCCTGTGGTTCGAGCCGGAAATGGTGAACCTCGACTCCGATTGCGCCCGCGAGCATCCCGATTGGATTCTCGCCGCCCCGGAGGCCGTGCCATACCGCGAAGACGTCTCCTACCGCACCCAGTATGTACTCGATCTGGCCAATCCGGACGCCTACCGACATGTGCACGACCAGATGGCAGCGCTCGTCGAACAGCTCGGTATCGACTACATCAAGTGGGATCACAATCGTGATGTCACCGAACCGGTGCATGACGGCCGCTACGGTCTGCACGAGCAGACCCTCGCCTGCTATCGATTGTTCGACGATCTCAAGAAGGAATTCCCGAAGCTGGAAATCGAAAGCTGCTCTTCCGGCGGTGCGCGTACCGACGCGGGCATTCTGCAGCATGCCGACCGCATCTGGGGCTCCGATTCCAATGACCCGCGCGACCGCGTGGACATCCAGCGCTACACCGAGCTCGTTGTGCCGCCGGAAATGATCGGCGCGCATGTAGGCCCGTCGCCGGCGCACTCCACATGGCGCGCCACCGAGCTGAGTTACCGTGCGGCCATCTCGCTTGAAGGCTGCTCCGGTTTTGAATGGAACATTCTCGAATGCTCCGACGAAGAGGTCGAACAGCTCAAGGCGTTCGTGAGCCTGTATAAGGAACTGCGTGGCGTGCTGCATCGTGGTACCGTGATGCACGCCGACTTCAAGGATTCGGCGCTGCGTGGTCGTGGCGTGGTTTCGGATGACGGCAAGCATGCCGTGTGGGTGGTGGCCACCGTCACCAATCTGCGTGACGTGCTCACCGAGCGTCTGCGCATGAAGGGCCTCGATCCGAAACGTACGTACGGCGTACGTCTGCGTGATGAGGTCGGCGAAGTGCGCTGGGGCTGGAATACCCCGCAGTGGATCACCGCTGCGCAGATGGGCGGCTTCAGGGTCTCGGGCCAGCTGCTTGAGCAGGTCGGTTTGCAGCTGCCGCCGCTGTGGCCGCTTGAGGCGATCGTGCTTGAGGTGGAGGCGCTGTAGTCTGGCGATGCCGTTCCGTTGAACCCAATGGTGGCGCGAAAATCATGAATCCCTCCCGCGTAATCCAGGAGGGATTCATGAGTTTCGCGCCATGACTCCATCCCCGGCGGTGCAGTCTCGCTATACCATGTGGACGCGCCTAGTGGTCTGCCTGAGTACCGGACGTGTAGGCAATACCTCATGGGGGTGTTCGAGTGTTTTCCCGCGCATCAGTGCCAGTGCCTTGATGGCAGCGCGTCTGCCGAGTTCGATTGGATCTTGATGGATGGTAGTTAGATCGGCGATGTCGGCGATATTCGCATCGTCGAATCCCAGTACTGACACATCCTCCGGTACGCGTACTTGCTGCTTGCGCAATTCCTTGATGAGGGGAATCGCAAATTCATCCGTCTCGGCCATGATGCCGGTGATGGGAGTCCCGCAAGACAGTAGCTGTGCCGTGAGCTTGGGGAATGTGTCGGATGGTGGGTGACCGTTCTGATGCGGTTCCGCAGAGAATATGCGACAGTCATCATCGGTGTAGCCAAGTCGATGAGCGGCCGCGATGAAGCTCTCCGTACGTGTACTGGTGCTGTACAGCATGTCGGTAGGGATGCAGTCATGTAGGAAGGCGATTTTGCGGTGCCCGAGCGAATGCAGCAACTGTACGCCCTGCGCCACGGCGATATTGTCATCGATGGTGATTGATGCGTCGAAACCCTGTGTGGATGGCGAATTGAGGCCGATGACAGGCATTCCACTCGCGGCCAGCTGATCGTGCAACTCTTGGCTGAACAGGAACGATGAGACGATGATGGCATCGGCGTTGCGGTTCTTCGGCAGTTCGGCGAAATAGCGTTGCAGTTCGGCGCCATTCATGATGAATGAAGGCATCACATCGTAGCCTTCGGGTGCCAGTACGCCATATACGCCCTGCAGTGCGGAGGCATTGAACCACGCCTTCAACTCGCCGGACACTAGGAACAGCACGCGCATGGTTTTGCCAGTGGCGAGTGTGGAGGCGTTGCGTGACAGTGTGAAATTCAGCTCATCCGCAGCGGCGGTCACACGTTGCCGGGTGTGATCTGACACTCGTCCTTTACCGTTGAGTGCGCGTGAAACCGTCGATTCCGACACTCCTGCGAGTTGTGCCACATCGCTGATACTTGCTCGTGCCATAAAAACCTCCCTGATGCGATTGCAATCGCGTCTGCCCATGCCGGTTTGCGTCATCGTTTACCCTATCGTATTCATTGCAGGATGATGGCCAAGCGCTTTTACATCTACTATTACCTGAAAGCTCAATGAAACACGCTGAAGGTAATGTAGTTTGCATAAATATTGCGCAGGCGCTAGCATAATAGCCAAGCAAAGAGGCGGTCAGATTGCTGAAGAAGCACCAGCTACTTCTTTGACATAAAAGATAATATCAAGCAAATCAAGTGAAATAACTGTTTGTGGACAGTGGATGCCAATGACAACGTTGTGGGCAAACGCTGTCACTTTTGTAAGACGGATGGAGAGTCAATGAAGAAATTAGAAAAGTTGGTGGCGGTAGCCGTCGCGGTGGCTATGGGTATCGGTTTTGCTGGCTGCGGCAGCGGCAATTCGGCCGATTCCAGTAAGGGCCATGTCTATTTCATGAATAATAAGTCAGAAATTGTCAATCAGCTGCAGGATCTCGTGCAAAAGTACACTGATGAGACTGGCGTGCGAGTCGACGTGCAGACTGCCGCTTCCGGAACCTATGATTCCACCATGGCGTCTGAGCTGGCTAAGTCCAATGCACCGACCATGTTCAACATTTCGGGCTATGACCAGTTCGCGAAGTATAAAGACTACGTCGAGCCGTTGCAGGATACCGAAGTCTACAAATTGCTTAATGATGAGGGCAAGGCCTACTCCTATAAAATTGGCGACAATTCCTATACGCTGCCGTATGCCGCGGAGTGGTACGGCATCATCTACAACAAAAAGATCGTCAAGAATTACTGCACCAAGAGCTATGCAGTTATCAAAACGGCCGATGACATCAAGGATTACACCACCTTGAAGAAGGTTGCTGAAAGTATGCAGCAGCACAAGGATGATCTCGGACTTGACGGCGCTTTCGCCACCCCTGGCTTAGACTCCTCCGACTCCTACCGCTTCACCGCGCACATGGGTCGTATTCCGCTGTACTTCGAGTATCGAGATATGGATACCACGTTCTCTAAGGACATCAAAGGCACGTATCTCGATAACTACAAGAATTTGTTCGACCTTGAACTCAACAACAGTCCGACCGAGGCGGGCTTGGTTAGCTCCGCAACTTACGACGATTGCACCTCTGAATTCGCGCTAGGCAAGGTTGCTTTTTACCCGAATGGCGTGTGGGCCTACAGCCAAATCAAAGATAATGAAGTGGCCGACGATGATCTTGGTATGTTGCCGTACTTCATGGGCATTGATGGCGAAGATGATTATGGTCCTGCAGGTGTATATGACGCCAGTTGGGCAGTGAACAAGAACGCCTCCGAGAAAGACAAGCAGGCCACGCTTGCTTTCATCAAGTGGCTTGTTTCCGACGATGACGCCAAAAAGGTGCTTGCGAAGGATATGGGCTTCTCGGTGCCGTTCAGCACGTTCGATACCAATGATTTCCAACCGGACAACCCGCTGACGAAGGTGGCTCGCGCCTACAGTGACGAAGGTAAGACCGAAATCCGCAGCTTCACTGTTCCAGATCAGAAGTGGCAAGACGACATCGCTTCGGCACTGACCGAATACGCCCAGGGTACGGGCGACTGGAGCAAGGTCAAGAGTGCCTATGTCGATGGCTGGTCCACAGAATGGGCCAGCAACGAGTCTTCGCTTGGCATGCTGCCCGAGGCCGAGCCCCTTGACGCCAAGTAAGGCATGATGTGTTGGCGCTGCGGCCAGAGTGAAGCCCTCGGCTGCAGCGCGGGCGCCCATCGCCCATAACCGAATACTGACTTCTCTCTGCACAGGCGGGCGGTGTTTATCCCCTTTGGCACCGTCCGCTATTTCTTTTGTAAAGTCGCAGCGCTGGGTTCCTTTCTTCCCGGTGCTGCGGCTTTTTCTTGCCAGCGCATCGACCTACCCGTAGCGGCGCTCACCCCGGTTGGTCTTGGGCAGCTGCTTGAGGTGGAGGCGCTGTAGTCTGGCGATGCCGTCCCGTTGAACCCAATGGTGGCGCGAAAATCATGAATCCCTCCCGCGTAATCCAGGAGGGATCATGAGTTTCGCGCCACCATCGAAAAGGGCGTCGGATTCATGAGTTTCGCGCCATGACTCCATCCCCGGCGGTGCCACCCCGCACCTGTGTGAGCTGGTAGGCGGCGAACAGCACGATCAGCCAGATGATGCCGGCGTACACGGCGATGCGATAGCTGGCGGAGAAGCACATCAGCACCACGACCAGCGCCATGAATGCAATCACCACATACGGTGTCACGCGGGCGAGTGGCAGTTTGAACACGATCCTGTCGAGCGCCTCCTGGCCCTTCAGACCCTTGAGTTCGGCCGGGCCGTCGCCGGCAGCCACTACGCGGCGGAACTTCAGCTCGGTGATCATGATCATCGTCCAGTTGATGGCGGCCGCGATGGTGGCGATCGACATCAGATAGTTGAATGCGAATTCCGGCCATACGAACACCACCACCACGGCGATGGCGATGATGATGGCGGAGGTGATCACGCCGCCGACCGGCACGCCACGTTTGCTGAGCTTGCCGAGATATGCCGGCGCGTTGCCTTGCCTCGCCAGCGAGTAGAGCATGCGGGAATTGGCGTACAGACCTGAGTTGTACACGCTCATTACGGCGGTCAGGCATACGAAGTTGAGGATTCCGGCGGCCGCGTGCACGCCCACGGAATCGAAGATTTGCACGAACGGGCTGGAGTCGCCGTCGATCTTGCTCCACGGCACCACGGCCATGATCACACCGAGCGCCACGATGTAGAACACGAGGATTCGCCAGATGATGCCGTTCGTGGCCCTCGGGATGGTGGTGCGCGGATTCTCGGTCTCGCCCGCGGTGATGCCGATTAGCTCGGTGCCGCCGAAACTGAACATCACCACGACCAGCGCCATCATCAGGCCGGTCCAAGTGCCGTCGGCGTTACGGCTCATCAACCCGTGCGGGAGGAAGCCACCGTCGATGGTGAACCAGTTGGCGAATGATGCACGGATGCCCGATGCGGTCGGCACGTTCGCAATGATGACGTACAGGCCACCGAGGATCATGGCGATCACGGCCACGATTTTGATGATGGCGAACCAGAACTCGAATTCGCCGAACTTGTTTACGCCCATCAGGTTCAGTGCGGCGATGGCCACGAGGAACACGACCGCCGAGACCCATTTCGGGATGTTCGGGAACCAGTAGTTCACGAACGAACCGACTACGGAAAGTTCCACCATGGCCACGAGTACGTAGTTGAACCAGTAGTTCCAGCCGGAGATGAATCCGGCGCGCTTCGACCAGTAGCGGGTGGCGTAGTAGCTGAATGCGCCTGCTTTCGGATCTTCTACCGCCATCTCGCTCAGCGCACGCACGATCAGGAAGATCGCGAGGCCGCCGATCAGGTAGGCGAGCAGAATGGACGGGCCGGCGAGTCCGATGGATTCGCTGGAACCGTAGAATAGGCCGGTGCCGATTGCACCGCCCAATGCGATCAGTTGGATGTGACGATTTTTCAGTGACTTGCGTAGCGTCGGCGGAACCGGCACGTCGTCGGTTTCGCGCGGCTTATTCACGGCATTGACGTCGCTCATGAATGGCCTCTTCTTCTCTTGGCTTTGGAACACCACTGATTGTATCCAAGCGCACACATATCCGTACGTCACCGTTCACGGCGAACCAGGGTTCTTGTCTGCGGGGTCTGACGGATGCGGGGGGAGAAGATGGAGTTCGTGGCGCCATGTGGGTGTTGTGGGTGCCCTATGCCTACAGCGAACGGCAGGATGATGGCCGTGGTGTCAGACGGTCATGACGATGGCGAGCATTGTGGATTCGAAACGCTGGAATCGTTTCCAAAAGCATGTCCTATGATGGTAGGACCGGTATGCGGTTGCCGCCGGTACCGCTATGGACTCGATGCATGAAACGTTCAGGTAAGGGAATTTACGATGGGGTGGTTCCGGTGGCTTCGGGCGAGGCGGCAGGGCGTATAAGGCCAACGAGAGGTGGGCAGCGATTATGGAACAGCAGGAAGGCAAGACCGTCGTCACCATACGTGATGTGGCGCAGCGCGCCGGCGTCGCCGTTTCGACCGCGTCTCGTGCCCTGAGTGGCGGCTCGGCGTCCGAAGCGACCCGGCGGAAGGTTCAGGAGGCTGCCGAGGCGCTGCATTTCGTGCCGAATCCTGCGGCGAGGCGTCTGACCGGTGGGCATAGCAACGTAGTGGCATTGGTGGTGGACGAGCCCACGGACTTCCTGTTCCGTGATGACTTCCTGGCCGGCATTCTCGGCCAGTTGAGTATGTCGCTCGCTCGGGAGAACCTGCTGCCGTTCCTGATTCTGGCCGAGCCCGATAACGCCAAGGGGTTCGAGCAGCTGCTACATCGCTCCGGCGCTGAAGGCGTGGTGGTGGCGAGTTTTCATGAAGGCCGTAAGTTCGCCGATATGCTCAAACGGTTCGATAAGCCCACCGTGTTCATCGGCAGTCCGCCGAAGGGCTTCAAATGCCCATATGTGGATGTCGACAATTACGACGGTGGTTATCAGGCCGGCAAATTGCTGGTGGAACGCGGCTGCAGGCACATTGCCCTTATCGAGGGGCCGCGCGATATGCCCACGCCGAAGGAACGTACGGCCGGATTCCGTGCCGCGTTGAAGGAGCAGGGGCTTGAGCCGATCGCTTCGTATGCGGGTAGTTATGAGATGGATAACGGTCTCAAATCCATGGAGCGGATTATTGCCGAGTATCCGCAGGTGGATGGTGTTTTCGCGCATTCCGACAAGATTGCGGCTGGCGCGTTGCATGTGCTTGACCGGTTCGACAAGCAGGTGCCGCAGGATGTCGCCGTCGTAGGATTCGACGATCTGCAGGCCGCACGTCTGCTCAATCCGCAGTTGACGACGCTCGCCCAACCGCTGGATGATATGGCGGAGGCGGCTACGCGCATGCTTGCGCATCGTTTGGAAAACGGTACGTGGCGCGTTTCGTTCCAGCGTTTTCCAGTGCGTCTGGTCCGTCGCGAATCCGCCTGACGGAAGTGTTTTTCCTGTCGTCGTACGTGCCGTCTTCATGTTACGGGAACGGCGCTGCTGTTGTTGCATTTCCTGCAGGGATGAGATTCTCACATCGGTGGCTGAGGTGCTTGCAATGCGTGAGATTGTATGGCGCATGTCAAACGTTTTTTGGAACCGCTTGCAAAATAGTTTAGTGAGTTGACGATATTCGTTAGTCGACGAAACTATATCAGGGGGCAAGATAGAGTGGCGGTCAACATGGTCGAATATGTCTAAAAGCATTGGAATATCAGCGATTTGTATCGGCATGTGCAACACGCCGAGATGATGGCGTTACCCCTTGAAAGGGTGTATCTTTGGAGTCACTTGATGGAAACGGTTTCATCAAACGTGAGAAAACATCGAGGTTTTCTCACAAGATCGTTGCACACGGCAGTGCGACGAACAAGGGAGAGTGACGTACATCGCAGTGCGTTGCAAGGAAAAGAGGACGAGATGAACAAGTTCAAGCCGGCACTGGCATCCGTCACGGCCCTGGCCATGATCGTTGGCCTAGGTGCCTGTGGAAGTTCCAATAGTTCCAGTGACAGTTCAAGTGCGGACGGCAAGATCACCATCAAGGTGCAGACCTTCAACAATCCGGGTTTCGGCAAGCCGACTTCGGAACGCCCGGGTGCAGACCTCTGGGCCAAGTATGAGAAGGCCCATCCGAACGTCAAGATCGAAGAGACCGCGGCCGCATCTTCCGATGATGCGCGTGCAGCCTTCAACACCGCAATTTCCACCGGTTCCAACGCCTATGACGTATACGTGGCCGAAGTTGACTGGATGCCCTCATTGCTCGCCATGCCCGACAAGTTCGTTGATCTGAGCTCCTACACCAAAGACAACGACTGGGTGGCGTGGAAGTCCGAAAGCGCTACCGTCGACGGCAAGTTGATCGGTGCGGGTACCGACATCGGCCCTGAAGGCATCTGCTACCGCGCGGACCTGCTCGAGAAGGCGGGTTTCCCGTCCGACCGTGAATCCGTGGCCGAATGGCTCGGCGGCGATGATGCCACTTGGGACTCCTTCTTCAAGGCGGGCAAGGAATACACCGAGAAGACCGGCTTGCCATGGTATGACTCCATGGCCAGTAATTGGCAGTCCATGATCAATCAGGTCGAGGAATCCTACGTATCCAAGGACGACAAGATTATTGCCGCCGACAATGCCAAGATCAAGAATCTGTACGACCAGCTGACCGCCACCAAGGATATGTCCGCCCATCTGACCCAGTGGAGCGACGACTGGAACGCGGCCTTCAAGTCCGACACGGGCTTCGCCACTATCCAATGCCCGGCATGGCTGATCAACAACATCAAGGGCAACACCGGTGAGGATTTCCAAGGCTGGGATATCGCCGACGTCTTCCCGGGTGGTGGCGGTAATTGGGGCGGCTCCTATCTGGTCGTTCCGGAATCCTCCCCGGTCAAGGACGAAGCCGCCAAGCTCGTGGCATGGCTGACCGAAGCCGATCAGCAGGTCTCCGTGTTCACCACTGCCAACAACTATCCGAGCTCCGAAGGTGCGCAGGCCTCCTCCGATGTGTCCAGCAAGACCGACGCTTACCTGAACGATGCTCCGACGGGTAAGATCTTCGCCAACCGAGCGAAGGCCTACGACATCGTCCCGTACAAGGGCAGCCAGTACTTCGACATTCAGACCAAGATGGTCGACGCCCTGAATCGCGTCGATGCGACCCAGGAACAAACTCCTGACCAAGCTTGGAAGCAGTGGTTGGAAGACGTGAAGGCCCTAAGCTGACAGACACCCTGTGAAGGACCCGGTCCCGGCCGAACCCATCATCCATAGGCCGGGTCGGGTCCTTTCTTCTGAGCGAATCGCGCTCAACGCAACCGGCATCCTCTGCAATCACAACGACGTGAACTAGGAGCAATCATGTCACGATCAACCAAGCAGCCGACCCCATGGCGCACCCGGCTAGGACAGTTCGAATGGAAGGCGTCTCCATACCTTTATATTGCGCCGTTCTTCCTGCTGTTCGCAGTGGTGGGCCTGTTCCCGCTGCTGTTCACCGTATATATCGCAACGCGCCAATACAACACCCTGACCGGCGATGGCGGCGTAGCCATCTGCGGCGCAACCTGCAATAGCGACGAGCCCAGCATCTGGGCCAACTTCAACTGGGTACTGCACCAGCAATCCTTCTGGGACGCGCTGCGCAATTCCTTCTCCATCTTCATCCTCAGCTCGGTTCCGCAAATCATTCTGGCGCTGTTCCTGGCATGGATCCTCAACGCGAATCTCAAAGCGAAAACCTTCTGGCGCATGGGAGTGCTGTTGCCATACATCGTGGCACCGAGCGCGGCCGGCATCATCTTCTCGCAGATCTTCTCCGACAAGATGGGTGCTATCAACGTGCTGCTGACCGATATCGGACTGAACCCCATCATGTGGCATGGCAACGCCTTCTGGTCGCATGTGGCCATCGCCACCATCGTGAACTTCCGCTGGACCGGCTATAACACGCTGATCTTCCTCGCTGCCATGCAGGCCATCCCGAACGACGTACTCGAGGCGGCCGTAGTCGATGGCGCCGGCAAATGGCGCACCTTCCGTTCGGTGGTATTGCCGATGCTGCGGCCCACATTGATCTTCGTGATCATCACCTCCACCATCGGCGGACTGCAGATCTTCGACGAGCCACAGATGTTCCACAACGGCACTTCCGGGTACGGCGGACCGAACCGGCAGTACCTCACGCTCTCGCTGTACCTGTGGGATATGGGCTTCAACAAGGTCACGATCGGGCAGCCGAACTTAGGTCGCGCGGCGGCCGTGGCGTGGATCCTGTTCCTGATCATCGTGCTGTTGGCCGTGCTGAACTTCTGGCTGACGCAACGACTCGCCTCGGGCGGACAGCCGAAGATCGACAAAATCAAACTGGCCGAACTCAACGCACGGCAGGAAGCCGAATATGAGCTGGCAAAGCGATCGGGAGTCGAGGCCCGTCGTACAGCCTCGGCAACGGCCGCTTCGACCGGCGCCGCCGAAAGGAAGTGACCCAAGATGACCGATATCACCAACGAAGGCAACAAGCGCGATCTGGGCACTCCGGCACTTGAGCAGATGTACGGCAAGGGCGTGGCCCGTTCCGCAGCGAAACAACGCCGTCGTAAGACGTTGGAAGTGACCAGCGAAGGACGCCGCGCAGGGTGGGGCACGTATGCGATTCTCGTCGTGACGATCCTGATTTTCGTGTTCCCGCTGTATGTGGCGCTTTCGATTGCGTCGCAAAACAGCTCCAGCACGCAGTACGGCGTGCAGGCGCTGATTTTCGGCAGCGGACTGATCAAGAACATCTCGCGCGCATTCGGCGCCATGAAATTCTGGCAGGCGTTGAGCGGCACCCTGTTCGTGGCAATCGTCACGTCGGTATCGACGGTGTTCTTCTCCACGCTGGCAGGCTACTCATTCTCCAAACTGCGGTTCCGCGGCCGTGGCGTGCTGTTCACCATCGTGATCGGTACCATGACCATCCCGCAGCAGTTGAGCATCGTACCGCTGTACATCATGGCCAACAAGGCCGGATTGTTCGGTTCGATCTGGGCCGTGATCATTCCGGGTCTGGTCAGTGCGTTCGGCGTGTTCTGGATGACGCAATACCTGCAGGACGCCCTGCCTTACGAGCTGATCGAAGCGGCGCGCGTGGACGGCTGTTCCATGTTCCGCACCTTCATTTCCGTGGCGGTGCCCGCAGCCCGGCCGGCGGCCGCGATGCTGTTCCTGTTCACGTTCATCGCGCAGTGGACCAACTACTTCTGGCCCATGCTTATTCTCGGCCCGAACAAGAACAGCATGCTCACCGTTGCCGCGGCAACCCTGAAGGGCGCGTACTTCACCGACTACACCATCGTGATGGCCGGCGTGGTGCTCACCACCTTCCCGCTCATCCTTCTCTTCGCTGTCGCCGGCAAGCAACTGGTTTCCGGCATCATGGCCGGTGCGGTGAAGGGCTAATGCGGATTTGGCCTCCGCCGTCGGGCCATATACATGTACCCTTGTGACGAGGGTGCCGGCTACAGGGGTTGCGCTTGCTCTGGCGCAACCCCTGTTTCATGCGTGTTGATGCGTGTCACAGACATATGTTCTCCAGTTTCGTAGTGTTCAATAAGAAGTAGGTTTTTCTTAAGGGGCACGCGTCTGGAGGAGCACAATGGCGTTCGTCAAAGACATGATTCGCATGTGGCTGCGATCGTGGAAGCGATTCGTCTCGATCGCCATGATTACCCTGCTCGGCGTGGCCGTACTCACCGGCATCTACGCGGGATGTCGCGATGCGTTCCTCGCGTCGGACCGGTTCTTCGACGCCCAGGGCATGCATGATATTCAGGTGTTATCGACGGCTGGGCTGAGCGATGCCGATGTCACCGCGCTGCGACGGGTCACTGGCGTACGGAAGGTGCAGGCCGAGCGCTCGCAAAGCGTAACCATCGATGTGGGCGGCGACAAGTCCGTAACCATGCAGGAAATCGGCACGAACGGCATCGACCAGCCATACTTGCAGGAAGGTCGCATGCCGACCAAATCCGGTGAGGTCGCAGTCACCAAGCAATTCATCAAGGATTCCGGCCATACGATCGGCGACCGCATCACCGTCACACCTGAAGCATCCCAAGTGTCCGATTCTGGAGAATCGGACACTCAGGCAGGTACATCCGGTTCCCAGATGTCCGATTCTGGAGAATCGGACACTTCAGCGGTGTCGGATGAACAGTCGCCGGAATTCCCGACGGAGCTGCGAATCGTGGGCGTGGTGCTTGATCCTCAGAACCTGAGCAATCCTGACGGATATTCGGCCATGACCTCGTTCCGTTCGACTGCGACGAGCGATTACACGTTTTTCGCGCCATCCGATGGCGTGACCGGCACCATCTATACGTCGGTCACTCTGCTGGTCGACGGTGCGGCAGACGAAAGCACGTTCGACGAATCCTACGAAACCATCGTCGGCAAAGTCATGAACCGCATCAAAGGTAAAACGAAAACCAATCGTCAGAAAGCACGACGGCAGGAACTCATCGATGCGGGACAGAAGAAAATCGACGAAGCGCGAGACAAAGCCAATCGGCAATTCGCGGATGCGCAGAAACAGATAGACGAGAATCGCAGTCAATTCAATCAACAGATCGATCAGATTGTGGCACAGCAAAGCGCAATGCTGGGCACAGGCGCGACCATGGACGAATCCACCCGTGAAACCATGCGTGAAACAGTGATCTCCAGCAGTCCGCAGCTCCAGGAAGCCAAGGCGCAATTGGACGCGGCGCAATCGCAATTGGACGAGCAGAGGAACAGTGCCGAACAAACCTTCCAGGATAAGGAAGATGAGCTCGAAAGCAGCGTGCCGAACGTGCGCTGGTACGTGCAGGATCGTTCATCCCTCGGCGGATACAGTGCGCTCAAATCCGACCTGAGTTCGATCCGATCCATCGGCAACGCATTCCCGGTCGTGTTCCTACTGGTCGCGGTGATGATGAGCCTGACCGCCATGGCGCGCATGGTCGAAGAGGACCGTGGCCTTATCGGCACCTACATCGGCCTCGGTTACGGACGATTGCAGGTCGCCGCGCGCTACATGCTGTTCGCACTGCTTGCCTGCCTGATTGGCGGCGGCCTTGGGCTATTGCTTGGATTCCTTGGCATTCCAGCGTTTTTGCTGATTGTGATACAAGGCATGTATGTGCTGCCGGGCGTGCGATTCGAGTATGACTGGCTGTATGGATCGCTTGGTATCGCGCTGTTCGTGGTCGGCGTACTCGGTGCGACGATCTACGCGTGCGTCGAAGAGATGCGGCAGACGCCCGCCGGCCTGATGCGTCCGAAAGCCCCGCGCGCAGGTTCGCGCATTCTATTGGAGCGGATTACGCCGATTTGGAGTCGTTTGGGATTCCTAAGCAAGGTTACTGCGCGCAATATCTTCCGTTTCAAGTCGCGCTTGGTCATGACGGTCGGAGGCGTTGCCGGATGCACGGCGTTGATCATATGCGGGCTTGCGATCAACGACACCGTGGCGGAACTTGGCGTCAAACAGTATCGCGATATCTACCGATACGATGTGATGGTCGTTGCGAACGATACCGATGCGGATGCAATGCGGGCGAAGTTGCAAGCGGACGGGCGTACGACTTCGACCATGGACATACGTGTCGAATCCGGTGATCTGGCGAACGATGAGGGAAGCGAGAGCATCCAACTTGTGGTGGTGCCCGAGGAGCATCTGGATGAACTGGGCGAGATGGTTACGCTCAAGCCGGTCGCGTCCGGATGGGATGGTGTGCGCAAGTTCTTCGGACTGTCCGATTCTGGTGAATCGGACAGTAAAGCAGTCGAAACCACGTTGCGAATGTCCGATTCTGGAGAATCGGACAAACGAAGCGGCTCGAAGGCGGTGTTGGGCGACAGTGGGGTGATCGTGTCGCAGTCGGCGGCCAACGCTCTGGGCGTTAAGGCCGGCGATACGGTGAATCTCACCAACGGCGATGGCATTCAGGCCAAGGCCAAGGTGAGCGAGGTGACGCGTAACCTCATAGGTTCCGACATCTACGTGAGTGAGTCGTATTATGGCAAGCTGTTCGGTTCAGGGTCCGGAATGTCCGATTCTCCAGAATCGGACAAATCGGATTCCGGCGGCTCCCTGACCTGGAACGCCGTATACGCCAAGCTCACCGGAGCCGACGATGCGCAGATTGCATACGCCAACACCCTCGAAAAGGATGATTCGGTGATGAAGACGGTGTGCTGCGCGGACATGGCCGCCAGCTTCAAATTTGACCTCATGGGCGCGGTGGTCGCCTTGATCGTTGCGCTTGCGGGCGGGCTGGCGCTTGTGGTGCTGTTCACGCTTGCCAATACGAATGTGTCGGAACGCGTGCGCGAGATGGCCACGTTGAAAGTGCTGGGATTCTTCGATCGCGAAGTGCACCGGTATGTGAATCGAGAGATGATGATTCTGACGGCCATGGGAGTGGTGATCGGTTTGCCGATAGGTCGATGGGTCGGTGGTCTGCTCACGGCTGCGCTGAATATGCCGGCATTGTATTTCGAGGTGGAGGTCAAGCCGATGAGTTACGTGATTGCGGCGGCGGCGACCATGGCGTTTGCGCTGTTGGTGCAACTGTTCGTGAATCCGGTGCTTGATCGGATCGAGCCGGTCAGTTCGTTGAAGTCGGTGGAGTAATACGACTCAGGGGAGTATACCCCGCCATTTTCCTCCTTTTCCAGGCGTATCACGCGCTGTGTGGCTCATGAAACCATTGAAGATATGGGGGTGTATGGAGCATGCGTTTGGCGTGAGGCCGCACGCTTCGGTTGGCGTGTCTTGACCGTTGTGTCCGAGTGTTGCGGGTTTCATCCGTGTGACTCGTTTTTCGTGGGGTTTGCCCACATTGATTCGTTCCGCTGTAAGCAAGGTGCGGTGCCGTGAATGTTGAGAGCGGTGAGAATATCATGCGGGGGTCGTAGAGAGGGTATCGGAACAAATCCCCCCGATACGATTCGGCGTATCGCAGTTATATGAGGGGGTCGCCATATGAAAATACTTTCGCTGGGGGGGGGGGGTTCTTTTCTGCCCGCATGCAATTTACAGGCGATTTTGCGGGGCTTGCGATGATGCCGGGCCGTACGATGACGCTCGAGCAGGGGCGGCAATGATGATCGACGGTAAGTTCACTGCCAAGGAACGCTCCTATCTGGCCAGTCTGCCCGCGGTCAAAAGCGTCAGTGCATCCCATATTCGCTATACTGACCAATTCCGTGTCGAATGCATGTGCCGTTACCGTGCGGGGGAGTCGCCTGCGGCTATCTTCCGTGAGGCAGGTCTTGATCCGAAACTTATCGGGTACAAGCGCGTGGAACGTTGCATCGCCAGATGGAAACGTCGGCAAGATAAGGAGGCGAAGTCCGGTAAGCGGACGAGTCCGTATGCGCTCGATGCCGATGATTTGCGGATATTGGAACACGGCAATCTTACGCAATCGGAATGGGGGTCGCCGAATGCCGGCGATTCCGAGGAGGGGCTGTCGCAGCTGGCGAGGGCTCAGCTGGCCATCAATGAGCGTGATCTGCTGATTGCGCGGCAGGCGTTGCGCATCGACGAACTGGAGCGTGTATTGCGGCAGTTCGTCGAAAGGTAGCGGGATTGCCGAAATGCTGCAGTCAACAGCGTTCGGGCTGAATTTGGCGGGATCGGAGAGTCGCTAATGCGGGAGTCGCGGTGCGAAACAGTGCGTGCTGAGGATTTGATGGAATCGGAAACGGTGGGAATGGGCTGGCGGCAGCCTGCGTTTGATGAGGTGATCGACGTTGCCGATGAGATGCGTGAACGCCGCAGGAATCGCCGTAGTATGCGCATGATGTATGCGATTGGTGCATTGCTGATCGTCGCCGCAATCTGCATTGGTGGGTTTCCGGCGGCATTGCAGTACCGTGCCGCAGTGGAGTTGTCGCGTACGTCGGCGCAATCCGCACGAACGATTGCGGGCTGGCCGTATCCGCAGGCGGATGATGCGTTCGCTGCCGCGAAATCATATAACGAACGTCTTGCGGTTTCGGGGCAACCGATTTTGGGTGAGGCGAAGGATCCGTTCGCTGCGGTTCAGGGCGGTTCGCGGGCCAGCGAGACGGATGATGACGATGGCAGTGCGAGTTCCAAAGACGAGGAATATCAGGGATTGTTGGATTCCGGTGGCGGAGTGATGGGCACCATTCGCATTCCTAAGATTTCGGTGAATCTGCCAATCTACCACGGCACGTCGCAGTCGGCGCTGGCCTCCGGCGCGGGGCATCTGTACGGCAGCAGCCTGCCGGTCGGTGGCAAGAACACGCATGCCGTGATCACCGGGCATCGCGGATTGGTGAACGCCACCATGTTCACACGGCTCGACGAGATGCGCGTTGGCGACTACTTCTATCTTGACGTGATGGGTCATACGCTCGGCTATCAGGTGGACCGCATTTCCGTGATCGAACCGAACGATACATCAAAGCTGAAGATCGTGCCCGGCGAGGATCGCGTGACGCTGATGACATGCACGCCATACGGCGTGAACACCCACCGTCTGCTGGTTTCCGCGGTACGCTCGTCGATTCCCGACGTGATTCCCGACGAATCGGACGCGGCGAAGGATGCGCGGTTGATTGCGATCGTGGCCGCTGTAATTACACTGTTGCTCGGATTGGTTCTGTTGTGGTTGCGCAGAAAGCCGTGGCATATCCGCAGGCATGCGGCCAAATGGCCAAAACGTGGCTGATCGACGTGCCGTAGGTTATTCGGCGGCTGTCTTGTGCTGACCGGGTCATGAGTGGATTGGTTTTCGGGCGGTCGATGGTGGGTGATCAGGTTGCCGGAAGGTAAATAAATCGGAGATTCAACGATGGAAGTTCGGGTACCGAAAACGATGGATTAATGCCATGCTGACGCGATTTATGAGGTATGACATCCCCCGACTTTCCCGCATTTAGGGTGTATGATGTCCTCTTTCTTTTCCTTTAGTTTTCAGGCTTGAAGCAGTGTCGAGCCGCGCACATGCCATGCGCGCGATACCGGCATGAGAGGAAAGGCCTAGCGCCACAAGAAGGCGCTATGTAAGGGGACGAGGCATATGAGAGATGCACGCGAACACCAGGCAGGGTCAAAGGAGCGTTTTGCCAAGCGAATCATTGCCGCAATTGCGGCGGTAGCCATGCTCGGTGGCGTCGGCTACGCCACCGCCACCACCGCCGTGGCGGAGGAGGAAGCCGGCACCTTGGCGACGGAGTCGTTTATGGGTACCACCGTTGGAAGTGAATGGACCCTTCTCAATGATGCATGCTTGACGGCTGGCGGAGATCTGGGATGCGAGGCCAAAGGGAAAGCCAATGGTGATCGTGGAATCTACGGTCAATCGAATGGTTTGCTCCAGCTGACAGGAGATGAGAACAGTACCACCGGCGGTGCGGTGTTTAACCACCAGCTTGATACTTCTCTCGGCTTGGACGTCACCTTCTACCAATATCAGACTAAAGGCTCGAAAGCTGATGGTATAGGTTTCTTCTTGGCTGACGGCAATCAGAATCTGACGACAACCGGCGCTAGTGGTGCAGGTCTGGGATACGCCAATACCCGTGGAGACGGTAATCCTCACGATGGCCTCTCTGAGGGCGTGCTCGGTCTTGGATTGGATGTTTACGGTAATTTCGCAAATGATCAGTATTGGGTGGGCGGATCGGATTGTACGAAATATCTATCTGATCAAACTCCGAATAGCGTCGTTCTGCGTGGTGCAGGTAATGGCTCTACGGGCTACTGCAAAGTGACGGATGCAGTAACGTATAACGGACTTACGACGACCATGGCGCCGCTGGTCAGCAATAGCTATAAGGAAGGGACTGATGGCGTTAAAGTTCGGATCATCATCTCTCCTCAGCAAACGAAGGATGATGGTACCGTGACGGAATACTCCAAGGTTACCGTCATCGTCGGCGATACAACGATTTATGACAAAGTTGAGTTGAACTACGCTCTGCCAGCCACCGTTAAGATGGGTTTCTCTGCAGCTACCGGTGCTTCTAAGCAACCGCACTATATTCGCGGTGTCCAAGTAAAGACCGTAAAAGCGAGCAGCGGCATCATGCTCAGCAAGTACCATAATACGAAGAGCGAGCAGTACAAGGTCGCATATGCCGAGGGTGACAAGGTCCCATACTCCTTCCTCATTACGAATAGCGGTACGCAGAATCTGAGCAATGTGACTTTGACGGATGCCAATGCCGATGAGGGCTCCTTGACCTGTACGCCTTCTCTGCCGGCAGCGACTTTGGCACCTACAGCGACCATTCAATGCACTGCGACCCATACATTGACGGAAGCAGAAGCTGCTCAAGGTTCGTTCACGAACGAAGCTTCTGCAAGTGGTGTCGCCAGTGGCTCCACACTGACTGCGAAGGATTCGGCAACAGTTCCCACGATTAAGCCACTTGCGGACCCCGATCACACGAAGTGGATAGTCAAAGACGCCTCTTCCGAGGGCGACGGTGATCAATACACGTTGAATCTCAACGTGACCGGGAACAACTCCGAAACCCCAATCGTTTCCGCTACACCGGCTGATGTCATTCTGGTAATGGATAAATCCGGCAGTATGAAGGGTGAGCGGGATAAAAATTCGCAGGCTGCCGCAAAGGCACTCGCTGAAAAGTTGCTGACTACGGCGAATTCTGAGCTTGATTCGAGCCTGCAGGCTCAGATGGCTGTGGTCACCTTCAGTGACAAGGCTACGGCACAACTAGGCGAGAAGTTTACTACTTCAGCTAATGACATTGCGTCCGCCATCAAAGGCACCCCTGATGGTGGCACCAACTGGGAGAATGCCCTAAAGGAAGCCAATAGTCTTTCTTCCGGTCGTGCAGGAGTGAAGAAATACATCATCTTCCTGTCTGATGGTGACCCGACCTTTCGCATAACTTCGTATGGAGGATGCTTCCATCATTACAATCAGTATGAGTCAAAATATACAACGCAAGAAGCGTGTGAGGCTGCTTCAACGCGGTGGGATACCTATAGCTGGAAGATAAATCCGGATGGTGAACGTACTGACGGCGTATATGGTCAGGGTGGTTCGGATGACTATGAATTTAACTATAAGGCTGCTTTAGCTGAGGCAAACAAGCGCGGCGAAGCGGCACTATATGTGGTGAAGACCTCGAAAGACGCTAAGAAGATGACTAATCTTGCGTCTGACGCCAAGGCCGTCACGGGTAAGGAGCTTGATGGCACTACTGCCGCAAATCTGACAAACGCATTCGAGCAGATTTACTCCAGCATCACCTCAACATCAAAGGTCAAGGTCTACTCCATCACGGATACATTGACGCAATGGGTCGATCCGGTTGATTTAACTGAGGGAGATGTCACTGACCAAGTGACGGTGACTGCACCTCAAGGCAAGGCCGTACCTAGCTATACAGCTACGTATGTTGAATCAACTAAGACCTTGACGGTAAATTTCACTAACGGTGTTGAAGCTGGAGCGGCTGATACGTATGTGTTGTCATTCAAAGTCAAGCCAAGCGCACAAGCGTATGCGGATTATGCGAATAAACAAACATATCCGAATGTCGCTGATGATGGTACCAGTGATAAGTCGGAGACTGTCACCAACAAAGAAGGTAAACATGTTGGTTACTATTCCAATACGGATGCAAGCCTGACCTATTGTATCGTCACTAAAGTCGGGGATCAGGAATCTACTTGTACGCAAAAGACCGTTGACTATGGCAAGCCAGTCGTAAATGTCAAGCTTGGCAAGATCAACATCACCAAGCGGTGGTCGGACGGTAACGACAAGCATACTAGCGATTCCGTGACGGTCCAGCTTCAACGTACGGCAACCGGTGTTGAAGATGCAACGGCTGAGAACGTTGGAAACGCATTGACTCTCAACGCGGAAAATAAGTGGACCACTGAGGTTGACAACATGCAACCGGGCTACACGTATTCCGTGATGGAAACCTCGGGCGACGATCGTTATGACGTCACTGTCACTTATAGCGACGGCCAGGATTTGACCAAGAATATGGTGTGGTCCTCCGGCGCTGATGCGGGAACGCTGAATGCGACCGTCACCAACACGTTGAAGAACGTCAAGTTGGAGAACCTCGTTTCAGTGAAGAAGAATCTGGTTGGGCGCGCATGGACGTCATCCGATGAGTTCGTCTTCACGTTGGAAACAACGGACGGGACGCCTTTGCCGGATGCATGCAAAAACCAGCAATCATGTGAGGTGTCGGTGAGATCCGATGCCGATAGCCATACTGCGGCGTTCGGCAACATCACCTACGACGCGGGCGAAGCTGGCTACACGTACTATGTGACGGAAAACGAAGGCTCTGCCTCCGCAATGCACTATTCGAAGGCGAAGTATGAAGTCGTGGTGACCGTTGCAAAGAGCGCTGATGGCGAGTGGGAAGCTTCCGTATCATCCGTGAAGAAGGTGTCTGACGATAACGGTAACTCGGCTTCCGAGGATCAGAGTGGTGCTGAGCCTGTCACCTTCACCAACCGCTACATCGCGGTGGCTTCGTTGCCGCTGACCGGTGGCACGACGGATCGTCAGTGGCTGATGATCGGTGGCGGAATCGCCGGAATGGCGATGCTGATGATCGGCGCGGCCGGAATCTGGCGCGGCAGGAAGCGTCTCGTCTGAGATGTCATACGGCTGGGCCGCTCGCCAACATTCCGGGCGGCCCGGTAATCATCAATCAGGATTTGCGGATCGCGGGAGCAAGTCAAGTTTCCGCCTCCCGCGATTGCAGAAAACAGTAGTTAAAACATAAGGAAGAGGGAATTCTCATGAAGTTGAGGAAACTTTTCGCCGGCATCGCCGCCGCGGCGACGCTGCTGGGTGGCATGGCCCTAGGCGCTACCAGTGCTCAGGCGGTACGGATCGCGGATGCGACGTTTACTTTCACGGCTGAAACCGCCGAGCAGCTGACACACGCCAACCTGACGGCGTACAGGATCGGTGATTACTATCAATTATCTGCGGGCTGCTACGGCGTCATCACGAATGATGCCAATAAGAATGCGGTTGACTCCGCTTTGGCGAGTGCTCTCGGCGCAGACGCGGTAAAGACGGATCAGGATAATCTGGCTGCCGCCTTGAGCATCGGTGCTTTGGACATTTCCGCCACTCGCCCGTGGACCACGACCGCTGACGGTGCGGCCAGTGCCACTCGTGCATTTGCCAATACGCTTGAGTCTGAAGGTAAGTTGACGAGTGGCCAACAGGTCACGCTTACCACTCCGACCGGTTCCGACGAGAACGGCTGGTCCGCCACCGTGGACCTTTTCCCAGGTATCTACGTGTTCGTGGATAATTCGATTGAGGGAGCCGTCACCAAGGCCGTTCCGATGATCGTTGCTTCCGGTACCGTCGATGCGGAGAAGAAGCAGTTGGTCGATCCGAATCATGGCGATAACACCGTCAACATGAAGAACACCAAGAATACTGAGAAGAACAAGACCGTCGACAAGGCTTACGCCGCTATTGGTGACACTCTGACCTACACCCTGACCGGTACCGTTGCCAACCCGGCTCCGGCTGCCTTCGCATTCACCGATACCCCGGGCGTTGGCCTGACCGTCAAGGCTGGAACCTACAAGTTCTACACGGTCGGAGCCGATGGAGACATCGAGGATCCATCCACCGATTTCACTTTCCCTAAAGCGGATGTGACCGGCGATGGTGAGACTTCCTTCGATATCACCGTGAACGATCCGTCCAAGTACGCTGGTCAGACCATCAAGGTCGTGTTCCAGGCTCTGGTGAATGACAAAGCCGTTGTTGAAGATGGTGTTGTGAACGATCTCGACAACTATGGCACCCCTATTGAGGTCACCACCAAGTTCGTCGGTTTCGACTTCAAGAAGATTGATTCCGACAACAAGGGCATCGAAGGTGCTGAATTCCAGATTCTGGATGGACGCGTTGCGCTGTACTTCGTCAAGCAGGATGACGGCTCCTACAAGAAGGCCGCTTCCAAGAACACCGAAGGCGCCACCGAGACCCTCGTGTCTGCCGCGGATGGCACCGTGAAGGTTACCGGTCTTGACGCAACGAAGGCCTACACCGTGAGCGAAACCAAGGTCGCCACCGGACAGTATCTGGACCTCAAGCCGTCGTTCACCGTCAACTTCAACAATGATCACGAGGCTGTTCTGAGCAGGACCATCGATCCGTGGGGCCTGGTCAACATTGACGACAAGACCGTGAAGAACGTGAAGTCCGTCGATCAGCTGCCGCTCACCGGTGCTGCCGGAACCATCCTGTTCACCGTCATGGCCCTGCTGCTGGCCGGTGCCGGCGCGACCGTGGTGCTCAAGGCTCGTTCCAAGAACGCCAAGGCTTGATTCTCATCAGACTGAATCGATAGGCTGAACCCTCGAAGGGTGACTGCGAGAACATCATCGCAGTCACCCTTCGTTTTTTGGGATAAGAAGGGTTTTGAGACGCGAAAGCCTCTCATGGGCGATGCTCTTTTTCGGGGGTTATAGAGTGCGATTTACGGGGGCTCGGGTCGGCGAAATGGCGAGGGTATGCGGAAGGAAGGTTTTACGGGGGTTGACGGGGAGGGGAGGAAAACGAGGGTATTGCGCGGAAAGCGAGCCATACAATCGCTAGCGAATTCACCAAACAGATATGTGAAGGGCAATGCAGCGAGAAAGGCGGAACGACGATGGCACGGGGCGGCGGATCGTTCAGTAGCGAGGAAATCCAACTATTGCGAGGATTGCCGGCGGTCGCCAACGTCACGCAGGATCGCATCACCTACTCCGATACCTTCAAACAGGTATGCACCATTCGTTACCTGGCGGGGGAGTCGCCGACCAAAATCTTTCGAGAAGCGGGCCTGCCGCCGGACCTCGTCGGCTACAAGCGCATCGAACGCAGCGTGGCGCGCTGGAAAGCGGCCGCCATCAAATCCGTGAACGGCAGCGACAGCATGAGCGATGGTGAGATCATCGCTCAGCTCGTTGATCGGTACAGGCGTGCGCTGGTAACACGGAAGAATCTTGACAGCATTGCGGAGAACATCATCGGCATGGAATCCGATGCGAGCGTGGCCGTCACCAACGCCGAAGCCTCCTTGAAAGCCATGCAGCCATCCAGTCCGCAGACTGCCGATACGGGGACGGACGCGATCGATGCCGAGACGGCCAGCATCATCATCAAACAGCAAGCCAGGCGCATCGATGAATTGGAGAGAGCCAATGAAGCGCTCCGCGAACAGGCCGCGCACGTCGCCTAAGTCTTGGTTGCGCACGTCGCCTAAATTCGCGAGTGTACGCGAGTGCAGTCGGTGGAATGCGTAACGGAACCCGAAACGCATGAATCTCACGCCCCGAGCGAACCAGGCATGCGATAAGTAAGCAGTGGGCAGAATTCGGCAGCCCGCCTAATTGCGGGACGGATGTGCGATGCGCGGGGTAGGGTGGAAATCATTATGACTTACGAGAATCCGAACTCCGCCGGCCAGGGCGGTATGCAATCCGAAACCTCGCCTGCCGACATGCGAGCTGCCCAGGCCGCGACGCCGGCAACCGCCGAACCCGTCGAGTCGCTCGATAAAGGCAACGAGATGGCCCGAGGCCTCAACAATCGCCATGTGCAGTTCATCGCCATCGGCGGCACCATCGGCACAGGACTGTTCCTCGGTTCCGGCAAGTCGATCGCACTGACCGGTCCGAGCATCATCTTCGTGTACATCGGCGTCGGCCTGATCATGTTCCTGCTGATGCGCGCCATCGGCGAAATGATGTACCGCGACCCCAGCCAGCACACCTTCATCAACTTCATTACCCGCTATCTCGGCCGCGGATGGGGCAAATTCGCCGGCTGGACGTACTGGATCGTGCTCATCCTGACCGGCATGACCGAAATCACAGCCGTCAGCACGTATTTCGTCACGTTCTTCGGCATGTTCGACATCAATCTCAAAGCATGGAAATGGCTGATCGAACTGTGCTTCCTTGTGGCGCTCACATGCGTCAACCTGATTGCCGTGAAAGTGTTCGGCGAAGCGGAATTCTGGTTCTCCATGATCAAGATCACGCTGATTGTGGGCCTGATCGCCACCGCCGTGGTGATGCTCGTCATCGGCTTCCACTACCCGGCCACGCACATCGAGGGCGTTGACGGCACCATTGCGGGCGCGACGGTGAGTCTGCGCAATCTGGTCAACGGCTTCCAGATCGCGCCAAACGGTTGGATGAGCTTCTTCATGAGCTTCCAAATGGTGTTCTTCGCCTACCTGCTCATCGAATTCGTGGGCGTTACGGTGTCGGAAACGCAGAATCCGCGCAAGGTGCTGCCGAAAGCCGTGAACGAAATCATCATGCGCATTCTGATCTTCTACGTGGGCGCGTTGGTGGCCATCATGTGCATTGTGCCGTGGCGTAATTTCCATCAGAACGCCGACGGCTCGTTCGGCTCGCCGTTCATCATGGTGTTCAAGTATGCCGGCCTTGACTGGGCCGCTGCGCTCGTGTTCTTCGTGGTGATCACCGCGGCCGCCTCGTCGTTGAATTCGCTGCTGTATTCGGCCGGTCGTCACCTGTATCAGCTGGCGCAGGATTCCGACTCGCCTGCGATGTCGCGCTTGGCGGAAGTGTCGGACCGCAAGGTGCCCGCGAAGGCGATCGTGGTGTCCGGCTGTATGATCCTGCTGTCACCGATCATCAACGCGCTGCCCGGCATCTCCAGCGCATTCGTGCTGTTCTCATCGGCCGCCAGCGCCGTGGTGATCTTCATCTACGTGCTGACGATGTTCGCGCACCGCGGCTACCGGAAGAGCGCCGACTTTCTTGCCGACGGCTTCCTGATGCCGGCTTGGAAGGTGACGGATTGGATTGCGATCGCGTTCTTCGTGTTCGTATACGGCACGTTGTTCCTGTCGGCCGACACCATCGGCTCCGCGATTGCCGGTGTGGTCTGGTTGGTGGCGTTCGGCGGTTACTGTCTGTTGCATGAACGCTACCAGAACCGTGATCTGAAGGACTCGTTGCGTAAATGAAGGTGCGGTGGGCGGAAACCGGCTGAAATGCACAGAAACCGGTCTAAATACACGGAAACCGGCTGATTTTCCACACTATATGCTGGGAATCAGCCGGTTTTTGCTAGATATATGGGACTATGCGACGGTTATATGACGGTTATGCGCGTCAGCCGATATAGTCGGCTTCGTTCGTCGGGCTGGACGGCACGGCGTGGTCTTCCGTAACCTTGCCCAAGCCGGACAGATATGCCTCACGGCCGGCTTCAATCGCCTTCTTGAAGGCGCGGGCCATCAGCGGAATGTTGCCGGCGGAGGCGATCGCAGTGTACGCCATCACCGCGTCGGCGCCCATTTCCATGGCTTCTGCGGCCTGACTCGGCCGGCCGATGCCGGCGTCGATAATCACCGGAACATTGGCATTCCTGATAATCACTTCGATGAAGTCGCGTGCACGCAGGCCCTTGTTCGAGCCGATCATCGCGCCGAGCGGCATCACACAGGCGGCACCGGCATCTTCGAGGCGTTTGGCTGCGATCGGATCGGGGAACATGTACGGCATGACCACGAAACCTTCCTTGGCGAGCATCGCCGTGGCCTTGATGGTCTCCTCGTTATCGGGCAGCAGATACTTCGCCTCGTGTTCGATCTCCACCTTCACGAAGTCCGTCTGGCACACCTCGCGCGCCAAGCGGGCGATGCGCACCGCCTCCTCGGCATTGCGCGCGCCCGACGTGTTCGGCAGCATGGTGATCCCTTTGGGAATGTAGTCGAGCAGGTTGTTTTCGGTGGTGCGGCAACGGCGCAACGCCATGGTGACGATCTGCGTGCCGGCGTTCTCGATCGTGGCCTTGATGAGGTTCAGATCGTAACGGCCGGAGCCGAGAATGAATCGGCTGGTGAACTCATGTCCGCCGAGAATCAGAGGGTCTGCGCTGCCGGTGGCGATTTCGTCGTATGCGTGCGCATCCGGTTCCGGCAGAATCGCGGTATTTGTGGTGGTGCCGACCAGCTCGTCGATTGTGGCGTTCGGCGCGGTCGCAAAATCCTTTTCGGCTGTGGTTACGGTGTTTTCGGTACTCATCGTCGGGTCCTTTCGGTTGATTGAGTTTGCTTAGGCGTCTTCTTCGCCGAGAATCAGGCGGGTGATCATATTCGCTTCATGGCAGGCGACCACGCCCACGCGCGGAGCCATCAGGCCGGCACCCGGTACCGGGGCGGTTTCGCCGTCGCCGCAGAAATAGAAATTCTTTGAGACGCGTCGTGTGCTCACCAGATTGGAACTGCGGAATCCGGCCATGCCGGAGGCGCTCACGAGCTTCTTGCTTGGCAGGTTCTCCAGTACCGCGTTGACCAGCATGGTTTTGTTCTCCGGCACGTCAAACGCCTCGCAGATGATGTCTTCGTGTTCGAAGAGCGTCGGCACGTTCTCATCGGTCACCTTGACGGTGTCGACGGTGATGTCGATGAACGGATTGATCTGGCGCAGGTTGCTGCGCAGCGCCTCAGTTTTGTACTGGCCGAGATCCTTGAGGAAATACTGCTGGCGATTGAGGTTCGTCATGTCTACGCGGTCGAAGTCAATCAGATGCAGGTGGCCGACGCCGATGCGGGTGAGCGCCACGGCGATCGTCGAGCCGAGGCCGCCGCAACCGCAGATGGCCACGCGTGCGGCATCCAGTTTATCTTGGGTGGCCGCGGTATGGCGGTCGAGTAGGGCGGCGCGGATCTCCTCGCGACTTACGAGCGTTGCCGGATCGGGGAGGCCGTTGAATGCGGTTTGGCGTGCTTGGATTTGCTCGGGGGTTGCGGATGGTTCAAAGGTCATGGTCGTGTCTTGTTTCCGTTCGTTTGCGTGTTATTGGGTGCGGGCGTGCGCGGCCCGGCATGTACCGTGTCCGCCGCATACAGGCGGCTTCCGTCTCCCCGCCTGGCCTCACATTCGTGGCCAGCCAGTATCTGCCGCGTACAGGCGGCTTCTGTGGAACGTTCGCGGTGGTCCCGGTTCTCCGGTGTGATTGGCCGAGCCTCACGTTTGACTCAGGCGCGCCTGTTCGCGACTCGCTTGGTGTGGGTTCAGCCGCCCTGTACGAAGGTGACGATTTCCAAGGTGTCGGTGCCTTTGAGTTGGGTCTGTGCACGCAGTGCGCGCGGCACGATTTCGCCATTGAGTTCGACGGCTACACGTTCGGCACGCAGTCCGCGCTGCTCAATCAGTTCGGCCACGGTGATCGGCGTGGCGATGTGCTCTTCCTTGCCATTGATGATCATGTTCGATCCCTTCTGTTGTGCGATTCGGAACCGTTGGCATGCAACGGAATCCACCGCCGTGCCGCAACCTTGCCATTCGCGTGGATGTCCGATTCTGGTGAATCGGACACTCGTGGCGCCCGTAGATTGTCCGGAATGTCTGATTCTGACGAATCGGACATCCACGAAACCTGCAGGCTGTACCGGCGGGCGGCGCGTTGATGGGATTCCGTACCGAGGTTCCGATACGAAAAAAGGGTCTCCGAAGGAACCGTACCCTGTGAGGTGGTGCGCCCCTCCGTGACCCTGATTCACGCGATATTCGGTTATCGCGAACGGAAGATTGAGATGCGCCTTGCAGCGCGAACAACCCGTCTCCTTACGGCGGCATTACCCGCATCAAGTCCTCGGTCGAAGTCTTGCGACTCCCTCTCAGCCTTTCGGCTCCCGTTCGGTTGTGCCCCTATCTTCCCTCAGCCGCCCGACAAGATCGTCGGAATCAGGTGATGGATTGGCTCACTGCCTGAAGATTCGCCTCTGAGTTGCGAGAGTCGGCCTGTTGCTCGACGGTGACGTCCTTAAGTCCGTGTGGCTCGGGTTCTGGACTGCGAGAATCGGCCTGTTGCCCAACGACGGCAGCCTCAAATCGGTCTGGGAACGGCTCTTACCGTTGAGGAACGGGGCGATTCTCGTGGTTTGCAGCCCCAAACATACGGGCTCGAGGCCGTCACCGTCGAGCAACAGGCCGATTCTCGCGGCGTATGCCCCATGACTGCTGCCCTAAGGATTCCCGAGCCAGTCAGTGGGTATGTGAGAATGAAATCAGGGTACGAGAAGGAGATGGCGTTGAAGGATTCAGCAACGGACGCAGTGCCAGGTGCAGTGATGGGCGAACTGGCAGGATTTACGATTCCTCGGCTTGGCATGGGAACGATGGCGCTGGCGATCGAGGGCCGGCCGGATCGTGACACGGCAATCCGCGCGATTCATGCCGGTCTGAATGCCGGCGTGCGATATCTGGATACCGCATGGTCGTACTATCTGCCGAGCCGGCCCGGTACCGGAACCCCGGAGGATCTGGGCTATGGCGAGAAACTGGTGCGTGATGCGTTGGCGACCTGGGATGGTCCGCGCGATGAGGTGCTTGTCGCCACGAAGACCGGTTACCGTCGCACGATGGAGCCTTCCGTGCGAGTGTCCGATTCACCAGAATCGGACACTGACGATCCAGCAGCCCCGCGTGCATATTCCGCGGCACGCGATGACGATTCCGTAACACCTGCTATGCGGTCCGACCGATCTGCGGAACGTCAGCATCTGCAGGCCGTTGGCAGTCGATACGGTTGGATGGCGGATTCGCGGCCCGAAACGATGATTCGCGATGCGAAGGAGTCGGCCATGCACCTCGGTGTGGAGGCGCTCGATTTGCTGTATTCGCATGGTCCGGATCCTGCGGTGGATTATGCGGATCAGATCGGTGCGCTCAAGCGACTGCTTGACGAGGGGGTGATCAGGAACGCCGGCATTTCGCGCGTGAACAACGAGCAGATTGACCTCGCCCGTGAGATTTTGGGAGATGGCTTGGTTGCCGTGCAGAATCAGTTCTCACCGTCATACCCCGACCCCGAACATACGCTGGAACACTGTGAAAAGCTAGGTCTTGCGTTCGTCTGTTGGTCGCCATTGGGGGGATTCCTTGATGCGTTCGACCAACGCGCGTACGATGCGTTCCGCGTGATTGCCGATAAGCGTGGATGCTCCTACCAGCGTGTGGTATTGGCTTGGGAGTTGAGTCGCTACGACCGGCTGTTCACCATCCCGAGTGCCCGCAATCCGCATGAGATTCAGGATTCGTTCGCCGCTACCGAACTTACGCTTGCCGATGAGGAGCTTGGATTCCTGAATAGCTAGTCTCCAACGGACCGCGCGCTGTCACCTTACGTGGGGAGATTCAACGGTTCGCGGTGAGCGAGGACGGATTGCGCTGTGTGCGGCACGCGTAGCGTGATCAGGAGATAAACAGTTTGCAGTGTAAGATAAAATATCGGTTGATCATACGGGAAGGAGGGTACGCGTGGGCTATGAACAGGAAGCGTTCCGCAAGTTGATGTCGAATATCTGGGGCAAGAAATCCCGGATGCAGGAGGAGATGTCAAAAGGCGCGAAAGGTGAGCCGTTCATCGTGCAGGAGCTCTCGCGGAAAGGTCCGCAGACGCCGACGCAGCTGGCCGCGGCGATGCGTGCCACTACCGGCAGGGTCTCCACGTTGCTGTCCGCGTTGGAAAAGAAGGGGCAGATTACGCGCGAAATCGACCCGAATGATCGCAGAATCGTGCATGTGAGTCTTACCGAAGCAGGCGAACGGCGTGCCGAAAAGCAGCGTGAGGACATGCGGGAGGCGGTCTGCTGGATCTTTTCGCAGATGGGTGAACGGCGCACCCGTGAGTTCGTGGACCTCGCCGTCGAATTTACCACCTACATGTCCTTGTGCATGCCGGGCAAGTCACGCCCCACTCCGGAGCAGGTCAGGCAGGCCTTCGGCTCGACAGGTGGCTCCGACGGCGCAGCAAGCTGACGGCGTGCGCGGGCCATCCCGGCGCGGGCAATCCGTGACGATATCGTGGAGCCGTTGTGGCAATACCGTGGCGGGTGGCGTTCTGTTTCGGTGCGCGCAATGTCGCGTCCGGTCAAGCAATCGCATCCAGTCAGCCCTGCGGCCGCGGGTGGCAGTGTGTGCCGATCGTTCGCGGATGCGCCGCAACCAACAGCGGCAAACCATGCAATCGCAAATCGTTCTCAGGGAATACACAGAAACGGGCGTAATATCTTACACTGTAAGTAATTGACATCGTAAAGTAATCACCACAGAGAAGGAACCGAGCATGCTTCGCATCATGCGATACCTCTCCAAAGCGGAGATAGGCCAGATGCTCATAGCGTTGGTCAGCATCATCGGTCAGATCTGGCTTGATCTGACCCTGCCGGACTACATGTCCAACATCACCGAACTCGTTGAAACTCCGGGCAGCAGCATGTCCGACATCTGGGTGGCCGGCGGCAAAATGCTCGCCATCTCACTGGGATCCGCGGCCTGCGCCGTCGTGACCGGCTACATCGCCGCACGCGTGGGCGCCTCATTCAGCCAAAGGCTACGCTCGCTGGAGTTCAACAAGGTCGAAAGCTTCGGACCGGCGGAAATGAACCGCTTCTCCACTGCGTCGCTCATCACCCGCTCCACGAACGACATCACGCAGATCCAGATGTTCATCACCATGGGCCTGATGATGATCGTCAAGTCGCCGATCATGGCCGTGTGGGCAGTATGCAAGATTGCGGGCGACGGATTCGAATGGACGCTCGCCACTGGCATCGCCGTGGCGGTACTGCTGGTCGCGATCGGCATTCTGATGGCGCTGGTCATGCCGAAATTCAAGTCCATGCAGCGTCTGACGGACAACATCAACCTGGTGGCGCGCGAAAACCTGACCGGCCTGCGCGTGGTGCGCGCCTACAACGCCGAAGACTATCAGGAATCGAAATTCACGCAGGCCAACAAGGAACTGACCGAAACCCAGCTGTTCACCAACCGTGCCATGGCGGTCATGATGCCGCTGATGAACACCATCATGAACGGCCTGATGCTCGCCGTCTACTGGATCGGCGCATACCTGATCGAAGCGGCCGACGCCACCGACAAACTCACCACCTTCGCGAACATGGTGGTGTTCTCCAGCTATTCCGTGCAGGTGATCATGAGCTTCCTGCTGATGAGCATGGTATTCGTGCTGTGGCCGCGCGCCGACGTATCCGCACAGCGCGTGCTTGAAGTGATCGACACCGAGCCGATGGTCGTAGATGGCAGCCGGACTGCGGGAAAGTCCGGCATGGAAGGCGACATCGAATTCCGCAACGTGAGCTTCGCCTACCCGGATTCGCGCGAGGCCATGCTGGAAGGCATCAGCTTCAAAGCCGCAAAAGGTCAGACGGTCGCGTTCATCGGCTCGACCGGCTCCGGCAAATCGTCGCTGATCAATCTGGTGCCGCGCTTCTACGACGCCACCCAAGGCGAAGTGCTCGTCGACGGCGTGAACGTGCGCGACTACACGCTCAAGGCATTGCGCGACAAGATCGGCTACGTGCCGCAACAGGCGTTCCTGTTCAAGGGCACCATCGCCGGCAATGTGGCATACGGCGACACCGAACTGCGCGAACGAGACGTGAAGGACGCCTGCGATGTCGCGCAGGCCACGGAATTCATCGACAAGAAGGAACATGGCTACGAATCCGACATTTCGCAAGGCGGCGCCAACGTGTCCGGCGGGCAGAAGCAACGACTGTCAATCGCAAGGGCCGTGTATCGGCATCCGGAAATCCTTATCTTCGACGACTCTTTCTCCGCACTTGACTTCAAAACGGACCGTGCCGTACGCGACGCGCTCGCGAAGGAGGCCAAGGATTCCACGAAACTGATTGTCGCGCAGCGCATCGGCACCATCATGGATGCCGACCGCATCGTCGTGCTCGACGAAGGCAGGGTGGTCGGACAGGGCACGCACCGTGAACTGCTCGAGACCTGCGATGTGTATCGGCAGATCGCGCAGTCGCAGCTGAGCGAAGACGAACTGAAGGGAGGCCGCTGACATGCCTAGGGGACCAATGGGACGTGGACCTGCTGAAAAACCGAAGGATTTCGGCGGTGTGATGAAGAAACTCATACGTTTCTGCCGCCGCTACATTCCCGTGATCATCATCGCGCTGGTGCTTGGCGCAGCCGGAACCGTATGCCAGATCATCGGGCCCGACAAACTCAAGGACATGACCAACGAGATCACCAAGGGCCTGCCGGCCATCGTACACGGCAAGCCGGTGATGAACTCGATCGACTTCACCGCGGTCGGCCGTATCGCATGGCTGCTGGTGGCGTTGTATGTCGGCTATGCGGTGCTGTGCTATCTGCAAAGCTGGCTGATGGCAAGCGTGACGCAACGCACCGCGCAACAGCTGCGTGAGGAGATCGGCCGGAAGATCAATCGCCTGCCGCTCAAATATTTCGACAAGGTCAGCTACGGCGATGTGCTGAGCCGCATTACCAACGATGTGGACGCGATCGGGCAGACGCTCGGCCAGTCGCTGGGCTCGCTGATTACGTCGGTCACGCTGTTCTTCGGTGCGCTGATCATGATGTTCTACAACAACGTGATCCTAACGTTGTGCGCCATCGGCTCCGCACTGCTCGGCCTGATCGTGATGGGCGGCATCATGAAGGCCTCGCAACAATACTTCGCGCGCCAGCAGGCGGCCCTCGGTGATGTGAACGGCCATGTTGAGGAGATGTATACCGGGCATACCGTGGTCAAGGCGTACGGTGGCGAGGCCGATTCCATCAGCCGCTTCGAACGCTACAACCAGGACCTGTACGTGTCTGGTTGGAAGAGCCAGTTCCTGTCCGGCCTAATGATGCCGCTGATGAATTTCATCGGTAATTTCGGCTATGTGGTCGTATGCGTGGTCGGTGCGGTGCTTGCGATGGATGGCAAGATCGAGTTCGGCGTGATCGTGGCGTTCATGATGTACATCCGCCTGTTCACGCAGCCGCTGTCGCAGTTCGCGCAGGCCTTCCAGAACCTGCAACGCTGCGCCGCCGCATCCGAGCGCGTGTTCGGCTTCCTGGAGGAGCCGGAGTTGGCCGACGAATCCGATAAACGGCCGTTGCTCGGCGTCGAGGCGGACGGCAGGCCGCAACCGGTGCGTGGCGACGTGGAATTCAGCCACGTACGCTTCGGCTACGAATCCGACAAGACGATCATCCACGACTTCTCCGCTTCGGTGAAGTCCGGTCAGAAGGTCGCCATCGTCGGCCCGACCGGTGCCGGCAAGACCACGATGGTGAACCTGCTTATGCGCTTCTACGAGATTTCCGACGGCACGATTTCGATTGACGGCGTCGATACCAAATCGGTGCCGCGCTGGAATGTGCACGATCAGTTCTCGATGGTGCTGCAGGATACGTGGGTGTTCCGTGGAACGGTGCGTGAAAACATCGCATATTCCAAGAAGGGCGTGACCGACGAGCAGATCGTCGCCGCATGCAAGGCCGTTGGGTTGCACCACTACATCATGTCGCTGCCGGATGGCTATGACACGATTCTCGATGACAAGGCGTCGCTGTCGCAGGGTCAGAAGCAGTTGCTGACGATTGCGCGCGCGATGGTGGAGGATGCGCCGATTCTGATTTTGGACGAGGCGACCTCTTCCGTCGATACGCGTACCGAAGAACTGATTCAGAAGGCGATGGACGCGCTGACGGTGGGGCGTACGAGTTTCGTGATCGCGCATCGCCTGTCGACGATTCGTGACGCCGACATGATTCTGGTGATGGACGGCGGCGATATCGTAGAGCGTGGTACGCACGAGGAGCTGCTTGCGAAGGGTGGTTTCTACGCCGATATCTACAACAGTCAGTTCACGCTGGCTGGCTGAACGGTTGGCTGGCTGAACGGTTGGCTGGCTGAACGGTTGGCTGGCTGAACGGTTGGCTGGCAGAGTGGTTGTTCGGCCCGTTGATGGGCCAATGGGCCGAACAGTCCTCCGCAACGGCAGGTGCCATGCCCGGCGCTATACGGCGTGGTGCCTAAAGGCGCTTCCTAAGATAAGCGCCCAGATGGGAGATGGCGAATTCGAGGGATCCGTGGCCGGCCGGCTGAATGATCTTGTCTTTGATCAATGCGGCCCGGTACTTATTCACCCAGCTTCGACTACGCCCGGTTCGGGTTTCGATTGCACTGACTGCGGTTGCGGCTGGCGCGTCACAAGCCATGGCATTCAGGAACTCGAGTTCCGCCGGCTTCAGCCCGTCCAGCGCGGGTGCGCATACGGCATCATCGAAAGCGATCTGCGCGTCCGCAATGCCGGTCGCAACGTCGCTTGCGGTGATTCCCGTCGCGTGGCGGCGCTGGGAGGCCTGCCACATGTAATAACCGACGAGTTGCACCATGTAAGGGTATCCGTTGGTTGCCTGCGCCGCCAGCCAGGCCTCGTCGTTGCCGATCGTCTTGCCGGAATCGGCGACGGATTCAAGGAATGCGTTCTTGACATCCACCAGTGGAACGTTGTCAAGCTCGCAACGCAGGGCTCTGCGCAGGAAAGTGACGACATCGTCGTTGACCAGGTCGTTGACCGTTGATGGCAGCCCCGCGAATACGATGGCGATGCCCTTCTTCTCGGCGTCGGGCACATTGGTCTCATCGATGGACGTAGTGACGTGTTGTATGGCTGTGGCGATGGCGACAAGGTCGTCAAGCGAAGCGGCCTGTGTTTCGTCGATGGTGATGAGAATGCCTTTCCCCTTGCCGATTTTTCCGCTTTCCAAACGTTTGGCGATTGCATTGCGTAGCGTGAGCGGCGTGGTGGTTGAGGAAAGATCGATATGGCCGAGGCTTGCGCTGGCGATTCCCGGGATGCTGACCGAAGGGCTCACGCTTGCCTGATTGATGTGAAGGCCGCTGGGCGTAAGCGCTTCAATGAGGCGTTGCGCAACATCGGGTGAAGCGGTTTCGGAGATGGTCTCCCATCCGCGCTCGGCGGCGATGCGGCGAAATTCGGTCAGGAGCACGGTCTTGCCGAAGCCGCGCTGCCCGGTGACCAACATGATGCGTCCTGGGGCGCCGGCGCCGTTGTCCAGCCCCTCCGTGAATTCCTCGATGGCGGTCTCGCGGCCGATGAGTATCGGCGGCATTTTGCCGGCAGTCGGCTTGAATGGGTTCATTGCCATGGAGCACCTTCTCCGTGAATCTTTTCGAATCAAGACATGTGAACATGTATGAATGTATACGAAAGTATACCAACATGTACGAATGTATACGAAGATGTACGATCATGTGTGGCGCTGTGCGAGCGTCCGTATGCGGTATGGCCCGTTCCTCGGCGTTCGTTGGCGATCCAAGCTTGTTCAGAACAGCCTTCCGGGGAAATCGCTGCTGACGGCGGCGTGACGACCGGCATTCAAGGTCACGCAGGCGAACGAGAACGCGCGTCTCAGCTCTTCCGGGCTGGTCGTGAACAATGCGGTGGCCAAGCCGTCGGCCAGAGCGCTGGGATGGGCGGCAAACGGTCCGATGGCATCTTGAGGCGACGAATCCGAAGTCCGTGGTGCGCCATGCGTGGCACGCGCCTCCGGCTCGCGAACTCGCGCCGACGGGTCCGTCGCTGATCCGGGCATGTAAACCCATGTGGCTTCGGTCTGTTGGACGGGCAGGCCATCAATGGCATTGAGCAGATGGTGGATGCTCAGTTGGGTACGCTCGTTGACCGCTACCTCCCAGTGGCGACGACTGGGGGCGCTTGCGCAGAGCGCGCCGTCGATGATGTGCGCCACGCCAATCGCGCGGGTGGAATCATCCGGGTCCTCGAGTGCGATGGCTATCGGTTCGACGGAATGAATCAGCAGGTCGCCTCCCGCGTCGATTACGAACTCGGCGGAAGCAGAGGCAAGGAATGCGCCGAGCAGGTCGACGAGATACCCTTTGCCGCAGGCGCCGAAGTCCAGATCGACTGGACGGCGGGTGATCAGCGTGGTGCCTCGGCGTTCCACGTCATCACCCCATGTGGGCCGCCCTCGCAGGGCGCCCAGATGCTCGGCGGACCCAGGTTTGACAGTGAAACTCAAGGAGGCGTCGTAGCCGAGACGAATCAGATCTTCGCCAATGCACGGGTCGATTGCGCCGGAGGTGGCGGCGAACAATGCGTCGTACAGGCCGAACAGCGGTTCGGTCCAATCCGGGAAATCGAAATTCCCGCCATGCTTTGCCCGTCCGATTTCGGCGACGAGCGAATCGTCTCGGAACCGGGACAGCACCTGCTCGTACGTTTCCAAGAGCTCCGACATCCTTGTGCGCAGATCCTCATGTACCGGTTGAGGCGTTGAAATCACGATTCCGGTGCCAAGCGCCTTCGGGAAGGCTGTGACATGGGGCATGCGCAGTGAAAGGGAGACCATGCCTACGATGCTAGTGGTATTTCGCTTATAGATGGCGGATTCTCCTGAAGGAATGGTCGAAAGGGGGTATTCCCATGCCTCCTGGAGACGTTGTCTCCAGGAGAATCCGCCATCTATAAGCGAGATAGTGCGTACAGTTGGGCCCGGAAACGATGCTAGAGTGATTGACATAGTGTCAACAAGGAGGTTGTGATGAGTGGTGGCGCGGCGCAGACGGTCCAGTCGGGGCAGTCCCGAAAGGTGCTGGATCTGCCGGTGCCCAAGGTATGGGCGTTCGCGGTGGGCCAGTTCGGTTGGGCGTTGCTGTCCGGCATCATCTCGAATTGGCTGGTGTACTTCTACCAGCCCGACAACGAGACCATCGCGCAAGGCCAGACGGTATTCGTGCCGCAAGGGCTTGCAGTGCTTGGCGTCGTGACGGTGGTCGGTGGCATCACCGCGTTCGCGCGTTTCTTCGACGCCTTCGTGGACCCGGCCGTGGCAAGCCTGTCCGATCGTTGCCAGTCGGCCGCCGGCCGCCGCATGCCGTTCCTGAAGTGCGCCGCATTGCCGCTGGCTCTTGTCACCGTGCTGGTGTTCTGGAGTCCGATCAACGGAACCAGCTGGGTCAACGGTGTGTTCCTATTCGTCGCCGTGATTGGCTATTACATCGCGCTCACGTTCTATTGCACGCCATACAACGCGCTTATCGCCGAACTCGGTCATGACTCCAAGCAACAGCTCACGATTTCCACCGCCATCTCGTTCACGTGGGTGGCGGGCACCGCCATCGCGTATGTCGCGCCGGTGGTCTGGGCCGGTTTCGTTCCGGGACTCGGCCGCGTGAACGCCATCCGCCTGACCTTCTCGATTATGGCCGCCATCGCGCTTGCCTGCATGCTCGTGCCGCCGCTGGCCATCAAGGAACGCGATTACGTCAACTCGCAACCGACCTCCGAGTCAACCGTCGAATCGTTGAAGCAGACCTTCGGTGACGGTGAATTCCGCAAGTTCGTTTGTTCCGACGTGGTTTACTGGGTGGCCATCACCACGTTCCAGACCGGCCTGCCGTTCTTCGTGACGAGTCTGCTGAAGCTGCCCGAAACCACTACGACGATTTACTTCGTGCTCATGACCGCGGTATCCGTGCTGTTCTACCTGCCGGTGAATCTGATGGCGAACCACGTCGGCAAAAAGAGGATCCTGCTCGTCGCATTCGCGATCTTCACCTGTGCATTCGCCTTCGCCGGCGCGCTTGGTTCCGGCTTGCTCGGCGCGATTCCGCCCATGGCGCAGGGGTTGATTCTTTCGATCGTCGGCGCGATTCCGATGGCCGCGTTCGGTATTCTTCCGCAGGCGATTGTGGCGAATATCGCCGATGCGAGCTCGAAGACGACCGGCCAGGACCGCCAGGGCATGTTCTATGCGGCCCGCACGTTCGCCATGAAAATGGGCCAATCCGTGGCGATGTTGCTGTTCACCGGTGTGAGCACGATCGGCATGGCGTCTGGAACCGGCTATCGCATCGCCGCCATCTGCGCCGCCGTGCTGTGTGGCATGGGAGGCCTCGTGTTCGCGTTCTACAATGAGCGCAAGGTGCTCAGCGTGCTCGAATCCTGAGCGTCATCGACGTGTGGAGGCGCGGCGGACCAGTATGGGTTTGATCAGCGTGGTGGCGTGCACATGCGCGTCGGCGTCACTCATGTGATCAAGCATTTGGGTCATGGCCTTGCGTCCGATATCGGTGGCGTTGGCGGCCACGCTGGTCAGCGGCAGTGAGCCGAGCGGCTTGATCTGTGCCTCATCACAGGCGATCACGCTGATGTCTTCGGGGATGCGCACGCCTTGGTCGAGCAGTGCGTTGACGACGCCTACGCCCAACGGCGTGTCCACGGTGATGATGCCGTCGGGGCGTTCGCCTTCCGGCATTGCGGCGATGGTCAGGCCGGATTCGTAGCCGTCTTCGATGTACAGGCCGCCGGAATCGATTACTTCCGCGGAGACTTGCGGCGTCCGGTTGCCGCGGGTGGCCAGCATGACGGCTTTCTGCACGCCAAGCTGGCGGTCCTGTACGGATTCGTAGTCGAATGAATGCGCCAGAAACGCGAGTTTCGTGCAGCCGGTGCGGATGAGTTCCTCGGCGGCGATCTGACCGGCCGACACGTTGTCGGTCATTACGGAGCAGACCGGATCGGCGTCGCGGGGGTTTGTGTGGTCGATGAGGATGATCGGAATTCCTGCGGCGCGCGCGGCCGCCACGTCTTCCGGCGAATCCTCCACGGTGCTCAGGATGATGCCGGCCACGTTCATGCCGATCAGCAGCCGCACCATATCGCTTTGCCGCTGTTTGTCGGACAATGCGTTGAGTCCCACGACCTGCATGCCGTGGTCCTCGCACACCTCCTGTGCGCCTTCGAAGATCGACGTGAACAGTGAGTGCTCGATGTCGGTCATCACAAAGCCGATTACGGGCGTGGCGTTGGATGCGGGGATCTGCCCGTTGCTGTGTTTCGGCACGTAGCCGAGGTCGGCGATGGCGCGGCTGATCTTTGTTTTCAGCGTTTCGGAGACACGTTCCGGATAGTTGAGATAGTTGGAGACGGTGCCGATGGAGACGCCTGCATGCTTGGCGATGTCGGAGACGCCGACTTTCTTGTTGGCTGGCATAGGGCCTCCTTCGGCTTGCGGTTGATGCTTTCAATGAAATATTAGATGAAGATCGCGATTCCCATTTTGAAACTTTCAACACGCCGGGTGAAAAGTAGATTGAAAATTTCAAAACAAGGATTTATTCTTGAATTTGTCAAGGAAGAAATATCAAGTAACAGCGAGGTTCTTGAACGCTTTCGAGTCTCGTTGAATATTTCAAAAGAAGGAAAAGAGAAATGAACGCTGCAGCTCAGAAGAAGGAAGGAATCGGCGGGTACATGCCGCTCGCGGTTGCCGCAGGCATCGGTTCCATGCTGGGATCCGGCATCATCGTCGGCCTGTCCGCAACCATCACCGTCTGGCAGAACGGTCTCGGCCTCGACACCACCCAGGTTGGCCTGCTTTCCGGCATCCTGACCTTCGCCATCGCGTTCGGCTCGCTGTTCGGCGGCCGTCTGGCCGATAAGATCGGCCGTGTGCTGGTGTTCAACTGGATCAACCTGCTGTATGCCATCGGCGCCGCCATCTGCGTGTTCGCGCCGGACTTCACCGTACTGCTCATCGGCCTGATCATCGCCGGCGTCGCCTCGGGTGCGGATCTGCCGATCTCCATGACCATCGTCTCCCATGACGCCCCGAACGACAAGGTCGCCGCGCAGCTCGTCTCCACCACCCAGGTGTTCTGGCAGGTGGGCGTGTTCATCTCCTTCATCTGCGCGTTCCTCGTCTCCACCATGGAGGGTGCGATGGGCGGCCGCGTGGTCTTCGCCATCCTCGCCGTGTTCGCCGTCATCGCATGGCTGTGGCGTCTGATCTCCCCGACTTTCCGCCGCTTCCACGAGGAAGCCGACGCCCGTGATGCCGCCGCAGGCCACGTCGCCACCGCCACCGAGAAGGTCTCCGTCACCAAGATGCTGTTCGCAGGCACCGAAAACAGCAAGATGCTGCTCGGCTTCTTCCTGGCCATCACCATCTTCTACTGCGGCTGGAACCTGCTGGCCAACACCTGGGGTCAGTTCCAGACCTACATGCTGGTGCAGGCCAACGCCTCCCAGTCCCTGGCCACCGGCCTGGGCATCATCCTGAACTTCATCACCCTCGCCCTGAACATCGCCTTCGCCTCCATCGCAGGTGGCAAGTATCGCAACAAGCTGTTCTTCGTGGGCATGGGCATTTCCATCGTGGCCATGGTCTGCCTGGCTCTGGGCGGCACCAACATGTGGGTCATCTTCGGCGCCACCGCACTGATGAACCTCGGTGGTCCGTTCGCCGGCGAGGCCATGTACAAGGTGTGGACCCAGGAATCCTTCCCGATCGAGATCCGCGCCTCCATCCAGGGCTTCATCAACGGCTTCTCCCGCCTGCTGTGCGGCCTGTTCGCCCTGATCACCCCGGCCCTCGTGCTGCCGTCCACCATCAAGACCACCATGTGGTGCTTCGTGGGCGTGGTCGTGCTCGAACTGGTCGCCGGCTCGATCATGATCGCCAAGCAGAACAAGTACGGCACCGACGAGGAACGCCAGCTCAAGGCCTCTTCCGCCGAAGCATGATACGACGCAGGGCGTCTCCCGCTGGAGGGAGGCGCCCTGCCCGCCGATAACAAAGGAGTTATGAGAATCATGGACACGCAAATCATCAAGCCGATTGCAGTGGGGGACCTGCACATCACGCGCTTTACCATCGAACACTTCCCGGGAGATGCGCTCGGCATTCCGACCGCCACCCCGCGCATGAACTGGACCTATTCCCGCACCGTTCCGGACGGCTCTCAGATTCTGCTGAAGATCAGCCGCCGCATTCCGGGCGCGCAGGCTCGGGAGGAGTACACCTACCTTCCTCCGGAAGACAATGTGCTCGTGCCTTGGCAGTTCACCCCGCTCGCTTCACGCGAAGAGGTCTTCGCCACCGTGCAGCTCGTGTCGGCCGCGCACAAGCCGCTGAGCGATCCCAGCGCCACCCTGCACTTCGAGGCCGGCCTCATGCAGGAATACGAGCATGTCGCCGATTTCGTGGGACCGTCCTGGGCGGAACCGGAAACCGACCATCGCCATCTGCCGCTGGTACGTACGGAAATCGCGATCAAGGCGAAGCCGAAGCGTGCACGCCTGTATCTGAGCGCCCTCGGCCTGGTCGAAGCGGAAATCAACGGCGTGAAAATCGGCAATGATGCGTTGATCCCCGGCTGGACCAACTACGAACAGCGCGTGCAGTGCTGGACCTACGACGTCACCGACGAGCTCAACGAGGGCGCCAACGCCATGGGCTTCTGGCTCGGCGACGGCTGGTATCGCGGCCGTCTCGGCTTTGATGGCGGCTATGTGAATTACTACGGCGATCGTCTCGGCGTGTTCGCGCAGCTCGAAATCGAATATGAGGACGGCGGCATCGAGCGCGTCTACTCCAATGCGTGGGATCGTCAGTGGAAGGCCTCGCTCGGTCCGATCGTTTGCTCCGATTTGTGTGAGGGTGAACGGTACGACGCACGCCTCGAGCAGCCGGGCTGGTCCGAGCCGGGCTTTGACGACTCGAACTGGAAGCCGGTTTCCGAGATTTTCTACGATCCCGCGAAAATCGAGAATCCCGATACCTCACCGGTGCGCGCGCATGAAATCAACGAACCGGTATCCATCGCGCGCACCGGCGACACTCCTGACGGCCGTGGCATCTGGCTGGTCGACTTCGGCCAGAACTGCACGCAGCGCATCCGTCTACGCATCGCAGGCCTTGAGGCCGGGCAGAGCGTGGAATTGCATCATGTGGAGGTACTCGAACCGAACGGTGAGATCGCCACACGCACCTTGCGCCGCGGCCAGCAGCATGACATCTACACGTCCAACGGCACGGACGCCTGGTGGGAGCCGCGTTTCGCGATGCATGGCTTCCGTTATGCGCAGATCGAGGGCGTGGTGGGCGAGCTGACCGTCGCCGACATCGAATGCCATGTGTACCACTCCGTGATGGACCGTGCGGGCGAACTGGAAACCTCCAATCCGCTGCTCAATCGACTGCACGCCAATGCATTGTGGTCGATGCGTTCCAACTTCGTATCCGTTCCGCAGGACTGCCCGCAACGTGACGAGCGCATGGGCTGGACGGGCGATATCTGCCTGTTCGCGCCGACCGCCGCTTACCTGTATGACGTGTACGGCTTCCTCAAGAGCTGGCTCAAGGACGTTCGCGCCGATCAGGTCAAATGGGGTACGGTGCCGTTCTACGTGCCGTTCATTCCGCTCGGCGGCTGGGCTCATCCGCAGGCCATCTCCACGTGGGGCGATTCCGCGGTCGAAGTGCCGTGGGTGCTGTACATGGAGTCCGGCGATCCGCAGATTCTTGCCGATTCGTACGAGTTGAGCCGTGACTGGATCGACGAGGTGGCCGGATATCTCTCTGCCGACGGCGTATGGGACCGCCGCCCGGACTATGTGCTCGGACAGCTTGGTGATTGGCTTGACCCGACCGCTCCGCCGGACGATCCGACGCAGGCGATGACCGAGAAGGAGCTCGTCGCGACCGCCTTCTTCGCCCGTTCCTGCGCACAGGCCGAGCAGATTGCGCAGATTCTCGGCAAGAGCGAGGACGTCGTACGGTTCGGTGATTTGCGCAAGCATGTCACCTCCGGTTTCCTGGGACGTTTCACGAACCTGGACGGCACGATGACGTCCGACACGCAGTGCGCCTACGCGCTGGCGATTGCGTTCGGTCTGCTTGACGGTGAGCCGGTGCGCCGCGTGAAGGCCGGCAACCGCTTGGCCAAGCTCGTGCGCGAGTCCGGCGGCAAGGTGAGCACCGGTTTTGCGGGTACGCCGTTCGTGCTGCCGGCGCTGACCATGACCGGACATAACGAGGAGGCTTACGGGCTGTTGCTTTCCGAGGAGTGCCCGAGCTGGCTGTATCAGGTGAAGATGGGCGCCACCACCACGTGGGAACGTTGGGATTCCATGCGTCCGGACGGATCGCTCAACCCTGGCGGCATGACCTCGTTCAACCATTATGCGCTCGGCTCCGTTGCCGAATGGATGCATGCGCATATCGGCGGCCTCGAAGCCATCGAAGCCGGATGGAAGCGATTCCGCGTGGCGCCGGTGATCGGCGGCGGCATCGATCATGCCTCCACTGCGCACGTCACCCCGTACGGCAAGGCCTCCGTGGCTTGGAAGACTTCCGAAACGGGCGTGGAACTCGACGTGACCGTGCCGATCGGCGCCACCGCAGTGGTGGAACTGCCCGACCACGAACCGACCGAACTGATTGGCGGAACGCACCACTTGGTCGTGGCGCTGTAAATCGGATCCTTCCGCTGGCGGGCCGGGCCATGAAGCCCGCCAGCGGGGTCAACCCGGCTGCAAAACAATAAGAGAAAGGGATAATCATGTCACTCAACGATGAGTCGGCAGTCGCCGCCGCCATTCCACCGGAGGAAATCGCCCCAGATACCGGACGTCGCCTCACCACGGCCGAAAAACTGCGCTTCGGCATCGGCTTCGCACTGTTCTCGCTGCTGTGGATGACCGCCGGCACTTCCGGATCTGGCGTACTGCTGCCGCAGCGTTTCGACGAACTCAACATCGGCACCCCGGAAGTGATTCTGGGTGCGATGAACTCCGTCGGCTGCATCTTCGCGCTGTTCGCGAACATCATCTTCGGCGCGCTGTCCGATATCACGCGTTCGCGCTTCGGCAAGCGTACCCCGTGGATCGTGGCCGGCGGCTTCGTCACCGCGGCCGGCTATGTGCTGGCGTTCTCGTCCGCTTCGCTCGCGGGCATCGTGGCGGGCTGGTCCATCGTGCAGGTCGGCGTCAACATGATGATCGCCCCGGCCGTGGCCGTCCTGTCCGACCGCATCCCCGAAAACGTACGTGGCACCTTCTCGTCGTTCTACGGCGGCGCAATGATCGTCGGCCAGTCCGCCGGCACCTTCCTGGGATCGAAGTTCATCGACACCATGGGCGTCGGCTTCGTGATCGGCGCGGTGCTGTTCGCCATCACCGGCATTCTGACGATCATCATCTGGCCTGCCGAACGCTCGTCGAAGGTCGGCAGCGCGGCGGACGACACCAAGGCGAACGTGAAGCTCAGCCCGGCTGCCATTGCGAAGTCCTTCATTCCGCCGACCAAGAACTGCCGCGACTTCTATCTCGCACTTGTCGGCCGTCTGCTGCTGATTTTCGGATGGTCCATGATCTCCGGCTACCAGCTGTACATTCTCAAGAAGTATTGCGGACTTAGCGTTGACGATGCCGCTTCGACGCTTGCCACCATGTCGCTGATTTCGATGGTCGTGCTCATGATCTGCTCGGTCGTCTCCGGTCCGATCTCCGACAAGCTGCACAAGCGCAAGATCATCGTGGCCATCGGCTCCGTGATCATCGCCGTGGGCGTGGCGATTCCGTTCTTCATGCCGACCGCGCTGGGCATGATGCTCTACGCCGGCATCGGCGGCGTCGGCTACGGCATCTACATCGCCGTGGACCAGGCGCTGAACGTGGACGTGCTGCCAAGCGCCGACGAGGCCGGCAAGGACTTGGGCATCCTCAACCTCGCCAACACCGTCGGCCAGGTACTCGCCCCGGTCGCGACCGGCGCGATCGTGGTGGCCACCGGCAGCTACGCGCAGATCTTCCCGGTCGCCATCGTCTCCGTGCTCATCGGCGCCGTGGTGATCATGCTCATCAAGAAGGTCGCCTAACGCTGTTTTCCCTTCCCGAAACGTGAGCCTTGCCTGTCATTCCTGGTTGCGCAAACCTCGATAGCAGGCAAGGCTCACGCCGTTCCATGCCCCGCCTTGCTGGGTAAAGGGTGGCAGTAACCACTATGTGAGACGGAGCGCACAAGATAGGAAAATCAGAAATGGCGGGATTCCGCCATTTTGATGTCACCTACAACAAAATTCTTCAAAAATCAAGACTGTTCTTCGGGAATCTTCCGTTCTATGTTGTGGTCACGGTGCGCGTGTTGCGTACAGCAACGGGGGCGCATCAATCGAACTTTTGGAACGGGCTGAGAGAGAGGAACCGGTCTCATGTCATTGCGCGACGTGCGCTCGCAGGGCCTTGGCTGCATCACCGCCATCATCGCGGCGATGATGATTGCGCTTGCCACGATGTTCGCTTTCACGTCAATACCGCAGCAGGCGCTTGCCGCCGACGACTCCCAGACGAATTTCGATTCCTGGACCGAGGTCGCGGCCAACATTGAAAAGCAGCTGGAGACCGCCGAGCAGGACTACAACGACGGCAACTACTATCAGGCCGGCACCGACTTCCAGAATGCGCACTGGGTCGGCTACGACGCATCCAACTTCTCCAAAGTCGTCAACGACACCATCGGAGCCGACAAGCAGAAAGCGCTGCTGCAGGAATTCACCGACCTCGAAAGCCTCGCCTACCAGCAGGATCAGGGCGACGCCATCACCGCCAAGGTCGATGCGCTGACCGCCGACCTCAACGCGACCGCGCAGACGCTCGACGCCGACACCAGCCTCGCCGATCCCAAGACATACGCGAAGCAACGCGCGGAAGAGACCGCCAAGGAGCGTAAGAAGCTCGATGCCGCCAAGAAGAACTCGTCCAAGGGCAAGGGCGATCGTACTTGGAGCGACGTGGCCAGCGAAATGAACGTTATCCTCGACAAGGCATACAAGGCCGCTATCTCCGGCAAGGGTGCGGAAGGCTCCAGCCTCGTCAACAACGCGTACTACCAGTACTACGAGAAGCTCGGCTTCGAAAAGAACGTCATGAACGCGATCTCCGGCGACCGCGTCTCGCAGGTCGAATACCAGTTCAAGATGACCCGCAAGACCATGCGCGACGGCGGTTCCCAGAAAGAGATCAAAAAGCTCGTCGACGACCTCAAGAGCTGGCTCGTGGAAGACGCGGCCACGCTTGACGGCGGTGCGACCAGCAATGTCAACAGCTTCACCAAGTTCATCACCAGCTCCGTCGGACAGGCGTTCCTCATCCTGATCCGTGAGGGCCTCGAGGCGCTGCTGGTGGTGGCCGCGGTGATCGCCTACCTCGTGAAGTCGGGCAACAAGCGCTTCACCAAGTTCATCTACCTCGGCGTACTCGCCGGCTTGGCGGGCTCCGGCCTGATTGCGGTGCTCTTCACCTTCCTGTTCGGCGGCTCCGGCCCGATTCAGGAGATTTCCGAAGGCGTGTGCGCGCTCATCGCCATGGCCATGCTGCTGTGGACCAGCAACTGGATGCTCAACAAGAGCTCCGTGGAAGCGTGGAACCGCTATATCCGCAACAAAACCGAAGCCGCTGTGGCCAGCGCGCAAAGCAAGATGGAGGCCGGTGAAGGCGTAAGTTTCGGCATGGTCGTCTCACTCGCCATGCTGAGCTTCCTCGCCGTGTTCCGTGAAGGCGCCGAAACCGTGATCTTCTACGAGTCCATCTATTCGATGAGCCAAGACTCGCGAGGCATGTGGATTGGCGGCATTGCGGCCGCGGTCGTGCTGCTGATCATCTTCTTCGTGCTGCGTTTCACTTCCGTGAAGATTCCGATCGGCCCGTTCTTCCTTGTCACGTCGATTCTGATGGCCGTACTGGTCGTCATCTTCGCCGGTGGCGGCATCCACGCGCTGATCGAAGGCGACCTGATCGAAGGCACCTACCTGAGCAACGTACCGACCAATGACTGGATCGGCCTGTACCCGTACGTCGAATGTCTCGTGGCACAGGCGTTGGCCGCCATCGCCGTGATCACGCTGTTCGTGGTCGGCTTCGTCAAGAAGCGCAAACTCAAGATTTCCGATATTTCCTAAACGGAACTCCCAAGAAACAAAGGAAGAGATAATGAAGAACAAGAAGATCGCCGCTCTGCTCGGCCTCCTGCTGGCCGGTTCCATGGCCTTCTCGCTGTCCGGCTGCGGCAACAGCAATAGCTCCGCCTCCAACGACAAGAGCAGCAGCTCCTCGTCCACGGCCACCGACGATTCCAGCAAGGATGACTCCAGCTCCGACGATTCCGCCGGCTTCGAAGAGATTCAGGTCGACGAGAAGCACTCCGATCAGGAAGTCGGCCCGCTGACCGTCAACGCCGTATACTTCCAGCCAATCGATATGGAGCCGTCCGGCATGGGTCTGAAGGCCGCCGACGCCAGCTTCCATCTCGAAGCCGACATCCACGCCAACCAGAAGGGCACCGAACTCGGCTACGGTAAGGGTGACTTCGTTCCGGATCTGACCGTGAACTATGACATCATCGACAAGACCTCCAACGAATCCGTCGGCTCCGGTACCTTCATGCAGATGAACGCCTCCGACGGCCCGCACTACGGCGCCAACGTCAAGCTCGACAAGGCCGGCTCCTACAAGCTCGTGCTGAAGATCGAATCCCCGGAGAAGAAGGGCTGGATGCTGCACGTCGATCCGGAAACCGGCGTCAAGGGCCGCTTCTGGACCGAGCCGCTTGAGGTCACCTTCCCGGATTGGAACTACACTCCGCAGGAGTGGTGAGCCCCACCATTTAAACCATAAATGCAGTTGAGTCGGAGCTCGCGAAAAGCGGGTTCCGACTTCATGCGTAATTGTAAGGGGAAAGATGCTGCTGCAGTATGTGACGGTGTTGCAGGGATTGCTGGCACCGGCTTTGCTGATCATGGCGCTGAACGTGATGCTCACCGTCGGTGAGGGGCGTGACAAGCCGCTGAGCGCGTACTGGCGCTTGACCGGCTTCCTCGTCGGATTCGCGGGCGCCATCGTGTTCGCCGCGCTGCGTGCCACGGCCGTCATCACGCAGCGTACTTTCGTCAACTATCCGACGCTATGGTGTTGCGTGATCTTTGACATTGCGGTGTTCGTCATCGTGATCTTCGCGCGACGCATCACCACGGCATGGCATGATCATCGTCCCCTGCTGGATGCGGCCAATCTCATCGCCGCGCTGGCCATCGCCGCCACCACCTTCCGTGCGCTGCCGGACGTGATCCTGCGTCTTACGATTTTCGTCGAGCCGGGCGATCCGGTCTTCACCTCCGATATGCTGCTCCGCGCGCTCGGCTTCGCGCTCGGCGCCGCCACCGCGATCATCGCGGCCTGCATCTTCCGTACGATGCGCTCCACCGCCGTGCGCTGGTCGTTCACCACGGCCGTGCTGCTGCTCATCATGCTGCTGTTCGCCTCTCATTTCACCGATCTGGCGCAGCTGCTGCAATCCAAGCGCATCGTCAGCTTCCCGACCGCCGCATTCCTGGCGCTCGTGTGGGGCATCAATCATCAGCGCGAAATGGCCATCGCCATGGCGCTCGTGTTCGTCATTCCGGCGGTTGCCAGCATCGTCATGGGCTTCAAGATCAAACCGACCGGACCCAACGAGGCGATCGCACGTTCCCATGTGGCGTTCCGCCGTCGCGCGAAGGCCGCCGGCGCATGGAGCCTTGTCGCCATGATCGGCATCACCGTGGCATTGACCTATGGCGTAGCGCAGACGCAGAAGGTCATCACCCTTTCGCCGCCTGAAGAGTACTCGCTCAAGGACGGTGTGGCCACCATCACCTTCAGCCAGGTTTCCGACGGCCACCTGCACCGCTTCCAATACAAGGCGAAGGATGGCACCGTCATGCGCTTCATCATCATCAAGAAGAACGGCGGCGCGTACGGCGTCGGCCTCGACGCCTGCGACAACTGCGGCGACGCCGGCTACTATGAGAAGGACGGCAAGATCATCTGCAAGAAGTGCGATGTGGCCATCAATCTCGCGACCATCGGCTTCAAGGGCGGCTGCAATCCGGTGCCGTTCGACTATCAGGTCAAGCCGGGCAAAATCGTCATCCAAACCTCTGTGCTCGACGCGCTGTCAAGCCACTTCCAGTGAGCGGAAAGGAGTGATCGACCGATGTTCTTTCTCCGCATGATTTTCCGCTCGTTCAGCCGTCAGTTCAAACGCCGTCTGCTGATCGCCGTCACCGTGTGCCTGTCGGCCACCGTGAGCGTGGCCATGCTCGGCGTGGTGTTCGACGTGGGCGACAAGCTCAACGCGGAACTGTCGACATACGGCTCGAACATCACCGTGCAGCCGAAGGCCGACGCGGTGGTGAGCGACCTGTACAACACGGGCGGATCTTCGGGTTCGTCCTCCGATTCCGACCCGACCGCGTTCCTCAAGGAATCGGATGCGCCGAAGATCAAGACGATCTTCTGGGCATTCAACATCACCAATTTTGCGCCGGAACTCAACATCCACGTGGACGCGGGATGCTCGGACGGCTCGGCATCCGCCGATTCATGCAAGGCCACCAACGTGCCGATCGTGGGCACATGGTTCGCCAAAACCCTGCACATGGATTCCGGCGAATCCACCGTGGCCGGCATGAATGGCATGCGTTCCTGGTGGAAACTCGACGGTTCCTGGCCGAAAGACGACACCGAACAGGGACTGATCGGCACCAGCCTAGCTTCGCAGCTCGGCGTGAAGATCGGTGACACCGTCACGCTTGGCAAGACCATCTCCACCGGCGAACGCAATCAGGTGAAGGTGAAGATCACCGGCATCTACGATTCGGGCGATTCCGACAACAACGGCATGTACATTCCGTCCATCGTGGCGCAGACGCTGGCGAATCTGCCCGATTCGATCGACAAGATCGAAGTCAAGGCGCTGACTACGCCTGACAACGATCTGGCGCGCAAGGCATCGAAAAACCCGAATGCGCTTACGCAAGACGAGTGGGAGACATGGTACTGCACCGCATATCCGTCATCCATCGCCTATCAGATCGAAGAGGTGATTCCGGGGTCGGTGGCCAAGCAGGTGCGTCAGGTCGCCGCATTGCAGGGCGATGTGCTTCAGAAAACGCAGGCGGTGATGGTGCTGATGACCGTGCTGTCGCTGGTTGCGGCCGCGATTGCCGTGGCGAATCTGATGGCCGCCTCGATTGGCGAACGTGGCTCCGAACTTGCTTTGATGAAGGCGATCGGTGCGACGGATGGTGCGGTTTCCCGCCTGATGCTCGCCGAAACCGCCGTGATTTCGCTGGTCGGCGCGCTGGTCGGCGCGCTGCTTGGCTCCGGCGTGGCGCAGATCGTCGGACACGTGGTGTTCGGCTCCGGCATTACGATGCGTCCGATGGTGTTCGTACTGGTGTTCGTGCTGCTTGCCGTCACCGTGCTCATCGCCTCGTTCTCGTCGATTCGTTCGATTCTGAACCTGAAGCCTGCGGAGGTGCTCCATGGCCGCTGATCGTAGGAAACATGAAATGACCAATCGCAAGATGTTCTTCGCCATGCTGTGGGGTGCGGTGTTCCGTCGCCGTTCGCGTGCGGTGATGGCCGTGATCGCATCGCTGGTAGGTGCGGCCACGCTGTTCTGCTTGGCTTCCGTGTGCATTGCCGTACCTCAGCAGATGAACGAGGAGATGCGCGCATATGGCGCGAACCTCATCGTCACCCCTGCCGATGCGACCTCGAAATCCGAAGGTATCAGCACGGCCACCATCACCAACGTGACCGCGCTCGTAACGGCCGAACACAGCGCGAAATCCGCCGCCTATCGTTACGAAAGCGTGCGCATCAACTCCGCACCGTATACGTTGGCCGGCGTCAATCCCAAGGCCGTGCAGACGCTGAACCGCCACTGGAACGTGACCGGTGACTGGCCGAGCGAGGGCAACGTGATGGTGGGCCGCGATGTGGCCGACGCACTCGGGGTGCATATCGGTTCGCGTATCACCATCGGCTACCGTGCCTCCGACAATTCGGCCGCGTCCTCCGCATCAGGATCGTCCGATTCTGGAGAATCGGACAACCAAAGCGACGAAAACGGGTCCCAGATGTCCGATTCCGGAGAATCGGACAATCAGACAGTGGGCAAACTGGGGCAGACCGAATCCCAAGTCAAGGAAAACGGCCGCGTCTCATCCGACATCATGAACAATGAAGGTACCGAATTCCGCGTGGCCGGCATCGTCGATACCGGCGGCAACGAGGATTCCATCGTGTACGCCACCACCGCTGATGTGGCCAAACTGGCCGGCTCCAAGCGTGGCGCCGACGTGGTCGAATATTCCGTGAACGCCATGGGCGATGACCTGAACGCCATCGTCAAAACCCTCAACGCCAACCCGAACACCGGCGTGAAGGCGCAGACCGTCACCAAAATCACCTCGTCCGATACTCGCATCATCACCATGCTGCAGACACTGTTCTGGATCGTATCGCTTGTCGTGCTGGTGCTGACGCTGGTCGGCGTGGGAACCACCATCAGCTCCATCGTGAGTCAGCGGCGCAACGAAATCGGCCTACGCAAGGCCTTGGGCGCATCATCGCAGGCAATCGGCACCGAATTCTACGTGGAATCCGCCATCTATGGGCTCATCGGTGGTCTGTTCGGCACGGCCATCGGCTATGCGCTGGCCCGTGTGCTGTGCGTCACCGTATTCGAACGTGCCATCGGCTTTAATTGGCTGTTGGGCCTCGCATCGCTCGTGTTGAGCATGCTGATCGCTGTCGTCGCGTCCATTCCGCCGGTCCGCCGCGCAACTCGTATTGACCCCGCCATCGTTTTGAGGGAGGAATAATCATGGGCTCCGAAAACATCCTGCTTGAGCTTGACCACATCTCCAAGATCTACGGCGACCTGCATGCCGTCGACGACCTGAATCTGACCGTGCCGGAAGGCGAATGGCTGGCGATCGTCGGCTCGTCCGGTTCCGGCAAGACCACGCTGATGAACATGATCGGCTGCATGGATACGCCGTCCAAGGGCTCCGTGATGCTTGAAGGCCGCAAACTTGAGGATCTGAATGCCAAGCAGCTCGCCGACGTGCGCAAGAACATGATCGGGCTCGTGTTCCAGAAATTCTATCTCGTGCCTCATTTGACGGCTGCGGAGAACGTGATGGTCGCGCAGTACTATCATTCCGTAGTCGATGAGAAGCAGGCCTTGGAGGCGTTGGAACGCGTAGGATTGAAGGATCGCGCACACCATCTGCCAGGGCAGCTTTCCGGCGGCGAGCAGCAGCGCGTGTGCATCGCCCGAGCGCTGATCAACTGCCCGAAGCTGATTCTCGCCGACGAACCGACCGGCAATCTGGATGAGAAAAACGAGAAGATCGTGCTTGACCTGTTCCGTCAGCTGCATGAGCAGGGCACTACGATCATCGTCGTCACGCATGATGCGCTCGTCGCCTCCTGCGCGCAGCGAGAAATCATGCTCAACCACGGTGTGCTCATCGGCGAAAAGTGGAATGATGAAGCGGCAAGGCAAGAGTACGAGGCGGCCGGCGGCAAGCCCGCCTCCACCGGCTCGACCGCCGAGGGCGCGCAGACCGGCGAAACCGCCATCGAATTCGCCGATCCCACCAAAGCCGCCAAAACCGGAGCTACGGAGTGATCCAATCCAACGGAGTGACTGAGTGACTATGACTGACGAGAAATCGACTGCTGTGAAAGTGATCGCCTTGACCGCGGCGAGCCTTGCGTTGCTTTCGGCCTGTGGCGAGCCGAAAGCAACGCCGATGGACGACGAGTATGCCGGCAACTCCGGCGAAAGCGTCGAATCGCAGGAAGACAAGTCCAAAACCGACGGTAAGGCCACCGACAACTCCTCCAACGACGATGATTCCGTCAAAAATCATGCCGACGACTCGAATTCCACGAAGTCCGACAAGAAAGACACCGGCAATTACGCCGACGGCACCTATTCGATTAACGGCCAATACGGTCCGGTCGGCGAAGACACCATCGATGTGCATCTGACCGTCAAGGATCAGAACGTGACCGATGTGAGCATAGTCGGCCATCCGTTCACGTCCATCTCCAAAAAGCATCAGGACGCCTTCGCCAAGGCCGTGCCGGATGCCGTGGTGGGCAAGCCTCTGAAAGACCTCAAAATCGACAAGATCGCGGGCGCCAGCTGGACCACCGAGGCCTTCAACAAGGCCCTCGAGGTGGCTCGGCAGGAGGCTTCCATCCAGTAAAACCGATGCAGGGCACCGGCACCAGACCTCATGGATTACGGTTTCGAAGACCTATGATGTCCGGTGGACGTCGACGATCGGACAGGTGCCGGTCAGACTCATGCCTTTACAAACGGCCAGATGAGCGTGGCCATACGCTCCGACCAAGGAACGTCTGAGTCGGAGTCCTTATACAGCGCCTTACAGGTGAGCATGGAGCCCAGTATGGTGCTGAACAGGAATTTCGTATCCAGTCCACGGCGGAAGGCCTCGCTTGCCACACCGCGCTCGACGAACGTCGCAAAACGTTGCTCCGCCGGCGTGATTACCTGATCGGCGATCGTCTTCAACGAATCGTTGTCGGACGAGAGCACCACGCCGACCGCTTTCAGACCGATCTCGCTGTCGAAGCAGTTCTGGATACGTTCCAACATGGCCTGCAGGCCGGAACGAGACGGCTGCAAATCGCTGAAATCCGGCAATCCCGCAACTTCCAGCTGAATGCGTTGCAACAGGTCATCGGCGTTTTTGTAGCGTCGGTAAATCGTCGTCTTGGCTACGCCGGAACGGCGGGCGACCTCCTCAATCGTAACGGCCGCAACGCCTTTGGAAATCATGATCTCCAAAGTGGCCCTCATGATCTTGCGATCGGTCTGCTCACGTAACTGCTCGCGTCGGCCCTGAATCTTCTGCACGGCTCCCTGCACCGCCGTCTCGACCACGCTTGCCGGCGAAGCGGCAGGGGAGACAGTCGGCGGCACACCGGTGTTCATTAATCCATTCATCACATGATCACCTTCGTGCTTTCCACCTTTGCGATATACCATTTGTTGAACTTCATCATCGGAATGCGTAGCAGCAGGCCGATGAGCAATAGCGGTGGGATGAACAGCGCCAGCGCGCCGATCGACGTCCAGAAATCATTGTTGTATATGCCGGCGATGGCCGCACGCATGGCCGTGACCGAATGCGTGACCGGTAGGAACGGACTGATGTCGGAGATGATGCGCGGCATGACGGCCAGCGGATACGCGCCGTTCGAACCGGAGATCTGCATGATGAGGAACAGTACGCCGATGGCTTTGCCCACGTTACCGAAGCTCGCCACCATCGTATATGCAAAGAACGAGTAGATCAGTGCGGAAATCCAGCCGGAAATCATGAATAGCCACGGGTGCACGGCCTGCACATGCATGAATAGCAGACTGCCGCCAAGCGAGAACGTGGCCTGCATGAGTGCGATCACCGCGAATACGAGGTAGTGGCCGAAGAACAGCTGGTGTGGTTTCGGGTTGCCCAGTGCCATGCGGGTTTTGCGGGACACGGAGGTCTTCAAGGTCACGGCCATGAGCAGTGAACCCACCCACAACGTCACGAATGTGTACAGTGGAGCGAGCTGCGAGCCGAAATTCTTCACCGGGAACACGGCGGTGCGCTTCACCTTGACAGGGGCCGCGAGCGTGGTGGCCAGCGAGTCGGTGTTCTTGCCCAGCACGTCCTTGACCATGCTCATGTCGCCGCTGTTCAGCGCGTCGGACAGCGTGGCATTGAATGTTGAAAGCTTGTTACCGGCCGTGGTGAGGCTGTCGGCGGTGGAGTCCAACACCTCACGGATGGTGGTCAGCTGCTTGTCCGCACTCGACGTGGTCTTGTTAAGGTCGCCGAGTGCGCTCTTAAGATTGGCGGCACTCGCGTTGAGTGCGCTCGAAGCGGTGTTTACGGAGCTGCCGATTTCGTTGAGCTGCGGCTTGAGATTCGTGTCGAAATCGGAGTGCACGGCATTGATCGAGGCCTTCGCCTGCGTGGCGAGATCCTTGATGGCGGCTTGGCTTTCCTTGGAATCGCTGATGCCGTCGTCGATATGCTGCGCTGCATCGGTAAGTGTGGCTGCGAGTGTCTTCTGCATATCGATGGCATTGTTCAGCTTGCTGATGGATGCCTCGAATTTGCCGATGATCGCCGTCAGCGTCTTCTTCTCCAAATCGGTCAGCGAGGTATCGGTGTCGAGCTTGTTCTGCAGATCATCGTGGGTTTTCTGCAGATCGTCGACGATGTGCTGGTATTGCGCGGTCTGGTTGGTCACGTTGGATGCCTGATTGCGTAACGCGGTCGCGGTATCGCCCGCCTGCGTACTCACATTGGCGAACAATGAGTCGACTTCGTCTCCCACCGCGGCGAAGCTGTCGCCGGACTGCTTGATGGCGGTGCTGAGTGCTTCGGTGGAGGTGTTCAGCGCACCGGATAGGTCGGTCACGCTGCCGGAAGCCGATTTCAGCTGTTTGCCGGCGGTTTTCGCGCTGGATGCGGCCTGTTGGATCAGGGTTCCGGAGCTGTCGAGCAGGGTTTGTGCGCTGCCGGTCAATGAGCTGAAGGTCTTGAGTGATGAGGCGGTCTGCGTGAGTCCGGCCGCGAAATCGCTGATGTTCGAGCTGAACTGTTGCAGTTGGTTCTTTGCCTCGGGCTTGTCGAGCTGATCGGATAGCTGCGTGGCGAGGTCCAGCGCCGTTTCGGTGAGTGTCTTCGAGAACATCTCGTTGATCTCCGCCGACACGGTGTCGGCGCCCTGACCGGTCACCTTTGGCGCGAGTGCGTTCTTTTTCTCATTGTTGTAGTAGGTGAGCTCCGCATGCTTGGAATCCTTGGAGAAGAAGGTCATCATGCGCTTGCTGAAATCCTTCGGAATGATGACGGCGGCATAGTATTTGCCGGATTTCGTGCCATCGATGGCCTCCTCTTTGGAGGTGAAGGTCCAGTCGAGCTGGCTGTTGGCGCGCAGGGTGTTGACCACCTGATCGCCCACGTTGATCTTGACGGGAATCAGATCGCTTTTGTAGCCGGCATCGACGTTCGCGACGGCGAATTTGAGATTGCCGGTATTGGAGAACGGATCCCAGCTGGCGGCCACGTTGAACCAAGTGAACAGCGCGGGCAGCACGGTCAGGCCGATGACGATGATTACGGACACGACGTTGCTGGTGAGGCGCTTGACGTCGCCTACGAACAGCTTCCAGATTGCCTTCATGCGTTGTCCTTTTCGTTCTTCGTGCGGTGGTGCTTGGCGGCCTTGCGCGTCAGTTTGGCCTTGCGTTCCTCCAGGGCGCGCTTCTTACGGCGAATGCGGGCTTTCTGGCGTTCCATGAGCATGCCTTGGATGGCTTCGTCGCTCAAGGAACCGAGCTCCACCTGACGGCGCATGCTGTCACGCATGTATTCGATGACCATCAGGAACCCGATGATAAGCAACACCCAGATGATCCATGTGGCCAGTGCTACCAGTTTCGTGCCATTGGTCAGCGAGAATACGGTGGCCAGAATGGTCGGCACGATGAAGCCCGCAATCAGTGCGCCGCGCTTAAGCTTCGGGTACAGTTCGGTGAACCGGCTCGCACGGTACTCGATGGCCTCGCGGTAGCCGCCCTTGTCGGACAGGACGTGGATGATCTGCGACACGTTATAGCCACGATTCTCCACCATCGGCCGCTCGCCGATGATCATGTCGCTTTCCTCGATCTCGCGAGCGAACAGGCGGTTCAGATTGGTCAGCAGCGGGCGGATCACAATGCCGATGAAGAAGGCGATCGCCACGAACAGCAGCATCACGCCGACCATCTTCAGCCAATGCCCGTCATAGAAGCCGGCGATTGTCTCGCGGAAGGCGTCGATGGTATAGCGGAACGGGATGAATGGGTAGACCGCGCGGAAGAATCGCGGCATCATATCGATCGGGTATAGGCCGGAACCTCCCGGAATCAGCAGAATCGCGAGCAGAATGCACATGCCCTTGCCAACGTGCATGAAGGTGGTCGACAACGCGTAGGTGATGCTCAGGAACGTAAGCGACGTCAATGTGCCGGTCAGTATGAACATGAACGGGTTGACCGCCTGCACGCCGATGATCAGGTCGCCGATTGCGCATAGTGCGCCTTGGATGGCGGCCGGAATGGCGAGCAGCAGGAAGCGGCCGAGATACTTCTCGGTGGTGGTCAGATCGAGATCTTCAAGGTCGTCGTCATCCACTTCGAGCTTCATGATCACCATGTAAGCGAACGCGCCCACCCATAGCGAGAGGGTGTTGAACATCGGTGCCATGCCGGAGCCGTACGTGTTCACCGGGTAGATGTTCTTCGTCTTGATCACGGTGGGGGACTGCATGAAATCAGCGATTTTCGTGACGTCCAGGCCATCTTCGCCGATGAGGTCGTTCAGCAGGCTCGCGCCCGACAGTGCGTTCAGATCGGTGGATAGCTGGCTCAGCTTGTTCTCGATGGTCTGCAGTTGCTCATCGGTGTCCTTAAGCATGGAACGCGTGTCGGCGGAGACCCGCTCAAGCTGGTCGAGTACGGACGAGGTCTGTTGCGTCAGGAAATTCTGGCTGGTCACGGTGCCGGAAAGGGTTCCGGCGGTCGCGGCGAGCGAGCTCAGGCCGCTGTTGAGTTGGGGCAGCGCACTCGAATTGATGGCGTTGCGTGCGTCCGTGGCGGAGTTCAGCGTGGACTGCGTGGAGGTGTTGAACTGGTTCGACAGTTTCGTGGTGCCGGCCACCGTGTTCTTGGTGTCGGTATTGAGCTGATTGAGGTCGTTGAGCGTATTCGCCGACTGTCGGTTACGTGATTGCAGGTCGCTGATGATCTGCTGATACTGCTTGTTCAGTTCGGGGCTGACATTGGAGATGTCGATCTTCTGTAGGCTGTCGAGCACTTTCGCATTGTCGCTGTTGACCTTCTGCATGGTGCCGATGGCGCTGCCGGCGTAGCCGTTGGCCGCCGCCAGACCGCTGGTCACCGTGTTGACGCTGGTGTTCGTCTGCGTGGACAGTTGCGAGAGCAGCGCCGAGCCTTGGTCAAGCGAGGCCGATGCGGTCGATGAGAAGGTGTTGATGCGGGTCTGCGTATCGGTGATCAGATTGGCGGTGCCGGACAGCCCTTTGCCGGCGCTCGCGGCGGCGGTCTGTACGTCGTTCAACGCGGCGCGTGCGGCCTGAATCTGATCGGGGGTGTTGGCCAGGTTGGCGCTGAGATCGCTGATGGTGGTGCGAATCTTCTCTACGTTCCGCTGTGTCTTGTCAAGTTCGGCAACGGCTTCGCTGGTCACGTTGTCGGTCTGTGTCGTGATGGTATCGCTTACCGAGTTCACGGTTTTGGAGAGCACTTCGCTCACAGTGGAAACGAAGGTGCTGTTCACGGTGCGATCCACGGTGGTGGTTCCCGAATCGGTGACCTTCGGTACGAAGGCGCTGGCCTTCTCATTCACGTAGTATTCGAGGGTCGGACGTTCGGAATTGCCGGTGATCACGCCCGCGAGGTCTTCGCTGAAGTCCTTGGGAATGATGATGGCCGCATAGCAATCGCCCGACTGCACGGCCTCCATGGCCTTGGCCTTGCTCATGAACTGCCAGCCGAGCTGATCGTTCTTCTTGAGCGTACTTTCAATCTGGTCGCCGAGATTCAGCTGGCCCAGCATGGCGTTGTCGGTGCCTTCGTCGACGTTCGCCACCGCCACCCTGATGTTGTTGGTGTTGCCGTATGGATCCCAGAATCCATAGATATTGAACCATGCATACAGCGGCGGAATGACGGTCAGGCCGGTCATGATGACCCACGCCGCGGGCACGCGAAGAATTCGCATGATGTCACGGTGCAGGATCTTCAGCACGTTGCTCATAGGAAGTGCTCCCTTTTGCCGGATCGCTCCGGTAGTGGCGGTGTTCACGACTGTCGCGTAGCGATACGCAATTCGTAGCGCTACGCTTCAAGTAGCGTAATACCATCTCCCGGACAATCCCGCTTCCCGTTCTCAGATACGGGCAGTGTCGTAGGAAATGTGGCGGAAAAGGGGGAAATCATTGTCAGCGAATGTCCAAAAATCTTCTAGAAACCTTCCTGACGGTTTCCAGAGATCGGCCAATCGGCTGTTGTTCAATACAACTAACGACGTCGCATAACCCAAGAACATCCACCTTCTCGTGAAAGGAACGATCATGGTTTATGCAGCTCATCATCCACGGCAAACGCATCGACCGGTCGGCAAAATCATCGCCATCGCGGCGGCCGTCTCGCTAGTCTCCGGTTTTGGTGCGGGCGCAGGCGTAGCCGCCATCGTGAAAGCGAGCGCAACCAGTCAGCAATCCGTCATGTCTTTGGTAGGGCAGGGAGGCGGCGCCGACACCATGAGCTACGACTACACCGGCAGCTATTCCGGGGCTCTCACCGCCGACGGCAAGTCGGTGGAGTCGAGTGGTGAAACGGTTTCCGCAACCAGCTCCGACCAGAACGCAGCCCTTGTGCAAAATGGCGGAACGTTGACCATCACCAATGGCAAGCTGACCAAATCCGGCGACAGTGACAACGCCGACAACTGCAACTTCTACGGCACCAACTCCGCATTGCTGGCGGTGGGGGAGAAGTCGAAGGCCATCATCTCCGACTCTTCCATTGACGCGACGAGCTCCGGATCGAACGCCATCTTCTCCACCGATTCCGCATCCGTGCTGGCCAATAATGTCAACATCACCACGTCCGCGGCCAACTCGCGTGGCCTTGATGCCACTTATGGAGGCTCGATCATCGCCAATGCGATGACGATTTCGACCAAGGGCGACCACAGTGCGTCACTCGCCACCGATCGCGGCGGCGGATCGGTTTCCGTGACCGACTCCACGCTGAACACGGCCGGCAGTGGCTCCCCACTGCTGTACTCGACCGGCGATATTGAGGTTTCGGGCGTGACCGGTACGGCGAGCGGTTCGCAGATCGCCGGTATGGAGGGCCTGAACACCATCCTGATCAACAATTCGACGCTGGAAAGCACGAATACCGGCACCACCGGTTCCGATCCGGTGGCGAACGGCGTGATCATCTACCAGTCGACCTCCGGCGACGCGGAATCCTCGACCGGTCAACATGCCACCTTCCAGGCGAAGGACTCCACGTTGAAATCGGCGATCACCAGCGGATCGATGTTCTATTTCACCAACACCACAGCCGACGTGGTGCTCTCGAACACCGATCTGGACTTCGACTCGGACGCGGCGAACCTGATCATGGCGGCCGGCAACGATTCGAATAACTGGGGTACCGCAGGCTCGAACGGTGCGACGGTGAACTTCACCGGGCGTTCGCAGACGTTGAAGGGCAAGGTGAGCGCCGACACCATTTCGAGCGTGACGCTCAACCTGCTGGAAGGCTCCACGTGGACGGGTTCCGCTGAAATCACTGAGAATTCCGCCGGTTCGACTTCGGACGCTCCGATCACCGTGAATGTTGACGGCACTTCGACGTGGGTGGTCACGGCCGACACGACCGTCTCCGCCCTGAACGTGGCCGATGGCGGCAAGGTGGTGGACTCCTCCGGCAAAACCGTCACCATCAAGGCCAACGGCAAAACCGTGGTCTCCGGCGACAGTGACCTGACCGTCACGGTCACCGGCTCCTACGGCACCACCGTCGAGGCCGGTTCCGACACCGAACTCAGCTCGGATGTGACTGACCGCACGGCATTCGACAAGCAATTCGGCACCAGCACCTCTTGGTCCTTCTGATCCCCACGGCAAACCCAATATCCAACATCACTGCAATAGCACTCAAAGGAGTACATCATGACTAACTTCGATTTCGATACCAGGAACGCCCAAAACCAGCAGCAGAACACCGACGGGCAGCCGACCCAGACCATGCCCGAACAGCAGGGTGCGCAGGCTTCGCAGCCCGCTCAGCAGTACTATGCGCCGCCCACCCAGCCGGCGCAGCCTGTTCCGGATTCGTTCAATGGTCCGGTTGCCGCGAAGTCCAATACCAAGCTCGGTGGCAAGGTCATCGGCGTCGTGGCGGGCATAAGCCTCCTGTGCGGTCTGGTCGGTGGCGTCGGCGGTGCCTTCGCCGTGAATGCGCTGTCCGGTTCCAATGAGCCGCAGATGAGCCAGCAAGGTGGCCCGAGCCAAGGCGGCCCGGGGCAGATGGGCGGCCAGTCCGGCAATGGCAATTCCCAGAATGGCAATGGCCAGATGGGTGAACCTCCGAGCGGGCAGGGCGGCCAAAGCGGCTCTGATGGCCAGTCCGATTCCAATGGCAATTCCGGTAGCCAGTCCGACGGCTCCAGCTCCGGCAAGTCCAGTGGTTCGAACTCCAGCAGCAGCTATTCCGACGCCGACGATTCGGACACCATCGCCAGCTGACCGCATATGTCATGCTAAATGGGAACGCGCGGCGTTTTCCTCCTCGCGGTGAAGGCTTGCGCCTTCATCGCGAGGATTCTTTATGCCCCTAAAACGCTATCTGGCTGCCGTGTGAGCATCTTTGCCCATATGCCCCGATATCGGTTCCTGAGATTCGCTAAAAATAGCGGCCTATAGGAACCGATATCGGGGCATGTCATGTTTTTCGCTCACACGGCAGCCAGATAGCGTTTAGGGGGTATGAGGTCTCATGTTTTCGGGCACTTGGCATTTTCCCTACGCGATATTACGCGTTTTTTGATAGCGTTGGCCCGGGAGGGTGCACATATGAACGAGCACGAAACAAGCGCGGCCATCGCCGACGAAACCGTTATCGACGCCATCGAAGGTGCGCAAGCCGTTGATGCGGTGACAGCCGATGAATCCAGCAACCCCGCCGATCGCCGCCTGCCGTTGATTTTCCGCATCTACGGCATCATCATGCTGGTCGAGGGTGTGGTCACGCTGCCGATCATCGTGCTTGCGGCCTTGTATGCGGTACGTGCCGTGATCGAAGGCCGTATGGCGGTCGACGCCATCAACCTCACCGTTATCCTGTCGGTCATTCATGCGGTCGTGCTGTTGGCCACCACGGCCTGTCTGGCGGTGTTCGGCGTGCTGCTGGTACTGAACAAACGGCGTCACGTGGCGCAGTGGACATACGTGATGATTCCGCTCACCCTCGCGGAGGGTCTCTTATCGTTGGCGTTGCAAGGTCTTGACGTCAATCTGATCGCTCCGGCCGTGCAGCTGGTCGTGTTGATTGCGTTGCATATCACCGCCGACCCGTCGCTGCGCGAGGAGCGCCGACTGCAGTTCGCCTTGCGCCGCATGGATGCGCGTAGTGAGTACGAGGATGCCGTGGCCGTGGGCATGGCCGGCCGGGATCTGACCGGCAAAGGCTACATTTCGCTGGACTTCTTCAATCTGTTCTGGCTATTCGTGGTCGGTTGCGTGTTCGGTCTGGCGATTGAGACCATCTACCATTTCATTCTGTTCGGCGAGTATCAGGATCGTGCCGGCTTCCTATGGGGGCCATTTTCGCCGATTTACGGCTTTGGCGCGGTGATCCTGACCGTGCTGTTGAATCACCTGTGGCGGTCCAATTGGCTGCTGATTTTCTGTGCCAGTGCGCTGATCGGCGGTGCCTTCGAATATTTCACCAGTTGGTTCATGGAAACGGCCTTCGGCATCACGGCGTGGAACTACACGGGTCAATGGCTGTCGATTGACGGCCGCACTTCCGGCAAGTACATGTTTTTCTGGGGGTTGCTCGGTCTGATATGGGTCAAGCTGATTTTGCCGAGATTGCTGGCGTTGATTCAGCACATTCCGTGGAAGGTGCGTTATTCGTTGACGGCCGTATGCTTCGTGCTGCTGTTCGTCGACGGCGTAATGACGCTGATGGCATTGGACGCCTGGTATTCGCGCATGGCCGGCATCGCCCAGAATTCACCGGTCTCGCAGTTCTTTGCCACCTATTTCAATGATGCGTTCATGGTCGACCGTTTCCAGACCATGTCTATCGACCCGTCTTCCGCTGGCCGCATGTAGCCGTTGCCTCTTCCCCAGACGGGGGAGGGTTACGCTGTGGGCGTGACGGCGTTAGGGGGTGCTTGCTATGCCGCGAAGCTTTGCGCCAGCTGTCGAATCAGATCCGGCCTATGCCCGCTCCAGGACGAGTTTGGCGAAATCACCACTGGAATCTGCTTGAATCCGGCGTCCTTGATCTGCTCGAACGTTGAGGGGTTCTGCGTCAGGTCAATGGCCACATAGCGTACGCCCAGTTTTGCAAGCTCTTGCTCGGTGGCTTCGCACTGCGGGTTGCTCGGATTGGTGAAAACGGTTACGGTCATCGATTCCTCCCTATGCAAGCTGTACTGGCCACGTTCTTCGGTTGTGCTTGTTCGTCTGCAAACCACTATCTAGGATACACACTACCTGTAGTGGTGTGTCGCGCGTTTCACCACTGCATATAGTGGGGAATTCCCCAGATTGACGTCAGGTACGAACGTTTGTTCGAATGATTCCAGTCTATCCCAAAGCGTGGAATGTGACCCATCTCGCATGTCGCCAATCGAGTCCTCGCCCGTTCCTGAAGCGTGCGCAGGCCGCATCCGTCCATGCCGACCATTGCGGCTGGCGTATCCGTCGCGTCATCGTCCTACGGATTTTCCGCGCAGATGGATTGCCCGGTGGCCAATGCGAACGATCTTCCAGCCCTGAAATGGCATGAGGACACTCAACAACGAAAGGAACAGGAGCCGGAGATGGCGAATGAAATGCCACTGAGATACGGGTTAGTGCTTTCGGAATGACATTGCTACGCAACGAGATACGGGATAAGATGCGCAACGAAACGCGGGATGAGAACCTGTGCCCCCCCAGGGATTCGAACCCTGAACCCACGACTTAAAAGGACGCTGCTCTAACCGTTGAGCTAGAGGGGCAACAGTGACATAGTATACAGCACATTTGGACCAAACGCCACACGAATTGGCGATGCGCGGTGAATCTACCAGTGAATATATCGGGAATTCCGTCGTCACCCATCAAATCGGCCTAGAGTGAGGCATATGTCATGCACCACGATTCTTGTAGGCAAAAAGCCAGTTACGACGGCTCCACCATCATCGCCCGCGATGACGATTCCGGATCCGGCCGTTACGATCCGAAACGATTCGTCGCCATCGCGCCGGAGGTCTCGACCGACAATCTGTATTGGACGAACCGGCTGATTGCGGCGCTCGCCGATGCGCATTTCTATGAGACCAGCAATGCGATTGAAGCATTCGCGGAGGCCGCTCGCACGTACGGTCATCGTTTGGTCGAACATACGGATGCCGCCTTACACGATATCGGCAAGGATTCAGACGATTCGGCCGTCGGCGATTCCGTGGCGGAGACAGCGGGGGAGCCGATTGCCGGGCGGCTGCAGGCGGCCAACGACGAGATGGCGGAATACTTGCGTACGCATGCCACGAAACTGCTCAACGACGTGCTGTACACGTCCAGCAATCTTATGCGCAACGGTTTCGCGATGTCGGATCGCTGGAACTGAGCCCGCCGTACGGCACATCGGCTCCGGTTTCGGCCGACTCAGTTGAATCCGACGACGTGTTCCGCCACGAAATAGCCGTTGCGAATCACGAACCGACCGATTGAGCCGCGCAGATTCAGCGCGCGCGACATGGCCTTTCTACGTACATCCGCATACATGGAAGGCGAGTAGGCTTTGATGTCCGCCCACATCTCCTTCTTTTTCGCATAGTTTTCCGGCTTGCGAGACAGGATCATGAACACGCTCGCCACGGAAGTCTCAATCGCCAGGAAATGAATCATGTAACGGTACAGGCCTTCCGGCACGGTCCCGCGTTCCGGGGTCGCCCGCACCATGTACTGGTTCACCAGGCGTAGCTGGTCCACGCGGCGGATCATCACGTCGGTCTGTACGCTTTGGCCGTCACGGCCGATGAAATAGTGGTAAAACGGCGTGTCCAGGTACTTGATCGTCTTCACCCACGGGAATGGCTGGTAAGCGTAGATGAAATCCACGTAGAAGGTGTGCTCGGGCAGCTGCATGCCGGATGCGCGCACCACCGCGGTGCGGAAGGTCAGCGCATGCATGAGAATGTATTCCGCCAATCCGAAACGGCCCAGATCGTTCCAGGTCAGTCGTTCGTCGGACTTCATGGCGCGACGGAAGTTCACCACGTGTTTCACGATCTTGCCGACCTTGTCGTACACGTAGTTGGTCACCAGCATGTCGATCGGATCGGTGCGCTCGGCCTCCTCGCGTAGTGTGGCCATTACGAGCTCAAGCGATTCGGCCCCCACCCAATCGTCCGCGTCCACGACCTTCACGTACATGCCGCTCGCCGCCGCGATGCCGGTGTTCACCGCGCCGCCATGCCCCTTGTTGTCCTGATGGATCGCGCGCACCACGCCGGGATGCCGCTGTTCGAAGGACTTCGCCATGGCAAGCGTACCGTCGGACGAACCGTCGTCGATGATCAGCACTTCGATGTCATCGTTGCGTTTCGCGGCAATCAGCGACTCGACGCACCGTCCCAGATACGTTTCCATGTTGTACGCGGGCACCACGAAGGTGAGCGTCTTCTTCTCCTGCATATTCTTCCTTGGGTAAAGCCAAAGGCGTCGGTTACGGTAGCGGATCGTCCGATTGCCGCATAACGAAACTAACGTAGCACCTTGTGCGCTTTCGGGGTACCCGTTATGCACAATCGGTACCCCGAAAGTCGTAAACTGCACCTGAAATTCCCCCTAGGGATACCTTCGGTACATTCGTTGACGTTTGTTCGCTTAACGTCAATCCTTGCGACTGCGGTAGCCGTCAGTCCGCTTCCGTCTCTTCCGGCGAAGAAGTCGCCATCGGGGATGACTGGGGGAGGGGATTCTCGGATTTCGGCCCTTTTACGGCTTTTCTTTCTTCCCTCTCCATGCGTTTTTCCGCCTCCCGTTGCGCCTTGTCCCCTTCGAAACGCAGCTCCGGCTTGGCTTCCATGCGGCTCAGGCCGTACCAGGCGAGATTCACGATGTGCGCGGCCAGCTGCTCCTTGCTGAGCTTGCGTTGGTCGGCCCAATACTGGCAGGTGTATACGGTCATGCCGATGAGCATCTGCGCATAATATGGCACGCCCTTGGCGGGTAGGTGCTGGCGTTTGAACGATTCGGTGAGCAGGTCTTCCACGCGAATGCTGATATCGCCGAGCAGTGAGCTGAACGATCCGGCCGGATCGGTTTTCGGCGAATCTCGGGTGAGCACGCGAAATCCTTTGGCGTTCTCCTCCACATAGGTGAGCAGGGCCAGTGCGGCACGTTCCACGATTTGACGAGGGTGCGCCTGTTGGTCGGACAGCGCGTTGACGAGTGTGTCGGTGAGTGCGCGCATCTCACGGTCCACCACTACGGCGTACAGGCCTTCCTTGCCGCCGAAATGTTCATAGACGATGGGCTTCGATACCTTCGCGGTCGCGGCAATCTCCTCTACGCTTACCGCTTCGAACCCCTTCGACGCGAACAGCGACCGACCGATTTCGATGAGCTGCTCACGTCTTTGAAATGACGTCATCCTGGATGTACTGGCCATGCTGTCCAGTTTTTCACGCCCCGTGGATGAGCTCCTCCGAGTGTCCGATTCTCCAGAATCGGACACATAAGGTACCCGCACACGCCCTTGCATGTCCGATTCTGGAGAATCGGACAACTGTGGGGAAGCGGAGCGTATCTGTTTGTCTGATTCTGGAGAATCGGACATGTAGGATGCCTGCATGTGCCTCTGAGTGTCTGATTCTGGAGAATCGGACAGGTGAGGATGGGGCGATGTGTCCGTTGCGGTTTTTAGGCTGGGATTATGGATACCAATGTGATTATCGCGATTGTCGCCATTGTTGTGATTGCAGCGCTGTTGCTGCTTGGTGGTTGGTGGTTCGGCAAGTCGCGCAAGAAAGCCGTAGACAAGTCCGTTGAGGATGCCAAGGCCAAGGCTGATAAGCGTCTTGCCCAAGAAGTCCAGAAAGCTGAGACGGCCCAAGAAGCCGAGGAAGTCCAGGAAGTAGCGGCCGAAGTCCCTCCGATCGCCTCGACGGAAGAGGCGAAGGCCGCACCGGCAGTGGAAACCCCGGAGTCCACGGGCTCGCGCATTCAGCGTCTCAAGGCCAAGCTGGCCAAGTCAGGCAATCCTTTTGGCAAGGTATTGTTCAACATCCTCGCCAAGGACCATCTTTCCGAGTCCGATTGGGAGGATGTCGAAGACACCCTGCTACTTGCTGACGTCGGCGCCGAGGCCAGCGAACAGTTGGTTGAGGAACTGCGTAACGATGCCCGCATCAGCGGTCAGTCCGATCCGTCCGAAGTGCGCAAAGCCTTGAAAGACAAACTGCTCAAGCTGGTCGGCACCGATACGGATCGTCGTCTTAACGCCGACAAGGAAGGTGCGAACAAGCCGAGCGTCATCATCATGGTCGGCGTGAACGGCACCGGTAAGACCACCACTGCGGGCAAGCTGGCTCGTCTGTTCGTGGCCGACGGCAAGCAGGTGATGATGGGCGCCGCCGATACGTTCCGTGCGGCGGCCGCCGATCAGCTCGAAACCTGGGGCGCGAAGGTGGGCGTACCGGTCGTGCGTTCCGACAAGGATGGTGCCGACCCGGCGTCCGTCGCATTTGAGGCCAGTGAACAAGCCAAGGAAACGCATGCCGACGTACTCATCATCGATACCGCCGGCCGCTTGCAGAACAAGGCGAATCTCATGGACGAGCTGGGCAAGATCCGCCGCGTCACCGAAAAGAACCTGCCGGTCGACGAAGTGTTGCTCGTACTCGACGCCACCACCGGCCAGAACGGCATGGCGCAGGCGAAGGTGTTCGCCGAAGCGATTGGCATTACCGGCGTGGTGCTGTCCAAGCTGGACGGTTCCGCCAAGGGCGGCATCGTGATTTCCGTACAGAAGGAGCTCGGCGTTCCGGTCAAGCTCGTCGGCTTGGGCGAAGGTCCGGATGATCTCGCTCCGTTCGATCCGGAAGGCTTCGTCGACGGCATCCTCGCCTGAAGGACGGACGCCCCGAATGCAAACGGCCGACCCTGCGTGAAGCACGGTCGGCCGTTTGGCATCTTGTGCAGTTCTTCGGAACGGCCTTGCCTGCCATGCCCTCGCTGCTATGCCTGTGCCGGTATGCGCTTGATGGTAAGTTTCAGCAACAGCGGAGCGACCAGCGTGACCAGTGAAATGATGAAGATGATCGTCGAGTAATACTCGTTGCCGAGCACATGCTCGTTGAAGCCGATTTGCGCCGTGATCAGCGCCATTTCGCCACGCGGCACCATGCCGGCGCCGATCATCACCGACGAGGCCGCACCGAAGCCGGCCATTGCGCCGCCCAGGCCGCAACCGACGATTTTCGTGATCACGCCGAGAATCGTCATGATCACGATGAATACGATCATGCGTGAATCATCGACCGCGGTCGTATTCAAGCCGATGCCCACGAAAAAGACCGGTACGAACAGCGTATCCCCGACCGGCTCTATATAACGGTCCGTTTCTTCGGCATAGTCGCTGTTGCTCACCGCGATGCCGGCGAAGAATGCGCCGACCGCGTAGCTCAGTCCGGCAAGATCCGAAGCCCACGCCATCGCAAGGCAGATGATCACCGCCATCACCGCGATGCCGGACGGCGCCTTCAGCACGCCCGCAAGCGTCATGAGCGCCGGTGCGATCCATACGATCACCACCACGGCCCCTACGAAGAACGCCGCCTGCTTCAGGATGATGAGTCCTAGGTCGGCCACGTTCACGCTACCGGTGTTCACCAGCGTGCACATTACGGACAGCAGGATCACGCCGATCACGTCGTCGGCCACGGCCGCGCCCAGAATCGACACGCCTTCCTTCGAATCGAGCAGTCCTGCCTCCTTCAGCACCGCCACCGAAATCGACACGGACGTCGCGGAGAACACCACGCCGATGAACGCCGCAGGAATCGGCTCGAATCCGAACGCGAGGCTCACCCCGCCCATGACGACCACCGGGAACACCACGCCCATGCATGCGATGATGATCGCCGCCTTCGAGTATTTCTTCAGCAGCTGCAGATCACAGCCGACGCCGCCCAAGAACATCAGAATGATGATGCCGAGATCGCTGAACAGCGAAATGTAGTCGCTTGAGTGCAGCACATTCAGCAATGCCGGCCCGCAGACGATGCCTACGAGAATCTGTCCGATCACCTCCGGCAGCTGCAGTTTTCTGCAGACCAGTCCTGAACAGGTGGTCAGCGCCAACATGGCGCACAACGAGACGATGAACGTCGCCATATTTTCTCCGTCTTCCTCACGGTACGACAGTGCCTTGTGCATTGCCGTTCTTGCGGATATTCCGTGATGCCTGTCTCCCCGCAACGTATTTCGGCCATGCCGTAAACGGGGGTCTGTTGCGATGTCATGGGATTCGTGCGTACTCCTGCCCTCCGCCAGGTCACATTGTATGAGAATCCTGATTCCATACGATTGCCGATACGAAAAATAGATGAAACATTCGCTGCGGCCATGATCGTGAGGGGTTGTTCAAGGTTGGTTTTCCGCCTTTTTCGCGGTATGTTTCGCGGGGGTATGCCAAAGGTAATCTGCTAGATTGCCGTATATGGCGTTACGTCTCCGTAACACTTCGTAACGTTTTCAAAACGAGGGCGGCGTTCCATACCGTTCTGTCAACCCCACACGATGGGGTCGGAAATTTTCGAATTAGGTAAAGAAAAGAGAGGGAGGGTGACATGGGCCAGCTTGATTCTGGAAATGCTGCGTGGATTTTGACTTCCGCGTCCCTTGTGTTCCTCATGACGCCTGGTGTGGCGTTCTTCTATGGTGGCATGGTTCGTGCGAAGGCCGTATTGAATATGATGATCATGGAGGCGGCCGCATTGTCCGTCACCATGATCATGTGGGTGCTGTGGGGCTGGTCCATCGCCTACGCAGGCTCTTCGGTCGGCGGCATCTTCGGTGATCCGGCAACCGGCTTCCTGCTGAAGGACACGATGGTTGCCGATGACGGCGTCTTCGGTTCGGCCGCGCTGAACTCCAACAACTATCCGGTCAGCGTGGATGTGGCGTTCCAGTCCGCGTTCGCCATGATCACCGTCGCCCTGATCTGCGGCGCCATCGCCGAGCGTGTCAAGTACAGCACTTGGATGATCTTCGTCGCACTGTGGATTACGTTCGATTACGCTCCGCTCGCCCACATGGTGTGGAACGGTGGCCTGCTGTCCGCTGACGGCGCCATCTCCCAGGCCATCGGCGCTGCCGCCCACGACTTCGCAGGTGGTACGGTCGTTCACATCAACGCCGCAGTCGCCGCTCTCGTCATCGTACTGATCATCGGCAAGCGTAAGGGCTTCGGCACTCAGCCGTTCCGCCCGCACAATGTTCCGTTCGTCATGCTCGGCGCCTTCCTGCTGTGGTTCGGCTGGTTCGGCTTCAACGCAGGTTCCGCCTTCGCCGCCGACGGCACCGCCGGCTACGCCTGGGTTTCCACCTCTGCCGCAACCGCTGCCGCAATGCTTACCTGGGGCTTTACCGAGAAGATCCGTACCGGCCACTACACCGCTATGGGTGCCGCTTCCGGTATCGTCGCCGGTCTGGTCGCCATCACCCCGGCCGCCGATGTGGTCTCCCCGCTGTGGGCCATCGTGCTGGGCGGCATCGCGGGCGTGCTCACCTGCCTCGCCTGCGGCCTGAAGTTCAAGTTCGGCTATGACGATTCGCTTGATGTTGTCGGCGTCCACGGCGTCGGCGGCTTCACCGGCACCGTGCTCATCGGTTTCTTCGGTGAGGGCACCGGCCTGTTCGCTGGCGGTGATTGGCGTCAGCTGGTCGTGCAGCTGCTCGTGGCGATCGTGGCCATCATCTGGTCCGCCGTCATCACCGGCATCATCGCCTTCGCTCTGGAGAAGACCATCGGCTGGCGCGTCACCGAAGCCCAGGAAGTCGGCGGCATCGATCTTGCCGACCAGGGCGAACGTGCTTACGATTTTGCTGGTACCGCAAGCTCTGTTCTCAAGGAGGTGAAGTGAGATGAAGCTCATTACCGCTATCATCCAGCCGCATAAGCTTGACGATGTCAAGGAAGCCCTCGCTGCCGCAGGCGTGCACGGTCTGACCGTGTCCGAAGCCAACGGTTACGGCCGTCAGCGTGGCCACACCGAGGTCTATCGTGGCGCCGAATACACTGTGGACCTGATTCCGAAGATCCGCATCGAGGTGCTGGCCGATGACGCCGACGCCGAGACGCTGGTCGGTGTGATCGTCAAGTCCGCCGGCTCCGGCACCATCGGTGACGGCAAGGTGTGGGTTGCACCGCTCGACTCGGTGACCCGCGTGCGCACCGGCGAGACTGGCTCGGCTGCCATCTGATCCGCATCGGTTCGGATAGGCCGTATTAAAGACCCCCGGGTTATTCTCGGGTTATCAATAAGACAGATCCCCGTACGTGCTATGTGCCGTGCGGGGATTTTCGTTTCCCTCCATCCTCCTTCTGATGGCAAGACGCCGTACGGGGCGCGGCGGAGGGGCGCAATCGTCAAAAGGACTTGCACTATGACTTCTGCAGTCGATGGTCTCAAGCAACGTTTCATGGCCATGAGCCAGCCGGATGCCGACGGCGTGTACCGCGATGGTGCGGCGAAACGCAAGGCCCGTACCGATCTGGCCATGACTTGCCTCAAACAGCTCTGGCAGGAGGCTCTCGATGCGGTCTCCTTCGAAGTGCCCGCCACTGGCATCGGCCTTGGCGCGGTCGGCTCGTTGGCTCGCGGTCAGGTTGGACCGGGCTCCGACCTTGATCTGGTGGTCATTTATGAACCGCACGCCCTGACCGATCGGCAACTCAACGAGCTCGCCAACAAACTGTGGTACCCGATTTGGGATTCAGGGCTTGACCTCGACCAGTCCGTCCGCACCCGCACCCAATGCGAGGCCGTCACTGACCATGATCTGCCTGCGGCCATGGGATGGCTTGACGTGGTGCCGATTGCGGGAGATACGCAGCTCATCGAAACCACGGCCACCTCCATTCTCGAACGATGGCGCAAGGCCGCCCGCAAGCGTTTGCCGGAACTGCTCGGTTCCGCCACGTCCCGACTCAACGAATTCGGCCGTATGGCCTACATCAACCAACCCGATATCAAGGAGGCCCGTGGTGGTCTGCGCGATTCGGTGCTGGTCGCGGCGCTTGCCGCCTCCTGGCTGGCCGATCGTCCGCACGGCCGGTACGACGATGCCGTCGAACGTCTGCTCGACGTGCGCGACTGCATTCATCTGGTCGCCAACAAAGACACGAACATGCTGCTTTCGCCCTATCAGGCCAAGGTGTCCGCAATGCTGGGCCTTGCCGACCCGACGTTGCCGGATGGCGAACGCGAAGCCAAGTCGATCGACGATCTGCAGACGCTGCTTGCCCGGGTCGGTCGCCAAATCGCATTTTCCTTGGATTCCACCGCCTCGCGAGCCGAGCATTCCCTCACCCATGAGAAGCCGAGATTCGCTTTCTTCCAGGTGTTCCAGCCACGCGGCGGCGGCAGGCGGCAGGCGCCGACCTTCGATGTGATCGCCCCCGGCGTGGCCAAGCATGAGGAGGAGATCGTGCTGGCCCCCGGTGCCGATCCGAAGACCGACGCGAAACTCGCGTTGCGTGTTGCCGTCGCATCCGCCGAGTTCGGGCTGCCGATCGCACCTGGCACGTTGCAGAATCTCAGGAACTGCCCCATTCGCGACCGTGATTGGGATGAGGAATCCCGCAAGCTGTTCGTGCGCCTGCTCGCCACCGGCCCGGAACTGCTCAACGTGTGGGAGGAGATCGATTTCGTGGACATTCCCGGCCGTTGGATTCCCGAATGGCTGGGCGTGCGCAACCGCCCAAGCGCTTCGGCCGCGCACCGATACACCATCGACCGTCATATGGTTGAGGTGACCACGCGCCTTGGTCGCGAAACCCCACAAACCCCACGCGGCAACCGGTATGACGACAGGCATTACACGGCCCTGCTGCTGGCCGGCATCCTGCATGACATCGGCAAGCGCCCGGGCGTTACGAACCATGCGTCCGAGGGTGCACGTCATGCCTCCACGGTGCTTAAGCGCATGGATTTCGACCGTGACATCATCTGGTGGGTCACGTTGCTGGTCCGTGAGCATCTGACGCTCTCGGAATTCGCGACCGGGCAGAATCCCAACGATCCGACGGTCGGCGACGAGCTGGCCTCTCGCATAGATCATGATCCGGTGCTGCTCGACATGCTGTTCGACCTGACCCGCGCCGACGGCTCCTCGCTCGGCGCCACTTCGGGCGAGACCATTTCCAAACAGTACGGTTGGAGCAAGTGGCGCGAATCGCTTGTGCGCAACATGTACAACGCCACCCGCTACCACATGTGAGCCGGCAGTTTCCGCGCCGTCGCGATTCTTGATTCGAACATGACGTTTCATGGCGAAGGCTTTCGTGCGTTTCGCCGTGAAACGTCGTTCAACGCCGATTCACCAAAATGTGGGGGAACATAGCACCTTCCGTTCACTTCGGCAAATCGGCCGCTGACGCACTCTCCAGATCCGGTGGATTGTCCCCAAGTTATCCACTCAGTTGTCCCCATGTTGTGGAAAACCATGCCGCTTGTCCACGTAGTTATCCCCAAAATGTGCATAACTCGCTGATTTTCGGATTCGTTATCCACAATACCCCTTGCATAGCGTGTCGCGGCCCCATCAGGCATGGAGACAAGGGAAACGAAAGCGCACGCCATCCACACGCAATCGAACATGGGGAGATTCGGACGCAATCCATCCACACCACCGTTCGTGACTATGCACAGGTATTATGGTTTTCCTCGGTATCGAATCGATACCGAGGAAGCACTGATGATTGCGGTTGGTGAGCATGGCAGAAGAGACTACTTGGAACGGCGCCCCTGCACAGGGTCGGCGAAACGGCGGATTCACGCCGAGCGGAGGCAACGGCTTCAGCGGCGGCAATGCCGTACGCGACATGATTTTCGACCGCATCCCACCGCACGACGATGACGCGGAAATGGCCGTGCTCGGCGGCATGCTGATGAGCAAGGACGCCATCGGCGAAGTCTCCCAGACCATCGACGTCACCGATTTCTACCAGCCGCGCAACCAGACCGTCTACGAGGCGATCATCAGCCTGTTCGCCGCCTCGCAACCGGTCGACGCGGTGCTCGTGGCCAACCAGCTACTGAAAGACGGCGATCTCGAAAAAGTGGGGGGAAGCGACTATCTGCATAGTCTCGTCGCTTCCGTACCGACCGCCGCGAACGCGACGTTCTATGCCGACATCATCCATCAGCGCGCCATCCTGCGCAACGTGATCGCGGCCGGCACCAAAATCGCACAGCTCGGCTATACCGCGGAAGGCTCCCAAGCGGAAGACGTCGTCAATCTGGCGCAGGCCGAAGTCTATGAGATGTCCACCGGTAAAGTGCGACAGGATTATGCGGCCATCGGCCCGGTAATCGGCGACACCCTCGACCAGATCGAACGTCTGCAGAACGGTGAGGTCTCACGCGGCGTGCCGACCGGATTTCGTGACATCGACGATGTGACGCAGGGTCTGCAGCCGGGACAGATGATCGTCGTGGCGGGCCGACCGGCCATGGGCAAGTCCACGCTCGGCGTCGATTTCGCGCGTGCGGCGTCGCTGCACCACGGCATGACCACCGTCATCTTCAGCTTGGAAATGAGCAAAACCGAACTGGCGCAACGTATCATCGCCGCCGAAGCGAATATTCCGCTGGCCGCCATGCGCCGCGCCGACGATATCACGCCGGAACGCTGGAACATGCTCAACAATCTGCAGGACGCCCTGCAGAACGCGCCGCTGTTCATCGACGACAGTCCGAACATGAGCCTGATGGAGATCCGCGCGAAATGCCGCCGCCTCAAGCAGACGAACGATCTGAAACTCGTCGTGATCGACTACCTGCAGCTCATGACCTCCGGCAAGGCCGTGGAAAGCCGACAGCAGGAGGTGTCCGACTTTTCGCGTGCGCTGAAACTGCTCGCCAAAGAGCTTGAGGTGCCGGTGGTGGCGCTGAGCCAGCTGAACCGTGGCCCGGAAATGCGTAACGACAAGAAGCCGCAGCTGTCCGATCTTCGTGAATCCGGCTCCATCGAACAGGATGCCGATGTGGTGTTCCTCGTGCACAGGCCGGACTTCTACGACAAGGAGGACCGCCCGGGCGAGGCCGACATCATCATGGCGAAGCACCGTAACGGCCCGACCGACACGTTCCATCTGGCGTTCCTTGGCGCGTATTCGAAGTTCAAGGACATGCCGCAGGACTACCAGCAGGAGGTGTGATATGGCTTGGAACTCCTTTGCGACGCCATTGATCGGCAAGGCCGTTCGCGCGGCCTCCCGTCTCGCACATGGTGGCGGCAGCGCGTTCCCGGGCAAGATCGTCGAACGGATCGACCCCGGCTTTCTGGCACGTACGCTGGACCGCCTGCCGCTCGGCGTGGTGCTGGTCTCCGGCACGAACGGCAAGACGACCACCACGCGCATGGTGGCGAGCATGCTGGAATCGTTGGGATTGAAGGTATTCACGAACCCGACCGGCTCGAACTTCACACGTGGTGTGGTCTCGTCGCTGCTGAGTGAGGTCTCGCTTTCCGGCAAGCTGGATGCGGATATCGCGGTTTTGGAACTCGATGAGGCGTATGCCGTGCATTTCGTCAGGCAGGTGCAGCCCGATTACTGTCTGCTGCTCAATGTGATGCGCGACCAGCTCGACCGCTTCGGCGAAATCGACAACACCGCACGATTGTTGAGCAAGGCCGCGGAAGCGACCACCGGAACCGTCGTACTCAATCGCGAGGATCCGCGCATCGCACGGCTTGCGGATGTCGTGCATGCCGAAGACGGTGTGGAAGTGCGCTATTTCGGTCTTGATGCGTCATTGCGCGGCTTCTTCCCGTCCGATGACGACATGCAGACGACCGTCGACACGGAAAGCGGGGAATCCGCGGCGAACGCAACCCACATCAATCCACCGCAGGATGTGGATAAGTCGGTTGCGTCATCCGTCGAGTCAACCGAAATCGCAGATGCCGCCGAACCATCGGCGGACGTGACGTTACTCGCCGTCGGCGACCACCGCGCAAGTTTCGGCATCGACGGCAAAACCTACGAAACCGACGTCAGGCTGGAAGGCGTCTACAACCTGTATAACGCGGCGGCAGCGCTTGCCGTCGTGCGTGCCGTCGCCGCCGATGCGAACGCCATGTTCCTGCCGTTCCTCGGTGCGGATGCCAACGACTCCGGGGATTCAGCCGCAGACTTCGCCACGCAGGCCGTCTATTCCACCGGCCCAATTGAGTCGCTGGAAGTCGACGTGCCGTCTGCCAAGACCCTGCGCAAGCTTGGTATTTCGCCGCGCATCGTAGATTTCGCACGGTCCACCACGCAGGCCATGATCGACGCGGCGGCGCAGGTCACGCCGGCATTCGGCCGCGGCGAAGTCATCGATGTGAACGGCTCTCCCGTGGAACTGCTGCTCGTCAAGAATCCCATGGGATTCCGCCTGTCGCTCGCCTCCTTCAAGCCGGAAGGCTGCGACACCATGATCTGCATCAACGACGAATATGCCGACGGTCGCGACATGAGCTGGCTGTGGGACGTGGACTTCACCTCCTTGCGCGGCACCGGTGTCAGGATGGTTTCCGGCGTACGCGCGTGGGACATGGCCCTGCGTCTCGAATACGATCAGGTGCCGGTCGAGGCCGTCAGCACCGAGCTCGAAGAGTCCGTCACGGCATTCGTAAACGCGAACCCCGGTACGCGCAAGCACATCTACTGCACATACACCGCCATGCTCAAGGTGCGCGCTGCCCTGGGTAGGATCGCCGACGTCTCTGACGCGGGCGTGGGCAAATAATAAGGGAGGGCGAGGAATATGAGTCAGGCAATCGACATCGTGTCGCTGTACCCGAAAGACATGAACATCTACGGCGACTCCGGCAACGTACTCACCATCCAGCGGCGTCTCGCGCTATACGGCTACGAACCGCACGTGCATGCCTACAATCAGGGCGACGAGTGGCCCGAGCACGTCGACATGATTCTCGGCGGCGGCGGCCAGGACACCGGTCAGAAGAAAATCATCGGCGACTTCTTCATGCGCGCCGATCTGCTGCGCTCACTTGCGGCCGACGGTATGCCGATGCTCATGATCTGCGGCCTGTACCAGTTGTTCGGCGAATATTTCGAGACGGTCGACGGCTCCCGGCTGGACGGCATCGGCGTGATCGGCGCCTATACGGTCGGTCGGGAAGTGCGTATGATCGGCAATCTGACCGAAACGTCCGACGACTTCGGCAAGATCGTCGGCTACGAAAACCATTCCGGCCAGACGTTCCTGCGCGAGGGGGTGCAGCCGCTCGGCCATGTCGAAGCGGACGGCACCGGCAACAACGGTGAGGATCATACCGAGGGAGCCCGCGTGAACAATGTGATCGGCACATACATGCACGGTTCGTTGCTACCGAAGAATCCGGCCATTGCGGACTTTCTGATTCGTACCGCGGTCGAGCGCCGCTACGGCACGTTCGATCCGGTCGCGGTCGGTCAGACCTCCGCACAGAAGGCTGCGCTGAACCGTATCAACGAGGTTGCGCAACGTGCGCGCCGCGTGGCTATGTCCCGCCCGCGCTAGGTGGCGGTCGGTCTGACGGTTCGGGCTGGTTCCTACGGAAGCTCGCTGGTTCCCACGAAAACCGGCTCATTTCCACGTGAAACCGCTCCGTTCCCACAAATACCAATCTATCTATGACACCCAGCCATCATAAACAGGCCAGTATTTGTGGAAATGGAGCGTTGCTTGCTAGAAATAGGCCGTAATCAGGAGGATTGGCCAGTTTCATTCAATGCGGGTGTGAAGAAAGTGCGATAGAGTGGTACCACCATCACCCAAGGGAGGTAATCATGGCTGATTTTGATTTTGGTGACGGCCTGCGCAAGGTTTTTCTCGCCGGCGTCGGTGCTCTGGCGACCACCGTTGAAAAGAGCCAGGAGATCGTAGACGATCTTGTCAAGAAGGGCGAGCTGACCGTGGAGCAGGGCAAGGCCCTCAACGCCGAACTCAAGCACAAGATTCAGGAGGCCAAGGAAGCTTCGGAAGAGGCCAAGCCCGAAGCCGAAACGGAAACCAAGGCCGAGTAGCATTCGTTCGATTCGCCGTCTGCCGCGCATAGGCGCCCGGACGGCGAAGTCGTGTTGTGCGAGTGGTGATATGTCTGTGAATGCCCAGTCAGATAGATCGGATAATGCACGTCCGGAAAGCGTGGAACCGGTCACCCTGTCCGACCGAGTCAACGCGGTGATCAATCCCGCCGCCGACCCGTCGCCGGATGCGGCCGCGACGGCTGCCGCAAAGTCGGGGGTTTCGCAATCCCCGCAGTGGCAGACGTCCATCGAAACGATCGGACTGTTCGGGCCACGCAAGGACACATTTTCCACGCGCTATCATCTTACGCGGCGCGGCAAGCTGAAGCGACTGAAGCAGATTGCGCAGATCGCCAATCATTTTGATGTTCTGCATGGCCTGACGCCGGTCAAAATGCGGCTTATGCTGGAAGCGCTCGGACCGACGTTCGTGAAGGTCGGCCAGATTCTGTCGATGCGTTCCGAGATTCTGCCGCAGCCGTTCTGCGACGAACTTGCCAAGTTGCGTGCCGATGCCGATCCGATGCCGTACAGTACGGTGTTGCAGGTGCTTGAAGACGAGTACGGTCGGCCGGTCGACGAGATCTTCGACCATATCGATGCCACGCCGCTTGGTTCGGCCAGCCTTGCACAGGTGCATCGTGCGAAGCTGACGTCAGGCGAAGACGTGGCCATCAAGGTGCAGCGTCCGGGCGTGCGCGAAACCATGGCGCAGGATGTGTCCATCATGCGTTCCATCGCCAAAGTGGCCACAAGGACCATGCACAGCGCACAGGTGGTGGACCTGTCCGGTGTGGTCGAAGAGCTGTGGGATACGTTCGAATCCGAAACCGACTTCTTGGTGGAAGCGAGGAACCTGAGCGAATTCAACCGTTTCTGCGAACGGTACAAGTACATGGATTGCCCGAAGCCATACATTGACCTGTGCACCGAGCATGTGGTCGTGATGGACTATGTGGAGGGCATCTCCGTCTCGCATCCCGACCAGTTGCTCGAGGCCGGCTACGATCTGAAGGAGATCGGCACCAAACTGGTCGACAACTATGCCACGCAAGTGCTTGACGAAGGCTTCTTCCATGCGGATCCGCACCCCGGCAACATCATGGTGAGCGGCGGGCGGATCGTGTTGCTCGACCTTGGCATGACCGGCCGGCTGAACGCGAAGACCCGCTCCGTGCTGAAGGATATGATCTTCGCGGTGGCCGAACAGGATTCGCCCGCGCTCGCCGACGGTCTGCTGCGTTTCGCCGGCGCGGAGGCCGATCCGGAGGATTACCCGGCGCTGCTTGCCGATTTGGATGTGATCGTCAAGGAATTCGGCACCGTTGATTTGGTGGAGCTTGATATTGCCGCGATGCTGACCGCGCTGACGCAGATGGCGCAGCGTCACGGCATCGAGGTGCCGAGTACCGTCACTACGGTCGGCCGTGCGCTGGTCACGTTGGAGGGATTGCTGGACGAGTTCATTCCCGACGTGAACATGATTCAGATTATTTCCGACCATATTGCGGCGAGTACGTCGAAGAAGGATTTCATCAAGGAGGAGACGAAGTCGCTGGCGATTGAAGGACATCAGGCGTTGCATAGCCTGCTTGCCGCCGCCAACGAGCTTAAGGTCGCCTCGCGTATGCTTACGCGCGGCCAGTTGCGTGTGAATATGGAGATGGTCGGTTCTCAGGAGCCGATTCATCTGCTTGCCAACATGGTGAACCGGTTGACGATGGCTCTGATTGTGGTCGGCCTGTTCATCGGTTCGTCGATTGTGTATTATGCGGGCATCAAGCCGGTGATTTTCGGCATCCCGATCGTAGGCTTCCTCGGGTACGTGATCGCCTTCATTCTTTCCGTCTGGATTGTCTTCGACATTTACTTCAAGGGCCGTAACTCAAAGAAGCGGTAAGCGGCCCTGCGCATTACCGTTCCCCATGCCTCCCCTGTCGGTGGCCTATGCCCCCGCTTCATCCCCTCCGAACGCTATTGTGTACCCCATGCGTCATGCCTGGTGGGCGTAGTGACCCACAAGTCGCGATCCCGTAGGAGGTGCCATATGGCCGAAGCCGAACCTTGGCGTCCTCTGCCGTTTGATGAGGTGATTGACATTTCGGCGGGTGAGGCGCGTAAGCGCCGGTTGCGCCGGCAGTTGCATGCATGGTATGCGTTTGTGATCACGCTGGTGATTGCCGCAATCAATATCGCCGGATTCCCCTACGTGCTGCAGTGGCGGGCCTCGTTGCGCACGGCGCAGACGGCCGATGCGGCCGCGCAGCATGTTGAGGGTTGGCCGTATCCGCAGGCCGAGGAGGCATTCGCTGCGGCGAAACGATATAACAGGAAGATTGCCGCTTCTGATCAGACCGTTCTTGGAGAGGCCGAAGACCCGTTCACTAGTACGGCGGGCGGCTCGCATGCCTCCGGCAAGGATTCGCTGGCCGCCAAAGATAGTGAGTATCAGTCGTTGCTGGATTCCGGCGACGGCGTGATGGGTACGATCCGTGTGCCGAAGGTATCGATCAAACTGCCGATTTATCATGGCACGTCGGATGCTGCGCTTGCTTCCGGCGCGGGGCATCTATATGGCACAAGCCTTCCGGTGGGAGGGAAAAGCTCGCATGCGGTGATTACCGGGCATCGTGGCTTGGTGGAGGCGGCCATGTTCACGAGGCTTGATGAGATGCGCGAGGGTGACTTCTTCTACATCGAGGTGATGGGGGAGACCCTCGGGTATGAGGTGGATCGCATCGATGTGATTGAGCCGTCGGAGACGAGCCGGCTGCGTGTGGTCAAAGGCGAAGACCGTGTAACGCTCATGACCTGCACGCCATATGGCGTGAACACGCACAGGCTGTTGGTCTCCGGCCATCGCGTGAAGATCCCGGTGCCCGCACCTGATCCGAACGCCATGCATGATCCCATGCGGATGGGGTTATACGCCGTACTGGGTGTGCTTGTTCCCGGCTGGCTGTTCTTCCTTATTCTGGGACGTCGCCGCAATCCACGGCCTCGCATCATGCGGCATGCGGTCGTTCACCTTTAGTTGTGTCGCGCAGATGCACTGCCCGTCATTCCACCCCCCTATTAACGAGGGTATTTTGTGTGGTTTTGGGGTTGTTGTAAGGAGGGTGTAGACTTCCGAACAGCATGTCTTTGTAAGGTATGGATAACGATTTGTTCTACCAGTGTTTACGCGGCAAATAAGGCTAAGGATAAGGTTTATAATGGGTGGGTTCTCTTGTTTGCGTGGAGGGGCGAACAAGGGTGCTCTGAGTAATGTTCCGCAACCCGTTGCTGCCGTGGTGGCCGTTGTGATGCTCCTCGTCACGGTGATCGTGGCGCCTTCCGCACAAGCCGATGAGACTCCGAGTGTCCCTTTTTCGGATCATGTGGTGAGTAATACCGTGAGCCCGTCCGGCACTACCATCAATTTGTTCGATTATTGGGTGCAGCCGTATGGGTGCGCGGATATTGATGATAGCTACTGCAACGGTCAAACGTTTAACCACTCCGACACGGGAATCAATGCAGGTAAACAGCTACGTTTCACGTATAACGGCGAAGGCCAAAACACCATCAACAAATGGACGGGAAGCGCCTCGCCGCGCAAGGGAATGGTCAAGTCGCTGCTGCAGGACGGCTATCCGGTTATCGCGGCAGATCAACTGTATTCCTGGGACGGCAAGATAACCGACGGTACGCAATCGCTGGCATACCTGTTCGATACCGAGAATACCGAGAGCGATTCCAGGAAGGTCTATCCGAACGTAACCGGCCTACTGCAGCTGCAGAACGGCTACTATGTGTACGATAGCACCAAGAATTTCGCTACATTGAACGACAAGTCCACGTCGGGCAAATCGTCATATTCCATGACCTTGTACGACACTCCGGGTGTGCGGGCGGAATGGGGCAGCTCCGTTGGTGAGTTTTTCCCCTTCAACTCTGCCGAAGACGTGTTCGAGGACTCCAACGGGTCGTTGTCGAACAAGGTTTCGTCGAGGAACTCCGTGCTGAACCATTACTTCGGCGTGCATTCCCAATCGGAGTTCATGCAGCCGGTCAACGGCATCATCAACGACGAGGCGATGACCTTCGACTTCCAAGGCGACGATGACGTATGGGTGTTCATCGACGGCGTGCTGGTCGGCGATGTCGGCGGCATCCACAACAGCGCCGCCTTGCACATCGACTTCCAGACGGGTTCCGTGAAGGTGACGGACGCATCCGGCAACAGCACCTACACCAATACGACGATTCGCGAGATGTTCGCCAACGCGTACGGTGGTGAGGATTCCGACGAATTCCAATCCGTGGAATGGTCACAGACCAACACGAGCACCTTCGCGGATAGCACCTACCACACGCTGGACTTCTTCTATCTGGAACGCGGCAACAACGAGTCCAATCTGAAACTCAAGTACAATCTCGCCGACATTCCCGAAAACAACCTGGTCAAACTCGACCAGCAAGGCAACCGCGTGGCCGGAGCGAACTTCGAACTGTACAAGGCGGGCAGCGACTATTCCTACACTGCCGCCGACCTGATTAGCAAGGGCACCACCGATAAGGACGGCGTCTATACGTTCACCAACCACGAGACCGGCAAGCCGGTGAATTTCGCCGATCTCGCCCGTAACGGGCGGGGCATCACGCATTACGTGCTGAAGGAGACCAAAGCTCCGCCGGGGTACCGCAAATCTTCGGATATTCATTTGCGCTACCAGATCAGTCCCGCAGGAGACGGCGTGCTGCTCTGCAACGATGAGAGCGGCAAATGGGATTCAGGCGCGTGGTCGGTGGCCCACGAAACGATGACCGTGGCCGACGGCGCCACCGTCTACGACATGAACGGCACATCCCATGACGTTACTCAAGGCAAGGTCTTCGCCGTCATCATGCACAGGGATAAGACGGCCGCCGGCACGCTGGAGTCCGATGCGTGGAGGGCGGTTTCCGGTAGCGCATTGGAAGGCTGGAACCTATCGCCCGATGCGGTGAATGGTATGGCTGACGTCGTCCAGCTGGCCAAGTCGGATGGCGCCGGAAGCACGAACTACCTGCATTTCTTCGGCCTGGATTCCGAAGGCAAGTATTCGGCCTCGATTTCCAGCCTGCCCGGTGACATTTTCACCTACTATTTCATGCGCTCCGACGAGGAAAAGGCTGATTCGCTGTATGCCATGGGCGTGTACTACACCACGGCCGATTCCACGGACGGCATCAATGCCTCGAACACCGTTCGTCTGGACACTACGGAGACGGGCGCATACGGCCGGCAGTTCCTGCGTAATTTCGGCGTGCAGATCGCCATCACCGATGTGCGCAACGATCCGATCGTGCAGAAGGTCGATGATGCCGGTAACCCAGTGGAAGGTGCGGAATTCAGCCTCTATGCCGCGGATCAGGTCAATGCGGACGGCACGAGCCTGCTGGAGGGAGCGACCGCATTGCAGACCTGCGTCACGGCGAATACGAGCTATCCGTACGAGATGAAGGGCTCGTGCATGTTCGGCATGGCGGGCTCGTCTTCCGAAGGTGTGCAAGGCAGTGGCGTCGATCTGGACAACGGCACCTATTACGTCAAGGAAACCAAAGCACCTGAGGGTTATGAGATCAATGACACGTTGGTGAAACTGCTCATCACCGATAACGGCATCTTCGCAGACGCCGGCACCGAAGATAATGGTGTCTCCACCATGACTCATATCGGTACGTTGAACGAGGTGCTGAAACAGTTCGCGGCCAATCGCGATATCAATCGCACGCTTTCCGATCTGAAGGTCACGCAGTTGCGTTGCGCGGATGAGGAATGTGTGACCAATGGCAGCTGGTCCGAAACCATCGGCCCCGAACATGGGAAGTCCGTGGACGTCAGTTGGACCGGCAACTACAAGAATGGCTACTACACGCTGACCGATCAAAGCACCATGACGGATAACGGCTTCGTCAACACGACCGGTTGGACGTACTACAAGGTCAGCCAGGCCGAAGACAAAGACGATGGCTCCCAAGGGAAGGGCGTTCGTTTCAGTCTGAAGAATTCCAATCTGGCGCATATATTCACCGGCGCGAACGTGATTCGCGTGCAAGATAAGCGCAAGGCCAGTCTGACGCTCACCAAGAAGGTTACGGTGGGTGACGGTTATGACAAACCGGATGATTTTGACACGCAGCGGTTCTCGTTCGACGTCACGTTGAGCGCAGATGAGGCCGCCACATTGCAGCAGGATGGCACAACCGACTATTATCATGGCACGATTTCCGGCGGTACCGGCGACGGCAAGAAGGACGATCAGCAGATTGTCATGAAACTGCATCGCGATTCCGAATCCGCTACTTTCGGCAAGCTCCTCCAGTGCGTTGCGGATGGCGACACCGATGCGGAGAAGTGTGCAGAGACCGCATCGATCACGCTGTCCAACAAGCAGACGCTCAGCATCGCCAATATTTCGGACGGCGTCACATACACGATTAAGGAAACGGGCCTGCCGAACGGTTACGTGTTCGAAAGCGCGCAATCCAGTAATCTGACCGGTACCATTCAGCGCTCCTCCGGCATTGCGGCCGCAGTGGTGGGCAACGTGTACCAGCCGAACAGCATTACGTTGGTTGCGGGACGGTTCGTCACGGTCGTGAAGAAAGTGGTTGGCAGCGCAACAGGCTCATATCCGTTTGAATTCCAGCTACAGGCCGCGCAGGGCACGCCGCTGCCTACCTGCGGTACCGCCGATACCTGTTCCGTTTCCGATGTGGACGCCAACGGCAATCATGTCATGAAGAAGACGTTGACGTATCAGACTTCGGGTGAGCAATCGCAGAGCATGACGTTCGGTGACATCACCTTCACAAAGCCGGGCACGTACACGTATTCGTTGTCTGAGATCACGCCGTCTTCCGGCGCTCTGCAAGGGTTCAACTATTCGCGTGCGCAGTACGTGGTGACGGTCACGGTTGCGGTTGAGGATGGCAACCTTGTGGTGGCCGGCGTCAAGACGGTCCGAACATATGACGATTCCGGCGCCGCCGTGACCGGGACCGATGCAACGGCTACTGAGAACCAGGCCGTATTTACCAACAACTACAGCAAGGACCCACGAGCCGTCACCTTCTCCGCCACCAAGAACTACACGGAAAACGGCTACCCGTATCAGGCCGGCATGTTCAGCACGAAGCTGACGGCAATCGGCAGCTATGCGACCGCCAGCGGAGCCAAGACGACGGTGGCGGAGCTGCCGAATAATGCGGATTCGGTGCCGATGCCTACCGGTAGTTCCACGGGCAGCATGGATGCCGACTTCGATGATTTCCACACGGCCAGCTTCCCGCGGATCTCATTCGATGGCGGTACCGGCAACAACACCTACGTGTACAAGATCACGGAGAACAGCGGAACCGTGGCCGACGCGACCGCCATGACCTACGATTCGACTGAATATTACGTGTTCGTGGCCATCACCGTCACCGACGATATGGTGAACGCCGATATCTCGTACTACAAGAACGAAGCCGGCACCCTGACCAAGGTGGAGATTCCTGCGGACGGCTCGAATCCGGTCCGGTTCACCAATACGTATGCGGCTTCGGCGGTCTCCGCCACTCCGCAGGGCAGCAAGACGCTGACCGGGCGCGCACGCACAGCCGGCGACTCCTTCTCCTTTGCGCTGACCGCGGCGGACGAAGCCACCCAGGAAGCCGTGACGAATGGTACCGTCAGCGGCGCCGCCTGCGCAGACGACTGTACCGTCGAAAGCATTCTCGCCAGTGCGACCTCAACGAATGTGACGGCGGAATTCGGTGAAGCGCAATCATTCGAGTTCACGCAACTCACGTTCGGAAAAGCCGGAACCTACACCTTCAACGTGGCGGAACAATCCGGCAATGCCGGTGGCATTACCTACGACACCCATATATCGACGGTCACCTACGTCATCTCCGATACCGATGCCAACGGCAAGCATACCGGCAGACTGAACGTGGCGAAGGTCAGCTACAGCAACGCCACCGCCACGACCGAAGCCGACCGCAAGGTTACGGATGCGGCCGCGTTCACCAACGCGTATCACGCCACCGCAACGTTTGCCGGTCTCACCGTAACCAAGGAACTGCACAACAGGAACGCCGGCACTACACGCAACCTGTATGCGGGCGAATTCACCTTCACCATCAGTGGTGACGATGAAGCGTCGGCACAACGCATTTCGGCTGGAACGTTTGCGAGCGACCGAAAATTCTCCAACGGGTACGCCGCTGGCAGTGAGGCACAAAGCGCAACGAAATACGGCAATGCCGTGAGTGGCATGACCAAGCTTTCCAATCTGGTGTTCAACGAATCCGATGTCGGCAAGACCTACCGTTTCGTGGTCAAGGAACTAGCACAACACACCAATCCGAATACCGGAGCGGTGAATACAAAGTTGGACTCGGATTCTACGAAGCTGGCAGGCGAAACGGCCACGGATGTGAAAATCGACGGTATCTGGTTCAGGCAGTGGACGTACCTGGTGAGTGTCACGGTGAGTGACAACGGCGACGGCACACTGAACGTGAGTACGTCCAAGAGCGTGGTGAAAGGCGACGGCTCGACGTCGACGGCTGATGACATCACATTCGTCAATACGTATGAAACGCTGAAATCGACGGAAATCGACGATACTTCCGCATCCGCGCCGCTGTACAAGCAGCTCTCCGGCCGCGACTGGTCTGATTCCGAAAAAGACCGGTTCACGTTCACGGTGGAGAAGTGTAACTACAGCACCAACGCCGGTTCGTTCAGCGATGCGAGCTCCATCGTCTGCACGAGTGACGGCACTGCGCTGAGCACGCTTCCCTCGCCTTCAAGAAACTCTTCAGTGACTATAGGCAAGGACCAAGTGGTCCCGACCAAGGCCGGTAATTTCGCCAAGATTGGGTTCGGCTCATTCAGCTTCTCCAAGCCGGGTGCCTACGTGTACAAGGTGACGGAAGTCGCCGGTGACGATACCACGCTCACTTACGCCGCCAACGTGCGTTATCTGCGATTCCGTGTTGAGGAAAACCAGATGAAGGGCATGTATTCCGTAATCGTTACCACGCCTGGATATGATGCGCCGACGGCTACCGACGCCAATGACGGTGCCGCATTCGTGAATGTGTGCAAGAGCGCGGAGCGTCTGCCGTTGACGGGTGGCCTGACGACCAGAAACTTCCTGGTCGGAGGATTTGTGGTCGGACTGCTGGCGGTGTTCGCCGGACTGGGCATTCATGAGTGGTGGAACAAGCAACGGCGAAAGGAGCAGCTATTGGAATAGACGTAAGGCATCCCGTAGCGGCTCCGGCAGGTGTTTGCTGCGGAATCCCGGAATGAAGACTTCATAACTGAAATACCGAATCGATTGAATTTTGTGGCGTCCTAACGAGATGGATCGGCGGGACGCGAACAACCGAACGAGAGAAGAAGGACTCATGAAGATGAGAAAACTATTCGCCGTGGTGGCCGCAGCAGCGACCCTGATCGGTGGTGCCGTATTCGGCGCCGCCACTGCCGTTGCCGACGGCACGGCGACGATTACCATTGAGAATGCGCAGCAGGGGCATACCTATAAGGCGTACAAGGTGGCGACTTTCTCCAACGTGAAGTTGAACGGCGATGTCATCACCTCTATGGATGTCAATACCGAGAGCGGAGACAACCTGCGTACAGTACTGACTACAGCCATTGAGAAGGCTGGAACAACGATTCCTGACGAATACACGACCAATCCGATGGCATTCGTGGCGACGTTCGACGCGGCAACGGCACGCAAGTTTGCCGATTATTTCGTGGAAGGAACCACGGGTCTTCCTGCGAGCCTTGAGAGCAAGACCATTCCTGATGAAGGTGCCGCTCCCGGTTCTGATGTGATGAATGTGCCGGAAGGCTGGTATCTCATCACTGACAGCAAGGACGGGGCTAACTTCAAAACCGCGCTGGTAGCCTCCACGGTGCAGGGCAAAACGAAGTTCACAACCGTACAAACCGGTGAACAGCAGGCTCTTAACGGCACGCTGGGCGCTTTCTACGTGAAGAACGAGAACGCGCCGTCGATTCCTGAGAAGCATGCTTACGTTGACAATACGTATACGACGATAAAAACCGGTTCCGTGAATATCGGTGACACGCTGTACTACCAGGTGCGTACTTCCGTGCCGAAGGCCGCCACCGGTCGTGACGATTACACCATCACGTTCAAAGATGCCGCCGCTAATGGTCTGAATATTGCCCAGAAAAACAACATCTCCGTGTGTCACAAGGCCAAGACCGCCAGTGACGGGGCGATTTGCGTTCCTGTTGACGCTGCGAATGTGACGATTACGCAAAGCGGCGACGCTGCTGCCGGTACTGTTACCACGGTTGTGGTTTCCGGTGTCTCCGCATACGTCGGTGAGTATGTGTATCTGCGGTATTCTGCCACGGTGACCGCCGACGTGCTGGGCACCGATGGCACTGGCCGTGTGCTGCACAATGAGGCAACCGTGCGGCATGCCGATGGTGATGAATCCGATGCCGGTGAGGCCAATCTGTACGTGGGTGATCTGAAGTTCTACAAGTACGCCATCGAAAACAATGCGGAGGTCAGGCTTTCCGGCGTCGAATTCACCGTGCATCGTGGCGAGTCCGCCACTGCTGGCACTGAAGGCGACTTGAAGTTCTCGTTGGAAAACCCTGACGTGAAGGGCGTCTACAAGTATGACCCAGTTCAGGGCTCCACCACCGTCTCCACCGGTGAAAATGGTGTGCTGCTACTCAAAGGTCTTGAGGCCGGCAAGTACACCTTCGTGGAAACCAAGCCCATCGAAGGCTACACCGAAAACTTCAAGCCGACGTTCACTGTGGATATGAGTGTCGTTCCGAATAGAGGTATCGCTGCAAACGCTCCGATGATTCAGAATCCGTTGACCGATGATAACAACGGTTGGAAGCTTGCATCCGATTGGACTGATCCGACCGATAACTGTGAACGTGCCAAGGTGAAGAACGTGAAGTCCCTCACGCAGCTGCCGCTCACCGGTGGCGCGGGCATCATCCTGTTCTCCGTAATCGCGGCGTTGCTTATCGCCGTCGCGGCAATCGCGACCGTGCGTATTCGCGCCGTCAAGCGCGAGTTGCAGGCCTGAAGGTTCCCGGCTCCGACCTGTGAAGGCTGCTCCGATTCGTGAGCGCTGATCGCCAGAGGGCGATACGCAAAGCCATTCGGCAAGCGTATCGCCCTCGTCGCGTATCAACGGGCTCTACGTAACCTCACATCTCATGTAAAGGTCCGAGAGATATTGCCGACTGTCTTCTGCATTTGCCGGAAGGCGGCATACTGCATGGACCTAGCACCCCCGACATCTCTCGATTTGCTGAATTTCAGGTAAAAACCGGGCAGAGTGCGTGAATCTGGGATACTCTCATAGAGAATGCCCCGTGCGCGAGACCAAGCGAATTCGTGCAGGGGAATGTTGTCGGGCCAATCGTGAAGGAGCATGCCCATGTCCAGTTCGTTCTTCAAGAAGGCGTTGATCGGCGGCGCAGTGGCCGCAGGAGCGGCGGTGTGGGCCATTGCGCCGCGCACCTTTTCCGACAAGCGTCGCAACTACGTGCCGGCCATTCCGGACGTATGGTACGCCCATCGCGGTCTGCATGACGCCGGTTCCGGTCTGACCGCGCAATACGCCGCCGAAAGCGGCGAGTACGTGGCACTCGCCCGCCGCATGGCCATGAAGGCCGGCTATGGCAATCCGAGCGTGCTTGGCGCCATCGCGCCGGAAAACTCCCTAGCCGCTTTCGCTGCCGCTTGCGAAGCCGGTTACGGCATTGAGCTCGACCTGCAGATGACCGCCGACGGCGAAGTCGTAGTGGTGCATGATGATGACCTGATGCGTGTTGCGGGGGATCCGCGCCGCATCAAGGATCTCACCTATGACGAGCTGACCCGCATCCCGCTGTTCCCGACCGACGCTCCGGGTGCTTCCAAGGCCGCACCGTTGCCGGGCTCTCTCGAGAAGCCTCCGCTGGTCACCACGCCGGACCATGCGCCGGAAGGCTACTACCAGCATGTGCCGTTGTTCGCCGACGTGCTCAAGGTGGTCGCCGGCCGTGTGCCGTTGATTGTGGAGTACAAGTTCGAAGACAATTCCAAGTGGGATCCGCGCGACGTGGAACTCATGGAAAAGGGCGACGCGTTGCTGCAGGCCTATTCCGGCGCATATGTGGTTGAATCGTTCAATCCGGCCGCCGTGAATTGGTATAAGGAAAACCGTCCGGAAGTATGCCGCGGACAGCTATCTTGGTGGCCGGAAGGCAAGGACGCGCCGACTGATCCGGTGGCATTGGCCAAGGAGTATGCGGCCGGAGCGCTGGTCTTCGATTGGATTTCCCGCCCTGACTTCGTAGCCTACGATTGGAAGGGCGGCAATAGCCCGCAGGTGCGTCTGGCCCGTTTCATGGGCGCGGTGCCGGTCTCATGGACCGTGCGCAGCCGTGACGAGCTCGCGCAGTGCGACGATTGGTTCGACCACCACATCTTTGAGGCGTTCGTTCCCGACGAGCGTTGATGCAAGGCCCAATCCAGCCGATCAGGGCTGGATTGGGCCGGCAATCAGTCGATTACGCCATAGAGGCGATCGCCGGCATCGCCCAGACCCGGCACGATGTAGCACTTGTCGTTGAGCTTCTCATCGACGGCGCACAGCACCAGCTTGAATTTGATGGACGGGTCGAGATGCTCCTCAACGAACTTCAGGCCCTCCGGAGCGCCCAAAATGCACACGGCGGTGATGTCTTTGGCACCGCGTTCGGCCAGATAATGCGTGGCGGCAACCAGCGTGCCGCCGGTGGCGAGCATCGGGTCGATCAGGAAGCACTGACGGCCGGTCAGATCCTCCGGCAGACGGTTCGCGTAGGTAATCTGCTGGGTCGGATTCTCCTCGTCGCGTTTCATGCCGAGGAAGCCGACCTCTGCGGATGGAATCATCTTGGTCATGCCGTCAAGCATGCCCAGGCCAGCGCGCAGCACGGGCACGATGAGCGGAGCCGGAGAGGCGATATGCTTGCCGATCATCGGGGAGACCGGGGTCTCGATCGGCTTGTCGACGACTTCGACGTCGCGAGTGGCTTCGTAAGCCTCGAGCATCACGAGTTCGGAAACGAGCTCGCGGAAGGTGGAAGAGGCGGTGTTCTTGTCACGGAGAACGGTGAGTTTATGGTCCACCAGCGGGTGGTTCAACACATGAATATCCATGCTTTCCAAGATTAGTGCATGATAACGAAGAAATGCGCCGAACCACGAAAGCGCCTGTCGGCGCAAAGGCCGCTCGCAGCGGCAAAAAATGGAGCCCGGGGCTATGCATGGCCCGGCGCGAATCCCATTGTACAGGCGTGGAGGACGGGGTGTGAACACGTGTCGCGTTCCCCCCGCAGGCGTTGGATCGCTTTGGTTTCGGGCTTGTGGGCTCCACTCCGGTATGACGGCGGCAGTTCGAGGAATCCTACTCCAGTCGTCCGCGCCGCCAAAGGCTCGCACCATGGCGGAAATCCTTGGCGGTGGCAAACAGGTTGCCGGCGGTGTGCAGCAGTCGTGAGGCCTTTGCCCGGGCGGTTTTTTCGGCATCTCCAGTGGATTGCGCTCCGCGCGAAGTCAGTTTCTTCGCCTCGATGCGCAATCCCAACGCAACCACGTCGGTAAAGGCGGCGGCACGTTCCAGCGCAACGGCAAAATCACCTGTAAAAGCGCCGGCCAGAATGGAATCCGCGGTGTGCGCGATATCCTCTTCCGTCGGGGCCTGATCGACTCCGGCAATCGCGGAAGCGGTCGTCGCAACCGGCTCGCCCACGCGCCACAACCGCGCAATCGACTCCCGGTTCTTGCGCATCCACGTACGTAGCAGATACAGACGCCACAGAATGCCCGGCAGTGAATCCGGCTCGGCGTGGCTCCACAGTTCCGCGATCACGTCAACGCCTTCACGGTCGACCAGCGTAAGCACACGTTCCACCAATGCCGCATCCTGCGTGTGATGCACGCGATCAAGCAAAGCCGCCGCCGAAGCGTGGCTCATCTCGTTGATCTGTGCCGGATCCGCACCGCCCGCGATATTGTCGGCCATCATCTGGTCGAGCTGGCCCGGGCGTGAGGGGCGTGGCGAACCGGTATTCGTGAAACCGGCGGTACGGCTGGGAATCACGGAACCGGAGCCGTAGTGCATGTTAGTAGACAAGTGGCGTGACCTTTTGAATATCGATGATGTTGGGACCTTGCGGTGTATCGATTATAAACATTGCGACGGCCGTACCGGTAGGCATATAGGGAGACTTGGCGATGAGCTGTTTGGCGAGCTGCTTGCGCGAGCACATGCCACGCAGATGGTCGAACATGCCGCCGATCACCGGCCGATGCATGCAGATGGCCGTGGTCTGTCGCGTGTCCAACGTCTGCCTGATCTGCTCCAGAAACGCGAGCCAGGCCATGGTCGGATGATCGGCGAATGCGTCTTCCGTCAACGCATCGATATGCTCCATCGGCCGGTCGGTCTGCCAGCTGAGGACCTGTAGCGTCTCCTGACAGCGCATCCACGGCGACGTGGCCAGTCGGGTGGGATTGTAGCAGGCGAGTTCGCGGTTGAGCGCGAACGCCGCGGCCGCACCTTTCGGCGTGATCGGACGATTCGCGTCGGTGCCCTTCCATGATTTGCGTGATTCGGCCTTCGCATGGCGTACGATCAGCAGATTCTGCGCGGTCGCGGCGCCCTCCTGCACACGGTCGACGAACGCCGCGAGAATGTCCTTATCGGTGGAATGCGTCAGGATCTTGCGTGCCTCACGTACCGACACCCACACGATATCGTTGATTTCGCCTACGTCCGCGCGATGCACCGGGCCGAATGCGTCGATGAGATGCTCGGCGTCCTCTCCGGTGATGGGCCGTGCCATCCAGTACAGCGTGTGCTTGGTGTCGACGGTGCGGTCGTGCGAATGTCGGGTCTTCTTGCCTTCCTCGGACAACGGGTATTCGACCTCGCCCAAGTACGGACCGAGCGCAATGCTTACGCCCGTCTCCTCGCCGATTTCGCGAACCGCCGCATGACGGTGTGATTCGCCCTGCTCCAGCTTGCCTTTCGGCCAGCTCCAATCATCATATTTCGGTCGATGCACGATGCAGACTTCAATGTCGTCGAGCAGTTCCTTGGCTGTCTTCCGCGTTGCGATCTGAGGATTGTCGGCGATTTGCCCGCCGACCTTCCAGCGGTAGACGATACCCCCCGCAGCTTCCACGATACGTCTCATCTTCTCGCTCATGCCTTTCATTGTAAGCGCGACGAAAGTGGCCGACTCTGCGATGTGCAGAATCGGCCATCTTCTGATGGTCCCTCAACGGAACGGTGCGACTCAGTGCGTTGCCGGACGGCGCGTATGGCGCTTGATCAAGTATTCCTGGCAGTCAACCAGCGGGCGGCCTTCGGCGTCCTTCGAATGACGGACGTACGTGCCATCGGCCTCCATGTGCCAGGAGGCGGTGGAATCGGCCATCTGCAGGTCGACGTACTTGATCAGCTCGTCGATCTGCTCCGGTGCGGTGATGCGGACCAGTGCCTCGACTCGGCGGTCGAGATTGCGGTGCATCAGATCGGCGGAACCAATCCACACCTCAGGACCGGCGGCCGGGCCTTCGCCGATCTGCGGGCCGTCGGAGTTGGCGAAGGCGTAGATACGGCTGTGCTCGAGGAAGCGACCGAGGATGGAACGCACGCGGATGTTCTCGGAAAGGCCCGGAACGCCCGGCTTGAGCGCGCAGATGCCACGTTCGACGATGTCGATCTTCACGCCGGCCTGGCTGGCGCGGTACAGCGCATCGATGGTCTTTTCGTCGACGATGGAGTTGACCTTGATCTTGATCCATGCCTCCTTGCCGGCGCGTGCGGCATCCTCCTCGCGGCGGATGCGCTGGATCAGGCCGGAACGTACGGTGCGGGGGGCCACCAGCAGGCGGTGGAAACTCGACTTCGGAGCGTAGCCGGACAGTTGGTTGAACAGACGGGTCATATCCTGACCGACCACCGGATCGCAGGTCAGCAGGCCCAGATCGGTGTAGATTCGTGCGGTCTTCGGGTTGTAATTGCCGGTGCCCACATGGCAGTAGCGGCGCAGGCCGTCGGCTTCCTGACGTACCACGAGGCTCAGCTTGCAGTGGGTCTTCAGGCCTACGATGCCGTACACCACGTGCACGCCTGCACGTTCGAGTTTGCGGGCCCACGCGATGTTGGCATCCTCGTCGAAGCGAGCCTTGATCTCGACCAATGCCAGCACCTGCTTGCCGGCATGTGCGGCGTCGATCAGGGCGTCAATGATCGGCGAATTGCTGGACGTGCGGTACAGCGTCTGCTTGATGGCGAGCACCTTCGGATCGGCGGCCGCCTGCGCTAGGAACGCCTGAACGGAGGTAGAGAACGAATCATACGGGTGATGCAGGAGGATATCGCGTTCGCGAATCGCTGCAAAGATGTCTTGCGCGCGGGATGACTCCACCTCGGCGATCTGACGGTTCGTAGTCGGTACGAAGGAGCGGTATTTCAGGTCCGGACGATCGATGCCGCCGAGCTCGAACAGTACGGTCGCGTCGAGCGGTGCCGGCAGGCGGTACACCTCGTCGGCGCTCACGCGCAACTGGTCGGCGAGCAGCTGGGAGAGGAACGGGCTGGTCTCGTCGGAGATCTCCAGACGGATCGGCGGTCCGAAACGACGGCGCAGCAGCTCCTTCTCCATGGCGTTGAGCAGGTTCTCGGCATCATCCTCTTCCACGTCGATGTCTTCGTTACGAGTCACGCGGAAGGAGCGGGCTTCCTTGATGATCATGCCCGGGAACAGGGATTCCAGATGGGCGATAATCAGGTTCTCCATGGTGATGAAGCCGTAGCGGACATCGGTGGTCTCGTCATCGGTCAGGTCGTCGACCGGCACGAGACGATTCAGGTTGCCAGGGATCTTCACGCGTGCGAAGTGGGACTTGCCGGAGGCGGGGTTCTCTACGAGCACGGCGAGGTTGATGGAACCGCCGGAGATATATGGGAACGGGTGGGCCGGATCCACGGCGAGCGGCGTCAGCACGGGGAAGACCTGCTGGCGGTAGTAACGCGAAAGGCGCTCCTGCTCGGCCGCGGTGAGCTTGTCCCAGCCCAGCAGCACGATCTTCTCCTTGGCCAGGTCGGGCAGGATGTGATCGATCATGTAGTGCGCATGCTCATCCTGCAGACGGTGGGCCTGCTCGCTGATGGCGCGCAACTGCTGTCGGGGGCTCAGGCCGGAGGCCGCCGTGACGGCGATGCCGGTGTCGATGCGGCGCTTCAGACCTGCGACGCGAACCATGAAGAATTCGTCGAGGTTGTTTGCGAAGATCGCGGCGAAGCTGGCGCGCTCGATGATCGGCAGATCCTCGTCCTGAGCAAGCTCGAGGACTCGCTTGTTGAACTTCAGCCAGCTCAACTCGCGGTCGAAGAAGCGGTCGTTCGGCAGCGGTTCTTCACCGGCCTGCAGCTCCCGCCTGTCGTTCTTATCGGTCTCGGCGATGTGCTCAGCAATCTGGCTGCGCAGAATCGCCTTTGAGGGTGCGTCAAAAATCTGTGCCATAGCACACTACTTTAAGCGGTGTTCGTCGTGACATTCCACAAAACGACGCAGAATTTAGCCGGAGTTTACATTAGTTTGATGGATTTGCGAAGAGCACACCGGTGAATGTTCGATTTTCGATTGGGAAAAGGGGTGATTGCGATGTGTCAGGTGGACTTCGGTGTCATTCGCCTGATGGTTGGCGTTCCGGCGGTTCGACGTTGCCGTATGGTGGGTTGCGTACGACACGCCGGAGTACGGCATGAAGCGCACGCAATCGCACAATCCTCAGGTGAGAATCGCACAAGATAATGCAAATCTCCGATTATGGCGATCGGAAGGGAACAGTTTGGCAAATAACGCAACATAGGCCCGTTTCGGTTTGCATAGCCGCCGATGCTGAGCATAATTACGAAGTACAAGAACAACTTAACAGAGCAGAGCCCACAAAAAGTGTATGACCGAGATAGGTTGTTACGTTGGACGGGCATTGGATAGACTTACCGTTACAACGAGGATGTTGTGCTGCGATTCTGCTCTGAAGCTTCTTGTAGAGAAGGCCCGCTTCGGCGGGTCTTCTTTTTTGTTGCTCCTTCGATATGATTGCTATGCCGAATCAGTGGACGCGAGTGTGGAAAGCGATGATGGTTATGGTGGCTGCCAGGAGTGAGAAGGAACCGGAGGAGTCTCTTGCCCATCCTCGGTTGGGGCCTGCGCAACGGCGGGAGCAGATCATCGATGCTGCCTCGCAGCTTATTTCCCGCAACGGATTTTGGGGATTCTCAGTGCGTCAGGTGGCTGCGCAATGCGATCTGACCGAACCCGCGGTCATCTACCATTTCAAGAACAAGGTCGGCCTGCTGATTGCGGTGCTGGAACGTCGTGATCGCGAAGATATGGCGCAGTATTCGCATTCTCTTGGCGTGGAACCTGAACAGATTTGGAATGGCGATGTGCGGTTCGGCATTCGGGATATCTGCGATGTGCTGATGGCGCGCAATGCCAAGCAGCCGGAAATCGTGAGGTTGTACACCATTTTGCAAGGAGAGTCGCTCAGCGATCATCACCCGGCATATGAGTACTACCAAAAGCGCGAGCGGCGTGTGATTGCGATGCTGACGCGTGCGGCCGAGCATGATGGTCTGGAACATCCTCAACAGGAGGCACACCTGGCTCTTGCCATGATGGATGGTGTTCAATTGCGATGGCTCCGTAACCCCGAAGACGTTGATCTGATGACGTTGTGGCGTGCCTATGCCGATGCTCGCTGGTGGTGATGCGTGTTCGGCGTGTCGTGCCGAATGACGTGATTCGCCAATCTTTCCGATCGCTGCGTAAGAGCGGCATGTGCCGATAATTAACTACGTAGTTAATTCATGCTATAGTGGTACTTACATAATTAACTATGTAGTTAATTAATGGCATACCTTGGCTCGATGATGAGGAAGGGAGAACCTGATGACGGCATTCGATCAGGCGGTCGAAACAATCCGACGGGGCTCAGATAGCGCAACTCTCGCCGCACAACTCTATGGTGAGCTCACCGATGACGAGCGGATGAATCTGCTGGACGGTGACATCTACTACTGGCAGGGACGACTGGATATTGTGCGGCATGGCTACAATATCGCGCCATACGTCATGGGGGCCGTGAATCGGCTCGGCATTCCGGGCATACGGTTCGTGGATGGTCCCCGTGGGTGCGTCAGCGGGCATGGCACCGCATTCCCGGTGTCCATGGCACGCGGCGCGACATGGAACGAGGCTCTGGAGGAACGCGTCGGCGAAGCCATCGGAGAAGAGGTACGCGAGCAAGGAGGCAACCTTTTCGGTGGCGTATGCATCAATCTTCCGCGGCATCCCGCTTGGGGCCGCATTCAGGAGACTTATTCCGACCAACCGGTGCTGCTGGGATCGCTGGGTGCGGCGCTGACGCGCGGCGTACGCCGGCATGCCATGGCCTGCGTCAAGCATTTTGCCTGCAATTCCATGGAAAACGCGCGTTTCAAGGTCGACGTGAAGGTTGATGAGGCCACATTCCATGAGGTGTACGGGCCTCATTTCAAAACGGTGATTGATGCCGGTGCGGATGCGGTCATGACCGCATACAACTCCGTGAATGGCGAGTACTGCGGGCAGAACGCATGGCTCATTCGGCAGACACTGCGAAAGGACTGGGGCTTTACCGGTATCGTCGCCTCCGATTTTGTATGGGGGTTGCGTGATGTGACGAAATCGGTGAAGGCGGGTCTCAATATCGAGGAGCCGTTCCATCAACAGCGGTACACCAAGTTGCGTGCGGCTCTCGGCCGTGGCGATGTGACCTGGGATGACATTCGCGAGCTTGGCGAGCGCATCCTCGATACGCAACTGAGATTCTATGCACAACGGGATATGCGGGAACCCGCCGGAACCATGGCCGGCGCGGAGCATGCGGCGCTCGCCCGTGAAGTGGCGGAGCAGTCCATGGTGCTGCTGAAAAACGATGCGCGGGCACTGCCGCTCGATCCTGCCGCCGTCTCACGTATTACGGTAGCCGGCAGGTTGGCGGATGCGGCGAACACCGGTGATCAGGGCTCTTCGAACGTAAGGGCTCCGTACACGGTGACGCCATTGGAGGGGCTGCGCACGGCATTCGGCGACGATGCGGTGGATTACGCGGAAGGATGCGACCCCGCAGAGGCTGCGCGTCGCGCACGTCATGCCGATGCCGCGATCGTGGTCGTCGGCTACACGGCGAATGATGAGGGCGAATACCTCAAGAGCGTGGTCTCCCCGGATATGCTGCCGTTGCTGCCGGAACCGGTGACTGCGGAACAATGCGCGGCGAAGCAGGCCTGCCAAGCCTACATGAAGGAAGGCGTAAGCACGTTCGGTGGCAATGCGGAAGGCGGCGATCGCGCAAGCCTGCATCTGAATCCGGAAGACGTGGAACTCATCCACGCCGTCGCCGAAGCCAATCCGCGCACGATCGTCGTAGTGGTCGCCGCTGGTGCCGTGCTGATGGACGAATGGGTGGACGAGCCTGCCGCAGTGATGATGGGTTGGTATTCCGGCATGGAGGGTGGGCATGCGCTTGCCGACATCATTACCGGCAAGGTCGACCCGTCCGGACGGTTGCCGTATGCAATCGCGCGATCGGAACACGACCTGCCCCCATTCGACCGTGAGGCGACCAGTGTGCGGTACACGCGCTGGTATGGCCAACGGTTGATTCAACACCGCGGTTCACAAGCATTGTTCCCTCTGGGGTACGGCCTGTCCTACCAGTCATATGGAATTGGGGAACCCGCGATTGCGGATTCCGATAGGGAGCGGCAGACGGCGATCCTGCACGTTCCGGTCACCAACGAGGGCGGTCATGCCGGCCGCCATGTCGTTCAGGTATATGGCAGTTTGCAGGAGGGCGAGCGCGCAGGCGAACGTGAACTGCTCGGTTTCGCATCGGCGTCCATTCCCGCGCGACAGACTGTGGACGTCGCAATATCTCTGGATTTCTCGGCGCTGGGCCGTTGGAATGCACAGGAGCGCAAAGTCGCGCTCGAAACAGGAAAAATCCGCATCGAGGCGTCCTCGTTCTGGGGCGATCCCGATGCTTCGACAATGGAGGTCGAACTATGAATACAGCACAACCGACCGTGTGGACGGGAACGGTGAGTGACGAACAACAGGCAAAGGTGCCTTGGGTCGTCGGAGTGGCGCTCGTCTTGGGTGTATTCCTATGGATGGGACCATACATGGGCGTAAACGTGGTGCTGCTCCCCGCGAAGACGGCGCTGCTGGCGGGAGATGGCAAGGCGAGTGTCGTCGCAGTGCTGTCCACCAGCGCCATGATCGTCGCGGCCATTGCCAATATCATTTTCGGTGCGCTTTCCGATTTGACCCGTTCCCGCTTCGGACGTCGTTCCCCCTGGATCATCGGTGGTTCGGTTCTTGCCGCGGCGGCCATGATGTTCGTGAGCTGGGCGCCGACCGTACCGTTGCTCATCGTGGGATGGTGCGTATATCAGTGCTTCCTGAACGCCATCGTCGCGCCGTTGATCGCCGTGATCACCGACCGTACGGCACCGAAGTTCCGCGGTACCATCAGCGCCATGTATGCGCTTGGCTACTCGGTTGGCATCTACGGTGGTCAGATGATCGGCGCCCGATTCCTTACGGACCAATCCATGGGCTTTACCGTACTTGCCGTGCTTACGCTGATCGGAGGTCCTCTCGCCGCTCTGATCATGCGCGAAGGTTCCAGCCTGGCCATGCCGAGGAAACGATTCACCGCGCAGATGTTCTGGGAGCATTTCTCCTTCCCGACGAGACATTGCCGTGACTACTATCTTGCATTGTTCGGCAAGTTCCTGATCGTCGCGGCCAAGTTCGCCATCTCCGGTTTCCAGCTGTACATCCTCACGGATTACATGATGCAAAGCGCCGATGGGGCCAAACACTACGTTTCGGTGATTTCCATGTGCATGATGGTGACCGCCATCGCCATGACGGTGATCGCAGGGCCGATTTCCGACAGGATCGGCAGCCGTAAGATTCCGGTGATTGCATGCTCCTTGCTGGTTGCCGTAGGCTCCATCATTCCGTTCTTCTCCAACGATCCGAAGATGATGATCGCGTATGCATTGGTCGCGGGTACCGGCATGGGCGCCTACAACGCCGTGGATCAGGCGCTGAATGTGGAGGTGTTGCCGTCCAAGGACACCGCCGCCAAGGATCTGGGCATTCTGAACCTTGCCAATACCGGTGGCCAGGTGCTCGGTCCGGTGCTTGCCGCCACGCTGATCAATATGTTTGGCTACCATGCGCTCTTCCCGTTGGCTGCCGTCTGCTCGCTGCTCGGCGCGCTGTTGATCGTCTTCATCAAGTCGGTGAAATAAAAGCCCCGGACGCCATGATCGATGCTTCGATCAATCAGGGTGCGGGCGGCGAGACATGGTCCTGGAAGCTACGGACCGGTCCTTGCCGCCCGCACCCGGACGCGTTGCGTGGGCAGAGTGGCGGGAGGTGGTCGGTGGACGGCGGTGGATGACACGCCGGGGGTGTGGATAACCTGGCGTCCTTCGACCACAGGGGTCGGTTTCGCTTGCGGATTCACCGTCGAATGATTTTCAATCGGCGGTATGAACGCTGTACCACCCATTCCCACCGAGGTGCCGTTGCCTCCGCAAGCGGCGACTTCGCGGCAACCCATATCGCCGCAACGTTTCTACACTCCACCCGGAGTGGTCGGCGACGGAAACGATGACACCGTTCCGCCGTGGTCTGAAGCCGATTCGAGCCCGCCTATGTCCGTGCACGGTACCGTGGCACGCCTGCATGCGGCGCATCCGGTGGCGGAGCATGCCGATATGGACGGCGTGGTGGTGCTGAGCTCCGCAGTCGCCGGTGTGGGAGTCAGCACGTTGGCGGCCATGCTTGCCCGCACGCTGACGCAGCGTGGCGTCAAGTGCGTGCTGGTGGATGCGGACCTGCAGGGTGGCGGATTGGATGTGTTGCTCGGCATCGAAAATGAGGATGGTTCCCGATTCGGTGACATCAATGCGCCGCTTGGCAACGTCGATGGCAAGGCGCTGTTGCGCGAGCTGCCGGTCTGGGATGGTGTGCCGGTACTTTCCTGCGATCCATGGAAGATCGAAAATCCGCAATGGTGGGAGATCCAAGCCTGCATTCGGGCACTCGCACAGACACGCAGGACGGTGATCGTCGATATGGCGAACCATGTCGGTCTTGACAGTCTGAAGGATTGTGCGGGAGCCTTGCATATCGTTGCGGTGGAGATGACGGTGCTCGGCCTGGCCCGTGCGAAAACCTGGCTGAAGTCACTCGTAACGGTTGACGGCAATGGCGGATCCTCGCCGATTCTGGTCGGCATCGAACCTCGCGGCACCATACGCAATCGTGGAACCACTGGTGTTGCCGAAGCGTGCGAGTATTTGGAATGCGAAATCGGCATCGTCATACGGCCGGATGGCAAACTGTGCAGTGCGCTCCTGGAAGGACTGGGATTGCGCAAGCCGAACACGACTATGCGCAAAGCCTTGGAACGATTGGCCGATCGCGTACAGGAAAGGCGTGGCGGAAAGCGGGCGGATCATGGAACTCGGCCCTCTTAGCGAAGTGGCCCGCGAGCCGGGAGTCACCGATATCGCCGTGACCTGCGACGGTTCCGTATGGGTGGATGGCGGCGATGGCATGCGATTGCGCAGATTGCATGTGCCGTTCGACTCCGCGCAGTCCATTCGGAACTTCGCGGTACGACTATGTTCCCAACTTGGCCGTCGTCTCGACGACGCCTGTCCGATAGCCGACGCCTCCACCGTTGACGGCGTGCGCGTGCATGCCGTGATCGCACCGTTGGTCCCGCAAGGTGCGGCCATCAGCATCCGCCTGCCCGACGCCACCGCACCCCGGTTGGAATCCTTGGCGCACCACGGCATGTTTCCGATGGCTTGGCTGCCATTGTTACGTGGATTGGTGCGCCGCAAGGCGACGATGCTGGTCACAGGCGGTACTGGAGCCGGTAAAACCACCATGCTCAAGGCGTTGCTTATGCAATGCCCGCCGACGGAACGCATCATCACCGTTGAAGAGGTGCGCGAACTGGGCATGTTCCATCATGCCAATCATGTGTCGCTGGTCACCAGAGAGGCCAATGTGGAAGGCGTCGGAGCCATAGATCTGTCGCAATTGATCGCAGCGACCCTACGCATGCGGCCGGACCGTGTGGTAGTGGGCGAATGCCGAGGTGCGGAGATCGCGGATCTATTGAGGGCGCTCAACTCCGGGCATCGTGGTGGCATGACCACCCTGCATGCGAACAGTGTGGAAGCCGTGCCATCGCGTTTGGTGGCGCTTGGGCTGCTCGCCGGTCTGGATCCGCGTGCCACCGCCGCACTTGCGGAAAACGCTTTCGATGTGGTGCTGCATGTGGAACGAACGTAAGGATATCGCAGAATCTCGCAGATTGGTCAACTTACCGTGCGGGATGGAAGGCTGCAAGGCAGCCCTTTGGCATTTTGGAATGGCGGGCAGGTGCGAACGAACGAGCGATGGGTGGATTTCATGCGGCGATGGGGCGTATGAGAGCGTGCCGGTACGAGGCCGGGCGATGGCGAGATTCGGAAACACACAAGGAGTCTGTGATGAAATGGTTGGCATGGTGTGCCGCAGTGATGGCTACGCTCGCCGTGTGGCTATGGCTGCGCCGCCATGAGCCATTCGGGCAATCCCGACTGTCGGACCTGCACGGGTGCGTCGATGGCGGTGCAGGACCGAAGGATCAGACGCCGGCAGGGCAGAGGCCGCAAGCCGATGGGCGGGAGGGCAGCGTTGTCGGCGAGCCGACCGGAAACGCAGTGGCGAGCGCGCCATTGCCCCATATGGCAAGCGTGGCATGTGTGGCGGCCCTGCAGGCTTCCGTACGTAGCGGCGCCACGTTGGTGCAGGCTTTCGAAGAACTGGGAGGCTGCGCGTTTGCCACTCCTGAACTCACTCGCTCGCGCATCGAGATGGTGTTGCGATGCCGTTGCCCGCCCGAAGAACAAGGTGGACAGATGCGCCGATTGAGTGCGGAACTTTATGCGGCCTGCCAGCTCAGCATGGCGTTGGGCTGCGAAACGTCACGTTGCCTGGCTGCAGTTTTGGCCTCCCTGAAAAGGCAACGACTTCTGGAAGACCTGCACAGGAACGCCTTTGCCATGCCTCAGGCCACGGTCAAACTGCTGATGGCATTGCCGTTGCTTACGGTATTGCTGGGCGAAGGCATGGGCGCCCGCCCTTTGGCCTTCCTATGTGGTGATGCCAGGGGGCTGCTGTGCTTGGGATTTGCCTTGGGATGCTATGCGATCGGCCTGCTGTGGATTCGGGTATTGCTACGGGAGAATCATCCGTGACGGATCGGGAATGGTGGGCGAACCGAAGCGGAGGAAGGGAGCGACCATGCTGGAATCGTGGGCGATTGCCTCCTCATGCTGTACATCCGGGGCCGTCTGGTTGTGGTACTGGAGCCCTACACGGGTGTTGCCGGGTGAAGAGGCCGCTCATGAACTGCCGATGCCGCTGGTGCTTGAAATGCTGGCCGTCGCCATTCGACGGGGTGCCTCGATACCGCATGCGTTGATTGTCGTGGGGCGGATTGTCGGCGGGGATTTTGGCGAAGGACTCTCGTCCGTCGGAGGTGCGCTGAACCAAGGCGTCGACTGGGATCAGGCGTGGCCGTCAGGCGATGACATCGCATTGGTGCGTGACGTCTTCGCCGCTTCATGGTCAAGCGGGGCCTCGCCGCTGAACCGATTGGATGCTGCTATCGAACAGTTGGATTGGGATGAGCGCTCGCAGATCGAGCGGGATGCCGCGAAACTGTCGATTCGGCTGCTCTTGCCGACGGGATTGTGTTTTCTGCCGGCGTTCATTGCGGTCGGTGTCATTCCGGCGATCGCCTCCTTTCTTGGATGACTGTGGATAGTGGTGGATGACACGCCGAGGGTGTGGATAACTGCCCATCCTCCGACCACAACCCTCGCGTTTGCGGCATAGGCATCCCGGATTCCGTGACACTGAAGCCACCCGGTCATCCGGTCGGGCCGAATCAAACGAAAGGAACGCGATGAACGCCGAAATGTCAATCAATGTCGATGGCCGTCCCGACGTATTGGGGCGGGTGGGTCGCAGAATGTTCGCACTGCGAGAGCAGGCCGACCGCATGGTCTGCCTGCTCGATGCTCGTATACGGACGCTGACGTCCGAGCCCGAAGAGGGGGCGGCAACCGCCGAATATGCAGTGGTGTTGGTGGCCGCGACCGGTTTCGCCGCGGTGCTGGTCGGCATCATGAAATCCGATGCCGTCAAGACGATGCTGACCAACATCATCAAGAAAGCGCTCAGTGTGGGGTGACGGCCCATGCTGACCTCATGGTGGAAACGCCATGCGGATGAGGGATCCGCCACCGCGGAATTCGCGGTGGTGCTTCCCTCCGTTGCCGCAGTGGCGATGTTGATGCTATGCCTTGGACGGGCCGTGGTGGTGTCCATGGATTGCCAGGATGCGGCCGCCGTCGCGGCGCATGCGATGACGATTGCCGGTCGTGATGGTGAATCCCGTGCACGGAGCGCCGCCTTGGCGGCTGCCGGTAATGATGCGCGGGTGTCGTTTTCTCGAAATGCCGACAGCGTCACGATCACCGTGCAATGCCCGGTGATTCCGGATCCGGTCGGTGTCCTGCCAACGCGCGTGACCGCCAAAGCAACCCGATATCTCTAGGATTTGTGCGGCGGGATTGCCGCGTACGCAAGGAGACGGAGATCGTGAAACAGTTTGTGAAACAATGGTGGACGACCAGATGCGGGCGATTCATGCGGCTATTCGCAAAGGCTGATGAAGGTTCCGGCACCGTATCCGGAATCGCCCTGATTGCGGCAACGGCGGTGATGCTGGGTGTCGTCGCGGCCGCCGGCAATCTGCTGATTTGCCTGCATCGGGCGCAACATGTTGCCGATCTGGCCGCAGTGGCTTCGGCGACGGCGCTGCATGAAGGGTCGGCAGTGCCGTGTGAGGTGGCTTCGCGAACGACGCGCGGTAATGGCGCCGAGCTGCAATCCTGCGAAATCATCGGCGAAGATGCACGAATCACAGTCGCAGTGGGTACGAACGTGCCGTTTGCGTCTCAGGTGAGCAAATCCTCCCGTGCGGGGCCGGTCGCATGCGAGTAGGAGTGCGTTTGGCCCGCATGCCCGTGGCGGTGATGCAGTAGGCCATGCCGATTGCGCCAAATCGATATCGCTGATAGCGTGTGGCGGTCAAAGGCGGTTATCGTAACGGTATGAACGAATCGTCACATTCGAATATGACCGTTGCCGTGGTGGGGAACCCGACATCGAACAAAGGCCGTGGAGCAAAAACCGGTGAACAGGTGATCGGCCTGCTGCAATCCGCCGGGGACAGGCACGGTTTCGAAGTCATCGATGTGACGGGCACGAGTTTCGAGGACTCCTTGGTTAAGGCGAAAAGTCGTCGGGACGAATACGACTATCTGGTGGTGGTCGGCGGCGACGGCATGATCGCACTGGGTACGAATGCGGTCGGTTGCAGCGGTAAGCCACTGGGCATCGTAGCTACCGGTTCCGGCAATGACTTCGCGCGTGGACTCGAGCTGCCGGTCAATCGTGTGGAAACCGCCGTCGACGGCATCGTCGGCGCCATGATGCGAGGTTCGCATATCGACGTGGACATGGGTCTGGTCACATCGTTGCCAGGTGGCTATGCGGTCGATTCCAGCACCGGTGACGAACTGCCGAGAGTGCAGGAAGCAGCCGTCACCGCACATACCGTACGAGGCCTTCTGGCCGTTGATCCGCTGCAATCGAACATGGGACTGGATTTCACCGACGAATACCTAGGCGAGCCGAACAGCCTCGATATCAACCGTTACTATGCGGGCATGCTGTCGTGCGGTCTGGACGCCAGCATCAACGATCGTGCCAACCATTCGCATCTGCCGAACGGTACCCTACGGTATTTTGCGGCCGTGTTGGTGGAACTGACCCACATGAAACGGTATGGCTACCACATCAAGGCAACGCTTGCCGACGGTTCGGTGGACGAGCGTGACATCATCTCTCCGCTGCTTACGGTCGCCAATTCGCGACATATCGGCGGAGGCATCGAAGTTTCGCCGTATTCGCGATTCTCGGACGGCTTGCTTGATCTGATATGGATGGATCATGTGCCGAACTTCGTCGAATGCGCGGAGGCCATCTCGCACGCCTACAATGGCAGGCTTCTCGCCAGCAAGGTATTTGGGTGGCAGCGCATTCGCGAAATCGAGATCAGTCGTGCCGATGACGGTGACGAGCCGCCGGTGTTCATGGCCGATGGTGAATACATCGGCCATCTGCCGGTCAAGGTCACCGCGCAAAGCCGGGCATTGCGTGTGCTCGTGCCGCCGGCGGTCGCCGAGGCGCAGGCTCGTGACGGCGAAGAGCAGACGCTCGAAGCCATTGCGCGTGACCATCGTGACCCCCTCACCGGAAATTTTCTCGATTAGGAAGGCTTGATGGGTATGCCGATAGCGCCTGCCGCCCGCGGAACCGGAATATGGAGACACGGTATCCTGTGAACAGGGAGAGGTTCCGGACGGTACGAACGAAGAGGTGTGTGGATGTTCACGGTGGCGGTCGTCGAGGATGAGGCCGATGCTGCGCGCAGGCTTGAGGCGTGTCTTGCGCGTTATTCGCGGGATCATCCGGGTGTGCGGTTCGATGTGACGGTGTTTTCGGAGCCGACGCGTCTGCTTGAGGGGTACCGGCCGGTGTGGGATGTCGTGTTCATGGACATCGAGATGCCGAACATGGATGGCATGGCCGCCGCGCGCAGGCTTCGGGCCCTTGACGGGCAGGTCGCCTTGGTGTTTGTGACGAACATGGCGCAGTTCGCGGCCAAGGGGTATGAGGTGGATGCGTTGGATTACGTCATCAAGCCGTTTTCCTACAACGACTTCGAACGCAAGCTCCGCCGTGCCGTGGCCATTCGCGGTGAGGAATCGGCGTCCGTCATGATCATGCAACGAGCCGGAACGCAACGTGTGCTCCTACGCGACATCGAGTATATCGAAGTCAAGAATCATAATCTGCTCTACCATACCGAGCGCGGCATTCTGACCGGTACCGGCACCTTGCAGGATGTGGAAGACAAGCTCGGCGACCGTGGATTCCTGCGCTGCAGCAAGGCGTTCGTGGTCAACGGTCGTCATGTCGTCGCCGTCAAAGGCAACGAGCTGACTCTTTCCGGCGGTGAAAACGTGACCATCGGCAGGACATACAGAAAGGCCTTCATGGTGGCGCTCGCCGCAAGCATGGGCGATGGCAATGTGATGTAGCGGCATATTGCAGTGTGACGCGGGTCAACGGAATGGATGAACGATGGTGCAGGCGATCGACGTGATACTGGCTTTCTTCACCGACAATGGCATGGTCGTGGAGCTGATGGTCTCCACGCTGCTGTTCACCTGGTGGTTGGAACGCCGTGACATGTTCTGGTGGCGTGCACTGACCGGTGCCGCCGTGATGCTTGTCGAATCGATGCTGTGGCATGGCTATGTGCCGGAGAACCTGTGGACCGTCACCGTGCAGAACATCATCGTGTTCGCATTATTGATCGCGTGGATCGGCGAATGCTGGAAGGTCAACATCCGTCAGGCGTTGTTCTACTTCGTCATGTCCGGCGCCATGCAGCATCTCGTCTACCGCGGTGCACGTCTGCTGTCGGTGGGCCTGCACCGTTGCTGGCCGGATGGTGCATGGATCGACACCTATGCGTATTCGTTCGTGCAGATCCCGCTCTACTGCCTTGCCTATGCCGTATTCGCCCGACCGATGGCGAAAAAGGACATTTCGATGGTGGGCGGTCGATCGGTGTTCGCCATGATGGTCGGCATGATGCTGTGCGTCAGCGTATTCACCAACATGTTCAACTTCCTCGCCTTGCCGGCATCCGGCGCGGCGGCATTCACCGTGTTCAGCCTGTTCGATTTCGTCACCTGCGTGTTCATGCTCGAACTCGCCATCGAACTCGTCTCCAAACAGCGCGCCCATGCGGAAGGGGAGGTGCTACGTCATCTGCTGCGACAGCAGAAGCAGCAGATGGAAAGCACGAAGGAGACCATCGATCTGATCAATGTGAAAACGCATGATCTGAAAAAACAGATCGTGCAACTTGGCCCCGCCATCTCGCAGGAGCAGGCGGGCGAGCTGCAGCAACTTGTTGAAATCTACGATTCTTCCGTGCGTACCGGCAATGAGACGCTGGATGTGCTGTTGGCGAGCAAATCATTGCTTTGCGAACAGCGCGGCATATCGTTTGACCGCATGGTCGACGGCGGTCTGCTCGACTTTATGAAACCTTCCGACATCTACTCGCTGGTCGGCAACGCGCTCGACAATGCGATGGAGGCGGTATCGGCATTGCCGGACGATGCGGAGAAATACATTGCCGTGCGGATATGCGAGAGCAAGGGGATGGCAATGATTCGCGTCGAGAATCTATTTGCCGGGGAACTTGCGTTTTCCGACGGATTGCCGGTCACCACCAAAGGCGATACGCAATATCACGGTTTCGGCACGCGGTCGATTCGTATGATCGCCCGGCAATATCACGGGTACATGTCGATTTCCGCGCGCGACGGCATCTTCAGATTGACGGTGATCCTGCCACTTCAGTAACGCCGTCTGCAGGCCATGCGCGGACTGCGGTGTCGTTCGGCGCGTTTCGTCGACCGTTCACGAAGCGACGCTTATGCGCCGCCGAATGTTCAAGCACACTGGAGGCACGGGATTTTCACCGTCGAAGATTCCTGCAGAGATGCTGAAACTCAAGGAGTAAGAGATGCATGAGCGTACAGGCCTGTGGCGCGGTATCACCGCTGTGGGCGCATTGCTTCTCGCCGTCGCCATCATGGCGGGAACGATCATGGAGACGTACCGTACGTCCCTTGACGCGTTCGTCGGTACCAGAAGCCAGAGAACCGTAACGGACCAGTCCGCCGACAGCGGCGATAGCTGGACGTACAAATCCGAATACAAAACCGCCAAGGAAGCGTACGAGGGCTTTAAGAAGACGGCCATGGACGAGGCGCAGGAGACCTACGCGCTGCTGAAAAACAGCGATAACGCCCTGCCGCTTTCCAAGAGCGCGAAAATCACCATGTTCGGCGTGCGCAGCTATGCCCCGGTATATGGCAGCTCCGGCGGTTCCGTGACCGACGGCAATTCCACCGTCGAAATCACCAAGGCGTTCGAGGAGGAAGGCTTCCAGATCAATCCCTCCATGCTCAAGGCCTATCAGAATTATTTCAAAGACAAGAAATGGACCACCCCGCAGTTCGGCGGCGGCATCCTTCCCGAATATGAGGACATCACCAAGTACAACGACCCGTGCGAGCTGAGCCTCGACGAACTGGCCAAGCTCAATCCCGAATACAAGTCGCAATACGGCGAATATCAGGATGCCGCAATCGTGGTCGTCGGCCGCCCCGCTGGCGAGAACGGCGACGGCTACTATCCGGGCCAGGACGGTCTGGCCGACGGCGTGAATACCGTGACCGGCAACATCCTTTCCCTGAGTGATGAGGAAATGGCATTGGTCAACGAGGCCAAGGCCAATTTCAGCAAGGTGATCGTACTCGTCAACTCCACCAATCCGATGGAGATCGCCAACCTGCAGGACGATCCGGACATCGATGCCATTATGTGGATAGGCTATCCGGGCGCATACGGTTTCTATGGTGTGGCCGACGTGCTCAACGGCACGGTTTCCCCTTCAGCCCACCTGGGTGACGTGATGGCCAAGAACAGTGCCGTCGCGCCGGCCATGAGCAACTATGGCAACGTGGCCTGGAAGAACGCCTCCGACTTTTCCGAAGATGCGGCCGTCAACTCCTATCTGATGGAGGCCGAAGGCATCTACACCGGTTACCGCTACTACGAAACCCGTTACGCCGACATCGTCATGGGCAATGGCGGTGATACGGCTTCGGCCGGAACCTATGCCGCTTCCGACGGCACGGTCGCGACTGCGGATGGTACATGGGATTACGCCAACGAAGTGGTGTATCCGTTCGGCTACGGCCTGAGCTACACGACGTTCGAACAGAAGCTTGACGGCGTCGAGATCAAGGGCGACAAGAAAACCGCCGTCGCCACGGTCACCGTGAAGAACACCGGTTCCGTGGAAGGCAAGTCCGTGATCCAGCTGTACGCTTCCGTGCCATACACCGATTACGACAAGAAGAACGGCGTGGAGAAGTCCGCGATCCAACTCATGGATTTCGAGAAGACCAACGCCCTCAAGCCGGGTGACTCGCAGACCATCACCATGACGGTGGACTTGTCAAACCTTGCCAGCTATGACTCAAACAAGGCCAAGACCTACATCGTCGATCCGGGTGACTACTACTTCTCCATCGGCGACGACGTGCATGACGCCCTGAACAACGTGCTTGCCGCGCAAGGATACTCCGAATCCGACGGCATGACCGCCGCCGGAGACAAGACCAAGACCTATACGTGGTCGTGGGACGGCGGCGTCGATGCCGATACCTTCGCCACCTCCAGCACCGGAACCAAGATCACCAACCAGCTCTCCGACGGCAAGTACGCCACCGATTACAACGCCTTTGACAAGGGCGCGGTCACGTATCTGACCCGTTCCGACTGGAACGGCACCTTTCCGAAGACCTACTCCGGCATCAGCGCCAATGAGGAAGTCTCCAAACTGCTGAACAACGATTTCATCGACCTGAAGTCGGACGGCGACGTCTCCGACATCACGATCGGCGACACCTCAAGCAGCCTGACTCTCAACGATATGAAGGGCGCTTCCTACGATGACGAGCGTTGGGACGAGCTGACCAGCAAGGTTTCCGTCAAGGAGTTCATGCATTTCGCGGAGACCGCGTTCCACGCCATCGGCGCAATCGATTCCGTTGGCCTGCAGGAAATGACCACGGATGACGGTCCAGGCGGATCCGACTCCCATTATCTCAATGAGGGTCAATATCAGGGGAAGGCCTATGCGGATGCCGACGATTACGCCGACAAGAGCTCCCGAGTGGCTCCTTCTCCCACCAACCTGGCCTACAGCTGGAACAAGGAGCTCGCCTACCGCAACGGCGAAGTGATTTTGGGCGAAAGCAGCCTGGTATTCCGTCTGCCGATCATGATCGCACCGGCCATGAATCTGCATCGTCACGCCTATAACTCCCGTGGCGTCGAATACTATTCGGAAGATCCGATCCTATCCGGATACATCGGCTCCGCCGTGGTGCAGGGCGCGCAGTCCAAGGGCGTGCTGGTGAACGTGAAGCATCTCGCATGCAACGATCAGGAGATCAACAGGTCCGGCATAGCCACGTTCATGAGCGAGCAAAAAGCCCGCGAAATGGAACTACGCAACTTCCAGCAGGCCTTCGAAGCCAACGGCAAGCCGGCTTCCTTCGAATCCGACGATGCCAAGAAAAACACCTACACCCAAGGTGCGCTCGGCGTGATGACCTCCTACAACCGCATCGGTGCGGTCGCCTCCAGCGCCAACGCCGCGGTCATGGTCAACATCCTGCGCGACGAGTGGGGCTTCACCGGCTACAACGTCACCGACTTCACCTCGGTCTCGCCCCATGCGGCGCCGAAGGAATCCGTGCTCGCAGGCACATCAGCCTTCTGCGGCTTCGGCAATCAGGGCGTGAAGTATTGGGATGCCGCCACGCTGAGCAAGGATCGTGACATGCTCCTGGCCATCAAGCAGAACATGCACTATTCGCTCTGGGCCATCGCCAACTCCAACGCGATGAACGGCGTGAACTCCAGCACACACACCGAAAACGTCATGACGTGGTGGCGTGCGGTCTATCTCGGCGTGATCGCCGCCTCCGGCGTGGTCACCCTGATCGGCCTGGCCGGTTATACGACGACCCGCATCCGTCCCGCCCGCAATGCGAACAACGGTCCGACGGCGGCTTCGAAGTGAAAGGAACGATCATGGCAACGACAATCAAAACCCATGTTTCCGAGCTTGCGGCCGCAGCGGCGACGCTCATCGGACTGATGGTCTACCTCGTCAATTCGACGACCGGATACATGGCCGGCCAAGGATTGAGCGCGCTGGTCATCGCGCTGAGCGTGGTGGCGATCGTGGCGCTCGCCGCCCGTGCGTTCGCAGGCAACCGTCTACCGGCGGTGCTGAACGACGTACTGCTGATCGGAGCCGAAGTGCTGTTACTGGTGAGCTTCGCGCAGTTCGTGCTTGAACGCGTGCGCCTTGCCGCCGACATCTACTTCATTCCGGTTAACTATCCGGCATCGGAGCAGACCTCGCTCAATGTCGCACTGATCGGTGTGGCATGCTACCTCGTGGCCATCCTCCTGCTCGTCGTCAAGGCGTTCACCGCCAAAGACGCACAACATACGGCGGTCATGCTGGAACCGGCCGCCGAATAACGACCATATGCCGTTCGTATGAGCGGCACCACCATCAGGCCATCCGGCGGCGAGCGCCAATCGCAGTGATTGCGATTCGCAAAGACGTCGCCGGTGGCCATGTCATACGTTGCAATTTCAGAGGAGATTTTAGGAATCATCATGCAGGCAGCAGATTTCAATGCAGGCTGGGCCTATCGCCATCTTGACGCCGATGAGGATTGGACCGCCGTTACGATTCCACATGATGCGATGCTGTATGAGCCGCGCCATGCGCTCGCGGCAAGTGGATTGAATTCCGGCTGGTTCGAAGGTCGCGATTATGAATACGTCAAGCATTTCATGCCGGAACGGGATATGGCCGGCAGTCGGATGCTGCTTGAATTCGAGGGCGTCTATCATCATGCCGAGGTGTGGGTGAACGGTGAGAAGGCGGCGTTTCGCCCATACGGATACACCAATTTTTACGTTGATCTGACCGGCCGCGTTCGTTTCGGTGAAGACAATGAGATTCGCGTGATTGCACGCAATGCCGATCAGCCGAATTCCCGTTGGTACTCCGGAGCCGGTATCTACCGTCCCGTCACGTTGTGGACGTCGCCCGCCGAGCATATCGCCGTGGACGGTCTCTTCGTGCGTACTATCGCCGCGGATCCGGCGAATGGCACCGCACGTATCCGCATCGAGGTCGAAACGACTGCGGCAGGCAGTGTGCACATTGAAATCGCCGACATGGCGGGTGGGATCGCAGCCAGTGTCACGCAACCATGCGAGGCTGGGGTAAACAGGTATGAGCTCGGCATTGCCGACGCGAAACCATGGTCCGTGAACCGTCCGGAACTGTACGTGTGCACCGCGCGTTACACCACGCAACATGGGGATTTCGACGAGGCTGCGACCACGTTCGGTATCCGTACGCTCGAATGGGGGAGCGGGGGACTGCTGATCAACGGCGAGCGCGTGATCATCCAGGGCGCGTGCATCCATCATGACAACGGCGTGCTTGGCGCATGCGCGTATGCCGACGCCGAGGAGCGCAAGATTCGTCTGATGAAGGCGAATGGCTACAATGCCATCCGTTCCGCGCACAATCCGTGTTCGAAAGCACTGTTGGAGGCATGTGACCGACTTGGTGTGCTGGTGATGGATGAGTATATCGACCATTGGTATATTCATAAGACGCAGCATGATTACGTTGATTATTTCGACGAATGGTGGCGTCGGGATCTTGCCGACATGGTGATGAAGGATCGCAACCATCCGAGTGTGATACTGTACTCCACCGGTAATGAGGTGTCGGAAACGGCGCAGAAGCGAGGTATTGCGCTCACGCGTGCGATGACTGAATATCTGCATGCGCTTGACGACTCCCGTCCTGTCACCTGCGGTGTGAACATCTTCTTCAATTTTCTTTCGTCGATCGGCTTTGGCCAGTATTCCGACAAGAAGGCCGCGAAGGAAGCCGAGGCCGCCGAGAAGCGCCGTGCCGCAGGACAGGTCGCCGACAAGCATAAGGCTGTCGGCAGTGAGTTCTTCAACAATATGGCCGGCGTGCTGGGCGCCGATTTCATGAAGACCGGTGCTGCGCTGCCGTTTTGCGATTGGGTGACGCGAGATGCGTTCGCCGCGATGGACGTGGCCGGCTACAACTATGGCATCAAGCGATATGTTCACGACCTGAAGAAGTATCCGGATCGACTGATTCTCGGCTCCGAAACCTTCTGCAACGATGCATACCGCTTCCGCGAGCTCGCCAAACGCGAACCGCGGCTGATTGGCGACTTCGTATGGGCGGGCATGGATTACATCGGTGAAACCGGCGTGGGGGCCTGGGAGTACGAGGATTATGCGACCTTGAACGTCGAATACGGCTGGCTGACCGCCGGTTCGGGACGGGTGGACCTGACCGGCCGCGCATTGGGTGAGGCATATTACACGCGTGTGGCGTTGGAGGAGGCTTCCGGACCATGGTTGGCTGTCTGCCCGGTGAACCATACGGGAGACAAGCATTCGCCGAGCGCGTGGAAGATGAGCAACGCCATCGACTCGTGGAGCTGGAATGGCTGCGAAGGCCGCAAGGCGAACGTTGAGGTCTACGCGAGGGCCGCGTCCGTCTCCTTGGTGCTCAACGGCCGTGAAATCGGACGCAAGGCAATGCGCAACGATTGCATCGCCTGTTTCTCATGCACATACGAGCCGGGCACGCTGGAAGCCGTGGCCTACGATGAATCCGGCCGTGAAATCGGCCGCAATCAGTTGGTCAGCGCTTCTGCCGAAACACGATTGAACGCATCCGTGGAATATACGGGTCGTGAACTTGCGTACGTGCGCGTGCGCTACACCGATGGGCACGGCGTGACCAAACCACTTGAGCGAGGCACATTACGTGCGACACTGATCGGTCCCGACGGCAAGGGAGGCGGGGCCGGCGGAGACACTGACGAAGCTGTCGGCGGAGCGAAACTGCTCGGTTTCGGTTGCGCCGCACCTTGCAACAAGGGCAGCTTCGTCACCGGCGAAACTGGCACCTACTATGGCGAGGCGCTCGCCGTGGTGAGGATGCCGCAGTCGCAAGAAGGTACGGCGGTGCTGCACATAAGCGACGGCAGGCTATCGGCGCAGGTGAGCGTCGAGCCGATCGGCATCGTGAATCGTGCGGATTCGACGAGGTAGGAGGGATGATGCCTGAACGGACTGAAATCATCAGTGGGCACGGCGGCGGTCCGATTGCCGTGTGGTGGCGGCGCTTCGCGGCGAAGCATAGGCTGATCGCGCAGTTCGTGATGTTCTATGCGTTCTCACTGTTCGTCACCATACTGCAGTACGTGATGCTCACGTTCCTGCCCAACCTGTTCTACGCAAACACCAACTGGTGCGATATACCATGCCAACTCATCCATCTGACTCTTGGACCGGTCGATACGTACGTGTTCGACTATCCGGTCACTGGTGATGCGACGGGCGGCATGGGGTATTTCGCGGCGTTCGCCATCACGCTGTTCATGGCGCAGTGCGTGAACTTTCCGATGCAGCGCAACATCACGTTCAAATCACATGGCAACGTGTGGTTCCAAATAGCCTGGTATGTGGTGGCGTTCGTGCTCATCACCATTGTGTGCAGCTTCCTGATGGGCCTGTATGTGCCATTGTGCAAGCGGTTTTTCGCGCCGGCCGTGTACAACATCCTCATTACCGTCATCAATGGCGGCGTGCAGATGGTGATTTACTTTCCGATCTACAAGATCATCTTTCCGGAGGGTGAGGCGAAGTAACCGATTCGACGGTCGGTGAAGGCGCCGGATATGGCGTCCGTCTATGTGCACCGGAAGCTTGTAGCGGACTGCGAAAGGACTGTACCCGACGCTTTCGCCATTGACAAGGCGAAGTTCGGGTACAGTCGTCGGATTGGCATTATCGCCATGCAGGCCGCACGGTTCAGGCCGCCAGATCTTCGCGGCGGGCCATGGCCTGCTCAAAGTCCTTGGTGCCCGTGAACACCTCCTGCAGCCACGGGTTCACGTGCTGCTTCCTGGCACGGTACATGATATAGCCGAATGCGAGCACGTTCGCCACGAGTGCGATGATCGACACGGTCAGGTTCACGTTCGGGTTGTTCACCGACTGCACGGCGAACTTGGACTCGTCCTGGAAGGCAGGGAACACCTGCGCGAACATGCACCAGATGGCGAGTGTGTTGGCGCGGTTCTGAATCCAGCCGCCCTTGTTCCAGAAGAAGTTGGCGACGGTCGGTGCAAGCAGCAGCGCCAGACCGCAGTACCACGAGTGGGTGGGCAGGCAGTTGTAGGTGTAGCAGAAGTTCCACAGGTCGTAGGCTACGATGAACACCCACGTCATGTCGGGCCAGAGCATGTCCTGCTTCCTCTTCGACACGTAGATGCCGAACCATCCGGTCATGCAGGCGATGTTGATGAGGCCCGCCACGCCGTTGAACACGTTGTGCCAGCCGCCCATGAGCGTCACGCCTTCGGTGGAGACCCAGGTGGTGCCCCATGCGCGGATTGCGGATTCGAAGTCGGAAACCACGGCGATGAGGATGTTGATGGCCACGATTACGAACGGGAAGCATTTGAACCATTCGGATTTGCCGATGGCGCCCCACTTGTACTTGAGTGCCATGAAGCCGATGCATCCCGCGGTCGCTGCGTACAGTTTCGCATAATGGAACCAGCTGGTCATGTGCACGTAGGTCGGGTTGGTCAGCGCCCATTCGGCGCCGGCGGCAGCGGCTACATAGATGGTGATGAAATAGACGGTCAGGATCGCAGGAACGACCAGGAACGCCACGATACCGCCGGTCTTGGTGCGGCGGGCCAGCTCATTGGCACCGATCAGGCAGCAGAAGACAAGGATCCAGCCGATCCACTGATATACGGCGGTGTCGCCATAGACTTGGAACAACATCGCTTTTCCTTTCACTCGGGTACATGCGTGAGTCCCGCTCACTCAATGTACGGGTCCAGGTGCAGCGTCTGCGCCGCAACCTGTCTGACAACGGTGTCATCGGTGTCGGGATGCAACCTGATCAGTGAAATCAGGCCGACGATCAGCGTGTAGAAGGTCTCATGCACGTTACGGATCGGCATGCCGTGCAACCGTTCGAAATCACGCACGGTTGAGGCGCAGATGTATTCGGCGATGCGATCGGCGGCGCGGTCGATGAACTTGATGTACAGTTCCGCGTTGCCGTCTGCGATCATGCGCTGACTGAACGGTCCCTCATCGTTGATGAGGCCGCGCGTCAGGCGCACCACGTCGTCGAGTGCTTTCGAGATGTTGCCCACTTCGCGGTTGCGATTCCACTCCTCCAAAACGGTGATGACCTCATCGATGACGTCGTCCAGTACGGCGTCGGCGACCTGGTCCTTGTCTTGGAAATAGTGATAGAAGAGCGATCGGGTCATGCCGACACGGCCTGCGATATCGCTGACCGTAATCTTCGAGAAGCCTTTTTCCAGGCAGATTTCGCGTGCCGCATGCACGATTTGCGTGCGACGTGCGTCTCCTGCCGTTGCAACGGAAATCTGGTTCCGTCCGTTCATTGCGCTCTCCTCACGTTGAGTGGCGGTCCCATCGATGCGACACGTTGACACTCTGTCAATTTTCTGACGCGACCAAGTCTAAGCCCAATATTGACACAGTGTCAAACCGAGGTGGGTCGGTGCCGCTCACATGGCGATTACTGGTATGACAACAGGTTACGCAACCGTCGGTCATAGGGGTCGTGCGGCGTCTATCGGCGTGTCATGTTCCGCTTCTGAAACGGGCCGGCGAAACCGACCGCGCCATCTTGAACTTGCGTGAGAAGACCTCGAGGCTGGAAAAGCCGCAGGCACGCGCCACCTGCGCCACCTCCATGTCGGTCATGCTCAGCAGATCGCAGGCCTTAGCGATGCGGATGTTGTCGATATAGTCCTTCAACGTCAAACCGGTCGCGCTTTTGAATCGGCGGGACAGATGGCTGCGGTCGGTGTGCAGTGCCTCTGCCACACGGCCCACATTGATGGATTCGGCATAATGTTCGGCGACGTATTGCGCTGCGGCGGTGGCGAGCGCACCGCCGGCACCCGCGTCATCAGGCCGTGATTGCGTGGTGGCGCCACCCGCCGTCGCCATGGCGAGCGCCAGCCGGTGCAGGAACTCCAGGGTGATGGCGTTGAGCTTGATCTCGTCGGCGAAACTGCCGGATGTGTAGTCGAAACAGGATTGAATCAACGCCAGGAACGCCGAGGTGTCGCCGACATGGAACGCGTTGCGGTCGTGGGCCAGGCCGATTCCCGCCAGGCATCGTTGTACGCCGTTGCCGCCCAGTCCCAGCCATAGGTAGGTCCAGGGATCGGTTGCGCAAGCCTGATAGGTGACCGGCGAATCCGGCCGGATGATGAACCCGTCGTGGGCTTTCAGCCGGAATACCGCGCCTTGGCTGTGCAATTCGCCGCTACCGGACAGCACCAGATGGATGATGGTGTGATCGCGCAGTGCCGGGCCTACGTCGTGGCCCGGTTCCGTTCTCGAGATGCCGCAGAACGCGAACGATACGCCATTCGCCGATGAGGGCGGGTCCGTATGGCCCGATGTGAACGGGCAGAAGGAGGGCAACGTGTAGACCTGTGCGTGCTCCATGTCGCCTCCCTGCGGTCTCAATGCGCCGGCCGACCGGATTGCCGGCCGTTTGAAGACAGTAGAAGACAGTATAGGCGGACCTGCCGTGCCGGCCACCGGTCGGTCGCCGGTCGACTGACCGGCCGACAGCCGGCAGCGACGCTCAGTCGGCGGTCAGCACGAACAACCGTGATGAGAAGTCGGTGGTGACGCCCAGCGGGTTCACGTCATCCATCTGCCCGCAGGAGGCATCGGAATCGACCAGACCGATGCGCATGAGTTCGGCACCGGTGAACGACCTGCCGGCAATGCTGGAAGCGCCGGTGCAATCCACCTTATATGTCAGTCCTGCATCCAAACCGCGCAACGCAAGTCGTGTGAACGCACCGTTCGGCGTGATCAGCAGACGGTAATCGCCGACGATCGCGGTATGCCGATCACGGGAAACCACCATCCAGGCAGCCTTCTCATTGCCGTACGGGGCGATCAGCCGGTGGAAATCGCCGGTATGCAGTATTTCGCGGTATCGCTTGAACCATGCGACCTGCCTGTGGACCTCATCCAACTCGGCGGCCGACAGACGCCCCAGATCAAGTTCATAGCCGAACGTGCCGAATGCGGCGACGTTCGCGCGCGTGGCAAGCGGCGCCGAACGCATCGTCTGATGGTTCGGCGTGATCGACACATGCGCGCCCATCGTGCTCAGCGGGTAGAACATGCTCGTGCCATACTGGATCTTCAGCCGTTCGATGGCGTCCGAATCATCCGAACACCAGATCTGCGGCGTATAGAACAGCATGCCCATGTCGAACCGGCCACCGCCCGACGCGCAACCCTCGATGATGAGCTCCGGGAAGGCCGTGAGCAGCCGCTCCAGCAAATCGTAGACGCCCAGAATGTAGCGATGGTACGCCTCGCCCTGATGTTCGGCATCGCGCGACAGGTCGTAGCCTTCCGAGACGAAACGGTTCATATCCCACTTGATGTATGAGATGTTCGCGGAACCCAGCAGCGCGCTCATCTGCTCGAAGATGTTGTCGACCACCGCGGCATCCGCGAAATTCAGCAGATACTCATTACGGCCATGGCTGGGCTTACGGTGGGGAGTGCGAATCGCCCAATCCGGATGCGCACGGTACAGGTCGGAATCCGCATTCACCGCCTCCGGCTCGAACCACAGGCCGAAACGCATGCCCAGATCGTTGACGCGGCGGGCCAGCGAGGCCAATCCGTTCGGCAGACGCCGCGGATTCGGCCGCCAATCGCCCAACCCTGCGGTATCGTCATTGCGTGCGCCGAACCAACCATCATCCAGCACGAACAGTTCGATGCCGGCATTCCGTGCGGTCCGTGCGATGTCGACCAGCCTGTCCTCATCGAAATCGAAATACGTCGCCTCCCAGTTGTTGATGAGCACCGGTCGCTCGCGTCGCTTCCAAGGACCGCGCACGATATGCTCCAACACCGTACGGTGGAAGGCATGGCTCAGGCCGGTCAGGCCCTCGGCCGAAAACGCGAGCAACGCCTCCGGCGACTGGAACGTCTCGCCCGGCGCAAGGCGCCATGAGAAGCCGAAATCATTGATGCCCACTTGCACGCGCGTCACGTCGAACGTGTCCACTTCGGCATGCAGATCGAAATTGCCCGAATACTCGAAGGCCACGCCGATCGCCTCGCCCTGCGACTCCGTGGTGGCCGGACGCGCGAATACCGCGCACGGGTTCAGAAAATGCCCGCTCGCATTGCGCAACGATTCGATCTGCTGCACACCGTAATGCAACGGTTGCGTATGCGGATGGCGCTCGCGGGCCCATGCTCCGGCGAATTCGGTCATCGTGTAGTGACGGTCGGGCAGGTCGAGATTGAGACTCATCACGCGTTCGAGGCTGACCGGCTCGCCTCCGCCATTCGTGATGCGCACGCTGCGCGCGATGACCGGCTGGTCGCGGAAAATCGTGTATTGCAGGATTACGGTGAGACCTGTCGGCCGGTCGATGAGCTCGATTTCCAACGTAGTCGCCTCATCGTCATGCTCCACATACGTTGCCGGCAGTCCCGCAAGTCGTGGTTTGCCGGCGATGATGCGATAGCCGCCTGCGTATGTCAGATCGGTGAGGGTCGATCCGTTGCCCTGCCGGACTTCCAGCGCCGGCCGCCGGTAGTCGCCGCCACCGTATTCGGGGAATTCCTGACGCATCCTTTCCAGCGTGTAGGTGAGGTTGCCGGGAATGCGGCATGTGGTGGTGGGCGAATGCGTCACTTCCGTCAGATAACTGAAATCCTCACGGTCCGGTACGGCTGCGCCGAAATACAGATTGATGAGCTTGCCCTGCCCGTCGGCGTGGAAGACGTAGCTGATCCGACCGTTGGTCAGATGGAACTGCCGAGTATGCTCGTGCACGATGATGGCGGCGGTGTTGTCGGTCATGATGGCCTCGCTGGTTCGTTTGCTGATGGTCGATTGGGATTGGTTGGAGGTCAAGTGTAGGGAGCGCACGCGTGCGATGCCGCGCCGGAAACCGGCGGTTTGTGCGCTGTCGATGACGATTTGTGGCGAGGCTCGCGCTTCGTCGGTGCGCTCGCCCGCGAGTCGAGCGAGACGGCTGGAAAACGGACTGTGCCTGGGGCGTATCGTGTCGTAAGAAATCGGTAGCCTAGTGACATTACGGCGGAAGGATTTTGCTATGGCATTGGCACTGTACAGAAGATATCGCCCCGATACGTTCGACGGGGTGATCGGGCAGGATCAGGTCACCGTTCCGCTCATGCGCGCGCTTGACGAAGGCAAGCTGACGCACGCCTATCTTTTTTCCGGCCCGCGCGGTTGCGGCAAAACGTCGTCCGCGCGTATTCTGGCCCGATGCGTGAACTGCGAGAAGGGGCCGACCTCGCATCCGTGCGGCGAATGCGAGAGCTGTCGCGATCTGGCCACCGGCGGTCCCGGTTCCATCGACGTGGTCGAAATCGACGCCGCCTCGCACAACGGCGTGGATGACGCCCGTGAACTGCGCGAACGCGCCGGTTTCGCCCCGGCCCGCGACCGCTACAAGATCTTCATCCTCGACGAGGCCCACATGGTCACGCCGCAAGGCTTCAACGCACTGCTCAAAATCGTGGAGGAGCCACCGGAACATGTCATGTTCATCTTCGCCACCACCGAACCCGACAAGGTGATCGGCACCATCCGCTCGCGCACCCACCATTATCCGTTCCGTTTGGTGCCGCAGGAGGTCATGGGGCCTTATCTGGAGCGAATCTGCAGCGACGAGCATATCGAGGCCGAGCCGGGTGTGCTGCGGCTGGCCATGCGTGCCGGCGGCGGCTCCGTGCGCGATACGCTGTCCGTGCTCGACCAGCTCATGGTCGGTTCCGTGGATGGTGTGATTCCCTACGATTCCGCCGTGGCATTGCTCGGTTTCACGCCCGAGGCGCTGATCGGCGAGGCGATCGATGCCGTGATCGACAAGAACGGCGAAGCGTTGTACGGCGTGGTGCAGAAGGTCGTGGTCGGAGGATTCGATCCTCGTCGTTTTGTGGAGGATCTGCTCGCTCGCGTACGTGATCTGCTTGTGCTCACGTTGGGCGGGGAACGTGCGGAAAGCGTGCTCTCCGACGATTCCGCCGCCGAAGACATGGACGATTTGCGCCGTCAGGCTTCCGCGTTGGGCTTGGCCGCGTTGACGACGATGGCCGATACCATCAACGCCACGTTGGGCGGTATGACCGGTGCGATTTCGCCGCGCATGCGTTTGGAGCTGCTTGCCGCGCGCCTGCTCGCCGGACGTGAGACCAACGGCTCGTCCGGAGTGGCCGGTGATGCCACGGCCCCCGATGCGGCAGCGCAACCATCCGGCGGTTCCGCGCGATACGGCATGGCCGGATCGCGCCGCCGTCCGGCACAGGCCGAGACCCAGCCATCGCAACCTGCGCCAAGCGTGCCGCAACAATCCGTGCAGGCTTCCACGGCACCGAAAAGTTCGGCGGATGCCGTGACTTCCGGCATGGCATCCACCATGGCCGCCTTCGAACAGGCCATGAACGCGCCGCTGGGAGATGGGGAAGCCAAGACACCGTCGCAGACGGCCGCGCCTTTGCCGGCAAACGACAACCGCACGCCCGATCAGAAGTGGGACGCTCTGGTGGCAAGTCTGCCGGACGACGTACGACGCTACATCAATCGTGAGAAGGTGCCGCGCATCATGCTCGACGAGCAGGCCCAAGGCGGTCCCAAACTGTGGATCAAATTCGACAGGTCCCTGAGCAAGTACGCCTTCGCCAAGGCCGTCGCCTCCGAATCGCTGAATGGCACCAACAACGTGGTGAGCATCGTGCGTGCCGAAGTGCATAAGGTGTTCGGCCCGAGCGTCACGCTTGCGCCTGCCAAGAAGCTGGCCGATGGGGAAGTGGCCGTGCCGTGGAGCAAACTCAGCCCCGAGGAACAGCGCAAGATCAACGCGCAGCTCGTACAGGAACAGCTCAAGGCGGCAACCCTGCTGACGCAGAATCTGGGTTCCGATTCCGCCGCCGGCAAGGAGCCGAAAGACGGCGAAAAAGCCGAGTCTGCCGCGGATCCGACGGACGGGGAGAGCCACCGAGGCGGGTCCGCAACCGCTTCGGCGGAAGCTGATCCGTGGAGTGCTCCGGCGCAGTCCGCCGCACCCGCCGACGATGATCCGTGGGATGCGCCCATGCAGTCTCCCGTTGCGGTGAACGTCAACGACGTGAAGGCGCCGGAACGGCATCGGAAGCATGTCGCCGTGCCGGATATCAGTGACGACGTGGATCCGTGGGCCGCCTCGGTTCCTACCCCGCAAGGCATGTCCGATTCCATGCGAGCACCCGATCCGATGCGGGCGGCCGATTCCGTACAAGCCATGCCGCAGGATGACGATGATCCGTGGAATCAGCCGTTGCTGCAGCCGGTGCAGCAATCGCAATCCCAGCCATCCCAGCAATCTCAAGCACCGTCGGCGAGGCAGCATCGCGACCTGCGTCATGAGGCGGTATCGGCTGCCAATGATCCGTGGAGCCAGCGTTTCGCCGCCCCGGAACCGGCAAAGCCGCAAGTTGCCGCGGAAGATGACGAGTACTCGATGAATGACGAGTCGCTGGGCACTGCGACCGCGCTGGATGTGGACGAATTGAGCCGTATTTTCGAAGTCAAGAAAATCGAGGATTTCACGGCGGACGATCCGAAGAATCCGCGTAACATGCAGACGAAGAAGAGCCTCGACGACTAGTCACGCAACCACTGAAAGGTAACAATTTCCATGGCATTGGCCTATGACGGCGCCATCCAGCGCCTCATCGACGCATTCGCGCACCTGCCCGGCATCGGGCCGAAAGGAGCGCAACGTATCGCCTTCTACATGCTTAACGCCTCCGATGAGGAGTCGCAGGGCCTGATTGACGCCATCACCGAAGTCAAGGAGAAGGTGCGATTCTGCGAAATCTGCGGCAATGTGTGCGAGACCAGCCCCTGCCCGGTGTGTGTGGACCCTCGTCGCGATCGTAGCGTGATTTGCGTGGTGGAGGAGCCGAAGGACGTGATGAGCATCGAGCGCACGCGCGAATACCGTGGCCTGTACCATGTGCTCGGCGGGGCGATCAATCCGATGGCGAACGTGCAGCCGAGCGATCTGAACATCGCCAAACTCATCGAGCGGTTGAAGGACAGCGAAGTCAAGGAGGTGATTCTCGCACTCAATCCGAACGTGGAAGGCGAGGCCACCACCAGCTTCCTCGCACAGCTGCTCTCGCAGACCGACATCAAGGTGACGCGTCTGGCCAGCGGCCTGCCGGTGGGCGGCGACCTCGAGTATGCCGACGAAATCACCTTGGGGCGTGCCCTCGCCGGTCGCCGCAATGTCTGACCGTCGCATGCCCTCCAACGAAGGCGCCGACGTTGCGGAATGAAGATGGCAGAGGCCCATTCGTGGAGTCTCGCAATTCCGTATGCTGGGCGTAGAGGGGCTTGACAAATCGGAATTTTTCTATAATCGTGCCGCTTGTCTAGAATCACAAGCAGGCAACACACTGAGAAGATTGGATAGTTGTGGCTCTTATCGTGCAGAAGTATGGCGGCTCCTCCGTGGCCGACCCAGAATCGATCAAGCGCGTGGCCCGACGCATCATCGAAACGAAGAACGCCGGCAATGATGTGGCCGTCGTGGTCTCCGCCATGGGCGACACCACCGATGACCTGATCGATCAGGCGCTCAGCATCGATTCCAACCCGCCGGCACGCGAGATGGACATGCTGATGACCGCAGGCGAGCGTATTTCGATGAGTTTGCTCGCGATGGCGATTCATGCGGCCGGTTCACATGCATACTCCTTCACCGGTTCCCAGGCCGGTTTCATGACCGATGCCCAATTCGGCACCGCACACATCAAGGCCGTGAAGCCCGATCGTGTGCGCCGCGCACTCGACCTTGGTTCCGTGGCCATCGTGGCCGGTTTCCAAGGCGTGAACGAGGGTGGTGACGCCACCACGCTCGGCCGTGGCGGTTCCGACACCTCCGCGGTGGCGCTGGCGGTGGCGCTGGACGCTGACGTGTGCGAGATCTACACCGATGTCGACGGCGTATTCACCGCCGACCCGCGTATCGTCCCGGCCGCCCGCCGCATTCCGGTCATTGATTACGAGTCGATGCTGGAGATGTCATCCTGTGGATCCAAGGTGCTTGCCTTGCGTTGCGTGGAATACGCGCAGCGCTTCAACATGCCGTTGCATGTGCGCAGCTCCTTCTCACATCGCCGTGGCACGCTGATTGTGCCGGAAGGCGTCGACCCGCGCAACCTGCCGAATATCTGAACACCAGTAAAGCTTCGAAATCACTTGAATCAAAGGTAAGAACAATGAGCGAAAACAACAAGTCCCTGGGCGACCTGTTCCCCGATCTGGGACCGGAAGTGCCAATCATCTCCGGTGTCGCGCATGACAGCACCGAGTCGCTGGCCACTGTGCGTCGTGTACCGAACGAGCCGGGCATGGCCGCCAAGGTGTTCACCATGCTGGCCGAAGCCGGCGTGAACGTCGACATGATCGTGCAGGCCTCCGCCTCCACGGGCACCGCCGACATCTCCTTCACCGTGCCGGGCACCGCCGCGGCCAAGGTGCAGGAAGTGCTGCAGGAGAAGCAGGACGAGCTGGGCTACCAGTCCTTCGACGTCGACGCCAATGTAGGTAAGGTCGCCGTGGTGGGCGTGGGCATGAAAACCCATTCCGGCCTGGCTGCCAAGTTCTTCAACGCGCTGAGCGACGAAGGTGTGAACGTGCTGATGATCTCCACTTCCGAGATCCGCATCGCCGCACTCGTGCCGCTCGGGCAGCTCAACGACGCCGTCAGGGCATTGCATACCGCGTACGGCTTGGATTCCGATCAGGTGGAAGCCGTGGTGTACGGCGGTACCGGCCGCTGAACCGAGTGGCTGTTTTGGCCTCTTTGGTTTCTTTATGAGGTGGGTTTTCGCGCACGATTCGCGAAAGCCCACTTTTTTGTAGGTCGTGTTTTCCGAACCCCAATGTGAAAGCCCCCTAACTATTCTGTGGGGTCACTCCAAAGAGATCGATTCGTCCTTAGGGGGTATTGGGCGTGGATGAAGAGCCTCAAATCGTCGTACCGCTTACGCACGATCCCTTCAAACCCCTTGTTCTGCGAATCATGCATTGCACAACGGCTTCACCGATTATGGCGTTCGTTGCGGCTGCACGCCGGATTGCAAGGCCTGTCAAGCCATCTGAATATGCAACTGGGGTCTCTTTATCGGATGCATCCGATAAAGAGACCCCAGCCAGCATCTCTGACGGTCTTCCGCTAGAGATGCGCAGTCATGGAATCACTTCTTGGTGATGTAGCCCAGCGCTTTGAGCATTTCGGCGCTTTCCAACGCTCCGCCGGCGGCGCCGCGCAAGGTGTTGTGCGCCAGTCCCACGAACTTCCAATCGAAGATGGAATCCTCACGCAGACGGCCGATGGAGACGCCCATGCCGCCTTCGTAATCCACATCCTTCTTGACCTGCGGGCGATCGTCTTCGGTCAGGTACTGGATGAACTGCTTCGGGGCGTGCGGCAGACCCAGCTCGGCGGCCTTGCTGGTATAGCTCACCAGACGGTCGACGAGCTCCTCCTTGGTCGGATTCTTGCCGAAATTGATGAACACGGTGGCGGTGTGGCCGTTGAGCACGGGCACACGGATGCACTGCGAAGTGATGCGCAGCGGGCCGTCGAACGGTACGATCTCACCCTGCTCGTCATCCACATGGCCGAAGACCTTGAGCGGTTCCTTCTCGGATTTCGCTTCCTCGCCGGAGATGAACGGAATGATGTTGCCCAGCATTTCCGGCCAATCGTTGAATGTCTTGCCTGCGCCGGAGATGGCCTGATAGGTGCTCACGACGACTTCGCGCGGTTCGAATTCCTTCCACGCGGCGAGAGCCGGCGTATAGGCTTGGATCGAACAGTTCGGCTTGACCGCGATGAAGCCGTGCTTGGTGCCGAGGCGCTTGCGCTGGTGGGCGATCACGTCGTAATGCTCGGGGTTGATCTCCGGTACAACCATCGGCACGTCCGGCGTCCAACGGTGGGCGCTGTTGTTGGACACAACCGGGGTCTCGGTCTTCGCGTATTCCTCTTCGATCGCGCGGATCTCGTCCTTCGGCATGTTCACCGCGGAGAACACGAAATCGACGTCCTTGACCACATCCTCGACGTCGGCCACGTTCTTGACGACCATGTTCTTGACGAATTCCGGCATCGGGGTTTCCATCTTCCAGCGACCGCCGATGGCTTCTTCGTAGGTCTTGCCGGCACTGTGCGCGGACGCGGCAAGGGTGACCACTTCGAACCACGGATGGTTCTCGAGCAGCGTGACGAAGCGCTGCCCGACCATGCCCGTAGCTCCGAGAATGCCGACCTTAATCTTTTCGGACATAACAACCTCTCGCTTGATGATGGAACGGTTCTGCAATTTCGATTGATGTACGCTTGAGGTCGACCAGCCGGCCCCAAACGACGTCGTGGGCGGCCACACGCGTTGTTTAATCTTACGAAATCGCCGGAACAACACCCTTCCGCCTTCCGTATGCTGGTCCGTCGCCCGGTTTGTCCGATTCTGGAGAATCGGACAACTGCGAAGCGGTTCAAGATGTCTGTGTGTCCGATTCTGGAGAATCGGACAAGTTGAGGCCTGCGTCACGGATATAACCGCTCGTGCGCCTTGCGTACACTGGTAAGCATGTCGAAGGCATCAGAAGAAGCGCAGAAGCAGCTGGATCGTATCGTGGCATTGGGCTACCCAGACGTGGCCGATATGTCGGCAGGGGCGTTCCGTGCACTGGCCCGTCCGCTCATCCGTGCGCTGGAGGATTCCGATCTGGGTTCCGACATTCTGCTGGTTCCTACGCGCGAGCTGGTTTCGCCCGAATCGTTGATCGCTCGTACGTCAATCAACCGTATGGCGGGCTTCACCACCATGCCTCCGCGTGATATCGCCAGCTTCCTGCCGCAGGACGGCTTCGAGCCGCCGGAGGGACCGTTCTACCTAGTGCTTGAACCGCATACCGGCACCTGCTATATCAACCGTGAGCCGGATGTGGCGCGCAAACTTATCGATTCCGATGAACGCCTGCCCCTTACGTTGGAGGAAGGTCTTGCGATCGCCACCCAGCATCCGGAATGGTTGTTGGAAAAGAACGGCTTTAACCTGCTCGGCTCGCGCAGTGCCGACGGCCGCGTGCCCAGCATCTGGATGAGTCAGAACGCTCCGCGACTGGGTGCGGTCTGGCCGAATTCCCGCCACACTTGGTTGGGCAACGCCTACTGTGTGGCCCGTCGAGGCGTGAGCCTGTTCCACTGAGATGATTCCGTTCGCCGCGGGGCACGGAATATGCCGGAGGCGAAATGCTGTACGGGCTGCGGCAGACCGATCGCAAAATCTCCGGCTCTGAACCCGGCCCGGCGGCCAGCCGTCCGGCGGACAAACCGTCGCCCTTTATAAGGCGTCGATGCCAAAGGTGCCAGTCAGGATGAGATTGCAAACATCGCTGCCGGATAGCAATTTAGGGGGTATTTCATATGGGGAAGTAAAGGCTTGCTACCGCCGAAACAGCTTAAGCGTGGCATGAGCCAGCGCGGCAAGCCCCATCGAGCCCACGCCGATCAGGGTGGCAAATACCTGTGGGCGGCGCAACTCGTTGCGGATGCCGATCAGATCGGTCACGCAGTGGTCTTCGAAGAACACGCGGACTTCGTTGCTGGAATAGCGGCCAACCAGATCGCCCCATGTGAGCATGCGGGTCACATAACCTTGCGGATTGCGTTCGTTGAATTCGAACAGGCGAATGCCGCGCAGTCTCGACTTCGGGCCGTAGGATTCGAAGCCGCAGGTCGGTGCATATCCCAAGTCGAGGTCATGCACGTGCCCGACGAACGCGTTTTTATGGTCATGCCCGCAGAACAGTGCAAAATAGCCGCCGGCCTCGCGCAGGGCCTGCACTTCGCCGACGTTGTCGTCCGCGCAGCCGATTGCTTCGCCGAGACGTGAACCTGGCCGGCATAGGTCGTGATCCAGCACGTAGCAGTGCCCTGCGAACTTGCGCGCGCCTTCCACGGCGTTAGGCGTGTATGCCGGCACCTCCCTCAGGCAATCGTAGAACTCCTGCGGCGGAATGTGCTGGAACGCGATCGCCGGCACCGCGCGACCGTCGCCGTTGCGCGCCCCGAACTCGCATTGCACGGTGCGCAGCCACTCGATCGCCTCTGGGGAAGGCGTGCCATAACCGTCGGAATCGGCCAGGTCCCAGCCTCGCGAGTTCGAGGCGTATTTCGCGTATGAGGCGATTGATTCATGACCGGCATTGTTGGCGTCGTTGGCGGGCTGTTCCGCGTAATCCCCGGAATTGACCATCATCACGCTCATTGCGATGCGCCCCGATCCATCGGAGGCCTCGATCGGCAGCGCGAATGTACCTGGCTCCAACGCCAGCGGGGAAGATCCGGCAACGGGGTTCATGCATCCGGAAAATTCACGGTAGATGTCATCTTGGTCATCGGCGAGCACGCCGCACTGGAAATCGTGGTTGCCGTAGGTCGCCGCGAACGGAATCCGTGCTTCCAGCGCAGGCCCCAGAAAAGCGGCGAAGGTGTCGCGCACTTTCTGCCGGGCCTCTTCGATCAGTGCGTCCATGGTGGCGCTGTTGATGGATTGCGCCCATGATTCCAGCTTTGATTTCGTGCCGTTGCCATTGCGTCTCACGAGTTTCGGCGAGTCGGTGCCTATGCCGTCGATGGTCCAGTTGTCGTCGGTCGGCTGCGTGTTGAGTAGCGCTTTTGACAGCGGGTGACGTTTGATGCCGCGTAGCTTCGCTTCGAATTCGGTCACCGCACGCACATGCGTTCCCGGTTTTTCGTCACGTCGGCGGAGAAACGTGTCGATGTAGGCCGGGTCATATCCGCGGATTTGGTCGCCGGTGAACACGATGAGGTCGGGATGCGCTTCGTGGATGGCGGCTTCGATGAGCCGAATCGTGTCTTTGCGCACGTTCGGGCCATCCTGGATATCGGCCAGTTGCAGCACGCGGAAGCTGCCGTCGCTGTTGAAACGCAGTGTCATGATGCTCACTGTAATGCGGCAAATCTGGATATGGGGTGAAAGTGGATTCAAAAACGCTGTCATATCCCGAAATGACGATGATTTATGGGGCCCGTTGCCGCTAGGATTAGCCGCAGTGCGAAAAAGTTACACGCACGTAACAATTAAGCCGGCAGGGAGCCGGCGACATCAAAGATAAGGAGGAGTGATGGGTCAGGGTCAATCTTCAGTGTTTGATCTCGCGGCGATCGCCGCAGCGTCCAACGGAGGGAACAACGACCCGCTGCTGCCTCCGGCGCGTTTCATTGGAGCTCCGCAAAAGCCCAGCAAGATGCCGTACAACAAGTACGTTGCATACGATAAGCAGGTGCCGTTTGATTTCCCGGAGCGTACGTGGCCGGGCAAGCGACTGCAGCGTGCACCGCGTTGGTGCTCCGTCGATCTTCGTGACGGCAATCAGGCCCTCGTCAACCCGATGGATTCCGAGCGTAAGCTGCGTTTCTGGAATCTGCTCGTGTCGATGGGGTTCAAAGAGATTGAGGTCGGCTTCCCGTCGGCTTCCGAAACCGATTATGACTTCATCCGCATGCTCATCGAGCGTGAGCTCATTCCGGACGATGTGACCATCGTCGTGCTCACCCAGGCTCGAGAGCACCTGATTCGCAAGACTTATGAATGCCTTAAGGGCGCCAGGCGCGCCGTCGTGCACTTCTACAATTCCGTATCCGTGTTGCAGCGTGAGGTCGTGTTCCGCAAGGACAAGGCCGGCATCAAGAAGCTCGCCACCGATGCGGCCACCCTGTGCAAGGAGCTCGAAGGCGAGGCCGAGGGCATCGACCTGTACTATGAGTACTCGCCGGAATCCTTCACCGGCACCGAGCCGGAATATGCCGTCGAGGTGTGCAATGCGGTGATCGACGTGATCAAGCCGACGCCGGAACATCCGATGATCATCAATCTGCCGGCAACGGTGGAGATGACCACTCCGAACGTATTCGCCGACGAAGTGGAGTACGTGTCCAACAACCTCGTGCCGCGCGATGCCGTGGTGCTCTCCCTGCACCCGCATAACGACGGGGGCATGGGCGTGGCCGCCACCGAACTGGCCGTGCTGGCCGGCGCTGACCGTGTGGAGGGTTGCCTGCTCGGCAACGGTGAGCGCACCGGCAACGTCGATCTGGTCACTTTGGGTCTGAACTTCCTGACCCAGGGCATCGATCCGCAGATCGACTACTCCAACGTGCCGGAAATCCGCAAGACGGTCGAATACTGCAACCAGCTGAAGATTTCCGAGCGTCATCCGTACGCCGGTAATTTCGTGTTCACCGCATTCTCCGGTTCGCATCAGGACGCCATCAAGAAGGGTCTCGAAGCCCGTCAGATGGCGGCCGACCGTGCTGGCGCCGATCTGGACAGCTTCGTGTGGCTCGTGCCGTACCTGCCGATTGATCCGAAGGATATCGGCCGTACCTATGAGGCCATCATTCGTGTGAATTCCCAGTCCGGCAAGGGCGGCATGGCCTACTTGCTCAAGGCCAACCATAACCTTGATCTGCCGAAGCGCCTGCAGGTTGAGTTCGACAAGGTCGTGCAGGCCTATGCCGATGAGACCAAGAAGGAAGTCAAGGACGAGGACATCTGGCGTCTGTTCAAGGACGAGTACCTGCCGGTCGAAGAGTCCGGTGCCACCGCCGCGGGCGTTGTGGTCGGCGACAGCAAGGATGAGTCCCTCGAGCAGTGGGGCCGTCTGAAGCTGCTCAAGGTGTCCGTCTCCTCCGGTGAGGATGGCTCCGATACCGTGCTCAAGGCCAGGATTCTCGACCGTGGCGTGAACGTCGGCGTCGACGAGCCCATTGAGCGCGAGGTGTCCGGCATGGGCAACGGTCCGATCGCCGCGTTCCTCAATGCCGTGAGCAACTTCGGCATCACCGCCTCCATCATGGACTACGTCGAGCACACCATGTCCGTCGGCACCGACGCCATGGCCGCCTCCTACGTGGAGTGCCAGATCGGTGAGGAAGAGGACACGCAGATCGTGTGGGGCGTCGGCATCGACACTTCCATCGTGACCAGCTCGCTGAAGGCCATCATCTCGGCCATCAACCGTTCCGAGCGCTGAGTTCCGACGGTATAGGCCAGGCCGGGCTTAAGGCTCGCAATGCAGGTGGGGGCTTCCGGAAACACTCCGGAAGCCCCCACTGTTCGTTGATTGGCTTTGATTGTGGCCGGTTTGATGCGGGGAATCAGACCTGTGAACCCCATACGCATGTGTTGCCGCCGATTGCGGTGAACGTCATGACCGATTTGAGGTCGGTTTCGCGCGGTAGCTGGGCGAAGTCGCCTTGGTATTCGGTGCCGTCGATGGTGATGGTCATCTGGTTGGAGTCCTTGTTGAAGCTCCAGGTGCCGGTTTTGTCGCCGCTCACCTTGCCGCCGCTTTCCAGCTTGATGGTGATGGGTTCGTCGACGCCCTTGTACGGGTACTTGCCGTCTTTCGCGGTGCCGTTGGAGCCTTGGAAGAACGTGGTCGGATCGTGCACCACGAATTCGTATTCACCGGTGAGCTGGCTTTCCTGGTAGCCTTTGGCGTTGGCCTTCACCCCGGTGTATTCGTATGGTGCGGCCACGAGCCAGCCGTCAGCGGTGGTCAGCAGTTCGCGTACGCGTACCTCATGCTCCTCGTTGCGGTTGGAGAAGCGAGTGTGGTATACGACATATGCGGTGCCGTCCTCGTCCACGAACGCAGAGTTGTGCCCCTGCGCCACTTCGATGTTGGCGTTGTCGTTGCCGCTCCATTCCACTGAGCCCATGAGCCTGATTCCGGTCTTGAGGGTCCAGTTGCTGCCGATGGTTTCGGTGGAGACCGCATTGTTGCCGTCTTCGTCCACATATGGGCCGGTGATGTTCTTCGAGCGGAATTCGCGGATCTGATAGCCGCCCTGTTGTTGCAGCGCGCCGTAGGAGACGAACAGGTACCAGTAGTCGCCCTGCTTCATGATGTAGGAGCCTTCGCCGGAGTTGCCATGGCCTCCTGCGATTTTGATGCCGTAATACTGATCGGTTTCGTCTTTGGCGGTTTCGTAAGTGGTGGTGTAGTCGCGAAGGCCGGTCGATGCGTCGAGTTTCAGTGCCCACAGTCCGCCGAACCAAGAGCCGAACGTCATCCAGAGACTGCCGTCGTCGTCATATTTGACGCTTGGATCGATGGCGTTGATTTCCGTATCTCCGGGGGAGAGGTATCGTGTCGGCACTTCGCTACTGCCGAGTACTTTCGGTACGTCGGTTTTGGCTACGGTGTCGTCTCGGAAACCGGAATAGACGACTGGTCCGACGAGCGTCCAGTCTCCTTCGATCGTGTCGGCGGTGAGCAGCACGATTGCGGATTTGTAGTTGATGCCGTTGACTGACATGTACATGCACCATTTCTTCATGGCCTTGTTGTAGATGACGTCCGGCGCCCACATGTTGCCGGTCAGGTCGGAGTTGGCCGGTTGCTTGGGCCATTCCTCCCAGAAATCTCCGAGGATCTTCTTGTAGTCGGTGCTCAGATTGTTGGTGAACGATTCCCAGTTCACCAGATCGTCGCTTTTCAGCCAGGCGCGATGTGAGCCGAAGATATAGTATTTGCCGTCCGCTTCGACGATGGATGGGTCGTGTGACGAGCCTCGTTTGATGTCGGATGTTGTGTTCACGATTGGCTTCTCTCCGGAGCTGGTTCCCGAGCAGCCCGCCGCGGTGCCCAACAGCATCGCTGCGGCAATGATCGCAGCTATGGTTTTGCGGATCATCTGGGATGTTCCCTTCTTGATGGCGATGACGATGTTAATTTGTACAACGTTGTAATATGCGCTATAGTACATCGTTGTAAATGAATTGTCCACTGAAGGGGTGTCCCATGTCGGCCAACTATGCTCTGCTGTGTTACACGCGTGCAGCCACCAGTCGTGAAGAGGCGAACAACGAGGACATCGCCTATAGCGTGCACCTTGCGCTGCGTTCCCAGATCACTGGCAAATGGGAACCTCTGAACGAAAACTATGGCATCTTCTTCCCCGCTGGCGTACCGATTGCGGCAGCCACTGAGAGCTCGCGCCGCGCGTGCAGAGCCGCCGTACGCTTCGGCACCGAACCATTCGATGGCCCGCGTCCCGCCAGCGACGCCGTAAGATATGACGCGGTGATGCCCGGTGTCGACATCACCCTCAAATCCCTGCGTGACCCGTACCTGTTCCGTCTGCAGGATGGGCGCTTCGCCATCGCAGCCACGCGTACCAATCGCGAAGGAACGCCCGACGGATCGGAAAAGTCGGCGTTTCTGTTGGCCGTCAGCGGCGACCTGACATCCTTCATCCAGCCGGGGCTGGTGCTGTTGCGCACGGAGAACGGCGTCAATCACCCATCCGTCACGTTCGACGAGACCGCCGCACGCTATGTGATCACCTTTACGGGCGATGATGGCCGTTCGTATTCCGCGCAGACGGAGGATATCGTCGCGTCCGCGCATTCCGGTGAGCCTTTAGACGTTACGGAAAATACGCAGGCGTCGGAACGCCACCATTCCTTCGATTGCGACATTCCGGACGCCGTGCCCGGCAACGTCATCTTGGTTACCGAGGACGAAGCCAAGCACCTGATTGCGCGGTTTGGCCGTGTATACAATGTTGCGGCCACTGTGTCACCGCAACATATCAACGTCCTGAGCGGCGGTGAAGATGCCCGTGGCGCCGTCATGGCATTGACCCGTACTCGTGCCGAACTCGTCTACAGCGACGGTTCCACCGCTACCCGCGCAGTGAACTGGAACCGAGAACAGCTTGAGACCATTGCGAGGGAAGCTTCGGAAGGCAAGCTACGCGCCGGCGAATCCCGTACTGTGGAAGGCAAGATTCGTCAGACCGTCTACCCGGTGCCTTTCGCCGTGGAACGTGCCGACCCGTCAGTATTCGCGTGGAATTTCAATGGCAAGCCAATGTTCATGTTCATCGCTACCGACGACACCGACGGCAATTGCATAGACCCGAATAATGGCGCCACCCACATGCCGCTACGCGTCGCCGACTCCATCGAGGAACTGTCCGACGTGGCGGGCGGACGCGCCAAGGAGATCGATCTGCTCACATGCGGCGACCTGAATTCCGAAGGTCGCGAGATGACCGGTTGCTTCTGGGCGCCGGAATTGCATGTCATCGGCGGCAAGCTGTCCATTCTGTTCATGCCGTGTTTCGACGGACCTTCCGTCAATCCGGACGGTACGCCGAACGACCGTGCAGGTAAGCCGGACATGTGGACGGGAAGTTGCCACATCATGCAGCTCAAACAGCATTCCGATGGCACGGATTTCGACCCACGCGAGCCGGAGAACTGGACTGTTCCGCAGCCGATTCTCGATCCGGATGGCGCAACGCTCAACCCAATCCAGCGCATTTCGCTTGACATGACCGTCATCGTCGATTCCGGTCGTTGGTATTACGCGTGGCAGCAGGTCGGCAGCATCTGGATCGCAAGCTTCGACCCGTCGAATCCGACCAGGCTCACCAGCCGTCCGACGCAGATCATCGTACCGGAATTCGCGTGGGACAACATGATCGCCGAAGGGCCGAACGCCTTCGTGCATGACGGCAAGATCTACCTGATCTACTCGGGATCGCTTGTCGGCATCGACTATACGACTGGTCTGGCGACTGCTCCGGCGGGGCAGCGCATTGACCTGACAGACCCCGCCAATTGGACGAAGCTCGACTATCCGCTGCAGAAGTCCGGTCTGTATAACGGCCAGTGGCAGCTCGGCACCGGTCACGGCATGTGGTCGCATGATGAGGATGGCAATCTCATCTATGTGTTCCATAACGCGGAATATGAGCGCGGTCGGTATGGTGGCCGTGACGCCCAAGTGCGTCGGGTGCACTGGTCCGCGGAAGGGATGCCGATCTTGGATATGGATTCTGCGGAAGAGCTTAATCCGGATTATGCTTATGTAACGATGCAAATCAACGTTTCCGACGCTGACTGATTCCATCCGCCACAAGGGGTACATCGTTTGGCGGGCGGAGTGACGAAGCCTGTCGGGGCGGTGGCCGGTTGGCTAGAACATTTGAAAAAGGGGAACGTATGTCGAGGCAGACTGGGTCCAACGGCGAGCATGTCGTAACCATGCGTGAAGTGGCCAAGGCGGCCGGCGTGTCCATCAAGACCGTGTCGAATGTGGTCAACGACTATGAGTTCGTCTCTCAGGCCACTCGCGACAAGGTGAACAGGGCCATCGATGAGCTTGGCTATACCGTCAATGTGTCCGCACGTAATTTGCGTACGGGGCAGACGGGCATCATCGGTCTGGCCATTCCGGATCTGCAGATGCCGTATTTCGCACAGCTTTCGTCATTGGTCATAGAGGAAGCCAAGAAGCTTGGCTTGCGTGTGATCGTGGAGCCTACGCTGTATTCGCGCGAAGGTGAGATCGATGCGTTGCACGGCTCCCAGCAGACCATGATCGACGGTCTGATCTACAGCCCGCTCGAACTCGATCAGGATGACGTCGACCAATTGAAGGTGGATTATCCGCTGGTGCTGATCGGAGAACGCATCTTCACGGATCTGGTCGATCATATCGCCACTGAGAACGTGGAGGGTGCCAAGCGTGCCACTTCCTACCTGTTGCAGACCGGGTGCAGGCGTGTGGCCGTGGTCGGCGTTCATCCGGGGGAGAAGGTCGGCTCCGCCGCACTACGTTACCGAGGTTATCGCGAGGCGTTGGAAGAGGCCGGCGTGGAATTCGATGAGCGGCTCGTGGTCTCGTCCGGTATGTGGCACCGTAGTGACGGCGTGAAGGCCATGAACTCACTGTTCGATTCCGGTGTGATTCCCGACGGCGTTGTTGCGTTGAACGATATGCTTGCCTCCGGCGTGATGCATGCCATTCAGATGCACGATTATCGGATTCCTGAGGATATTTCCGTGATCGGTTTCGATAATTCCGACGATTCCCAGTATCTTTCGCCGGCGTTGACGTCGATTGACCCGGGACTTGAGGCGGTTGCGAGACTTTCCGTCAAGGTGTTGAAGGAACGCATCGACGGACGTGAACCGAACGGCGAACATCCGGGGCGCAAGGTGTTCCGCAAGGTGTCCTCGTCCCTGGTGATGCGCCAGTCCACCAAGCTTCCGCAGGAATCGTTGGTGGTCTGAGCCTTTTTCGGTAAGGGTCGGCCTGTGCATGATCGAATGTCATGTGCGGGCCGGCTTTGTTGTTTGGGAGGAATAGGTACCGCAACACTCCATGACACCGACGCGATTTTGTACAACGATGTAATAGTGGTATATTCAACGTTGTAAATTACTGGAACAGCGGATTGAAAAGGAATAAACATGGCTGTTTACAACAATCCGATCGTGCTTCAGCGCGCAGATCCCTGGGTGCTTAAGGTTGACGGCGAGTATTACTTCACCGGCTCCGATCCGGAATACAACTGCATCGCCATTCGTCATGCGTCAACCATCAACGACCTGCAGAAGGCGCCGGAGACCGTGGTATGGCGCAAGCATGAATCCGGTCCGGCCAGCATCTACATCTGGGCGCCGGAACTGCATCGCATCAATGGTGCATGGTATATCTATTTCGCTGGTGCGGCAACGGATTTCGAGACCTCGGGGCTGCCGACGCATCGTATGTTCGTGCTGGAGAACACCGATGACGACCCCACTTCCGACAACTGGGTCGAGAAGGGGCAGATCGTCACTCCGGTCGACTCCTTCTCCCTTGATGCCACCACCGAAGTGATCGATGGCGTGCAGTATCTGGTATGGGCTCAGAAGGATCCGGCGATCGAGGGCAATTCCAACCTGTATATCGCCAAGATGACCAATCCTTGGACGTTGGAAAGCGAACCGGTGATGCTCACCAAGCCGGAATACGATTGGGAGTGCATCGACTTCCTCGTCAACGAAGGTCCGGCCTTCCTGTTCCATGAGAACAAGATCTACATCACCTATTCCGCTTCCGGCACGGGCGTTCCGTACGCCGTGGGCCTGCTGACCGCCGAGCGTGGCTCCGATTTGTTGGACAAGGCCTCCTGGACCAAGAGCCCGGTGCCGGTGTTCAAGACCTGCGCCGAGCACGGCCAGTACGGTCCGGGGCATAACTCCTTCACCAAGTCGGAGGATGGTGCCGATGATCTGATGGTCTACCACTGCCGCAACTACACGGAGATCACCGGGGATCCGCTGTTCGACCCGAACCGTCACGCCCGCGTCGGCGTGGTGAAATGGACCGAGGATGGCCCTGACTTCGGCGTTCCGGAGCCCGACAATCTGTGGACCCCGACCACGACCGACGTGCTGCCCGCCGATGGCGGAGCACTCGCGGGAACTCCTGCGGTGCGCCGATCGTAGGGCATCCATAACTGAATGGTGGCATGGGGAAATGGCTTGTCGTCCGGTGTGTCATCAATTTGTACAACGATAGAAAAAGCTGTATAATCAAAATTACAACGTTGCAAATGGCATCGCAGCTGAACATGGTGCGCGGACGGGAACGGTGAACAACGAAGTCGGGTCCGCCGCCACATGCAATGTTTGAGGATAAGGAATCTTGGGAGACCAAGAGATAAGGAGAAATCCATGAAGATCAAGAAGAGCACCAAGGCTCTCGCGGCGGCGGCCTCCCTGGCCATGCTGTCCACCGTTGGCCTGTCCGCCTGCGGTGGCTCCGATTCCGGCGAGACCGACTCCAACGGCAAGCCGATCATCCGCGTCGCGCTGATCAAGCGCAGCACCCAGATCGAAGCCAAGGAAATGAAGCTTCAGAAGGATCTCGAGGCCGCCTGCGACTGCACCATCAAGTGGGATGAGATTCTCGACACCCAGTGGTCCCAGCAGGCCTCCACCGTGCTGGCGTCCGGCGACGTCGCCGACATCACCGTGTGGGGCTACAACTCTTCCAACTTCGCCCAGTACGACTACTGGGAGGACCTGAGCGACGATCTCGACCAGATGCCGAACGTTCAGACGTACTTCAAGGAGGTCCCGAACGCCAAGAAGTTCGGCTCCGACATCGATGGACACGTGTGGCAGGTCCCGTCCGACTACGGCAACGCCTCCGGCGCCAAGTGGTCTTCCGGCCAGAACCTCATGATCAACAAGTCCTGGCTCGAGAAACTCGGCCTCGAGGTTCCGAAGACCTGGGATGACCTGACCAAGGTCCTCACCGCCTTCAAGAACGACGATCCGAACGGCAACGGCGAAGCCGACGAAATCCCGATGCTGATCAACCAGCTCGGCACCTCCGGATTCAACTGGTGGGATCCGTTCCTGCTGCTCAACGGTACCGGCCTGAACACCCAGATGATCGCCAACGGCAATCAGGGCATCTACATCAAGGACGGCAAGATCGGCAACTTCATGATCACCGACAACTTCCGTCAGGTCATCGAATACTACCACTCCCTGATCGAGCAGGGCCTCATGCCGAAGGACATCCTGACCCGTGACAGCTCCCAGAACAGCGCCGACATCTCCAACGACGGCAAGACCGCAAAGGTCGGCCTGATCTTCGGCTGGAACACCGGCAACTTCGGCGACCTGAAGGACCAGTACGAGTCCATCGAGGTGCCGGCCGCCCCGGGCGTCTCCTATGAGGAGACCACCTGGGAACCGCAGTTCGAAGATATCTACAACGGTGCCTGCGTCAAGGCCGGCCTGGATGACGAGCACAAGGCGGCCGCTCTGAAGATCATCAACAAGTGGATTGAGCCGGATACCTCCATGGAGTCCTATTACGGCGATCTTGACAAGTACATCTCCAACGAGGGCGACGGCAAGTACAAGGTCATCGAATTCCAGAAGGATCTGTCCACCTACGGTCTGGCAGACCGTGGCCTGACCTACGTGTCCGATGACATGTCCGTCGAAGGCGACGAGGACAAGGTTCTCGCCGAGAAGGACGGCAAGACCTACGAGACCCAGCAGTCCCATATCGGCGACAAGGACCTCATCCCGGCCTACGTCCGCCTGTCCGCTGAAGACAACACCACTGTGTCCAACAACAACTCCAACATCTTCAACTACGCCATGCCGTTGATCTCCACCTGGATTCAGGATGGCGGCCTGACCGACGCGAAGTGGAACGAGTACGTTGACACCATGAAGCAGCAGGGCGTCGATGAGAACGTCAAGCTCTGGCAGAAGTGGTACGACAAGACCATGGCCGAAGAGTAAGCCAGGTTCCCTACCGACATTTCCACATAACCGAACCAGCCCTCCCTCGCGGTGAGCATCAATCCGCAAACCGGCGGGGGAGGGCCATACATTGTTCACGTTTCGTATCTTCAAACTTCATTTCCGGCGATTGTCCGGACAACCCAAGAGAGGGATGGATATGGCTGTTTCGCAAATCGCAGCATCCGCGTCGAACGCAGACGTCCCGGACAACGACTACATCGCCAAGCACAAGTCCCTGCCGATCCGCATCGGTACTCATCTTCGTCGCTACTGGCAGCTGTGGCTCATGGCCCTGCCGGCAATGGTATTCGTGTTCATCTTCGCCTACATTCCAATGTATGGCATCCAGCTGGCCTTCCGCGAGTTCGTTCCGCGCAAAGGCCTGACCGGCGGCACCTTCGTCGGCCTGAAATATTTCAACAAGTTCTTCCAGTCCCCGCAGTTCGCCAACCTGATGCGCAACACCATCAGCATCAGCCTGTGGACCCTCGTGATGGGTTTCATCTGCCCGATCATCCTGGCCCTGCTCATCAACCAGCTCGGTTCCAAGAAGATCAAGGGCTTCGTGCAGACCATCACCTACATGCCGCACTTCATCTCCACCGTGGTCATCGTCTCGATGATCAGCATCTTCCTGAACCCGACTTCCGGCTTCATCGGCCGTTTCCTCAACGAGGACGGCAAGAGCATCCTGGGTGATCCGAATCTGTTCACTCCGATTTACTGGATCACCGAAGTCTGGCAGCATTGCGGCTGGAATTCCATCATTTACCTGGCCGCACTGGCCGGCGTCGACACCGCTCTGTATGAGGCCGCCAAGATGGATGGCGCGAGTCGTCTGCAGCTCATCCGCTACGTCGACATCCCGGCCATCCTGCCTACCTGCGGCGTGCTGCTCATCCTCAACATGGGCTCCGTACTGAACGTCGGCTTCGAAAAGGTCTTCCTGATGCAGAACTCGCTGAATCTGAGCTCCTCCGAAGTCATCTCGACCTTCGTGTACAAGATGGGCTTCGTCAGTAACCAGTACAGCTATTCGACGGCAATCGGCCTGTTCAACACGTTGATCAACTTCGTGTTCCTCGTCATGGCCAACGCGATTTCCAAGCGCGTGTCCGATACCAGCATCTTCTAACGGTCGGTACAAGGAAAGGACATTCAAATGAGCAATTCCGTTGCACCCGCCATCAAGACGGCGAATAATGAGATTCCGTGGAATCCGAAGGTACGCCAGAAGAAGCAGCCGTCCGATTACGTGGTCGACTTCCTGATCGGCCTGTTGGTGGTGGCGGTCGTCGTGGTGGTCCTGTACCCGCTGTGGTTCATCGTGATCGCCAGCTTCTCCAACTCCGCTCTGGTGTCCCAGGGCGCGGTGACCCTCTACCCCAAGGACATCAACTTCTCCGGCTACACCAAGATTCTCGAGGACTCCCGAATCTGGACCGGCTACAAAAACACCATCATCTACTCCGTGATCGGAACCGCGGTCAACATGCTGGTCACCCTGCCGGTGGCGTTCTCCCTGTCCCGCCGCGAGTTCAAGGCCCGCCGCGTCATCCTGTTCCTGTTCACCTTCACCATGTTCTTCGCCGGTGGTCTGATTCCGAGCTACCTGCTCTTCAAGGACTTGGGCATCCTCAACTCCATGTGGGTGTTCATCCTGCCGGGTGCCGTGAACGTATTCAACGTGATCATTGCACGTTCGTTCTTCGAGACCTCCATCCCGGAGGAACTGCATGACGCGGCCCAGGTGGACGGTCTTGGTTACTTCCGCTACTTCATGAAGATCGTGCTGCCGCTGAGCTCGGCCATCATCGCCGTAATCGCACTGTACTACTTCGTGGGTCACTGGAACGACTTCTTCACCGGCCTTATCTACATCCGCAACCAGGAGAAGCAACCGTTGCAGAACGTGCTGCAGAACATTCTGCTCGCCAACCAGATGACCACTTCCGGTGGCGGTTCGGATGGCCGTTCCATGCTGGAACGCCAGCAGGCCGCGGATCAGATCAAGTACGGCATCATTATCGTGTCCACCCTGCCTCTGCTGGTCGTCTACCCGTTCCTGCAGAAGTATTTCAACAAGGGCGTCATGATCGGAGCCGTCAAGGGCTGATACGCGACACGAGCAGTCCGAAATTGCCGATATGGCACTTCATCTCATTCTCCTCCTTCCGAAAAGGCTGTCGCTCGTAGTGGCGGCGGCCTTTTCGTATGAGGGCAAGACATCGTATGAAACCAATCAAGTAGTAAGGTGACACCTATGACCGAAGCGACCGACGCATACGGCTATCTGCTCGTCCACTTCATCGAGGATCCGGACGGCTACGCCGAGAAGATTTACATGGATGTATCCGATGGCGACAATCCACGTCGATGGTTGCCTATCAACGATGGAAAGCCGGTGTTGACCTCCGCCATCGGTACCACGGGGGTGCGTGACCCGCATATCATCCGCAATCCCGAAACCGGCACATGGTACGTCATCGCCACCGATTTGCGCGTGTTCGGAGGAGACGATGCCGGCTGGTTCGAATGGACGCGCCATGCCAGTACGAATCTGATCATCTGGGAATCCGACGACCTGTTGCATTGGAGCGGACCGCGTATGCTCGACGTATCCCGTAAGCCGGACGGTTCCCACCTCGAGCTTGGCATGGCATGGGCGTGCGAATGCCTGTGGGTACCGGACTACTATCCGGCGGAACATGAAGGTGGTCGCGGCGCATTCGTGATGTACTGGTCCAGCACCATCTTCAACAATGAGGACACGCGGCATGACGACAAGGACGTCTACTGCACCGTACTGTGGGGAGCTACCACCGACTTCACGCAAGACACCTTCGAATACGGTGGCGTGTTCATCGACAACGACGGGGATGCCATCGACACCACCATGATCCAACGACCGCTGCCTGACGGCGGAATGCGCACGTACCGCATCACCAAGGACAATGCGCACGGCAACGGCATCTGGATGGATTCCACCGATGCGAAACGCTGGTGGGAGCCCGACACTCAGTGGACCTTGGTGCAGGACCGAATCGGCGCCGAATACGTGCCGGACGGCAATCCCGGCGGAGTGGAAGGGCCGGCCGTGTTCGCCAACCACCATAACGACGGCGGTGCCGACGACGAATGGTATCTGTTCGTGGACGTGATTCCGTCAATCGGCTACCAGCCAATGATCAGCCATGATCTTGATAAAGGCTGGGTCAAGCTGGAGAGTCAAGACTATTTCCTGACCGAGCATACAAAGCATGGCGGTGTGGCTTCGCTGACACGTGCCGAATACGAACGTCTGCGCCCATTGGCCGCACTGGCCGACCTGCGGGGCTGAACACAATTTTTACGGATATGGTGAGGGCCGCCCACAAGAAGACGTGGGCGGCCCTCACCATATCCGGCTGCATGACGGTCACCTCAATGACGGCGATTACGCGTCATTGCCACTGGTACCGCTATTGTTGCGGCGATTGTGTCGACTGACCTTGGTCGCTCTGCCCCTGGCTGCTCTGGTCAGTGGATGAACCGCTGCCACCGTTGTCGCCGCTGCCGGAGTCCGCATCACCATCACCGCTGCCGCTGCCGGATCCGCTGTCCGGCGTGGTGGTTTCGGTCGGGGACGGCGTGGTCGGCTGCGTGCTTTCCTCAGCCTTCGGCGTGGTCTGCGAGGTGTATGACTTCTGCGCGCCTGTACCCCACGTGCCATCCGATCCGCCGACCTTGCCGCTGTCGGTCGCGGTCGGGAATGTCTCGTTCGGGGTATCGGCCAAGGCCTGCGTCATATATTCGGTGAACAGATGCACTGGGTAGTCGCTGCCGCCGGTCCAGCTGCCGAAGGCCGGGATTTCCTGCGGATTGCCGTTCTCATCCGGGTACCACATAGCCACTGTCGTTACCACCGAAGGGGTGTAACCGATGAAACTGGCCGCCCTGGAATCATTCGCCGTGCCGGACTTGCCCGCGATGGTATGACCGGTGGCGCGCGCCTCGGTGGCGGTGCCGCGCTGCACCACGCCGGTGAGCGCCTTGGTTACCAGATTCGCGGAATTGGCTTCGAACACCTGCTCGGCCGTGGTCGGCGCGTTATACAGGTCGGATCCGTCCGGCGTCTTCACGGAGGCCACGATATGCAGCGTCGGCTTGTTGCCCTGATTGGCCAACGTGGCGTATGCGCGCGTCATGTCCTCAACGCTCAGGCCGTTGTTGCCAAGTACGGTGTATGGTTCGGATCCATCCAGAGACGTGTTCTCCACACCCGCCTCGCGTGCGGTATCGGCGATTTTCTTGGTGCCCAGTTTGGTCTGCAAATCCATGTACACGGTGTTCGACGACTGTTCGGTGGCCGTATACAGGTTCACGTATCCCAGGTTCGCGTTGCCGTAGTTGCTCACGGTTTCGGTGATGCCGGGGAAGGTGCGGAACGAGTTGCCGTTGAACATCGTGTTCAGGCTTACGCCTTCGTTTATGGCGGCCAATAACGCGAACGGCTTCATGGTGGAACCGACCTCGTAGGTGGCCTGCGTGACGTTGTTGAGCTGCTTGGTCAGGTAATCGTCGCCCGCATACAGCGCGATAATCGACCCGTCCTTCGGGTTGACCGACAGCGCGCCGAACTGCATGCCGTCCGGCACTACGCCCTGCATGCCGTTCTGCGAGGGACTGACCACCGAATACATCAGATCCTGCTTGGATTTGTCGATGGTGGTCACGATCTTATAGCCGCCCGTTTCGAGGTCCTGCTTGCTGAAGGCCTTCGTGCCGATGAGTTCGTTCTGCACCATGGTCAGCAGGTATCCGTTCGCGCCTTCCAACTGATTGCTCTGCTGGTATTCGATGGCTTGCGGGAATTGCGATTCCTTCCGTTGCTTGGCGGTGATGTAGCCGTCTTCCTCCATGATGCTGAGCACGCGCTTGTAGCGCTTCTGGGCCTGTGTCTCGTCCACCGCCGGGTCCCATGCGCTCGGCGCCGGGATGATGCCGGCCAGCGTGGCCGCTTCGGACAGCGTCAGATCCTTGGCGTCCTTGTTGAAGTACGCCTTGGCCGCCGCCTGGATGCCGTATGCGCCACGGCCCAGGTAGATGGTGTTCATGTAGTTGCACAGCACCTGGCTTTTATCTTGCTGTTGCGCGATCTTGATGGCCAGGAACGCTTCTCGGAGCTTGCCGGAATACGATGTGGTCTCGCCCAGATAGTAGCGCTCCGCGTACTGCTGGGTGATGGTTGAGCCGCCCTGCCGGCTACCGGTGGTCAGGTTGTTGTACAGTGCGCGTGCGATGCCCACCAGATCGATGCCCTTGTTGGTGTAGAAGGAACGATCCTCGGAAGATACGATGGCGTTGCCGACGTAGTCCGGCAGCACGGAGCAGTCGATGATCTCACGATTCTGCTCGGCGTAGCTGCCGATTTCGGTGGTGCCATCGGAATAGTAGACGGTTGTTTTTTCCGCGAGCGCGAACGCCTCCGGCTCCGGAACGCTCGTGGTGACGTACATGTAGGCGAACAGGCCGATGCCTGCCGTGAGGAGCGCCGCGAAAATCCCGAGCACCCATTTGAGTACGAGATGCTTGCGCTTGGTACGATTCTTCTTTGGTCCATTGGCGCGGTGCGAGCCGTGGCTGTTGCGCTGCACGTTGTGCGTGTTGCTGCGAGCGCTACGGGTGCCGTCTGCCTGCGGGGCATGGGAGCGCGAGCTTACGCTTCGAGTCTGTGAAACCATGCCTTCTACCGTAGCCTCCAGTCCTGAAAAACGGGCGAAAAGGGGTGGTGGATTGCATAAGTTAGGTGATTTATCCTCGGTTCTTTTACAAATCGACAGAATTTCGCCGGGTGTCGCAATAGCGCCGATTGTTCAGGGTTTTCTCAGTCGTACAGGTGGATTCTTGCCGATTCGCAGGTATGCTTAAAGGTTGTATACCTGCAACGCATACATATGAGGAGTCGTTTCAGATGAGCATTCGCGTGGCTATCGCCGGTGTGGGCAATTGCGCTTCGTCGCTGGTTCAGGGCGTTGAGTATTACAAGGACACCAAGGACGAGGATAAGATTCCGGGATTGATGCACAACAATTTCGGCGGATACCGTGTGCGCGATATCGAGTTCGTCACCGCATTCGACGTTGACGCGCTGAAGGTCGGCAAGGACCTGTCCGAGGCCATTGAGGCTTCGCAGAACAACACCATCAAGTTCGCCGACGTGCCGAATCTTGGCGTCGAGGTGCTTCGTGGCCCGACCGAGGATGGTTTGGGCGAGTATTACCGCCAGATGATTGAGGAGTCGACGGCCGAACCGGTCGATGTGGCTCAGGTGTTGCGTGACAAGAAGGTCGACGTGCTGGTTTCCTATCTGCCGGTCGGCTCAGAGCGGGCTGACAAGGCCTATGCCCAGGCCGCCATGGATGCCGGCTGCGCGTTCGTGAACTGCCTGCCAGTGTTCATCGCCTCCGATCCGGAGTGGGCGCAGAAGTTCCGTGATGCCGGTGTGCCGATTGTCGGCGACGATATCAAGTCTCAGGTCGGCGCCACCATCACCCACCGTGTGCTGGCTCGCCTGTTCGAGGATCGCGGCGTGCGTCTCGATCGCACCTACCAGCTCAATGTCGGCGGCAACATGGACTTCATGAACATGCTGCAGCGTTCCCGTCTGGAGTCCAAGAAGATTTCCAAGACCCGTGCGGTCACTTCCGTGGTGCCTCACGACATGGACCCGCATAATGTGCATATCGGTCCGTCCGACTACGTGGCTTGGCTTGACGACCGCAAGTTCGCCTTCGTGCGTCTCGAGGGCACCACGTTTGGTGATGTTCCGCTGAGCCTTGAATACAAGTTGCAGGTGTGGGATTCCCCGAACTCCGCCGGTATCGTCATCGATGCCGTGCGTGCCGCCAAGATCGCTCTTGACCGTCATCTGGCGGGCCCGATCCTGGCTCCGAGCTCCTATTTCATGAAATCCCCGGCCGTACAGCATGAGGATGGCGAGGCTCGTCGTCTCGTCGAAGAGTTCATCAAGGGCAACGTCGAAGGCACTGAGGAGCAGCTCGATGCCGATGTCGCCGCCGCCAAGGCTGCGGGCAAGGATGTCTGGAAGGCCTGAGCCGCTGCGTGACGCGCATGCGTGATGCGTATGAGTACGTATGGGTAATACGTGTGAGTGGCGCATGTGAGTGATGCGTAAGGGTCGGGCCCGCGGAGTGTACAATCCGTGGGCCCGACCCTTCATTTATCGACGCTCAGTCGCCGTCATCGTCGATAGTTTGGACAGCTACTCAATCTACCGACACTGACGGCGGCTGAGCGTCGGCGGTTTGGGAAAATACCCAATCTGCCGACGGTGAGGCGTTGTAAGCATCGGTAGATTGGTTCGTTCCTCAGACTACCGACACTGAGGCGTTGTAGGTGTCGGTGGATTGGGGAAATACCCAAACTGCCGACGGTGAGCGGGGGCTCAGCGTCGGCAGTCTGAGGAAGGACGGACTACTTCTTGAGGAGGGGTTCGACCTGCTGTTCGTAGGCTGTCAGGGCCGTGTCGATCACATTGTGCATGTCGTAATACTTGTACGTACCCAGACGGCCGCCGAACACGGTCCTCGGCTCGGCCTTCGCGAGCTCCTCATAGCGCGCGTACAGCGCCTTGTCGGATTCCGTGTTGATCGGATAGTACGGCTCGTCGCCACGCTCGGCGAAACGGGAGTACTCCTCCCACACCACGGTCCTGTCCGGATTCTGCCGGTCGGCACGCTCCGGATTGAAGTTCTTGAACTCGATCGCACGCGTGTACGGCACGTCCGCATCCGAGAAGTTCATCACCGGGCAGCCGAAATGGTCGCCCTCGTCGTAGCGGACCTCCTTGAAGTCCACCGTGCGCCACTTGAGCTCGCCGAGCGAATAGTCGAAATAGCGGTCGACCGGACCCGTGTACACCACCGGCACGCCGGCGGCGGCCAGAGCGGCCTTGTTGTACGGCTGGGATTCGTCGAAGAAGTCCGTCTCCAAGGTCACATGGATGCGCGGATCGTCGATCATACGCTCCATCCACGCGGTGTATCCGTCGACCGGCAGACCCTCCCACGTGTCCATGAAATACCGGTTGTCATAGTTGAAACGCACCGGCAGACGGTTGATGATGCCCGCGGGCAGGTCCTTCGGATCGGTCTGCCACTGCTTGCCCGTGTAGTTCTTGATGAACGCCTCGTACAGCGGGCGGCCGATCAGCGAGATGCCCTTGTCGTTGAGGTTCTGCGGGTCGGTACCGGCCAATTCGCCGGCCTGTCCGGCGATCAGGGCCTTGGCCTCGGCCGGCGTGTAGTGCGCGCGGAAGAACTGGTTGACGGTCCCCAGATTGATCGGCAGCGGGTACACCTCGCCGTCGTGGGTCGCGTACACGCGGTGCACGTAGTCAGTGAAGGAGGTGAACCTGTTCACATAATCCCATACGCGCCTGTTGGACGTGTGGAACAGGTGGGCGCCGTACTTGTGGATCTCCGCGCCGGTCTCCTCGTCCATGTAGCCGTACGCGTTGCCGCCGATATGGTCGCGCACGTCGATGATCTCCACCCTCACGCCGAGATGCTCGACGGCCTGCTGGGCCACGGTCAGGCCGAACAGGCCCGCGCCCACGACCACCAGATCCGGATACTGCACCTTCTCAGTCATAAGAACAACCCTCCAAATGGTTTGCAAACACACATCACACGTGTGCGATTCCATGCCCATAGTACCCATGCCTATGCTCTACGCGTATTCCAGCGCACTACGTCAACGGAAAATTCGCATGTATGGCCTCTGGTCCGGGCATGGTGTACACTGGTCCTTGCCTCCGCGTGGCGGTATGTCACCCAACTCCCCCAGGGCAGGAATGCAGCAAGGGTAAGTGGCCTCTTCCGGGTACGTGGAGGTTTTTCGTATATGCGGCCCGATATGTCCGGCTACGTACGTTCCGCTTCGAAATGACATGGGTGGCGTATTCTCGATGAGTATGACCGACGAATTCAAGCCCATCATCCGAGATCCGCAGAAGTCCGCGAATATGCTGCAGCAGAACGCCTCTTCCGAAGCGTTGGGATCCACGGGATCGAACACTTCCACTGACCCGGTCGCCGACGTGCTGTCGGCGGACGAAGTGCGTAGGGGGCTCGCCAAAGCCGACCCGTTGACCCGCCATCCCCGTATCTCCAGCATCGTGCAGTGCGTGGCATTCGGACTGATATTGCTGGCCGCTTCCGTCGGTGTGTGGTGGCTGGGCGTATACACGTTGAGCGGCCAGAGCTATGAGGACATGGTCTGGTCGAGATTCCCCCATGTGCTGCCGGCATGGCTTGGCCCGGTGGCACATATCTTCGCGATTTCACTGCTGGTGCAAGGGGTCAGCGTCGCCATGGCGATCATCGCATTGATTGTGCTGATTGTGCGTAAGCGATGGCTGTTGATTATGCAGTTGGCCGTTTTCGGCGGACTGTGCTTTACGGCGGCGAAGGTGCTTAAAAGCGTGCTTCCGCGACCCTATCTGATTAATCTTGATTCGAATCCCGCCAATTCCGCACCTTCCGGCCATACCATCCTTGCCGCCGCAGCCGGTGTGATGCTGGTATGTGCGGTGCCGCGCGTCCTGCGGGCGCTGGCGGCGGCAATCGGCTGGCTCTACGCCGTGCTCGTCGGACTGTCGGTGATCGCCGCCCAATGGCATCGGCCGATCGATGTGATCATGGCATTGCTGATCGTCGGCGGTCTTGCGCTGCTGATGCTCGCCGTGAGTTTCGCCAATGGCATGGATGAGCCCGGCAAACGCACATCCTCGCCGTCGGTACAGATCGTCGGCAGCGTGATGCTGACGTTCGGAACGCTGGGAACCCTGTACGGCGCCTACATCATCTGGCAGATCCAGCCTGGACTTGATCTTAGTGCGGAATGGACGAATGCCGGTGCATGCGCCTCCACTGCGATTCTCACGGCATCGGTCTGCGCATTGGTGTTCGGGCTGGTGCTGGTCATGCGCCAACTGACCGCATCGCCGCTGACGAAGCTCGGTCTGGTCGGTGCTCCGCCGGCCCCACCGAAGCAGTAAGGGCGAGGTGCCTGCCGCTCCTACGGCACACGGGAGTTTGCCAATCCTCTATAGTTCGTGCGTATTATTGCGTTGCAAACGCTAGTAATAAGGAGTGGCAATGGCTACCGGCAGCAAGCTCGTTATTGTGGAGTCTCCCACCAAGGCCAGGAAAATCGGAGGATATCTCGGCTCCGACTATACGGTCATGGCATCGGTGGGCCACATTCGCGACCTTGCGCAGCCCAGCCAGGTGCCGTCCGCCGACAAGGCCAAGTTCGGCAAGTTCGGCGTCGATGTGGAAGACGGCTTCAAGCCGTACTACATCGTGGACGGTGATAAGAAGAAAACCGTCTCCGAACTGAAAAGCGCACTGAAAAAGGCCGATACCCTCTATCTCGCAACCGATGAGGATCGCGAGGGGGAGGCCATCGCATGGCATCTGGTGCAGACGCTCAAGCCGAAGGTGCCGATCAAGCGCATGGTGTTCCACGAGATCACGCCGGAGGCGATCAAGGCATCGCTGAATAACACTCGCGATGTGGACGGCGCCATGGTCGACGCGCAGGAGACTCGCCGTATCCTGGACCGCCTGTACGGCTACGAGCTGTCTCCGGTGCTGTGGCGCAAGGTGGGGCCGGGCCTTTCCGCAGGCCGCGTGCAGTCCGTCGCCACCCGTCTGATCGTCGAGCGTGAGCGTGAGCGCATGGCGTTCGTGCGTGCCCCGTATTGGGACGTGACCGCCACGTTGGAGGCGATGGGCGCCGAAGGTGACAATGTGGCCTTCGATTCGCGCATGGTGTCGCTTGACGGCCGTCGTTTGGCCGGTTCCAAGGATTTCGGTGAGGACGGTCTGCTGACCGCCGCCGGTGCCAAGGATAATGTCGTTCAGCTTGACGAGACGCAGGCCCGTGCGCTTGCGCAGTCGCTGGAATTCGCGACGTTCACCGTCACGTCGATGGAATCGAAGCCGTACCGTCGCCGTCCGCTTCCGCCTTTCACCACGTCGACGTTGCAGCAGACCGCAGGCAATCGCCTGTCGATGAGCTCGCGTCAGACCATGCGTGCGGCGCAGGGATTGTATGAGAATGGCTATATCACGTATATGCGTACCGATTCGGTGACACTGTCGCAGGAGGCCATCGCGGCCGCCCGTTCGGCGGTGAAGTCGCATTTCGGCGACACGTTCCTGTCAGATGCGCCGAAGCAGTATGCCACCAAGACCGCCGGTGCGCAGGAGGCCCACGAATGTATTCGTCCGGCCGGCGCGCAGTTCCGTGATCCGGGCGAAGTCGCCAAGAAGGTGCCTGCCGATCAGGCCCGTCTGTATGCGTTGATTTGGCAACGTACGCTTGCCTCGCAGATGGCCGATGCCACCGGTTCCACCGCCACCGTGCGTTTGTCCGCATCGGCTGGAGACCAAGGTGAGGCCGTGTTCCAGGCTTCCGGTACGGTCATCGAGTTCCCGGGCTTTATGAAGGCCACAGGGGAGGGACGTCACGCTTCCTCCGACAGGGCCACCGACAAAACCGCCGAGCAGTCCGTCAAAGCGAACGATGATAACGCTTCCCTGCCGCCGATGAGGCCGGGCGACGAGCTTGCCGCGACGGAAGTCGCCGCCGACGGGCATGAAACCCAGCCTCCGGCGCGATACACCGAAGCCTCGCTCGTCAAGACGCTTGAAGCCAAGGAGATTGGTCGCCCGTCCACATATGCGAGCATCATCTCCACCATCATCGATCGCGGGTACGTGTATGAGCGCGGTCGTGCGCTGATTCCGTCCTGGCTGGCTTTCTCCGTGGTCAAGTTGCTGGAGACGAAGTTTCCGAAGTATGTGGACTACCAGTTCACCGCCGATATGGAGAATGGTCTGGACCAGATTGCCCACGGCATGGAAACCGGCAAGGATTGGCTGACCAGCTTCTACTTCGGTTCCGGAGAAGGCGCGGCGCAGTCTCAGGATGAGGCGCATGCCGGTCTGCAGCAGCAGGTCGCGCAGCTTGGCGAAATCGATGCTCGCGCCATCAATACGATTGAGATCGGCGACGGTCTGCATGTGCGCGTCGGTCGTTACGGCCCGTATTTGGAAGATGTGAACGATTTGGATGGCGAAGGCAATCCGAAGCGCGCGTCGTTGCCGGATACCCTTGCTCCGGATGAGCTGACGGTGGAAGTCGGCCATGATCTGATCGAACATCATTCCGGTGGTCCGCGTGAACTCGGCAAGGATCCGGTTTCCGGCGGGACCGTGGAAGTGCGCAACGGCCGTTTCGGACCGTATGTCGCGCTGATTATGCCACAGTCGGAAGCTGCCGGAGATGCCGCCGCTACGCAGGCCAAGCCGCAGCGTGGCTCCAAGAAGGCCGCGGCGGATCGCCCGAAGATGGCATCGCTGTTCAAGACGATGAGCCCTGAATCGTTGACGTTGGAAGATGCGCTGAAACTGCTGAGCCTGCCTCGCGAGGTCGGCACGTACGAGGAGGCGAATGCCGAAACAGGCGAACTGCAGCAGGTCACGGTGATGGCGAACAACGGCCGCTACGGCCCGTACCTGACCAAGACCGGCGTCGACGGCAAATCCGACACGCGTTCGCTCGCCTCGGAGGATGAGATTTTCACGGTTGACCTCGATAAGGCCAAGGAGCTGTTCTCGCAGCCGAAGTATGGTCGTGGTCGCGGCCGTGGAGCCGCCAAGCCGCCACTGCGTGATCTGGGCGTCGATCCGGAGACTCAGAAGCATGTGACCATCAAGGAAGGTTTCTACGGCGCGTATATCACCGATGGCGAAACGAACCGTACGCTGCCGAAGCAGTATGCGGCCGAATCGATAGAGCCGGCCGAAGCGTTCAGGCTGTTGGCCGAGAAGCGTGCGCAGGGGCCATCGAAACGTGGCCGTGGGCGTAAGGCCTCCGCCAAGAAGACGACTGCCAAGAGCACAAAGGCCGGTAAGCCGAACGCAATCGAAAAGGCGCGTGCCGATCGCCGTGCCAAGGTGCGCGAACTGGCCGATCAGGGCTGGGCGAATACGCGTATTGCGAAGGAGATCGGGTCTACGGCCGCCACAGTCAAGGCCGATATCGACTGGCTCACCGCCAATGAGGGATATTCCCGCCCCGAGGTGGTCCCCGCCCGTTGATTCCTGTCGATTTGTGCAGGGGCCAGGACCGGAGCGGACCGGTGGGGAGTCACGGTACAGTGATGGATATGCAGGGCATGTTCATTTCTTTCGAAGGCGTCGACGGCGTAGGCAAGACCACGCAGGTCGAGCGATTGCGTGCGCATATCGAAGCGCAGGGGCGTGAATGCGTGGTTACGCGCGAACCGGGCGGCACCGCGCTCGGTGTGGCCATTCGCGGCATGTTGCTGCATGGAGTCGCCGCTGCCGATGCGGGGGTTCCCGCGAACAAGGCGGATGGGGGACGGCAGCCGGAGCCTGCCGACATCGCTCCCCGTACCGAAGCATTGTTGTTCGCGGCGGACCGGGCGCAGCATGTGGCCGAGGTGATTCGCCCGGCGCTTGAACGCGGCGCGGTGGTGATCACCGACCGTTACCTCGATTCGTCGTTGGCCTATCAGGCGGGCGGGCGTGAACTGACGCTTAAGGAAATCCGGGATCTCAGCCTGTGGGCCACCAATGGGTTACTGCCGGAACGCACATATCTGCTGGACATGGATCCGGCCGCCTCGCATGCACGACTGCGGCACAGCGAGGATCGCATGGAATCCGCCGGCGACGATTTCCAGAATCGTACGCGCAACGCCTTCCTTGAGCTCGCCAGGGACGAACCGGAACGGTTCCGCGTAATCGATGCCAGCCAATCCATCGAAGAGGTCTGGCAACGGATCGAACACGATTTCGCTGCGATCGACCACCTGCGGACAACCCTACGGTCGACGGTTTCCACCGGCGAGAATACGGAAGGAATCGCACGATGAGCGTATGGGATTCCATAGTGGGGCAACGTCAGGTGGTGGAGCAGCTCAAGACCATCTCCTGTGGCGATCCGAAGTCGATCGCGCAATCATGGCTGATCTGCGGGCCTCCCGGATCCGGCCGTTCCAATGTGGCGCGCGCCTTCGCGGCGGCGTTGGAGAGCCCCGACCATGGCCTTGGCGACGAACCGACCAAAGTCACCCAGCAGGTGCTTGCCGGCACGCATCCCGACGTGACCGTACTCGCCACGAATAAGGTGACCATCGGCATCGATCAGGTACGCGACCTGATCACCACCTCCGAGCAGATGCCGAGCACCGCGCCGTGGCGAATCATCATCATCGAAGACGTGGACCGTATGCTCGAACGCACCACGAATGTGTTGCTGAAGGAGATTGAGGAGCCGAGCGAACATGCCATCTGGCTGTTGTGCGCCCCGAGTGCGCAAGATGTGCTGCCGACCATCCGTTCACGCACCCGTATCGTGAATCTTGCCGTGCCGTCGAACCAGGCCGTGGCGAAATTCCTCGAGGAGACTTCGCAGGTCGAGCCGAGAATCGCGGCCCGTGCGGCGCGCCTTGCCGAAGGGCATATCGGCATCGCCCGACTGTACGCCTGCAACGAGCGGATCATGTCGGATCGTGATGAGCTGATCGTCGGCGTGCTCAATCTTGCGAAGGCATCCGATGCGGTGTTGCTGGCCGGCAATCTCATCGACAATGCGAAAGCGCAGGCCGAGGCGGATGTGGAGGTCAAAGCCGCCGCCGCGGAAGCCGATTTCCGTAGAATCAACGGACTTGGTCCGAAGGACCGCATTCCTCCGAAATTGCGCGGCGCCTACAACGCCATCGCCAAAAAAGACGAGCTCAAGCGTCAGGCCACGCGCCTCACGCGTGACGTGCTTGACCGCGCACTCAACTCGGTGGCGAGCATCTACCGTGATGTCGCCGTGTTGCAGAACAACGCCGAGGATGCCGTCGGCCTGATCAATCTTGAGAACCGCTCCTCGATCGCCGAACTGTCGGTGCGTCTGGATCGCGCCGCGGCCGTACGTCGGCTGGAGGATATCGCTACGGCCCGCAGGCGTCTCAACGGCAACGGCAATCCCGCGTTGGTGTTCGAAGCCTTGTTCTGCGCCCTGATTCCGTAAGGTTGATCCGTACGTTCCGGTATGGGAATCGTCGGCGTCCCTAGCGTGCGACCACGGTGGAATCGCGGACGATAAGCTGCGGCGGCAGCGACACATGCGCCGGATGCTCCGGACCGAGCGCGATCAGACGCAACGCCTCCGATACGATCTGCTGGAACGGCGGACGCACCGAAGTGAGCGTCGGCATGGTGGTCGAAGCGATCGGCGAATCGTTATAGCCGACGATCAGCACATCCTGCGGTACACGGAGTCCCAAAGCGTGCAGCGCCACCATCATGCCGAACGCGATGGTGTCATCCGCGCAGACCACGGCCTCCGGCTGCACCAGCGGCTCGGAGAACAGGCGCATTGCGCAGTCGAAACCACGTTGCACGCTGCGCTCGCCGAATCGGTTCCAGTCGGCCTGCGTTTTCAGATGATGCGCGCGCACCTGCGTATGGAACATGGCGAACAATTCCGCCGATTCGAAGGAGATCTCCTTGCCGGCCATGTAGGCCACGGATTCGATGCCCTGATCGGCCAGATGCCCGATGGTCATCTCCATGGCGGCGTCTTCGTCGATGCCGACCATCGATGTATGGAAGGAACGTTGCCGGCCTCCGACCTGTACGATCGGCAGGGTGCCGGCATATTGTTCGAGGATTTCGGTGAGATCGGCCCCGGCCGCGGGCACTACGATGAGTCCGTCCACATGACGTGCGACGAGTGATGCGATGCGTTCGCCCTGTGCCGCTTGATTGGGGCCTATGCCGAGCAACAGCTGTTGCGAGTCCACGTCGATGGTCGGCTCGATTTCGTCAAGCAGCTGCGCGCTGAACGTTTCGGTGGCGCTGGGGATGACCAGGCCGATGGTGTTGGTGATGGTGCTACGCAGTGCGCTTGCCGCATAGTTGACGGAATAGTTGAGCTGTTCGGCGGCTGCGCGCACACGGCGGGCGATGTCGTCGTCCTTGGTGCGTTTGCCCGACAATACGCGGGAAACGGTTGCGATCGACACGTTCGCCAATGCGGCCACGTTCGTAATCGAACGGTTGCTCTCGTTCCTGCCTGCCATGTTTTCCTCCGTCATGCGGTCCTGTTGGCGATTCGCCGCGCGATCCCGGTCGCCATGCGCGAACGACGGGACCTCTCAAGAATAGAACAGCCGCCCGTCGAACATGGCGGGCGGCTGCAAGGAATCGGCGATGATGATCGGGCTCACGCGGCGTTGGCGAGGATGCCGATCAGCTTGTCGGCGCACGCATCGGCGTCGGTGCCTTCGACGTTGATGACCACGGTGTCGCCCTGCTTGATGCCCAGGCCCATGATGGACAGGATGGAGCCTGCCGGGACGGCGTCGCCGCCCTCCTTGGCGATGGTCACGTTGCAGCTGGAGGCGGTGACGGCCTGTGCGAACTGTGCGGCCGGGCGTGCGTGGATGCCGACGGGATCGTTGATGACGAGATTGCGGGTTGCCATAGTGACACTCCTTTGAGTCGTGATAGTGCTTGGTTGCGTTCTTCAATTGTGCAGGAACAACGCGGCAGTATGATGCCGCTCAGCGAAAAGCATACCACTTTTTCACGAAACGCAGAAAACGTTTTCCTTTTTCGTATTAATGAATATTTATGTATACTAACGGCAGGCTGAAAATGATTTACCGGCAATGACGGTGGGGATCATTGCAGTAACCCCCGTACTCCTCGACGGTCGCGCCGTATGCGTTCGTCGGGACAACCAAGGAACCAGGAAAAGGAGTTCTCATGAACATCAAGGGTGTTGGCATCGGTCGTGGCGTTGCGGTCGGACCGGTTATTCGCATGGCCGCTCCGCTGCCTGAACCGTCGGACGCACCGCGTGCCGAAGGCATCGACGCCGAAACTGAAATCATCCGCGTCGAGCGATCACTGGCATTGGTGAACGCCGACCTCAACCGTCGTGCGGAAGAGGCCGCCAATGGTGACGAAGGCGCCCAAAAGGCCGCTCCGATTCTTCAGGCCATCGCCATGTTCGCCTCCGACCCGTCCCTTGCACAGTCCATCCGGAATCTGATTGGCCAAGGCAAGACTGCCGAGCGGGCCGTGCTTGAAGGTTTCGCGGCCGTGGAAGACATGTTCCGTGCCATCGGCGGCTATCAGGCCGAGCGTGCGGCCGATCTGCATGATGTCGGTCAGCGTGTGATCGCCGACCTGATGGGCGCTCCGGCGCCGGGTCTGCCGGTGAGCGAAACCCCGTTCGTGCTCGTTGCCGAAGACCTGTCCCCGGCTGATACCGCCGCGCTCGACATGAGCAAGACCCTCGCCATCGTGACCTCGCAGGGCGGCCCGACCTCGCATACCGCCATCCTGGCTCGCGCCCGCGGCATTGTGGCCGTGGTCTCCGCCACCGAAGCGACCGAACTGACCGACGGCACCAACGTGATCGTGAATGCAGCCAAAGGCGAAATCACCGTCGAACCGTCCGAGGAGGAAATCACCGCGGCAGAAGCGGCCAAGTCTCGCGCCGCAGCGGCCAAGGAACTGCGTGGCAACCCGGGTGCCACCAAAGACGGCCACCGCATTCCGCTGTTGGCGAATGTGGGCAAACCGTCCGATGCCGCCACCGCATTGGAATATGGTGCCGAGGGCGTGGGCCTATTCCGCACCGAATTCCTGTTCATCGGCAACGCCGAACCGCCAAGCGTCGAAGAGCAGACCAAGGCCTATATCGAGCTGCTCAGCCAGTTCCCGGGCAAGAAAGTCGTGATCCGCATGCTCGACGCCGGCGCCGACAAGCCATTGCCGTTCCTGACTCCGGAAGACGAGCCGAACCCCGCTCTCGGACTGCGAGGCCTGCGCACCTTGAAGGCCCATATGGACGTGCTTGAAGGCCAGCTCAAGGCCCTCGCCGCCGCGGATGCCGCAACCGACGCCGATCTGTGGGTCATGGCCCCGATGGTGGCCGACGAGCATGAGGCCGACTACTTCGTTAGACTCGCCAAGAGCCATGGGCTGAAATTCGTGGGTGCCATGGCCGAAGTGCCATCCATCGCCCTGATGGCCGACAAGGTGGCCAAGGTGGCCGATTTCGTCTCCATCGGCACCAACGACCTGACCCAGTACACGCTGGCCGCCGACCGTACCCTCGGTTCCGTGGCCAACTACCAGACCGCATGGCATCCGGCTGTGCTGCGCGCCATCAAGATGATCTGCGACGCGGGCAATGCCAACGGCATGCCGGTGGGCGTGTGCGGCGAGGCCGCCGCCGATCCGGATCTGGCCGTGGTGCTGGCCGGTTTGGGCGTCAATTCCCTGTCCATGACCCCGGTGGCTCTGGACGATGTGCGCGCCGCGCTCGCCGAGGTCACTCTTGAGGAAGCCAAGACCAAGGCCGCCGCAGCGCTTAACGGCGACTACTACAATCCGGCCGACCGCTGACGGTAATGGCGGCGGTTATGGGTTTCGGCCGCAAAAGTGCACTTGTTGTTGGGTGACAGGCTGGTCCTCGCAGGTTAGGCCCTCCAACACATGTGTGTAAGGGCCTGACCTGCGATTACCGCGGACTTGCTCGCAGGTCAGGGCTCCAAATCCTCGTCTTTGGGGCCTTTGCCGTTGAGTAACAAACTGGCTCTCGCAGGTCAAGCCCCCGCGCCGCATCAATGATGTGGCGGTATCGTGCGTCACGTGTATGCGCGATACTGGAGACATGAAGATTTCCGCAGATTTTACCGTCATTCCCGACGCGTTTGCCAAGGCGGCGCCGCCTGAGAACTGCATTGACGGCACTCCAATCGTCTCCTTCCCTTTCTACATCGATGAGCTTGACTCGTCGGTGCAGTTCCTGCATTGGGAATTCGTTGATCCGGATTCGATTCCGGTATGCGGCTTCCAATGGAATCACTGGTCACTGGCGAATCTGCCGGTTGATGCGCTGATGTACGACTTCAATGATTCCCATGCGCTGGCGATTCCGGCCGATTTCTCCCGTACCGTTTCCGCGATGATTCCCGAAACCGTGCAAGGCCGCACGTCCGCCGCTTCGCCGCTGCTGACCGGTCGCAGCACCGATCCCGCGGTCACCATGCGTTACAACGGCCCGTACCCACCGGATCGGGATCATGACTACTACCTGCATGTGTGGGGTACGACGGCACCGTTGGCCGGCCTCAATCAGGGCTTCTGGCTGAACGAAATGGAGCGTGCCCTGCGCAATGGCGGCAATCCCATTGATCAAGGCGGCATCTTCCTTACCGGCAAAGCCTGATCGCTGCCCCTCGGCGGCGGAATCCGAACCATGTCGTCTTCCCCGCCGGCGAAACCGGGAGGCGCAGAAGCCTGACATGTTCCCGTAAGGGAGAACAATCATCGAAAGGAATACACAGCAACATGGCGTGCACCACGATTCTGGTCGGCAAGAACGCAAGTTATGACGGTTCGACCATCATCGCCCGCAATGAAGACAGCGCAAACGGCGAATTCTGCCCGAAGCGTTTCATCGTAGTCAAGCCGGAGGAGCAGCCGCGTACATATCGCAGCGTGCTCTCCCATGTGGAAATCGACCTGCCGGAAGAGCCGTTGCAGTACACGGCCGTGCCCAATGCCGATCTGAAGGAAGGCATTTGGGGCGAGGCTGGCGTCAATGAGGCGAACGTGGCCATGAGCGCCACCGAAACCCTCACCACCAATGAGCGTGTGCTTGGCGCGGATCCGTTCGTCGAACTTGCTCCGGCCAAGGGCAGGGAAGGCGAGGACGGCTACGAACCGGAAGTGCCCGGCGGCATCGGCGAAGAGGATTTCCTCACCCTCGTGTTGCCGTACATCAAGACCGCCCGTGAAGGCGTGGAGCGTCTCGGCGCGCTGCTTGAAGAGTTCGGCACCTATGAGATGAACGGTGTTGCCTTTTCCGACGTGGACGAGATCTGGTGGCTGGAGACCGTCGGCGGCCACCATTGGATTGCCAAGCGCGTGCCGGACGAGGCCTACGTGACCATGCCGAACCAGCTTGGCATCGATGAATTCGACCTTGAGGATGCCTTGGGCGATCAGGAGGAGCATATGTGCTCCGCCGATTTAGGCGAGTTCATCGCGCGTAACCATCTGGACCTGTCGGTGGAGAACACCACGCCGTTCAATCCGCGCGACGCTTTCGGTTCCCACTCCGATTCCGACCATGTGTACAACACCCCGCGTGCTTGGTACATGCAGCGCTTCCTCAACCCGTACGACGAGCAGTGGGATGGTCCGGACGCGGACCACAAGCCGACCGCCGACGACATTCCGTGGGCTCGCCAGCCGGAACGCAAGATCACCATCGAAGATGTGAAGTACGTGCTGAGTTCCCATTATCAGGGCACTCCATACGATCCGTACGGCAAGCTCGGCGACCAGCGCACGCGCCACATGTTCCGCCCGATCGGCATCAACCGCCAAAGCCAGCTTGCGGTCATGCAGATTCGTCCGTATCGCCCGCAGGTCAGCCGTGCGATTCAGTGGATGGCCTATGGCTCCAACCCGTTCAACACGTTGGTGCCGTTCTTCCCGAACGTGGATTCCACGCCGAAGTACCTGGAAGACACCACTGTGCGCGTCACCTCTGAGAACTTCTACTGGGAGAACCGCATCATCGCGGCCCTGTGCGACGCGTCCTTCGCCGATACCGCCAACGCGGTGGAGCGCTATCAGGAAAAGACCGGCGCAATGGGCCACCGTATGGTCGCAGCCGCCGATGAGCAGATCGATAGGCTGTGCGAGGATTCCGAGTTCGATGCAGATGATGAAAGCGCCGACGTGCAGCCGATGGAACCGGATGAGATCATCGAAGCCACCCGCAACGCGGAAGCACGCGAGATTCTTGCCGCAGCCAACCGGACCATGGCCGACCAGCTCAAGGAGGAGACCGACAAGCTGCTCGACTCCGTGCTCTACACGGCGAGCATGAACATGAAGAACGGCTTCCATATGTCCGACTTCTGATTCGCGGTGTTATAGGGAGAGACGCCAACCCCCTCTGTAACGCGCGGCCACTACAATGATCTTCATCTTTAATCCCAGAAAGGAACCCCAGTGACCAACATTGAGGATTTCACCAGCCAGTACGGCCTGGTTCAGAAGATTGATGCGTTCGGGTATCTCGATTATCTGAAGAACAATCCGGATGCCCCGCGCAAGCATGGCAAGGTCGTGCTCGTCACCGCCGACACTCCGCTGAAGGCGTCACGCGGCGAAGGCAAGACCACCACCACGATCGCCCTGATCGACGCCCTGCGTGAGCGTGGCATCGATGCGACCGCCGTGCTGCGTCAGCCAAGTATGGGCATTACCGCGGCCGGTTCCAAGGGCGGCGCATCGGGCGGTGGCAAGGCATCCCTGACCCACCCGGAGTTGATCGACTGGGGTCTGTGCGGCGAGATGGGTGCCATCGAGGCCGCTCAGAACCTGCTGGTCTCCTTTGCGGAGAAAGCGATCGACGAGGGCAAGCTTGATGAGATTCTGGTGCCGCGCGTTTCCGAAGTGCCGTCCCGCTCCCTGCGTCAGATCGCCGTGGATCGTGGTAAGGGCAACGTTGCGGAACGTACGGTGCTCACCCCGACCTGCGAGTTGATGCAGATCGTCGTGCTGTCTCGTTCCATGGACGAAATCGCCGATCGCGTGGCCAAGATGATCGCCGGCACCAAGGACGGCAAGGCCGTCACTTTCGGCGAATTCGTTGACCTGTGGCGCATCACCGGCATTCTGTCCGACGCCGTCAAGCCCGCCAAGACCGAGACCGTAAACGGCGCCCCGGTGTATGTGCATGGCGGCCCGTTCGCGAACGTGTCCATCGGCATTCCGACGCTTGTTTCCGTGGAGATGGCCTGCGCCCTGCACGACGTGGTAATCGTCGAGGCGGGTTATGGTGCTGATGCCGGCGCCCAGAAGTGGCTCGACATTGCATGCCGCGAGTACGGTGCGCAGTGGCCGTCCGCCGCCATCGTCGTGACCCGTGCCTCCACATGGCGTGATGATCCGGCGCTTGCCTGGCGTTATCCGTTCCATGTGCAGCGCTTGGAAGGCCTTGATATTCCGACGTTCCCGCTGATCAACCTGTGGGATGGCGAGGACGATCAGATTCCGGCGTTGAAGGCGACCGCCGAAGAGCTGGAATTCCGTGAGCCGATCATCGGCAATCTGTACCGTGACGGCGGCGACGCGCTCGCCCCGCAGCTGGATGCCTTCGTGGATGCCGTGGTGAACGGTTCCATGCCTGCGGAACCGCACAGCCACAAGGGCATGGCTCTCGTGGAGAACGTGCGCTGGGTGGCCGAGAACGCGTATGGAGTTCCGGCTGAGCGCGTGGTTCTGAAGGACGGTTTCGCCGAATCCCTTAACGAGGCCATGAATCTGTGCGCCAGCGCGGGCATGGATCTGGGTGATATGGCACTGGTGGCGGTGAAGTCTCCGGCCACCATGACCGATAACGATTCCGCTCCGGAGGAGGAACGCACCGTGACCTTGAAGAAGGTCGAAGTCCATTCCGGTGCCGGCTTGGTGCATGTGAATCTGACTACGTCCTTGACTACGCCAATGCCGAAGATCGTCTGATTCCACACGATTGCGAGTAATGATCGCACGATGACGGACGCGAGGAGCCGCCGATCCCAAGAGGTCGGCGGCTCCTCGCATGTTATGCTGCGGCGTGTGAGGAAACGGCGGAAAGATTAGCGTTTAGTTGCCGCTCCTTCGGAAGAACGGTGGAATTGCGTCAGAAATTGCCGCCGTTCCAGCCCCAATCGGTGGTGGCGGTGTATCGGATGTAAGTACGGTCGGCCGGAATGCCGAGCTCCTTGCCCAGCGCGGCCATGATCTGTTCGGTCAGCTTTTCCCAAGCGGAACCCGGCACGGAACGGCCGAAAACATTCACCTCCACGTACGCGGCCGGTTGGGAATCGTCACCGCCGAAATAAATCGGCATATTGTCTTCGAACGGGCACATCAGCCAGCCTTCGGACTTGCCCGGAACGGCGGTGATTGCCTTGCCGTAGGCCGTTTTCAGGGCCTCACGCTGTTCGGGAGTGGTGGAGACGGAAACGTGGGTGTGAATGACTGGCATTGGTCCTCCTTGGTCGGTGAAATGCTCGTGGACAATTCACACCATTCTAAGTCCGGTCTGTGTGCGTGTGTTTAATTGTCTGTGTGAGAAAACTGATTGAACAGCTTATGAAATTCGGTCTTGTAGGTGTGATCGCCTTCGTTATCGACTGGGGTATCCTGAATCTGCTTGTTGGCGTCTTCCATATGCATAACGTGATCGCCGCGACGATTTCGTTCATTATTTCCTTGATTTTCAACTACACCGCCAGCATGAAACTGGTGTTCAAACCGCGCGATGACATGGCCCGATGGATGGAGATTCTGATTTTCGTGGTCGGCGCCGTGATCGGTCTGCTCATGAACGACGCCCTTATTTGGGTTTCCACGTACGGCATGAATCATGATGCGTTCGTTACGCAGCATACCGAATATCTGATTCGCACCAACGTGGGCAAGCTCTTCGCCACCGCAGTGGTGATGGTGTGGAACTTCCTGACCCGTAAGTGGCTGCTTGATGATACACATACCAACGCCATGAACCGCCTGAAGAAGGCCGAGAACCGCTTGAGCGAAGAGGAGCTGGAGGCCAAGTGGCAGAACAGTTTCTCGCACAAGCTGGGCGTTTGGTCGCTGGAGCACACTCCCAAAGGCTGGCCGAAGTAGGGCGCCGCGCGGTGGCTTCGATATGAAACGGTCCTCCTTCATCAGAGGGAGGACCGTTTGCTTGTCCGGCGGATCATTCGCTTACGAAAGTCTCCGCTTTACACGCCTTTACACGCACACGTTCACACGCTCACGGACGTGAGCATGGGCTGCTCGGTGGAGTCCTTGATCTGCTTGAATCCGAACAGGGCGATCGCCAGCGAAGCCAACGCCAGCACGGTCACGACGAGGAAGCCGCCGTGCGAACCCATACGGTCGATGAACTGACCCGCAATGGCCGAACCCACCGATCCGCCGATCGAATTCATCGCACCCATCCATGCCATGCCTTCGGTAAAGCGGGTGGGCGGCACCAGATGCAACATCAGCTGGTTGCCATTCACCCAGGTCGGGGCCTGACATACACCGATGAGCAGGTAGATGATCATAATCACCCACAGGTGCTTGGCGAACATGAACGAGCCGATGCCCAGATCCACTACCGCCAGGCAGAAGTAGAAGCGCTTCCACAGTGGGATGGTCCAGTTCTTCGCGCCATATACGAGTGCGCCGATCAGCGAACTGAACGAGAAGCATGCGAACACGAAGCCCGTGTACTGCTTCATATTCGCTTCCGTGGCGAAAGCCACAATGGAAATGCCCGCAGCCGATTGGAACGCGCCCAGACCGAACCACGTCACGCATACGGCGATCAGGCCCGGACCCCAGATGGACTCCTTGCGGCCCGCCTTCACATCGGCCGCGGCCTGTTCCATGGCAGCTTGCACTTCGGCGGCCGTCTTGCCTTCGGAACGTGCGCGGTCGCGCGCGTACTCCACGGCCGCTTCGGCCTGCAACGCCTTGGAACGTGCGGTCTCGCGCTCTCGGTATTCCTTGCGGGTCATGCCGGCCTCGCGTGCCAGCTGCGTCTGTGACTTCGGTTCGGTGGTCAGTTCCGTCAGGAACATCAGTGCGCCGACCACCACGCACATACCGGTGAACGAGAAGGCGAGCACACCGGAAATCACGGCCAGCGTGGAAGCGAGCGGATTGCCGATCACCCACATGCATTCGTCGAACACACCTGACAGCGACAATGCACGGTTCGTCTTCTCCGAATCGCCTTTGAGCAGCGTGGTCCAACGCTGACGGCTCATCGCACCCCACGGCGGAATCGAGGCCATGAACGGTACGATGCAGAACAGGATCCACGACGGAACGCGGGCGGTGATGCATGACACCAGCGCGGTCGCGGCGACCATCCACACGATGATCGTCGGAATGGAAACCTGACGCTGCCCGAACTTGTCGACCAGCTTGCCGAGCACCGGGCTTGCCACGGCCAATGCGATCGCCTGTACTGCAGTGAGTGCGCCGGCCAGCGAATAGTTGCCATAGTAATGCTGTACGGCAATCGTAATGGTCATGCCGACCATCGGGAACGGCATGCATGCGATTACCGAGCCGACGGAAAAACGGGCGGTATGCGGTATGCGAAGAAGTTCCGCATACCCTCCGAAAAGACGATGGCCAACGCTTGTGACGCCGGCGAAAACCTGATTGGTCATGCTCTGCCGCTCCTTTCTGCTCACGGTTTGCGTTTCCCCGAGGCTTTGCGTCGCTGCGGGCTGAATCGTTCCTCTCATATATCCCACTTCAACTCGGCTTGAACGCAAGTCGGGTCCGGCAGTGTGTCGTCAAGAGGGGTTTCTGGATTATGGTGCCGTGATGATGATGCGGCACGGTCTTTGTTGACCACAGGCAACTCTATGCGTAGGCACCGTCGCAACACGCGGTAGATTAGGGCTAGGAAAACAAACGATCAGGTAAATTTTTTAGTTCCGGCGATATTGTCGTCACAATGATCGACGCAGATGCCGGAGCCGTCCCGGCAGAAAGGTGGCATCCATGCATGCAACAACCATCCACTTCGTGCGTCACGGCAAGGTCGAGAATCCGGAGCATCTGCTCTACGAACGTCTTCCCGGATTCCACCTGTCCGAATTGGGAGTGCGTATGGCGCAGGCTACCGCGCACTACATCGCCATCAGTCCGCAACTGAACACCGTTTCCGCCGTCTACTCGTCGCCACTGGAACGTACGCGTGAGACGGCCGGCGAAATCCTCGAATCCCTGAACGCCGTGCGTGGGCTGCGTGGCGAGAAGCCGCTGGAACTCGTCACCGACGAACGCATCATCGAAGCCGGCAACGAATTCCGCGGCAAGCGCATCGGCCACGGCGAGGGGGCACTGTGGAGGAACGGCAACTACAAACTCGTGCGCAACCTGTGGAAGCCGAGCTGGGGCGAAAGCTACCAGTCCATCGCGCATCGCGTGCAGGATTTCGCATTGGAGAAGGTGTCCGAACATCCTGGTGAGCAGATCGTGGTGGTCAGCCACGAATCGCCGATCTGGAGCTACCGTCACATGCTGGAAACCGGTCATCCGGAACACAATATGCTGCTGCGTCACACCGCGCTCGCCTCGATTACGTCGATCACTTACGATTGCGCCACCCGCAAAGTGATGTCAATCACGTATGTCGACCCCGCCGCCGACGTACAGTGAGTGGCACAATGGAAGAGGGTCTGCAAAGAGGGGCTCGCGGAAGCTTGTTTGAGGCGGGTTTCCATGTGATGATTGGCTTGACGGAAGTCGGTACCGCAAAGGAGCATTATGACTTTTGAGATTGACGATTCATTGGTGGCTCGCGTCTCCGCATTGCCGGTCGTTATGGATGCGGCGAACGTCGGGGTTTCGCTGATTTCACTATGGCCGTTGCAGAATGCCCAGCAACTGGAGAACGACGCCGATTATGCGGAAGGGCTGCAGGTGCGGTTTTCGTTGCTTATGGCCCTTGCCATGCTACGCAACTCCGACAAGGTGAACATAGCCGCCGCCGAAGCCGTATACGACGGCATGGAAGTGATTCCCGGCTGCCCGCTATGGGTGGTCAACGCGCTGCTTGAGGCCAATGACGCCTACGATTGCATGTCCGCGTACTCCGCGACCGGCGACATTCAGCTGGTGTTCAAGGCGGCCGACTACCTGAGCATCGTGTTGGACGACAAAACCAAGACTGCGATGGAGGAGGTGCTGAGCACCGTGGCCGCCGAGGTTGCGAAGAAGGCGCAGGGTTCTGCGTCTGCCGATGGCATGACGGACGGGGGTGATTTCGACGCGGTCGCCGCCGCCGAAGCATGCCTGTCGACGAGCACGAATGCCGATGAGGTCGCCGTCCGGTTCGCTTCGGCGCTGATGATCTGCGACAAGCTGATGAACATCATGTGCGAGGGCTTCGACGATGTGAACGATCAGGCCATTCGTGTGCTGCCGGTACTGCTGTACGTCAACGAGCTGCGCGAGCAGTTTTCCGTTCCGCGCATTTTCATGACGTACCCGCAATTGCTGGAACTGCTTTCCTTGCGCAAGACGGCGCATATGATCGATGATTCCGGCGCGACTGCGACCATCGGCAACAGCTTGGGTACGCTCGGCGTCACCGCGCAGTTCGTCGGCATGCTGGCCGCTCAGGAATGGGCGTACCACCGCTGTGAGATTCTGTGGGATCCGGAGGAGGCCAAAAGAAAGGCCAAGGAAGAGGACGAGCAGAAAAGCAAGGAAGCGCTCGCTGAAAAGTTCAAGCATGTCAAAGACGATCCGGACAAGCCCCAGATTGATTTGTGAGCTGATAGAGCTGAGTCGGTGCGGCTGAGCAGGCAAAGCGAAGTCCCGGCACTCACATTGCGTGATGCGCCGGGACTTTCGTTGTGTGCTGGCCATGTGTCGGTCATGTGCCGGCTACCGATGGGCCTTACTGCTGGTCGGTGTTGTTGCCGTACGGGTTCTGTCCGGTCTCGGATTGGTCAGACGGTGCGGCCGGCAGCGGAACGTCCGGGATGGACGGGACCGTCGGGGTGAACGGAGTGGCCTGTGCGGTCGGTGCGGCCGAGGACGTCGGTGCGGCAGGAACGTTCATGTCGGGCGTCGGGGCCGCGTAGTTCGCGTACTGGTTCTGCATGGCCGGTGCCGTCGGAGCGTAGCCCGCGGTGGACGGATCATCGAAGCGCACGCCGGCCGGATCGCTGCGTCGTGCCATGAACACGATATAGACGATGCATCCGGCGATCAGCACGAGGCTGCCGATAATCGTCAGGATGGCACCCGTGGCCGCAGTGCTGGTGTCTCCGCTATAGATCGCATTGACCGCGCCGATGCCGGTCATCGTGGTGCCGGCAATCGTCAGGATGTAGCCGACCAGCAAGACGCCGTAGCAGACGGCGACTGACCAGCCCGACTTATTGGTGTCGTGCATTCGACGCACGCTCAGGGCGAGGTTCGGAACGAGCGTCGCCAGAGACCACAGGCCCGTGACGACTCTCGAGATGCGTAGCGTGGCGTAGCTTGCGGAATGTCCGGCAATCGCGCCGAGGAGGCCGAACAGTAGGGAGATGGCGAATACGATGATGATGTTGCACAGCACCCACCACCAGAATTCGCCTCGGGATGCACGGCCCTTGAATACGGCGTACTTCTTCCAGAAGCGAATGAAGGATTCGCCCATGGTGCAGTTGTAGGCCGGCTGGTCGAGCGGTGCGGTCAGCGCAAAGAAATTCGAGCCTTGCGGGGCCGGCTGGCCTTGCGGAGCGCCATATTGCGGTGCACCGTATTGTGGGGCTCCTTGCTGGGGTTGCTGGTAGGAGCCGTAGGCATTGCCTTGCTGGCTTTGCCCGGACTGGCCGTACTGATTCTGCTGCGGCATGGACTGTCCATACTGCGGCGGAACCTGTGGGCCGTACTGGTTGGGGTCCGTCATTGTTTACCCTTTCTAGATAAATAAACAACTCGGAGCATAGGGTCTAGTTAGCTATGCTACCGGTAGCGTGCTACTGATTTTTCATTGTTCCGCCTATCGTTATGCGGATAAGCGGCCTAAGGGGGCGGATTCCGGTGAGGGGAAAGACGATTTCCGCCCTCATGCACACGTCCGGTTAACGCGGCACAATGGAGCCTATGACTGAAGCTGAAAACACCAAACCGGAACTCCCCGAGAATGTCCGCGTGCGTTTCTGCCCGTCTCCGACCGGCATCCCGCACGTTGGCATGGTCCGTACCGCACTGTTCAACTGGGCCGAAGCCCGCCATACCAAGGGCACGTTCGTGTTCCGTATCGAGGATACGGACGCCCAGCGTGACTCCGAGGAAAGCTATAACCAGATCATCGAAGCCCTGAACTGGCTGGGCATCGACTGGGATGAAGGCATCAACGTGGGTGGTCCAGACGGCCCGTACCGCCAGTCCGAGCGCACCCAGATCTACAAGGATGTGGCGGCCAAGCTGTTCGAAGCCGGCTATGCCTATGAATCCTTCTCCACTCCGGAAGAGATCGAGGCCCGTAACGTGGCCGCCGGTCGTCCGAAGGCCTTTGGCTACGATGGCTACGATCGCAATCTCACCGAAGAGCAGAAGGCGGCCTTCCGCGCAGAAGGCCGTAAGCCGGCTTTGCGCATCCGTATGCCCGATGATGATGTCGCCTTCGACGATCTGATCCGTGGCCGCATCGAATTCAAGGCCGGTTCCGTACCGGATTACGTAATCGTGCGTCCGAACGGTGATCCGCTGTACACGCTGACCAACCCGGTCGACGATGCCATGATGAACATCAACGTAGTGCTGCGCGGTGAGGATCTGCTGAGCTCCACCCCGCGTCAGATCGTGTTGTATCGGTATCTGATCGAGCTGGGCATCGCCAAGGAGATGCCGCTGTTCGGCCACATGCCGTATGTGATGGGCCAGGGCAACAAGAAGCTGTCCAAGCGCGATCCTGAATCCAACCTGTTCCTGCATCGCGACAACGGTTTCATCCGTGAAGGTCTGCTGAACTATCTGGCACTGCTGGGCTGGTCCATCGCTCCGGATCGTGACGTGTTCTCCATGGACGAGATGATCGAGAAGTTCGACGTGCGTGACGTCAAGGCCAATCCGGCCCGTTTCGACATCGACAAGGCCATCTCCATCAACGCCGAGCACATCCGCATGCTCGAACCGCAGGATTTCCTGAACCGTGCCGTACCGTACCTGAACCGTGACGGCGTCGTGTCCGCCGATTCCTGGGATGCGCTGACCGATCGCGAACGTGAGATCCTCTCCGCTTCCGTGGAGCTCGTGCAGCCGCGCGTGCGTCTGCTTGGCGAGGTGTCCGGCATGGTCGGTTCCCTGCTTTCCGCCGAAGGCTATATCGAGCCGGATGCCGATGCGCGCAAGCAGCTCAAGGATTCCGCGCCGGCTGTGCTTGATGCGGCCATTGCCTCGCTTTCCGCGGTGGCTGATGATGATTGGAAGACCGACATCCTGCATGAGACGCTCAACAAGGCGCTCGTGGAGGATGGCGGCTACAAGCCGCGTCTGGCGTTCGGCCCGGTGCGCGTGGCCATGTCCGGCCGCCGCGTATCCCCGCCGCTGTTCGAGTCCATGGAAATCGTCGGCAAGGAAATCAGCCTCGCCCGTCTTCAGGGTTTGCGCGAGCATCTGTGATGTGATGCCGTTCCCATGCCGCTCCTTCCGATGAAGGGGCGGCATTTTCAAATCGTTGAAAAATGGCGCGACACGCCGTGACTTGCGCTTACCCACTAACTCGCGTATATTAATCACGCGTTGCGGTTCGCGGCCTAGCTGAGAATCACAGCGATAACTCAAGCCCCCGTCGTCTAGCGGTCTAGGACTACGCCCTCTCACGGCGCCAACACCGGTTCAAATCCGGTCGGGGGTACGACGGACAACTTCTTGAAGTTGCCACGCCAGCCAAATTGGGATGTGGTGTAATTGGCAACACAGCTGATTCTGGTTCAGCCATTCTTGGTTCGAGTCCAGGCATCCCAGCCAATGAGCCCTCGCGGAATGCGAGGGTTTTTTGTTTTCTCGTTCACCATTTATGATGAACACCATGGTACAGGTTCACATAGCGATATTGGATGATGCCCCACAGTGTCAGAAGATACTGTCCGGCCTGTGCAATCGCTATGCGGATCAATTCGGCTTGGACCTTCATCTTCAGATATTTTCCGATGTCAAAAAATTTATCGAGGAATACGTCCCGGAATGGAACGTGCTACTCGTCAATATCGGCCGGTCGTCGAATGGTGGAATTGACGGTGTCAGGCAAATTCGTCGAACGGACACGGCTGTCGAGATTATTCTGGTTTCGATGTTTGAGGACTGCGCTGTTGATGGATACGAAGTCGGTGCGGCGTCGTACATCCTGAAACCACCCTCGTGGGCGCTGTTCTCCGCAGCGATGTCGCGATGCATCCATCCGTCCGTTGAAGGCATTCCCACGGTTACCGTCAGGGCATCCGGGAAAGAACGGCGTTTGCGTCTGGATGAGATTCTCTATGCTTCGTCTCACAGACACCGCACTGTCGTGCACACGATGATTGGAAATATACAGATTGAAGGGTCCCTTACCGGACTGGAACAACGGTTGAGCGACTGTTCGGATAATTTCGTTCGAATTAATTCCGGCTATCTGGTGAATCTGTCGCAAGTCATAGGCATCGTTGACCGAGAAGTGCAACTTTCGAACGGCGAGAGCATACCTGTCAGCCGTCCTCGAAAGACCGCGTTCAAGGAAGCTTGGATGCAATACCTTACCCGCTAGCGCGTTATTCGTAGATGACAAATTTTGCGCTACGGATGACAGAACGGTGCTTTTTAGTATGTTCGAATCTTTGATTTTGCTGTAATCGATATCGATGATGACGCCTGCTCGCGGCGTTGCATTCAGCAAAGTGGCTGGACGACAGCGATTATGCAAAGGAGAAGAATATGGTCGGCATCAATATGGAAGATGTCATTGGTGTGCTCCAGACATGCAAATGGTATTTGGTGACTTTGGGTGTCCTGCTGGCCGTCGGTCTTGTGGTGGCGATTTCCTGCCACTGGATTGCGAAGCCGACGAGACAGCTGGTACGGAGTAGTACGTTCGTTGGCATGGTGGCTTCGATTGTGGCCGTGGCCAGTCTGATTTGCCTTGGTCCGATGTCGACACTCATCGGTCTGACCATGGGATCGAGCACGGTGAGCGAAGCCACTACCGAGGATGCGAAGCAAGTGGCGGAACGGATTGCCGAAGAAGGTTTTGTTCTGTTGAAGAATGACGATGACACACTGCCTCTGAAGAGTGTCAAAAAACTGAATCTCTTTGGTTGGGCGTCGGAGAATCCCACGTATTCGGGTGGAGGCTCGGGCGGCATCAATGAGAATTATGAGGTGATTTCGTTGCGCCAGGGCCTCGAGCATGCGGGATTCTCCGTCAATCCTGGTTTGGCGAAATTCTATGCTTCTTACACGTCCGATCGTCCCGAAATGACCATTCAGAAGCAGAGCTGGACCCTGCCTGAGCCGGCGATATCCACCTACTCGGATTCCTTGCTGGAGCAGGCGAAAGCGTATTCTGACGTGGCTGTAATCACGCTGACACGAGGGGCCAGCGAAGGAGCCAACGATTTGCCTACCGATATGAGCAAAACCGATATCGACAGCAATTCCAAGGACTATCAGGAGTTCTCCGAGAATGACCATTATCTGCGTCTCAGCCATACGGAGCGCGATCTTGTGAACATGGTGTGCAAGAACTTCGATAAGGTCATCGTGCTGTACAACGGAGCCAATCCGATGGAGCTGGGCTTTCTGAACGAGCATCAGCAGATCAAGGCGGCGTTGTGGTGCGCAGGGCCGGGGCATGTAGGTTTTGACGCAGTGGGCAAGATTCTCTCCGGCAAGGTCAATCCTTCCGGGCGTACTACGGACACTTTCGTATATGACATGATCAAGGCCCCCTATTGGAACAATGCGGTCAAAACCAATTACAGCAATATGAAGGATTTGACTGTCGATGGCATGAATGCCGGTAAGCCACAAAAGTTTTCCCCGGCATACATCGACTACGCCGAAGGAATCTATGTTGGCTACAAATTCTATGAGACCGCTGCCGATGAAGGTGCGATCGATTACGACAGCGTTGTGCAATACCCGTTCGGATATGGCCTAAGCTACACCACGTTCAAGCAGGAGATGAGCGATATCACGGAGAAGAACGGTGAGCTGAGCTTTACGGTGACCGTCACCAACAGCGGTACAACGGCCGGTAAGGATGTTGTGGAGACCTATTTCAATCCACCTTACACTGATGGCGGCATTGAAAAGGCCACTGCGAACCTGATTGACGAACAGAAGACAAAGCTGCTTGAGCCGGGGGAATTGCAGGAAATCAAGGTCTCCTTCGCCTTGGACGATCTGGCGTCGTATGATTACCAGACCGAAAAAGCGTATGTATTGGATTCTGGAAAGTACCATATTTCCATCAACGCCGACTCCCATAACGAGCTTGACTCCAAGGATTACGTGGTCACAAGCAGAAAAGCGTACTCGGGCGAAACCATGCACAATGGTGATAAAGTCGCGGCGACCAACCAGTTCGATGACTGCAACGGTGATATTCAGTACCTTTCCAGGGCGAATGGTTTCGCGAACTATGACGAGTCCACTGCGGCAGGTAGCGATGTCATGAGCGAAAAGGATCGTGCCGTCTACCATGTGAACTCTAACTTTGATTTCACCACGTACCTTGATTCCAAAGCGACCATGCCGATCACCGGGGCGAAAAACAATCTCAAGCTGGCTGACCTGCGTGGAGCGGCATACGATGATGAACGTTGGGATCAGCTACTCGATGAGATGAGTGTCGGTGACATGGTGCAGTTGACTTCTTTAGCTGGTTATCAGACTGCGGCGGTGGATTCAATCGGCAAAGTGAAAACCAACGATGCCGATGGTCCAGCTGCAATCAACAACAACTTCACCGGCGCCGGATCAATCGGCTTCCCCGTCGCGACGGTGGTTGCCGGAACCTGGAATCCCAAGTTGGTCGAGCGTTATGGTGAGATTATGGGAGCCATGGCAAAGGAAATGGACGTAGCCGGTTGGTACGCTCCCGGTGTGAATATTCACAGGACGCCGTTCGGTGGCCGTAACTACGAGTTCTATTCGGAAGACGGCACATTGTCCGGCATCATGGCGGTCAGCGCCATCAAGGGTGCCGCCAAGCATGGCGTATACGCATACATTAAGCATTTCGCGTTGTATGACGGCAACGCGAAGATGGTTTCCGTCTGGTCTAACGAGCAGGCAATCCGTGAAATCTATCTCAAACCCTTCGAGATGGGCGTCAAAGATGCTCACACGCATGCGCTGATGGTCGCTTGGAATTATCTCGGTGTTAAGTGGGTGGGCGAATGCGGCAACCTGCTGAACACCGTCCTGCGTGATGAATGGGGCTTCCAAGGTATGGCGATTTCCGATTACTTCCGCGACAACGGACACGGGTTCATGAATGCGGATGCGGCGCTCGCCAATGGCATGGACGCAATGCTGTCCACGTATGGATCGGGACCGAATGTGCCTCGGAATGTCAAGGATGCAAGCACGGTGCAGTACATGCGCCGGGCGTCGAAGAACATTCTTTATACGGTGGTGGGCAGCTGGATGTACGAAGAGGGTTCGGACCAAGTTGGTCTGGAGCCGTGGAAGAAGATTGTGGTTGGTGCCGATGCCGCTGTGGGCGTGGTACTTATCGCGGTCGAAGTGGTTGCCATCAGGCGATACCGCCGACGTGTTGCGGTAGAAACGGCAGTTACGCGGTAACATTTCGGCGTATGTCATGGTGAAGCGGGTTCGAGGGACTCTTTCGGACCCGCTTTGTTGCTCATGCATGACTAACGCGGTAAATGTGCAGCATGTCCGACAAGGGAATATGCCAAGCGAACCATAATTGCACTACCCTAGGGATTATGACTGAATTGCAGCATGCCGCCAAAGCCGCGTCCACGCGCCCGCGTATCCAACCCGCGGAAGAGGGGGATGGTCGTCCGTTGTCCGTATCGACACGTCTCGGCCGTCTGCAGTTTCATCAATCCGGCAAGTTTCGCGTGCTGCAGTTCACCGACATTCAGGATGGTCCGAAGGTCAGCAACGACACCGTCAAACTGATCGAAGCGTCACTTGACGCCACGCGCCCCGATATCGTCATCTTCACCGGCAACCAGATCGCCGGCTATGATGCCGCGTACTCCCAGACCATGCGTAAGCGCCGCTGGAACAAGGCACAGGCCGCCGTGCAGTCCTCTGCCGAACGATATGAGGAGGCTCTCAGGCAAACGCGTTCGATGGTCCGCTCCACAATCGAACAGCTGGTGCGACCGCTCGCCGATCGTAGCGTTCCCTGGGTGGTGACTTTCGGGAATCATGATTTTCAATGCGGTTTGGATAATGCCGAGGTTGAACGGATCTGCCAGGAATTCCCCGGCTGCCTCAATCCTGCCCCTACTGAGACGAGTGCCGGCGAAAAGGTGGGGATGTTGCCGGAACAGCGCGTGTACGGATGCGAACCGGGCACATTCGCCTTGCCCGTGATGAATGTTGATCGCACATGTAACGTACTGGGATTGGTGCTGGTCGATTCGGGCGATTATGCGCGTTCGGGCGGCTATGGAAGCCCGTCCGTGGCCGCATTGCGCTTTCTTGCCGATGTGCCGCATGCGTTGGTCACGCAATCGCAGGCGATTGCGGCGCCTCGGGAGGCGCAGGCTTCGCAGGAGGCGTTGCCGTGCATGGTATTCCAGCATTTTGCGATTCCGCAGTATTATGACCTGCTGAAGCCGGTTGCGGCCAATGCGGCGCGCGCGATCGAAGGCTATCGTAACTTTGCGGGCAACCATTACGTGTTGGACGAGAGCAAGACGCAGCCCGGCAGCTATCTGGGGGAGGGCATCAGCTGCCCCGATGCCGACAGCGGCGAGTATGCGATGCTGTGCGACAACGGTTACTTTGCCATTTCCGCAGGTCATGACCATCGCAATGGTTTCGTCGGCACGGTCGCGATTTCCGGCACTCAGGCCGCTGAACAGACCGCTGGTGAATGCTCGGCCGAAAGCGAGGCGTCTGCAGGAGCTCATGGCCTGATGATGATCGCCTCGCCGACCAGCGGATTCGGCTCATATGGTCCGGTGCCGGAAAAGCGTGCCGCGAGGCTGTTCGAATTCGATATTCGTCATCCGTATGAGCCGCGTACGCAATTGCTTGAATATGGTGAGCTGGTGGGCAAGCCAAGCACGGGCAAGGCCTATGCATACGGTATGACGAGCGAGTCCAGGCCGGATAGCGAAGGTATGGATCTGCTGCATCGCCCGACTTGGTGGAGCAAGCTCCTCTCACGGTTCAGGAAATAATCGCGTTAAGATTCAGCGGCCTGCGGAGGCCTTGATCAGGGCTTCGGTGAGATACTTGCCGGCGGCCATGACCAGCGGCGCATAGCGGCGCCCTGGATTGACGCCCATCCGACCGTTGGGGCCCGAAATGGAGATTGCGGCGATTACCTGTCCGGAAGCGTTACGAATCGGTGCGGAGATGGAGCATACGCCTTCGTCGCGTTCGTTGACGGACTCGGCCCAGCCGCGCTTACGCACGGCGGACAACTTGGCCGCAGTGAACTTGGCGTGGCGAAGTCCCTGATGCAGGCGCTCGGAATCCTCCCAGGCCAAGAGGATCTGCGCGGCGGAACCGGCTTCCATCGACAGCATGGCGCCGACCGGAATCGAATCGCGCAAACCGGAAGCGCGCTCCACGGCTGCGATGCACACACGCTGATCGCCCTGACGGCGGTAGATTTGGGCGGATTCACCGGTGCGATCCAGTAAGGTCTGCAAAATCGGGCCGGCGGCGGTGAGCAGCCGGTCTTCGCCTGCGGCGGCGGCCAGCTCGGCGAATCGTGATCCCAATACGAAACGGCCATGCTGGTCGCGTAGCACGAAACGATGGCGTTCCAGCGCAATCGCAAGGCGATGGGCGGTCGGACGGGCCAAGCCGGTGGCTGCGACAAGCTGGCCGAGTGTGGCCGGGCCGGACTCGAGTGCGTCGAGAATCTTTACGGTCTTGTCGAGCACGCCCACCCCGGAGTGGATTTCATTGTTTTCCGTAGTGGTCTGATAGGGGTTCTCCGCCGGGGTCGCAGCGTCATCCTGCTGCGATTCGGGCATGGTGATGCGCGTGTTCGAAGAAGTCATAAGACGGATTATGCCATCTCACATATTGAAATGCAAAACGCGCGTGATGTCGTACTGAGGTATTGCGGATCATTTCAATCCGCGGTCGGCAATCGAACAAGTGGAAAATCGTTGCAATGGCAAGGATTACGGGCTAGGCGACAACGGGACGTCCGGCACGTATCTCATATACCGGCATACTGCGTCTATAACCCAACCCAAAACCCATAGGCTTATAGCACGAACAGCGCGTGAAGGCAATACCCGCGCGGAAAATCATGAGGAAAAATTCGAGGAGGTCCCGTATGGGAACGACATTGGCCGAGAAAGTCTGGGCCGATCATCTGGTGCGCAAAGGTAGCGATGGGGCTCCCGACCTGCTGTACATCGACCTGATGCTCATGCATGAGGTCACCAGTCCGCAGGCGTTCGAGGGCCTGCGTCTGGCTGGTCGCAAGCCGCGTCATATCGATCAGTTGATCGCCACGGAGGACCACAACACCCCCACGGTTGACATCGATCGCCCGAATCCGGACGAAACCTCCGCGCTGCAGCTGAGCACGCTGGAGAAGAACTGCAAGGAGTTCGGTGTTTGCCTGTGTCCGCTCGGCGATGCGGATCAGGGCGTGGTGCATGCGTTCGCTCCGGTACTGGGCCTTACGCAGCCGGGCATGACCATCGTGTGCGGCGATTCGCACACCTCCACGCACGGTGCGTTCGGTGCGATGGCGCTTGGCATCGGCACTTCCGAGGTCGAGCACGTCATGGCCACGCAGACGCTGAGCCTCAAGCCGTTCAAGACCATGGCCATCAATATCGAAGGCGAACTGCCGAAGGGCGTTACGGCCAAAGACATCATTCTTGCGATTATCGCGAAGATCGGCACCGGCGGTGGCCAGGGTCACGTCATCGAGTACCGCGGCGAGGCGATCAGGAAGCTGTCGATGGATGCCCGCATGACGATCTGCAACATGTCGATCGAGGCGGGTGCCCGAGCCGGCATGATTGCGCCGGATGAGGTGACGTTCGAATATCTGAAGGGCCGTCCGCACGCACCGGAAGGTGAGATGTGGGACAAGGCGATCGAGTATTGGAAGACGCTCAAGACCGATGATGACGCCGTGTTCGATACGGAAGTGACGATCAAGGCCGAGGATCTCGAGCCATATGTGACGTGGGGCACCAACCCGGGTCAGGGCATCAGGATTTCCGGCAACGTGCCGGATCCGGAATCCTTCAACGACGAGACGGAGCGCACCGCCGCCGAACGTGCCATCGAATACATGGGGTTGAAGCCGGGCATGCCGATCAAGGACATTGCCGTCGACACCGTGTTCATCGGTTCCTGCACGAATGGCCGTCTTGAGGATCTGCGTGTGGCCGCCGCCATCATGAAGGGGCATCACAAGGCCGAAAACATCCACCGCGTACTCGTGGTGCCGGCTTCCTCCCGCGTGCGTCTGCAGGCGGAGAAGGAAGGGCTCGACAAGATCTTCAAGGATTTCGGTGCCGAATGGCGTAACGCCGGTTGCTCCATGTGCCTGGGCATGAACCCGGACAAGATGGTGGCCCGCGAGCGTTCCATCTCTACGTCGAACCGTAACTTCGAAGGTCGTCAGGGCAAGGGTTCCCGCACGCATCTGGCGTCGCCAGCCGTGGCCGCCGCCACTGCGATCCGCGGTACCATCTGCTCCCCGGCCGACCTGTAAACCTGCGCGAACCCGCGAATCGTAAGGACTTTCAAATATGGAAAAACTCACCACTCTTACCGGCGTGGCCGTGCCGCTTCGCCGTTCCAATGTCGATACCGACCAGATCATCCCGGCCGTGTTCCTCAAGCGCGTCAAGAAGACCGGTTTCGATGACGCTCTCTTCTATGCATGGCGTCGCGATCCGGAATTCGTGCTCAACCAGCCGGAGTACAAGCAGGGCAAGATTCTGGTCGCAGGCCCCGATTTCGGCATCGGTTCCTCTCGCGAACATGCCGTATGGGCGTTGCATGATTACGGTTTCCGCGTGGTCATCGCCTCTCGTTTCGCTGACATCTTCTATGGCAACACCGCCAAGAACGGTGTGCTTGCCGCGATCATGCCGCAGGAATCCGTCGAGCTGCTGTGGAAGCTGCTCGATGAGGAGCCGGGCCGTGATATGACCGTGAGCCTGGAGGATCGTACCGTGACCTGCGGTGACGTGACGCTGCCGTTCGAAGTGAACGATTACACCCGTTGGCGCCTGATGAACGGCTATGACGATATCGATCTGACGCTGCAGCATGAGGACGACATTCTTGCCTACGAGAAGATGCGTGCCGAAAAGTTCCCGTTCAAGCCGAAGACCCTGCCGGTCAGGCGCGAACCGGAGCAGCCCATCGAATCCGCCCGCGAAGGCGAATACCCTGATTGGCAGGGTCCGTTGGCCGATCGCGGCATTATTTAGCCGCGGTGGCCGGCTGGTAGTGCGGTGCACTGCCAGCAGGGCCCTGCCTGAGCGAGGCGAGAGCCGAGCGAAGGTGATGATGGGTCCGCGCGTAGCGCGGTCCGTGATTGCAGGACGGGTCCGTTGGCCGATCGCGGCATTATTTAGCCGCGGTGGCCGGCTGGTAGTGCGGTGTAGTATATGGGAGACGTACAGTGCATTCGCCAATACGGAAGGCGGCATGATTCTGCTCGGTGTTTCCGAGCGCTCCGATCATTCCCTGCACATCACCGGAGTCGACGATGCCCACAAACTGGTGCAGGATTTCTGGAACACGGTGCATGATTCCTCGACAATCAGTTCGGTGGTGCTGAGCGAGAACGATGTGGTGGTTCGTCATACCGGGCAAGGGGATATCGTGTCCATTGACATTCCCCGTGCATCGAGAGAACGCATTCCTGTGTATGTCGGTCCCAATCCGTTGAAGGGCTCATACCGGCGTAATGGCGATGGTGATTATCTGTGCGACTCGGAAACGGTTCATGCCATGTTGCGAGACAGCGATCTGCGCCCCTTGGACAGGAAGATCGTTGGCGGATGAGGTGATACACGGAGGCATTTCCGATGCCCGCAATCCCATACTGATGAAAATGTTCAACCTTATCGGCATAGGGGAGAAGGCTGGCAGCGGTTTTGATGTTATGCGGGCTGGTTGCGATTTCGCGGGAACCGCATACCCCGAGTTGGAGGTTGGCGAGCATCCGGACAGGGTGACGCTTACGTTGTATCCACGCAAGATTCAGGATTATGGTGCCGTTGAGGGCGGCGGAATCTCAACTCCTTCGGGTTCTGCGGTTTCGGACTTTGCGGTTTCGGGTTCTTCGATTCCTGCGGGTCCAATGGCCATCGCATCCGCAGGCACCGCCACTCCTATCACCGCAACGGGAGCAGATGCGACATATGCCCCGAACGGCCGTCGGATGGCTGAAGTCGGAGAAGATGCCGGGGCGGTCAGCGATCCTCAATACGGTTCAATCTGGGTGGGGCATCCTTGGTGGCGCAGCCCATGGAGCCACAATCCAACGTGGAGAAAATCACACGGGCATTGACGGCTGGCGGCCCACTGCCTACCTCGCAATTGGCGAAGGTGCTCGGTTTGGGGCTTACCCGTACCCGTGAGATTCTGGGTTCCATGGTGGGTGAAGGCGTCATCGAACCCGTAGGAGTAGGGCGCGGTCGCAAATACCAGATTGTCTCCGACAAGGCCGCATGACCTACGGGTCCGGGCTGAGGCCATGGGTCACAGACCGCGAGTCACAGGTCCGGATCGAGGTCGGCGATGGGAAAACTGGCCCACGGATAGGCGGGCAGGTATTCACCATAGTAGGTGTTGACGGCGTAGGCACTGCCATGCAACATGTCGAATAGATCGCAATGCACGGTCAAGCCATCAATCGGATCCGTCGAAACACTGGTGGTGTTATGAGAGTGGCAAATCAGCTTGCCGGCCTGCGGGTGCACCGTCTGCAATGTGCGCCGCAGCGACTTGACAAGGCCACGAATCCGCAGTGATAACGCGAACGCATGCTTGGGGCGGCCTGCATAACCTGATTGCCGTTCCATGCGAGTGGCGCCTGCATCGCGCGCATCCGTGGAATCGGCATCAACCGGCCATAATGCATCCGCGATCCGTGCGTCGGTAAGCGGCGCGGTTCGCGCATGAATCAGCAAGGCCAACAGATCCTTGGCCTCCTGGGACTCCCACGGAAGCGGTTCATGATGATGAAACGCTTCAAAATCGCCGAATGTGCGAATCATCAGCTGCTCGTGCCTGCCATTCGCGGCGTCGGTCGGAAACTCGCCGCGATACGACGGTTCGCGCCGCAACACATCATCAAGTACAGCTACGCAATCACGAATATCGCCCTCCGTGGCGGGTTTCATGACGAATCCGGTGTTGCTATCGCCCCGCAATCCGAAGGAATAATCGGCATAAGCCGTTGAAAACACGATTTTCGTATGCGGACTGATATCTTTGATCGCCTTCGCCAGCCGTAGTCCGTTCTCGCCCCGCAATCGCAGGTCCAGAAACGCATAGGCGATATTCGCGCAGGAGGCGACCGCCTCGCACGCAAACGATTCGACTTCCTGGGCGGTGCCGAATCCCCTGACCTGTGCGTCGGGAAATACTGCGTGCAGCAGTCTCGTCATGCTGTTGAGGATCAAAGGTTCGTCGTCCGCCGCAATCACATACATGCTCACACTCTAACCCACAATCGGAAGGTGGTCCGGAAGGCACCCCCGGAAGGCGCTCTCGGAAGATGGAAGGGGAGTCCCCGCATCACATCCGTGCCATCTGACATACTTCATAAACAGGGGGTATCCCCCGAAAGAGCTCGGAGCAAAAGCATGAATCATATTCGACGTGCGTTGACGTACTGGTACACATTCGGCTACCCCGAAATCAACAGCCCCCATTACATCCGTAGGCTCGCATGCGACAATCTCGACATGGTGCGTCGATGCTGCATGTTCTGTCAGCTGTTCCTGATGGTCATGTGCATCACCCGCCTGGCACTGGTGGGCTGCGAGTGGATCAATCTATGGCCATTCGTCATTGCCAGCGTCATCGTTACGATCATTCTCGTCATCAATAACCGGCTTGACGACACCAAAAACGTACTGTTCCACTCGTATGCGCAGACGGCGGTGTTTTCGGTGACCCTGGTCGTCCTGGCCGGCTTTTACGACTTCATCGCCGCTCCCGGTTCAATTGCCGTCATGACCTGCATGGCGTTGCTGTGCGTCGGCTCGTTGTTCGACAGCCGCCCAATCGACAATCTCATCGCATATGCCATCGGCCTGGCCGTGCTATACGCGATTGCGCTCGCCGAATCCGGTCCATCGCTTGTCTCGAACCTATTCAACATGGCGGTTTCCGTACTGCTGGGACTGTGCATCTCATGGTACAAATCCCGCAGCCACTTCGGCCAGCTGCTGGCAAACGACAAAGAGCTCAAAGCGTTGCAACATGCCGCACGCGTGCAGATCATGGTCAGTCAGATCAATCCGCATTTCGTCTGCAACGTACTTGCCACCATCCAGGCCATGTGCGACACGGATGTGGACAAAGCCAAAGAGGCGCTCGGCCTGTTCTCCGCATACATGCGCGACAATACGGACGCCGTGGCCCGAACGGAACCGGTCCCGTTCGCAATGGAACTGCAGCATGTCAAACGGTACGTCTCGTTGGAACAGATGCGGTTCGGCGACAAACTCGCCGTGATGTATGACATCGACACCACGGATTTCCGGCTTCCCGCCCTGACCGTGCAGCCGATCATCGAGAACGCGATCAAACATGGCATCGGCAAGAAGGAGAACGGCGGCTTCGTCAGGCTGAGCGCTCGCGAAAGGCAGGGCGTGGTGCGTATTGAAATCGCTGACAATGGCGTCGGCATGGATGAGCGCACGTTGTACGGTCTGACCGGTAGCATCCTGCAGACCGCCGAAAGCGTCGACCGGCCGGAGGGCGATGGCCGCAGCCATGTCGGCCTTACGAACGTGCGTGAACGTTTGCGGCTGATGTCGCATGGCACCCTCGCCGTGTCCAGCCAGCCAGGCAGGGGCACCACGGTCATCATCTCCATTCCCAAAGGAATATGATTTCCGATTTCCTGAATTCCCTGCGACGGCGTTTGCGGCGCGAATGAGACCGAGTCTGGCTTGGACCGTCCCGCGCGGTAAGGTGGTTATGTTTTGCCGCGCATTCGAAAGAGCATTCGGGGAGAGATATGAGCCAAGGATTCGCGCCGTTCTATGACGTCAATCGCACGTATGAAGACAATTATCTGCAAGGGCCGTTCGGTGCGTTCGCCAAAGTGCTGCAGGAGGATTGCGGTCCTTCGGCCGCACAGTCTTCCGCACCCGTCCAGACCGCTTCGGGTGAGGATTTCCTCGGCTTCCACGTGAACCTGCCGTTCGGCATCCCCGCCGGGCCGCTGCTCAATGAGAGGTTCACGACCGCCGCCTTCCGCATGGGCTTCGATCTGGCCGTTTACAAGACCGTGCGCTCGCGTGCGTGGGGCTGCAACGCCTTTCCGAACGTGCTCGCCGTGCATCCGAAAAATGCCGACGGATCGCTGATTCCCGGCAGCGCCGAGCTGGATGAGGGTGTGCTGGCCGACACCCGTTACGAGCTGCCGATTTCGATTTCCAACAGTTTCGGCGTTCCTTCACGAGACCCGGATGAATGGCAGCCGGATATGAAGAAGGCGATCGAGGCCGCCGGCAGCGGTCAATTGCTGGTGCCGAGCTTCCAGGGTTCGCGCGTGGACGGCATGGATCAGGATGATTACATTGCCGATCATGTCACCACCGCGCGTCTTGTCTGCGAAACCGGCGCTGGATTGATGGAGATGAACACAAGCTGCCCGAACGAGGGCCACAATCGTTTGCTGTGCCACGATCCGCATTTGGTAGGTCGCATTACGGAGGCCGTGAAAAATGAGATCGGCGACCGTCCGCTCGTCGTCAAACTCGCCTATATTCCGAATGATGCCGACTTGGAGATCATGGTGAAGGAAACCGCCGCACACGGTACCGTGCAGGGTTTCTCCACCATCAACACGATTTCGGCGAAATTGGTCGATGCTCACGGCAATCAGGCATTGCCGGAAGCTGGCCGTGACCGTTCCGGCGTGTGCGGCAATGCCATCCGCGGCGCCGGTCTCGACATGGTGGGCCGTCTGCATGCGATCCGTGAAAAGCTGGGTCTCGATTTCACCATCGTGGGTGTGGGCGGCGTGGTTCGCCCCGAAGACTACCGGGCGTATCGTGAGGCTGGTGCGAATGCCGTGATGAGCGCGACCGGTGCCATGTGGAACGCGAATCTGGCCCGTGACATTGCAAGCAGCATCTGAAAACCGAACAAAACGGGGAGACACTGCGCCGAACGCGTGATTTCACGAGCTTGCTACAGTCCGTATGGCAAACTGAAGGATAGTGTGTTTCAAGTTTGGAGTTCGAGGGAAACGAAAGAGGTAGAACGTGTCTGAAAACAAGGACGACATTCTGCACGTCGTAGGCGGCAAGCCGCTGAACGGCACCATTAAGGTACGCGGCGCGAAGAACTTCGTGAGCAAGGCCATGGTGGCCGCATTGCTCGCTCCTGGCAAATCCGTGTTGAAGAACGTGCCGGAGATTCGTGACGTACATGTGGTGTCCGACCTGCTCCGTCTGCATGGCGTGGATGTGGATGTGGATGGTGCCAAGGGCATTGTGACCATCGACGCCACCAAGGTGCAGCTTGCTGACGTGGCCGATGTGGATACCCTTTCCGGATCCTCCCGCATTCCGATCCTGTTCTCCGGTCCGTTGCTGCACCGCTTGGGTGAAGCGTTCATTCCGGCGCTCGGCGGATGCAACATTGGCGGCCGTCCGATTGATTTCCATCTGGAGACCTTGCGTAAGCTGGGCGCGAACGTGGACAAGGAGCATAAGGACGGTATTCACATCACCGCTCCGGATGGTCTGCATGGTGCGAAGATTCATCTGCCGTACCCGTCCGTGGGCGCGACCGAACAGACGTTGCTCGCCGCCGTGCTTGCCGAAGGCAAGACCGAGCTTTCCGGTGCCGCCACCGAACCGGAAATCATGGATCTGGTGTGCGTGTTGCAGAAGATGGGCGCCATCATTTCAGTGGATGTTGACCGTACCTTCCGCATCGAAGGCGTCAAGGAGCTCAAGGGCTATACGCATACTTCGCTGACTGACCGCATCGAGGCCGCTTCTTGGGCGTCGGCCGCATTGGCCACGCACGGTGATATTTTCGTCAAGGGTGCCACTCAGCCGGAGATGATGACCTTCCTGAACGTGTTCCGTAAGATCGGCGGCGAATTCGATATCACCGACAGGGGCATTCGGTTCTGGCATCCAGGTGGGGATCTGAAGCCGGTCGCCATTGAGACTGACGTGCATCCGGGCTTCATGACCGACTGGCAGCAGCCGCTAGTGGTGGCTCTCACCCAGGCGAAGGGCCTTTCGATCGTGCATGAGACCGTGTATGAGAATCGTTTCGGCTTCACCAAGCCGTTAGTACAGATGGGTGCCACGATTCAGCTGTATCGTGAATGCCTCGGATCTCTGCCGTGCCGTTTCCAGCAGCGCAACTACAAGCATTCCGCGGTGATTTTCGGACCGACTCCGCTGACCGGTCGCGACATCGACGTGCCGGATCTGCGTGGTGGCTTCAGCCATCTGATTGCGGCGCTGACCGCTCAGGGTCCTTCGAATGTGCAGGGTATTTCCCTGATTGACCGTGGCTATGCTGACTTCCGCGGCAAGCTGGAAGCCTTGGGTGCCGATTTCGACTGATTCGCACCTTTTCCGTAGATTCTTCAAAGGCCGGTATTTCTTGGAATACTGGCCTTTTCCATACCTTTTCCCGTATACGCCTTCCGCTCCTTTGCTGTTCCGTGCCCATTTTTCTATACCTGCTTTCCTGTTTGGTGGTTCTGTTTGGTGATGCTGATTTGGGCGGATGGTTTTCTTGGTGTGGTTTGTTGGGGTGGGGCTATCGGGAGCTGGCATGTGGATGCGTGCTTGGGGATGATTGCCGTGGATTACATGAGCATATTGTTGCGCGCACGATTCTGGTTGTGGTGGTTTCTGGCGGGTTGTGCGCTGTGTGGTCGTTTGATTCGGGGCTTGGGTTGCTTATGATTGTCGGGGAATGGCCGTTTCCGGGGTTTGCGGGTCATGTCGGTCCTGGTGATGGCGAGGCCCGTCGCGCATGATTCGGGAATCGTCCCTTCCTGCCGGGTCGTGCGTGGCGTGGTTCCGCGAATCGCGGTCGAATTGCGGTTAAATAACGGTCGAATCGGTCGAATCGCGGTTAAAATGCGAATAATAACGGTCGAATCGCGGTCGAATCGGTCGAATCGCGGTCGAATTAATCTGGCTGGCGATTCGTGTAATGAGATGGAGCGATTAACTTTGCGGTGGCCTGTCCATTAAGGATCACGTTGGTGTGGACTATTGGCAGGGGTTACCTCTGTGCCTATTAATTTCTGACACGCCGTATTACCCTTGTGGGCCAATCTGAAAACCTACCCATTCCTGTGTGCGTTTTTCACCCCACATTGGGTGATTCCATGAACCCGCCTACCCCCTCCTGGCTGAGTAGAACCATTGACGACGGGAGAATAATTTCAATTTCATTGAAGATGCCGGTGTTTTTCGTTGCGTTCCACGAAAGAGGGTGTTACTCTAGACACTGTCGGATAGTTACATGCGACGGTGATGGCGCCATAAATGAGCATGTAAAAGTTGTTTGTCCATCGAATTCCCGAGTAGGCCATACCCATGTGACGGGGGAATGCGTTTTTATTGCAATTCCAAAGATCCTCCATCTTAGTAGGGGGACTGTGAGGATTGTTGAGGGGGAGAACCCGCTTCGTGTCTTAACTAAAGTCGAACGGCAGACCAAGATTTAGAAGACTTTAGGTATAGGGACTTTCATGAGGGGCAATTCAAACATGACCTTACATAGTACGGCCTGGCACAAGGTGGTGGCCGCCTTCGTCGCCGTCGCCACCCTCCTCGCCATGGTAATAATCAGTGGCGTTGCGTCCGGAGGTGCATATGCGGTCGACTCTGGACATGATCTAAAAGAATATGTCCACGACGTAAAGGTGCAGAAATCGACGGACGGCGGTAGTACTTGGTCCGATTTTGCTGGCGGTACGCTGCAAGAAAACGAGAAGCTGAGGGTCACTTTCGCGTTCGAGATTCCGGCAGGTACCCTCACCGATACGGAAGCTGGTCGGACTTTTGTTTATGAGTCTCCGGTCGGCATTACGGATACGGATGCGACAAAGGATAATCCAGGATATTTCAGCAGTATCAAAGCGCATTATTACTTCGAAGACAACAAAATCTATATTGTTTTTGATTCTTCTGTGGTGCAGGAGAATCAGACGCAGCCCATTACAAACGGAACGTTCACATTCAACTCCGACGCCGCACATGTTGATGATGGCGATAGCGGAAAGTATGATTTTGGCGGTGGAAAGAAGCTTGACATCAAAGTCAATACAAAAGGCGATCTTACCGTAGCCAAGTCTCATTCAACAATTTCCGATGATGGAAGTGTCGAATGGACCGTCGAGGTTAGCAGCAAGGCAGGCACCAAGCCCGGCGAAAACATTGCCATCACCGATGTTCCATCTTTGGGAACTATTGATAGCTCTTCCATTACGGTGAACGGTGGTACCTGCTCTCACACCATGACTGCTGGGAATCAGGGTTTTACCATGAGTTGCCCTGCGCTGGAAGAAAACGGCAAATATACCATCGTTTATACGAGCAAGGTTGATGTAGCGGATGGTGAAGTCACCAGCCAGAATAATTCGGTGACGGTCAAGGCTAAAGACAAGAACGACAACGAGCTTGAGAAAAAGGCGTACGATTCCGTTTCTTGGGATAAGAAACCTACGATCACTAAGAGTGACGGTGCTCTGCAGGAAGATGGCAGTGTCCAGTGGACGGTTACCGTCGATGCGACTAAATTGGGCGATCTCAACGGTTGGACTCTGAAGGATATCGTAACGGGTGGTGCGCTTGAGGGCAATATCACGGTTTCGCCCGCGGTGAATGGCCAGACGGAGTTTTCGCAATTCCCGATTACATTCGGCGAAAACAATGCAAGCCAAGTCTATACGTTTACTTATACCACCAAGGCATCTGACGGTGTCATGCCAACTGAGTCCACCAATAAGGCCGATCTCACTCCGCCGAATGGCAAGGACTCAATCTCGACCGGTGATAAGGGTGTGAATCCGGGGCCATATAACCCACTCGCGAAGACCGCGGGAACGGTTACCCTTTCGAAGGATGAGAAAACGACGGTGGTCCCTTGGACTGTGGCCATTGCGCCGAAATACTCTGCCGAGGCCTTGCCGGCAGGATGGAAGTATACCGATAGACTCTCCGACAATCAGTACCTCGATTCCTCTCAACGTTCGGCTTTGGAAACAGCGATTAAGGCTTCCTTCCAAAAAGCTGGCCTGAATGAGCCGGAGGTGACGTTCCAAGAGAACAATGGGAAGACCGTAGGTTTCACCGTACAATCTTCATCACCTTTGAATGTTGGGCAAACGATTGAGTTTTCGTATAATGCGACCGGCACCATTACCCAGACATGGAATGGTGAACAGCAGTATTCGAATTCGGGCTCGATCGGCAAATTCACCGTCAACCCAAGCATCACATTTTCTCCGAGCAATCTGAGTTGGAATCTCAGCAAGATTGATGCGAAAACTGGCTCGGCATCGGATTCCACTCACGAATACAACGATTCGTCCTCGATGGAACAGGTTGACGGCAAGCCGGTCATGCATTGGCAGGTAGAAGTCAATCAGGTTGAGCATATCGCGGATGTGAACAGTTACGTCGACCTGACGATTACGGAACGGTTGCCTTCGGGCGTCAGCCTTTCCTCGATGAGCTTCAACATGGGGGGTGAAGTGAATCTATTGGTTCCGTCGTCGGATGGTACTGCAGTGACGACCATTGCCGGCTGGTGGAATCTTGGGGATAAGAGCTTCCAGGTTACGGTCACCCGTTCTGGAAACGTGCTTACGATTGTCGTGCCTGCTGGATTGCTATCCACCGTGGCGGTGTACGGCGGCGGAAACAATGCAAGCTGGTACAAAGCCAAGTTGCTGTTGGATGTCCGTGCAACGATTGATGACGTTTCCGCACTCGGCAAGACGGCGACTGTATTCAAAAACACGGCCAAACTGAGTGACTCCACCGGTAAGGACTGGGACGAAAAAAGCCAGTCGCAGAAAATCACCAGGGATGACGAGTGGGATATCGTCAAGAAGAGCTCTTCGTATGATCAGAACGGTCAGGATTCCGGTAAACAGAATCTGGTGCCATACTCCATTGTGGTCAATCCGAACGCGATGGATTTGGACAAGAATTCCGATACGCTCACGTTGAACGACGAGTTCACTTACGATTACAAGGAGTCAAATCCGGTTGAGTTCAATCTCAACGAGGTGAAGGTGTACCGATACGACTCGGCCAGTGGTACGAAGGGCGAGGAACTGGATAGCAGTGACTACACGGCGACGCCAACTTCTTCCGCAAGTGGCGATAAGCGAGTCAACGGATTGACAATTACGGTCCCCGATTCGACGGCATTGCTTATCGAGTATTCGTACAAGGTTGTTGGACAGCAGAACGCCACCGTTCAGGTCAGCAACAACGTAACCATGAAGGGTAAGACTTCCGGAGTATCCGGTCAATCTGTGAAGGTCGCCGAATCGCATGGTGATGCACAGATAACCAAGATGTCCTTCTACAAGGCGGATTCCAAAGATCCTTCCAATAGACTTGAGGGCGCATTCTTCGACCTATACAAGTGGGACGGCACGGACTGGGTTCGTCTATGCAAGGGTTTGAGGACCGACATCAAGGGCGCAATCACATTCTCCGCTGCAAAGGACAGCGGAAATAAGGAATGTGAGGAAAACCCGAATGAGGTTTGCGGTATCTCCTCGGCCACTATCAGACTCAACGAGGCATACAAGCTCGTTGAAACCCAAGCCCCTGAAGGTTACATCACGCCTTCCGGCGATGATGCGATTCACTACTTCATGCTCAGGGACAAGACCGCCGAGTCTACTTTCCCGTTGACAAAGCCAGATGACTTCCCGACGGATGCCATACATATCGGGGGATTCGAAGGCTACGTCCTCAACGATAAAGAAACGGCAAAGCTCCCCTCGACCGGCGGAATGGGCGATGCCTGGTTCATTGGCGGTGGCGTGCTGACGGTGTTGGTGGCGAGCTTCGGGCTGGC